>ENA-OQHA01000393-OQHA01000393.1-human-gut-metagenome-genome-assembly--contig:-NODE-393-length-22365-cov-2.370222_pt1 | contig 22365 bp, 32 predicted proteins | sample MGYA00242558_ERZ504707 | MGnify/ENA primary metagenome ERZ504707 (study PRJEB26092, sample SAMD00036197) | human gut metagenome | host: Homo sapiens | study: EMG produced TPA metagenomics assembly of...
AAAGGTAGTGATTATGCTGCAGAAGGTACCGACGCACACGCTCTTTGTGAATACAAGCTCCTTAAAGCTCTCGGCATGGAAGCTACTGATCCAACAAAAGTCTCGACTGGTACAACGCCGAAATGGAAGATTGTGCCACCGGGTACGCCAGCTTTATTATGGAGCTTTTGGAAGATGCCAAGCAGACCTGCTCCGATCCAGTTGTTCTGATTGAACAACGAGTGGACTTCTCCCGTTGGGTAGAACAAGGCTTCGGAACCTCAGATGCTATTCTCATCAGCGATGGAACTATGCATGTGATTGACTACAAACACGGTCTTGGAATCCTTGTTTCCGTTGAAGACAATCCACAGATGAAATGCTACGCTCTTGGCGCTCTGGAACTTTTCGATGATATTTATGACATCGATACGGTCAGCATGACCATCTACCAGCCTAGACGTCAGAACGTTTCTACCTATGAAGTCAGTAAGGATGACCTGTATCAGTGGGCCGATGAAGTTCTGAAACCTACCGCTGACCTCGCCTTTGCCGGTGATGGAAATTTCCTGTGCGGTGAATGGTGCGGATTCTGCAAGGCAAAGCATGAATGCAGGGCCAGAGCGGAAGCCAATCTTCTACTCGCACAGCACGATTTCAAACTACCACCTCTGCTGGAGGATTCGGAAATCGAAGTCATCCTTTCCCGTGTCGACGAACTGGTCTCCTGGGCCAACGACATCAAGGAGTATGCACTTCAGCAGGCAATCAGCGGTAAAGAATGGACAGGCTGGAAACTGGTCGAAGGTCGCTCCAACCGCAGATATACCAACGAAGACGCTGTATCAAAGGCTGTCGAAGCCGCTGGTTTTGACCCTTATGAAAAGAAGCTACTTGGTATCACTGCTATGCAGAAGCTACTCGGCAAATCTCGCTTCGAGGAACTCCTTGCAGCCTATATTGAAAAGCCACAAGGCAAACCTACTCTTGTGCCGGAAAGCGATAAACGCCCGGCAATGAACACAGCAAAAAATGATTTTATGGAGGAATATGACAATGAGTAAAAATGTAAAAATGACAAATCCCATGAAGGTTATCACTGGTCCTAACACACGCTGGAGCTATGCCAACGTCTGGGAACCTAAGTCCATCAACGGTGGCACTCCGAAGTATAGTGTCAGCCTGATTATCCCGAAGTCCGACACAAAGACTGTCGCAAAGATTGAAGCTGCTATCGAGGCTGCATACCGTGAAGGTGAAGCAAAGCTCAAGGGCAATGGTAAGTCCGTACCTGCTCTTTCCGTACTTAAAACGCCACTTCGTGACGGAGATCTTGAAAGGCCGGACGATCCTGCATACGCTGGCAGCTACTTTGTGAATGCAAATGCAACCTCTGCACCTGGTATCGTAGATGCAGACCGCAATCCTATCCTCACTCGTTCTGAGGTTTACTCTGGAGTCTACGGTCGTGCTAGCATCAGTTTTACGCTTTCAACAGCTCTGGCAATAAAGGCATCGCCTGCGGCCTTAACAATCTGCAGAAGATTCGTGATGGCGAGCCTCTTGGCGGTAAGGCATCTGCTGAATCTGACTTTGCAACTGATGACGACGATGATTTTCTTGACTAATGGAGGTAGCAAACTATGGAGACAATCGTGATTAGCACAATTCTTGTAAACATCTGTATCGGCTGCTTCGCTTGCGTCGGTCTTACTACTGCAATCTCTATGATTCAGAGTATCATCAACGACCATAAACGTGAAAAGCGTGAGCAGGAAAAAGACAAGCGCGACCTCGAATACCACGAAAAGCGCATGAAAGACTTTAAGTAATCTATCAACCTGCTGGCGGTAGGCTCACTGCCGCCAGCACATTTTCTGACAAAAGGAGACAATCTATGAATGAATTTGCAGATATTTTAAATCTATTTATTGCTAATGTCATCGCCTATACCTTTTTTTGTAGCAGTATACGGCTTCATCATCTATAACGTAGGAAAAATCATTTTTTACCTTGTTCGTTATGCGGTATACCACATTCGTCGTGACATCAATAAATACAAATCCAATAAAGATAAGCATTAAAACGTCAGGCGGCAGGAATTTCTCTGCTGCCTGTTTTGTAGAAAGGACAATCTCATGAAAACACTTAGTATCGATATTGAAACCTACAGTGATGTGCCACTTCAGAAAACTGGAGTATATCGCTATGTAGAGTCACCTGATTTTGAAATCTTACTCTTTGCCTACAGTGTAGATAGCCAGCCCGTTCAGGTCATTGATCTTGCCTGCGGAGAACAAATTCCAAAAGAAATCCTTCTTGCTCTAGAGGATGAATGTGTCATCAAGTGGGCCTTCAACGCTACCTTTGAGCGCATCTGTCTTTCTCGCTTCTTAGGTTATCCGATCGGAGAATATCTGAAACCGGAAAGCTGGCGTTGCTCTATGATATGGTCCGCCACGATGGGGCTTCCACTCTCCTTGGAAGGTGTCACGAATCAAAAAGCGCTTTGATGTGAGAGAAATAAAGTCCAGCAAGGACATCACCGACTGGAATGCTGGAAAGATACCAGTCGCAGTCATTCATCCTGCATCTGCTGGTCATGGACTCAATCTACAGGCTGGCGGTTCCACCCTTATCTGGTTTGGTCTGACATGGTCACTGGAATTATATCAGCAGACCACGCCCGACTTTGGAGACAGGGCCAACCGCCGGAACCGTGGTGATAGAGCATATCATCACAAAAAGAAAATACAAATCAACCACAATCGTTTCTTGGATACACGAAAGACGCGGACGGCAACCTCATCATCGATCCAGAACAGGCAGAAATCGTAAAGCGCATTTATCGAGAATATTTAGAAGGTCTCAGTATGGACAAGATTGCTGCAGGCCTGGAGCGTGACGGTATCCTTACCGGTGCCGGAGGGGAAAAGTGGCACACAAGCACCATCAACAAAATTCTCCGAAACGAGAAATACATCGGTGATGCCCTGCTTCAAAAGACCTACACTACAGACTTCTAAACAAGACCAGAGTTAAAAATAACGGTCTTGTTCCACAATACTATGTAGAAGGCGATCACGAAGCCATTATTCCGAAGAACATTTACCAGCAGATACAGGAAGAACTTGTCCGCAGACGAGTGGTAAAACCAGTGACAATGGCAAAAACGAAGCTACAGTTGCAATCACTGCTTCTCCCAAATCGTCATTTTCGGCGAATGCGGTGAAATGTTCCGAAGACTCCACTGGAACAATCGAGGCGTCAAATCAATTGTCTGGCGCTGCATCAGCAGGCTGGAATCCACCGGACTTGAATGCCACGCTCGAACCATCAATGAGCTGGTTCTTCAGGATGCCGTTGTCAATGCCATCAATCAATTACTCGGCGACAAAAATAACTATCAGGCACAGCTCCAGCTTAACATTGCCGCAGTCATCCGAGCTTCACAGGTAACAGCCATAGACAGCATTGACAAGAAGCTAATGGCCCTGCAACAGGAGCTGATTCAAAAAGCCAACAGTAAAGAGGACTACGACGAAATAGCGGATGAGATCTTCAGATTCCGAGAACTTCGTCAGAAAACCACTGTCGATACCGCCGCAAGGGATGAACAGATAAAGAGAATTAACGACTTGCAGGATTACATCTCACAGCAGACCGCCCTCCTTACTGAATTCGATGAATCACTGGTGCGACGCTGGATTAAGCAGATCACCATCTGGGATGACCGCATAATAGTTGAATTGAAATCTGGCGTCAGCATTGATGTGGATGCATAACTCTATAGATATACAATGGCTCCCCACCACTGGATAATTCCCGGTGATGGGGAGCCTTTTCATTTTATTTCAAATTTTCAATATTTAATTCCATGAACGTTAAAAAGTTAGTAGCATCTTTTAACAAACAGGAAAAGGTTTCTGCATAGTTTTCTTTTTTCACATCAAGCTTTTTCGTAATTTTTTGATATCCCTTTCCTTTACGATGTCCCGTTCCACTTGAACGTAACTCCTGTAGATTTCTCAAGAACTTAATATGCTCATTATAGTTTTCGATATTACTTTCACATAGCCAAGCTTCTATTTTTGAAATGCTACCTACAAGTTTTTCGTAATTACCAGTTAACCGTTTTGAAATGCTCTTTTCATTTAAAGAATCAATCAGTATTTTGACTAAAGAAAGAACCAGCATATCCATCTCAGTAATTGAATTATTTACTGGAACTCGTAATATTTCAAAATTATAAGCATCCTGCTCTGTTAATGATAAAAATAAAGGCCATCCATACTTTCAGTGAAAACTCTATTTAATCGTGTATAAGCTTTCTTAAAAACAAAATCTGGAGACTCTGAGTCTGATGCAATACACATAAAATCTCTCTTTATTTTTGTTTTGCTCAATTTTCCTCCAATCGACTTGTTAAATCCCCTCCAATAATGCTGCTCGGCTTCACTTGGTAAATCTCTTCCTAAATCACCTAAATAAGCTGATACATAATCTGAATTACTATTATCAATATACAATGACCACAATACACCACATCGAATAATTCCATCTTCGACTTTATAAATTTCAGGTTTCGAATAATACTTATTCAGTACTGCACTGTCAAATATACAGGTGTTAAATAGTGCGGCGCTGTTGGATTTGCCCCGAAGTAGTTGTTTAATTCTTTCGGATTACAAGTATGGCGTATTTCTTTTCCGTTCTCATCTATACCAATAATAAAATCAACATAAGTCTTTTCTTCATTATACGGCCAAATATTACTATCACATAAACTGCAACCTGAGACAACATTTTTTGCATAAATGATGGAATAATTTTTCCTTTTTAGTCCAGTTGATGTATTTCCGATATTAAGTGCATAAAAATTGTGTTTTCGCTATTTCTATAAACCAATCCATCTTCCTTGATTTTTTCCGAATTATCGATAGAAACGCACCTGCTATCAATATGTATCATCAATACTTTTTCTTTTACTGCTAGATACGTTTTTAAGTATCTTTTATGTATAGTTACATACCCATTATCATTCATTTTCACTACGGTAATTCCTTCACCGTTAGAAACATCAATATATTCATTTTTTTTGTGAATTGAAATACAGATTGAATAATAATCGAAACTCTTCAACAATTTCTATTGAATCTGTAGCTACGCCATTATATTCTCTTTTTATAACAAGTGGTTCATAACCATTGTCATTTCCCCAACGATGATAAACCTTTTCATCATCCTCCCAAGAACCGTAAACTGTAATTCCAGGCATCAATGTATGTGCATTATATGTATCATTTCCATATCATTTTCAACTTCATTCAAAGGAAGAAGAAAACTCTGAAGGTATATATCATACTTTTTATCAATTTTATTTCCTGATACAGGAACCATTATGTCAGCATCTAATCCTCTCTCTATCCATTCTCGAATATCAATCTGATACAAATAATCTTTATCCATCATCTTTCAAATCCTCCTGTTATCTATTCCACTGCCAAGTCTGCCTCTTAGTATCGAGTGGCTTAAACTGCGGTCGGTTCTGACAACAATCCCAGTGCCACAACCTATAACATCTAATCCACAGCCTAAACCCTACCGCTATTCTCTGGCTACTCAATTTTTCTCCAGTCAGCCCCTAAAGTAGATATGTTTCCATATAAGAAAACCGAGCTTTTCGCAAGGCTTCTCTGATGATGCTAACCTTGCAAAAAGCCCGGAAATACGCCACTTTTTGGCTCTTATTTATCTTTTCTTGACAGCAAACATACCGTCTCAACATGGACTCCCTGCGGAAACATATCAGTAGTAGAAACCCGCACCAGTTCATAATCCTCCGCACACAGCACCTTCAGATCCCTCGCCAGTGTCGCACTGTCACAGCTCACATACACAACCCTCTCCGGCTTCATTTTAAGGATCGTATTCAGAAGTACCTCATCACAGCCCTTCCGTGGCGGGTCTACCACGATAACGTCTGCATAAACGCCATTCTTCTCATACTCTCTCGGCAGCACTTCCTCTGCTTTTCCGACAAAAAACTCTACATTCTCAATGCCATTGAGTTTCGCATTCTCTCTTGCATTGTCAATGGCCTGTGGTACGATCTCCACGCCGCGGACGAATTTTGCTTTCTGGGCCAGGAACAGGGAGATAGTTCCGATTCCGCAGTACAGATCCCAGACAGTTTCATTTCCCGTAAGGCCGGCGTACTCCAGAGCTTTCCATACAGTTTTTCAGTCTGGATGGGATTGACCTGGAAAAGGACAGGGAGAGATCTGATAGGAAATATCTCCGATGCTGTCCGTTATATAGGACTGTCCCCAAAGGAGGCGAAGCTGATCACCCAGGATCACATTGTTCCGTTTTTTATTAACATTGATGGTAATGCTGGTCATTTCCGGAATTTCACAGAGTGATTCCACAAGAGCCTTTTCTGCAGGGATCTTATCTCCGTTTAAGATCAGACAGACCATCATCTCATCTGTATGGAAGCCGTAACGAATCATAATATGACGTACAAGACCTTTTCCCGTGGCCTCATCGTAGGGCTGTACATGATATTTTTCCATGTGTCCGATCACACGGTCCAAAACCTCTTTATTCTGTTTCACTCCCAGAATACATTCTCGGTTATCAATGATGGAGTGGGTTCTTCCTGCATAAAAGCCTGTGATGATCTTTCCGTCTTTATTTTTCCTACCGGAAACTGTGCCTTGTTTCGATAATGATAGGGGTCTTCCATCCCCATGATCGGTTCCATATCAAGATTCTGAAAACCTCCAATTCTTTCCAGATGTCCACGAACCTTTTTCTCTTTAAATTTCAGCTGCTGCTCGTAGGATAATGCCTGAAGCTGGCATCCTCCGCACTGGCGGGCAATGGAGCAGGCAGGTTTCACACGGTATGGAGACGGTGTGATCACCTCCATCAGACGGCCATAGCCATAGTTCTTTTTTGCCTTGATGATCTTGGCTTTGATCCGGTCTCCGATCACGGCGTCTTTCACAAAAACGGTGAAGCCATCGGCTTTCCCGATACCTTCACCGTCAACTCCGCAATCCTCTATATCTAAAGTGAGTATATCGTTTTTACGGAATTCCATGTATTAAATATCTCCTGTTCTTCTTAAATTGGACTCAAAAAGCCGGTTGAAACCAAGCCATTCTTTTTTGCCTTTGTCTGCGTGGAAAATTTCTGTCAGTGTCTCCATCCTTGCATCTGTATTGTCTGCCAGATTCAGGGCAACTGCCTCTGCAAGTGCCGGCTTCTTGGGAGACCCGTACTCCAGCTCACCATGATGTGCAAGAATACAGTGGATCACCTGATTTTCAAGCTTCTCCGGAAAATCAGGAATCTCTTTTGCAAGATCATGTACCATCTGTGCCCCGATCACAATATGTCCCAGAAGCTGTCCCTCATCTGTATAATCATTCATCGGAAAAGCAGAAAGCTCCTTCGTTTTGCCCACATCATGAAGAAGTGCAGTTGTGATCAGAAGATCACGGTTTAAAACCGGATATGCATTCGCCATGTAATCACAGAGACGTGTCACTCCAAGAGTATGTTCCATCAATCCACCGATAAAGCCATGATGTACGGTCTTGGCCGCAGAATGTCCCTCAAATATCTTCATAAATTCCTGATCTTCTACAAAAAGCTTCTTCAGAAGCTGGGAAAGATAGGGATTCTTCACACTGTTGATAAGCTCTCGCAGCTGGCTCTGCATATCATCCACACTGTTCTCACTGGTAGGAAGATAATCTGCCGGATCATACTCCCCTTCTCCTGCCTTGCGTGCTCTCTTGATATTCAGCTGCATGGCGCCTGCAAAGCTTGTCACATCTCCCATGATCTCAATGTAATCCAGCGCATCAAACTCATCAATTCCCAGAGAATTGGGATCCCAGATCTTACCATCGATCACACCTGTTTTATCCTGAAGGATCAGATTCTCATAGGGCTTGCCATTCTTCGTTGTAGCTGCCTGTTTCTGTTTGCAGAGATAGATCCCGTTTACTCTGTCTCCCTCATGTAATTCATTTAAAAAACGCATAAATTCTTGCCTTTCTGTTCTTTTTACTTTCAAAGCAGACATACTCCCAAACACATCCGCTTCACACTTTGCATTCATAGCCAGACTTTCTTTATGATCTTTGGCCGCATCCCGGTCCGGGCTTTCTGGCATTTCTGCACAGTTTCCACTTACTTCCGGGCTTTATTCAGTATCATAACACATTTTTACTTTCCTTTGCTATGGAAATCATGTAAAATAGGAAACGAAGTGTTTTTTTGCATATCCTGTGTTACGCAGAAAAGCACAGAATCAACAGAAGTAACAAAAAGGAGTAACTATAGCAACAATGAACAAAAAAGCATACAAAGCACTTGAATACTATAAAATCATAGATCTGCTCACAGACAAGGCCTCCTCCCCCATGGGAAAGGATCTCTGTCGGAAGCTTACCCCTTCCACAGACATTGAAGAGATCCGGTCCATGCAGCTGCAGACACACGATGCCCTTGCACGCCTGTTCAAAAAAGGCGGCATTTCCTTCGGCAGTGTCAAGGACATCCGTGGCACATTAAAACGTCTTACTGTTGGCAGCGCCCTGAATGCACCGGAGCTGCTTTCTGTCTGCAGTCTTCTTGAGAATACCGGTCGTGTAAAGGCCTATTCCAGAAGTGACCGTGATGACGGAATGACCGATTCCCTTGACGGAATGTTTGCGGCACTGGAACCTCTGACACCCTTAGCACAGAGATCCGCCGCTGTATCCTTTCTGAGGATGAGATCAGTGACGATGCCAGCAGCACGCTTCGTCAGATCCGCCGCAGCATCAAAGCCACCAACGATCGGATACACACCCAGCTTTCTTCTCTGGTTGCAGGAAGTGCCAGGAATTATCTTCAGGATTCCGTTATCACCATGCGCGACGGCCGCTACTGTATCCCGGTAAAGGCTGAATATAAAGGCCAGGTTCCCGGTATGATCCACGACCAGTCTGCCACAGGTTCCACTCTTTTCATTGAGCCTATGGCTGTTGTCAAGCTGAACAACGACATCCGCGAGCTGGAGCTGAAAGAGCAGAAAGAGATCGAAGTGATCCTTGCATCCTTAAGCCAGCAGGTAGCTGCTGAGCTGGAGGCTATTCACGCAGATCTTTCCATCATGGTACAGCTGGACTTTATTTTTGCCCGTGCCGCACTTGCCATGGACATGAACGCCAGTGAACCTGTTTTCAACACAGAAAGCCGGATCCGGCTTCGCCAGGCCCGTCATCCACTGATCGATAAGAAAAAAGCCGTTCCTATTGATATCCGTCTCGGGGATGATTTTGACCTCCTGGTTGTCACCGGACCAAACACCGGTGGTAAAACTGTTTCTCTGAAAACCGTAGGTCTTCTTACCATGATGGGACAGTCGGGTCTCCATATCCCGGCGCTGGATCGTTCCGAACTTGCACTTTTCCGCGAGGTTTATGCTGATATCGGAGATGAGCAGAGCATTGAACAGTCCTTAAGTACCTTCTCCTCTCATATGACAAACGTGGTTTCCTTCCTGAAATCCGCAGATCAGGATTCCCTGGTCCTCTTCGATGAGCTTGGTGCAGGTACGGACCCTACAGAGGGTGCCGCTCTTGCCATTGCGATCCTGTCACATCTTCACGAGCAGGGTATCCGTACCATGGCAACCACCCATTACAGCGAACTGAAGATCTATGCCCTCTCCACTCCAGGTGTGGAAAATGCCTGCTGTGAATTCGATGTGGAGACCTTACGTCCGACCTACCGCCTTCTGATCGGTGTTCCGGGAAAAAGTAACGCATTTGCCATTTCTTCCAAGCTGGGGCTTCCGGATTTCATCATCGACAAAGCAAAGGAACAGATCAGCGAGCAGGATGAATCTTTTGAAGATGTTCTGACATCCCTGGAGCAGAGCCGTGTCACCATCGAAAACGAGCGTGCTGAAATTGCCCGTTACAAAGAACAGGTAGAAGATCTGAAAAAATCTCTTCAGGAAAAAGAAGAAAAGCTGGATGAACGTAAAGAGCGGATTCTCAGAGAAGCCAATGAACAGGCACATGCGATTCTCCGCGATACCAAGGAATACGCAGATCAGACCATGAAGCTTTTCCATAAATTCCAGAAGGATCACGTAGATACCGCTTCCGTAGAAAAAGAGCGCCAGAACCTGAAAAAACGTATGTCAAAAGCCGAAAATGGAATGTCTTCCAGACAGCAGAAGCAAAAGCCAAAGAAACAGCTGAAGCCATCCGATCTTTCTCTTGGCGATACCGTAAAGGTGCTCAGCCTGAATCTGAAAGGAACAGTTTCCAGTCATCCGGATTCCAAAGGATATCTCTTTGTGCAGATGGGTATCATCCGTTCCAAGGTTCATATCTCCGATCTGGAGCTTGTGGACGAGCCGGTGATCACCACTCCGTCCATGCAGCGTACCGGCGCCGGAAAGATCCGTATGTCCAAGGCAGCCAGCATTTCCACAGAGATCAATCTTCTGGGAAAAACCGTAGATGAGGCAGTTGCAGAGCTGGATAAATATCTGGATGACGCCTATATCGCACACATGAAATCCGTCCGTATCGTTCACGGAAAAGGTACCGGTGCCCTCCGCAAAGGTGTCCACAATTACCTGAAGCGCCAAAAGCACGTAGCTTCCTTCCGTCTCGGCGAATTCGGAGAAGGCGATGCCGGCGTGACCATTGTAGAATTCAAGAAATAAAAAGGAGCTGAAGCCATGGCTACAAAACAGAAAATCCTCATTGTTGACGATGACAACAACATTGCAGAGCTGGTTGCTCTCTATCTCACAAAAGAATGCTTTGAGACTAAGATCGTAAATGACGGCGAGGAAGCCCTGAAGCAGTTCCATATTTTTCATCCGGATCTGATCCTTCTGGATCTCATGCTTCCGGGCATTGACGGATACCAGGTATGCCGTGAGATCCGTCACACCTCCGATATACCGATCATTATGCTTTCCGCCAAGGGAGAAACCTTTGACAAAGTCCTGGGACTGGAACTTGGAGCAGATGATTACATCATCAAGCCTTTTGACTCCAAAGAGCTGGTGGCACGTGTCCGTGCGGTACTGCGCAGATTTCATGTAAAATCTCCGTCTGCCGCGCCAAAGGAAAAATGTGTTTCCTATCCGGATCTGGTGATCAACCTGACCAACTATTCTGTAACTTATATGGGACACCAGATCGATATGCCGCCAAAGGAGCTGGAGCTTCTCTATTTCCTGGCAGCTTCTCCCAATCAGGTTTTCACAAGAGAACAGCTTCTGGATCACATCTGGGGCTATGAATACATTGGCGATACCAGAACCGTAGACGTTCACATCAAACGTCTACGTGAGAAGATCAAGGATAACCCAAACTGGCTCTTTCCACAGTCTGGGGAATCGGTTACAAATTTGAGGTAAAGGATTCATGAAACAGCATCTTTATACTAAACTGCTGATCCTGTACTTTATGCTGGGCGGAATCTGCTTTCTGCTGCTTTCCTCCGGTGGCTCCTACCTGGTAGAAAAAAGGCTGGAGCGCTCTACCGGAGAGTCCCTTTACCGCACTGCCAACCAGCTGGTTTCCAAAAATGAACTTCGGCAGGCTGTAAAAAGCCCCAAAAACGAATCCCTCACCCTGGCTCTTTCCTCTGCAGCAGCCTTTCAAAATGCAGATTTCTGGGTTATGGATACAGATGGGAACGTTCTGATAAACACAAACCAGCAGTCCTCTGATTCCGGTGATATCACGTCAGGAACTTCCGACCGGAAGATTACGAAGATACCTGCTATTCCTCCGGTACGTTTTACGGGACATTAAAAACCACACAGCTAAGCACAGTCGTTCCCATAAAAGATACGGATCTGGTGACTGGTTATCTGGTGATCCACTACCCTATGAAAAACCTCTACGAAAGCCGCAGCAATATCGTAGAGGTTATGGTCCTGATCTTTATTGTGATCTATGCACTGTTTTTCAGTTTTCTTCTGATCTATTTTTACAGGGTCCACAAACCTCTGAAAGAAATCTTAAAGGGTGCCTTGGAATTTGCCAACGGAAATCTTACCTATACGATCCCCGTAGATTCTGAAGATGAGATGGGATATCTTTCCCACTCCCTGAATTACATGGCAGACAAGCTGAACAAAAACGGAGAGTATCAACGACAATTCATTTCCAATGTGTCCCATGATTTCCGCTCGCCTCTGACCTCCATCAAAGGCTATGTGGAAGCCATGCTGGACGGTACCATCCCACCGGAAATGCAGGAACGTTATCTGAAAGTCATTGCTTTTGAATCCACCCGTCTGGAGAAGCTTACCCGAAGTCTCCTTACCTTAAACGAACTGGATGTCAAAAAGCGTATGATGCATATGCGGCGTTTTGATATCAATGAAACGATCCGTACCACAGCCGCCACCTTTGAGGGAACCTGTTCGGAACGAAACATCCGTCTGGAGCTCCTCCTTGCGGGAAAAGAGCTTTTTGTCCGTGCAGATATGGAACAGATCCAGCAGGTACTGTACAATTTATTGGACAATGCGGTAAAATTCAGCAGCGACAATTCTTCTATCACACTGGAAACCACAGTCAATCATGGCAAGGTTTTTGTCTCAGTCAAAGACCATGGAAGCGGAATTCCAAAGGAAAGTCTTTCCAGGATCTGGGACCGTTTCTATAAGATCGATGCCTCCCGTGGAAAAGACCGCAAGGGTACCGGGCTTGGCCTTGCCATTGTAAAAGAGATCATCAACGCTCATAAGCAGAATATCAATGTGATCAGCACCGTAGGTGTTGGAACAGAATTTATCTTTACACTGGAAAAAGCAAAATAAAACATCAAAAAACCTCTGATCCGGAAGGCTGTAAAAGAAATATCTCTAAATATCTCCTACAGTACTTCCAGATCAGAGGTTTTATTTACTCTTTGCAGGCTTATTTCCAGTCGTAATTTCTCAGATGGCCTTCCAGATTCATATGCGTAAAATTATGCTGTCGCAGCGCCTCATAAAGCACAATGGCAACTGAATTGCTTAAATTCAGGGAACGGATATCTCCGATCATCGGGATCCGCACGCAGGTTTCCTGATTGTTTACCAGGATATCCTCCGGGATTCCCGCACTCTCCTTGCCAAACATAATGAAACAGTCATCCTCATACTGCACATCTGTATAAGTCTGAGGTGCCTTGGTGGTTGCGTAATAAATCTTTGCTCCCGGATTCTTTTTGAGAAAATCCTCATAGTCTAGATATCTGGTCACATCCAGATGTTCCCAATAATCCATACCTGCACGCTTGATGGCCTTTTCATTCAGGCGAAAACCAAGCGGTTCGATCAGATGCAGCCTGGTTCCTGTTGCCACACAGGTTCTGCCGATATTTCCTGTATTTGCCGGAATTTCCGGCTCATGGAGCACAATATTCAAAACTCCCATTTATTTTTTTCCTCTTTTCTACATAGCATTAAATATACAAAATATGCATTCGCAATCCGCTTCGCTGCTTGCTCATGAGATCAAAAAGCCAAGCTTTTTGGTCTCATCTTCTGCCGGGCGTTCCAGATATCTGGCATTTCCGCCGCTGTAAAGAAGCCTGTTATTTCCGGAATCGGTCTGCCCGATCACTGCTGCCATGATTCCCTCTCGCCGCAACTGCTGCACAAACGCATCACCGCCATGGATTCCCATAAGAATACTTCCGCCGGAAAGCAACTTGTACGGATTCACATCAAGGATCTCACAGATCTCTATGGTTTCCTGTCGGATGGGCACACTTCGAAGATCTGCACTAAGACCTACTCCGGATGCCTCCGCCATTTTCCAGAGGGCAGCAAGAAAGCCGCCTTCTCCCATCCGATATCGGGCACTGGCTCCGGATTCTTCCGCCATTTTCCAAATTTTATCATTCTCTGTTCCTGTTCCGTAAACCTCAGGAAGCTTTACAGCATCCTCGAGAAAACGTTCTGCAAAAAACTCCCGCAGCCTGTCATAATAATTCTTTGTGATCCATGCAGTTCCTTCTGCTGCCACAGGGCCTGCCACGATCAGCTCGTCTCCCGGCATAAGCGTCCGTCTATCTCTGCCTGAAGCGCTCCAGTGCTTTTTTCCAAGTTTCATAACTGCCGCCTTAATAAAGGATAAGCGAAAGCACTGTCGGAACTACCATTGCCAGTACCAGAATAACTGCGATGATCGCTGTGATCACTTTTCTTTTTTTCGGATCAAACATTCCCATAATTATCATTCACCTCATCTGTAATATCCGTTAATTGCGCATTGTTAGTCAAAGGATCCCTGTCTGTATAATCAAAAAGAAGCTTCTTTCCGTCCCGGAACACCTCGATATGGGCGGTTTTCGGGATTTTTTTCGCTTTCCGGTAATCCCAGATCAGCCGCTCATACGGCTTCTGGTCTGAAGCAAAGGATGGCCTGCTCTTTAAATTCTCTCGAAGATAAAGATCCAGGAGCATTACATCGGAAAGTGATTCCGACGGGATCTCTTTCTGTTCTCCGGCAAACTCCATAAGGATCTCATAGCGCCTCATCCTGGAATGAGAAATCTCCGAGTATCCTTTTTTCTCATAAAATCTGCCAAGTGCCTCATACATCCGGAAAGGATCGTCAAAATACTTCTCCAGAAATACAAGGGTATTTTTGAACTGCCCACTATTATAATACACTTCCACCATACTTTCCACCATTTTTAGCCTTAAAATCTCCCGTAGGTCAGCCAGGCTGTGGAAAGTACCTCATAGGGTTCCCGATCCTTGTAAAGAATCTGATATTCCCCTGTCATTTCCATCATGTGTGAGCCCTTCAGCACTTTCAGAAAACCAAGCTGAAACTGTTCCGGACGCAGTGCGTAAACATCGCAGAAGGACTTGTGGAAGCTGTCGTATCCCTCATAGGGAAGTCCTGCGATCAGATCCAGATGCTGGTGGATATTTCCAAAGCTGTGGATCTGCTCTACAATCCCTTTCAGCTTTTCAAAATCCATGGTTCTCCGAATGGCTTTGATGGTCTGAGGATTGGTAGACTGTACACCAATCTCCAGCTGGATCAGACCCGGACGCATGGTTTTCATCAGCGCCAGCTCCTCCGCACGGAGAAGATCTGCTGAAATCTCAAAATGAAAATTGGTGATCCCGTTGTCATGCTCCGTAATATACCTCCAGATCTCCATGGCATGGTCATGCTTGCAGTTGAAGGTACGATCCACAAATTTGACCTGAGGAACTTTATTATCAATAAAAAACTGCAATTCCTTTTTTACAAGCTCAATATCACGGAACCGAAGCTTCTTATCTATGGAAGAAAGGCAGTAGCTGCAGGAAAAGGGGCATCCCCTGCTGCTCTCATAATAAATAATGCGGTTTTTAAACTCTGTAAGATTGCTGTATGCAAACGGAACTTTACTTAAATCCATCAATTCCCGCCAGCCGTGTGTACAATATCCCTGCCTTTGTTTTCATCACGAAAAGCCACTCCGCGGATCCCGCTCAAAGTTTCCGGTTTTCTTTCTATATAATAACCTGCCAGTTCATGGAAGGTTTCCTCTCCTTCTCCCACCATCACTCCAAAAAACGCAGGGTTCTTTTTCAGAAATTCCACCGCATCGTAGGATACCTCCGGGCCTCCTGCCCAAAACTCCACCTGTGGAAGGATTTTCTTAAGATCCGGCACCAGCTCCCTGACAAAGGAAATATTCCAGATATAGCAGGAAAAGCAGACCACATCCGGCTGCTCCAGATAAATATCTTTTAAAATGTCATCCCTGATCTGATTGATCGTATACTCTTTGACCACAACCCTGGAGCTGTATTCTCCGGAACAGGATTTCAGGTTATATACCGCCAGATTGGAATGGATATATTTTGCATTGCATGCTGCAAGTAAGATTTTCAAATTTTATATTCTCCTAACTTCTGTCGGATAATTTCTTTCCCCGGCAGTTTTCATTATTTCTCTGTTGATCCTTTTCGCTTTATGATTATAACGTTCCCGCCACCGGATGTAAATAGAAAAACAGGGGTTACTGTTCACTGGTAATATTCCGCGAGGTGTTTTTTGTAAGCAAAGGTCACAGAAAACCCGAGATATACCGCGCGAATTATGCGATCAGCATAAATTCTGTGCATTGCGAAGCGTGTTGCTGAGAACGGAGTGAACAGTAACAAACAGGGATTTCCCTCCTGCCGCAAAAATGCCGTTTTTGTTGTATTTCCATCCAACAGCGTTAAAATGAGTACTATATATTTTTATAAAGGAGTAATCTTTTTATGGATCGAAACAGCTGTCTGAATTATTTTCAGGCGTTTCCCTTCTGGGAACATATGACGGAAGAAGATCAGAATTTTCTTCTTGATAACATTCGCGAGCTTCATTACCCGGCAGGTGCTGCCATACAGTCTGAAGAGCGCCAGTGCCTAGGAACTCTTTTTCTTCTGAAGGGAGTTCTCCGTGTTTATCTACTGTCCGCTCAGGGAAAAGAGGCAACCCTGTACCGTTTAAGGGACAGTGACATCTGCACTCTTTCCGCCTCCTGCATGCTTTCTGCCATTACATTTGATGTACAGATCGATGCAGAAACAGACTGTGATCTGCTTCTGCTTCCGGCAGTTCCTTTTTCCCGGCTGATGAAAAACAATATCTATCTGGAAAATTTCATCTACAAACGGACAACTGAACATTTCTCAGATGTGATCGCAGGAATCGAACGGACATTTTTTATGACCCTGACTCAGAGAATCGCAGCCTTTCTTCTGGATGAAGCTGCAGATACCGGTTCCGATGAGCTCACTCTCACACAGGAAGCCATCGCCCGCTCCATCGGAAGTGCCAGAGAAGCTGTCAGCCGCAGCCTTAAAAAATGAATAAAGACGGCTCTATCCAGATCTCACGGGGATCGATCCGCATTCTGGATAAAAGACGTCTTTATGAAATGATGAATACTTTTTAATTTGAAGATGTTTTAGGTGCCGGCTGCAGAATCCACCAGAACAGCATCGGCATAATAGTCATTACTGGCCACATATAACGGATCAGCCCGTTTACAGGAGAAACAAGACATATCAGTATATTCAGCACCGGTATGGCAAAGATCAGGATTTTTTTCCATTGTTTCTTCACCATAAGATATCCCATCAGTAACAGGGTAAGCCATGTATACGTTCCTGCACTTAAGATAAGTCCCAGGCCAGGTGCGCGCATCCATAATTCATCATAAAGCCGGAATATATACTGGATTTTTTGGGTCCAACATAACTGACATCGATCCCGGCTTTCTTCTGATACATTTTATCTATGTAGAACCGGTACACGCCCTGCTGTCCTCTTCCCATATGGAACGGATCATTATAACTGTAAATATTATTCAATGTTGCCTGGATATATACTCCCGGATGACGACGGAACATGGCAAACCAGGCTTTAAAATAATCCTTCATGTATCCATCCAATTTAGGATCATCATCATTATCTCTGAACCTGAATGTAATTTTCACAGGATCCGACAGTTCCGGATTATACTTCTCGGCAAGAACATCATAATCCAGGATCCTGTTGATCGCTTTCTTCTCACTTGCGGTTACATCATCCGGATATTCTCTCAGATATCGGGCAGTCTGCTGAAATGGTACCGAAAGCATTTCACACCGGGATCCAGGTGCCACGCCAAGGCAGGTGCTGCCCCCTTTTCTACACCCAGATAACAGGCAAAAACACAGACAGCCACAACAAATGCATATTTCCTCGCTCCCTTTACCAGGAAGAAAAACAAAAGGATCAAAGAAGGCAGGACCAGATGAATGCCATTATTTCGGGTAAGACAGACACTGATTCCCAGAAGAAATAAATATACTGCCTTTCTCTTGGAAAAGGAATGACAAATATCTATATACACTGCAAAATACAAAGTAATGACTGCCGTATACAATCCGTCTTTGATCACTGCCTGGGCATAGCTTCCAAATATGGGAACAAATGCAAACAGCAGAACAGTACCAAAAAGTATCCATTTGGAGCCTTCCATCTGTACAGATAGCGGACTACCGCACTGTAACACCAGATTTCCACAGAAGTAAACACAATGACGATCAGAAATACTCCAAAATTATAACACCAGATAGTTTTTCCAAGTGTCAGCAGTCCACCCATGATCATCGTCAGAACCCATGGATGATGATTGTCCAGCGGCATAGCTCCCAAAAATACATCCAGCTGCCGAAATCCATCTGCCGGGATCGAACCTGGGAGAAATGCCAGGATAAACGGTGTCCATCCAATGATCATAGATATCTTTGCCAGGCGGAACCACATTACCTCTTCCTCTCTGGCCGGGATACGCCCGCAGGCCTTTCGGAAAAACTCCATCTCAGGAATCCTCCAGAAATAAGTGATTCCCATATCACAGATAATATAAAATCCTATAAAACATCCGGCTGAGATCAGGATCTGTTTCTTTGCGCCAAACAGAAAATCCCAGTTTCCATTTGTAAAATAAGAAGTTCCAAGAAGCATTCCCGCTGAAAAGATCACTGCCAAAACATGTGCCTGCCAGTTTCTGTATTTCCGGTATCCCTCCCATCCTTTCACGTATAAAATAAGAAGCAGGATCCATGCAAGCAAGCTCATGCATCCCAATCCATTATAAACATTGCTCATTTTCTCTGCAGAAGTATTGCCATCCATTGGAAGGCCAGTAAAAGAAAAGGCCAGTGCTGTGATCATTGCCGCGATCACAGGCACTGCATTCTTTTTTATTATTTTCTCATCCATATTTTATTAACCCTTGTTTAAAATTTTCAGTAAGCCAACAATGCTCTGGAAACCATTTCGGTTCCCAGAGCTGTATCTGTTTTTCTGTTTTCTGTTTTGGTTACTGAAGCGCTGCCTCAAGCTCTGTCTTTGATGTCAGTCCCACAAAACGTGCGGTCTCTTTTCCTCCTTTGAATACCAGAAGTGTAGGGATACTCATGATCTTGTACTGCTGTGCCAGTGATGGCTCTTTGTCTACGTCAACCTTGCCAACCTCATATCCGGCTTCTGCAAGCTCTTCCACGACCGGAGCCTGACGTCTGCATGGTCCGCACCAGGTTGCCCAAAAATCTACCAGTACCGGCTTTCTGCCTTTAATACCTCAGTTTCAAAATTGTCTGTTGTAAAAACTTTGCCATGATAAAATTCCTCCTTGATCCTGTATTTATTTTTAGTATCAGCTTATGCTTACGCCTTCAGAAGCTTCCGCACATACTGACAGGCGGAAAGTCCTGCCTGGGCACCGTCATGAACAGCTTTTGCCACCTGGAGAAGTCCACCGGTGCAATCACCTGCTGCATACAGCCCCGGAACTGTAGTCTCCATCTCTTCATTGATCCGGATATTTCCTTTTCATTCAGCTCCGCGCCGATCTGGCGGGCCATCTCCGAGCTTCCGGCTGTACCAAGCGCTACAAAGACTCCCTCTGCCGGCACAAAAGAATCTTCTCCGGCACCTGCTCCTGCATGGACACATCACTTTTCAGGCGGATGCCTGAAACACGTTCATCCCCTTCGATTGCCTGGATCTTCATGGTATTAACCGGAAGCTGATTTTCTCTTGAAAATTCCGGTTTCTTTCCATCTGTAAAGATCGTCACACGGGAAGCGGTATGAGAAAGTTCTTCTGCTTCATGAAGAGCAAAATCACTGCTTCCAAGCACTGCCACTTCTTTTCCTCTGTAAAAAATGCGTCACATACTGCGCAGTAGCTGACACCTTTTCCCTCAAATTCCTTTACTCCCGGAATCCTGGCAGAAGCTCTCCTGCTTCCGGTTGCCAGGATCACGCTGCGTGCCTCAAAATCTCCTGCGGTAGTTTTCACCTCAAAAGTATCAAAACCACCCATTCCCACAACCTGGGCATCCAGGATCCGTACTCCAAGTGCTCTTGCCTGGGCAAGACCTCTTTCAAAAAGCTCTCTGCCGGACAATGGCTGCTCCAGTCCGTAATAATTCTCGATCTTCTCTGCTTTTTCCAGTGAACCGATCCCTGTATTTATAATCAGTGGATTCATATTTCCCCTTGCCGCATAAAGTGCTGCCGAGATCCCGGCCGGACCTGCTCCTATGATAATGATATTCTCCATTTCAGACACCTGCTTTCTTCTTCGTTTGGATCTGTTCTATAATATAGCTTCGCATTGGTCTGTTTCTGTGATCAGGTCACTTTTCCTTCACAGAAGTCATTATATCACATTCCCCCAAAATTACACCTTTTTTTCAATAGCTTTTATTTGCGTCTGTTTCTCTTCTATGCTATTATTATAACGACTTAAACCAATTAAATGAATCAAGATGATACCCTGCGGGATCATAAAAAGGAGCCTAATCTCTATGAGAAATTTTGAATATTTTACCCCTACCCGGGTTATTTTCGGGAAAGATACACACCTTAAGATCGGCACTGTTCTAAAAGAGCAGAACTGCAGTAAAGTACTGATCCATTATGGCAGCCACAGTGCAGTAAGCTCCGGTCTGATCGATGAGATCCGATCTTCTCTGGATGAAGCCGGGATCTCCTATGTCACTCTTGGCGGTGTGGTTCCCAATCCCCGTCTCTCTAAGGTACGTGAGGGTATTGAGCTTTGCCGCAAAGAACAGGTTGATTTTCTTTTGGCTGTTGGCGGTGGCAGCGTTATTGATTCCTGCAAGGCCATCGGCTATGGACTTGCCAATCCGGATACAGATGTATGGAACTTTTTCTCCGCACCGAAGCCCCAAAAGCCTGTCTTCCCGTAGGCGTTATCCTGACGATCGCAGCTTCCGGAAGTGAAATGAGCGGATCCTGTGTGATCACCAATGAAGATGGCTGGCTGAAACGGAGTAGTGCCCGCAACGATCTGTGCCGCCCACGTTTTGCTATTTTAAATCCTCGACTCACCTATACCCTGCCGCAATATCAGACCGAAAGCGGCTGTGTGGATATCCTGATGCATACTATGGAACGGTACTTTGTAAATATCGAAACCATGGAGATCACCGACAGTATCAGCGAATCTCTGATGCAGACCGTGATCTATAACTCCCGGATCCTGATGAAGGAGCCGGATAATTATACTGCACGGGCAGAGATCATGTGGGCCGGCAGCCTTTCCCACAATGGACTTACCGGCTGCGGAACAGGCGGTGGTGACTGGGCCTGTCACCAGCTGGAGCATGAACTGGGCGGCACCTACGATGTAGCTCACGGAGCTGGTCTTGCCGCTTTGTGGGGAAGCTGGGCACGTTACGTTTATGATGCAAATCCGGAACGCTTTGCCCAGTTTGCAGTCAATATATTTGACATTCCCTGCAGTACTGACTTCAACAAAACTGCCCTTGCCGGCATTGAAGCCATGGAAGATTATTTTCGTTCCATCCAGATGCCTACCAGCCTTCATGAGCTTGGTCTTGATCTTACAGAAAAGGAGATCCATGATCTGGCGTTTAAATGCAGCTTTGAAGACACCCGTACCATCGGTGTGTTCAAACAGCTGAACATGAAAGATATGGAAAAAATCTATCTTGCTGCCAGATAAATCTGTAGCCATAATATTGCAGATGTTTTTTTGAAAATCAGATTTTTCAGAAAAACATCTGCTTTTTTTATTTTTTCCTTGCATTCTCTACATAAATGTGTTAAAGTAACAAAGTACTCGAAAGAGACATGCCCAGATAGCTCAGTTGGTAGAGCAGAGGACTGAAAATCCTCGTGTCGCTGGTTCGATTCCGGCTCTGGGCATTATTTTTTTACTCTGATCGCAGAATAGCCTCTGCTGGTCAGAGTTTTTTTATACAAAAAAACTGCTGCAAATCCCTTATGGAATGGAATCTACAGCAGTCTTTTTCTGATCACTGAAGCAAATATACTTCTGTATAAAACACACCCTTCTGCTCTGCTTCGGAATGTGTTGCCACATATACGTCGATACAATTGGTCCGGATTGCTCCTCCACAGTCCTCTGCAACATAAACCTGGCCATTGATCACTACTTTGGAACCGTATGGGATCTGACTCGGATCCACTGCGATCGTACGGTTGGTAGTGGCCGTTACTCCTGTGGAAGTAATTCCATTCGCCCATGGTCCGCAGCAGATGCTGCACGGACAATAATGCGTGATCCGGAATGTTCCCAGTGGTTTCAGTGTCGCGTCAGAAGATACTGATACCGGCGTTCCGATCTGTACGCCAGCTGCGGTACTTCCGGAACCACCTGTGGAAGTTACACCATCCACTGCATCCGCAAAAATCCCCTCCCCTGAACTCTTGGTAAGGGATCCTGCTTTGTGTTCTTTCCTGCTCTGCCTTGGACACTTCCGTAGCCTGATAACCTT
>ENA-OQHA01000394-OQHA01000394.1-human-gut-metagenome-genome-assembly--contig:-NODE-394-length-22361-cov-3.267923_pt1 | contig 22361 bp, 34 predicted proteins | sample MGYA00242558_ERZ504707 | MGnify/ENA primary metagenome ERZ504707 (study PRJEB26092, sample SAMD00036197) | human gut metagenome | host: Homo sapiens | study: EMG produced TPA metagenomics assembly of...
TGGCAGATGATCTTTGGGGTAAACACCATCCCGCCTGCCGCAGACAGGGGTACGCCGGGCAGCTGCTGCAGCAGGCCATTGCCGACGCCCGGGCCCAAGGCCGGAAGGGGCTGGTACTGACCTGCAAGGAGGCCCTGGTGCACTACTATGCAAAGTTCGGCTTTGTGAACGAGGGCGTTTCCGGCTCCACCCACGGGGGCGTGGTGTGGTACCAGATGCGGCTGAAGTTCTGAGGGGGGACGATCTGGAATGCCTACGCCTTGCTCCGGCCGTATTCAGCGGAAGAATAATTTTTAAGAGAGCAATGCCGGAGCTTCCGCGGACGCTCCGGCATTGCATTTTCACTGGAGGGGGCGTAAAGGTAGACGGCATTTGCAGTGCCGCTTTCTGCGAAAGTGCGGCACTGCGGCAGACTTTTCGGCTTAACTGCAAAGTGACCGGTTTCGCCAGAGGCTCTCCCTTTGAGGAAAGACTTCCCCGCTCCGGGGGAAGATGTCACCGCAGGTGACAAAAGGGGGAGTCTGTCACCGTAGGTGACGGAGAGGGCGAGGAGGCTGATAGGGAACAACGCAAAACAAAAAATCCCGAAGCCGAAGCTTCCGGGAATCTTTTGGAGGTGACGACCAGATTTGAACTGGTGGATGAGGGTTTTGCAGACCCTTGCCTTACCACTTGGCCACGTCACCATATTTAGGAGTGAATTTCCACTCCTGTTGGAGCGGCCGACGAGGCTCGAACTCGCTACCTCCACCTTGGCAAGGTGGCGCTCTACCAGATGAGCTACGGCCGCATATTCGGTGCATTTTACCTTGCACCCATCATTTCTGATGCCCTGAAAACAAGTTTCAAAGTAGGTGAAAGCTTGCGCTTTCTTGGTGGCGACCCGGATCGGGCTCGAACCGACGACCCCCAGCGTGACAGGCTGGTGCTCTAACCAACTGAGCTACCGGGCCATATTGGAGCAACTGTTGCTGCTCCGTTATGGAGCGGCCGACGAGGCTCGAACTCGCTACCTCCACCTTGGCAAGGTGGCGCTCTACCAGATGAGCTACGGCCGCATATTGGAAACCCTGATGGGTTTCCTTGACTGGTGCCTCCGATCGGAATCGAACCAATGACACGGGGATTTTCAGTCCCCTGCTCTACCGACTGAGCTACAGAGGCGCACCGGACGATGACTATTATACCTGAAATTTCGATTTTGTAAAGGGGTAAATCCAAATTTTTTTCAGAAAATTGAAACTTTCTTGATTTTGGTCGCTCCAGCGCGTAAAATAAGAATGACTTTTTTCAACCTGCTTTCGGCACATCCGGCACAGGACGTGCTGTGTGCGGGTGTGCCAAACAGAAATTGACAAATTCAACAACCTATGGTTTAATGAAAATGAAATGATTCAGGCGCTTTTGCCCTTTTTCTCTGTGTATACCTATATTATAGTAAGAAAAGGGCAGAGGCGTTTTATGATTTGACTACAGACGGCCCGCTTTTTGCAAGAAAGGCCGGGCCGGGAGGAGCAGCATGGCAAAAAAACAGGAATATGGCAACGAGAGCATTACTTCTTTGAAGGGTGCCGACCGTGTGCGTAAGCGCCCGGCCGTTATTTTTGGCTCAGACGGCGTGGAGGCTGCGCCCACTCCATCTTTGAGATCGTCTCCAACTCCATCGACGAAGCCCGCGACGGCCACGGCGATACCATCAACGTGACCCGCTGTAAGGATGGCAGCGTCATCGTTGAGGACTTTGGCCGCGGTATGCCCGTGGACTGGAACAATGGCGAGGGACGCTACAATTGGGAGCTGTTGTTCTGCGAGATGTATGCAGGCGGCAAGTATGGCGAGGGTGAGGATAACTACGAGTTCAGCCTTGGCTTGAACGGTCTGGGCCTGTGCGCTACCCAGTATGCTTCTGCATGGATGACCGCCGATATCTATCGTGACGGATACCACTATCACCTTGATTTTAAAAAGGGCGAGAATGTGGGCGGCCTGCAGAAGGAAGCCTACAAGGGCCGCCGCACCGGCAGCATCATTCACTGGAAGCCGGACGACGAGGTGTTCACCGACATCGATGTGCCCGGCAGCTACTATAAGGATACCCTGCGCCGTCAAGCAGTGGTCAACGCAGGCCTGACCCTGAACTTACCGATGAAAAAGAGAAAGACCCTGCCACTGGCAAGGCGTGGTACGAGAGCTGGTGCTATGAGCACGGCATCGCGGACTATGTGGCCGAGGTGGCAGGGGAGGATACCCTGACCCCGGTGTTCAGCTGCGAGAGTGAGGCTGTGGGCCGAGACCGCGAGGACCAGCCGGATTACAAGGTGCGCATGAGCGCGGCGTTCTGCTTCTCCAATAAGGTGCAGATGCTGGAATATTACCACAACTCTTCCTGGCTGGAGCACGGCGGCAGCCCGGAGCACGCGGTGCGCACCGCCTTTGTCTACCAGATCAACAAGTACCTGAAGGAAAAGAACCTCTATAAAAAAGGTGAGAGCGCCATCAGCTTTCAGGATGTGCAGGACTGCTTGGTGTATGTCTCGTCCAGTTTTTCCACCCGCACCAGCTACGAGAACCAGACCAAAAAGGCCATCACCAACAAATTCGTCTCGCAGGCTATGACCGACTTCCTCAAGCATTATCTGGAAGTGTATTTTCTGGAAAAGCCGGACGAGGCCCAGAAGATCTGCCAGCAGGTGCTGGTGAACAAGCAGAGCCGTGAGCATGCGGAAAAAACGCGCCAGAGCATCAAAAAAACGCTGTCCACCCAGATCGACCTTGCCAACCGGGTGCAGAAATTCGTGGACTGCCGCACCAAGGATGCATCCCGCCGCGAGCTGTATATCGTGGAGGGCGATTCCGCTATGGGTGCGGTCAAGTCCAGCCGCGACAGTGAATATCAGGCCATCATGCCATCCGCGGCAAAATTTTGAACTGCCTGAAGGCCGACTATGCCGCATCTTTAAATCGGATGTCATCGTGGATCTCATCAAGGTGATGGGCTGCGGCGTGGAACTGGGCGGCAAACACAACAAGGAGCTGGCCACCTTCAATCTCGATAATCTGCGGTTCAATAAAATCGTCATTTGTACCGATGCCGATGTGGACGGCTACCAGATCCGCACGCTGGTGCTCACCATGCTCTACCGCCTGACCCCGACCCTGATCGAGAAGGGCTATGTGTATATCGCAGAGTCGCCGTTGTATGAAATTACAACGAAAGATCGCACTTATTTTGCCTACACCGAGCCGGAAAAGACAGCGTTTCTGGAAGAGATCGGCGAGAAAAATACACCATCCAGCGCTCCAAAGGTCTGGGTGAGAACGACCCTGAGATGATGTGGCTGACCACCATGAACCCGGAGAGCCGCCGTCTGATCAAGGTGATGCCCACCGATGTGGTGCAGACTGCGCAGGTGTTCGATATCCTGCTGGGTGATAACCTTGCAGGCCGCAAGGAACACATTGCGCAGCACGGCGCAGAATATCTGGACGATCTGGATGTGAGCTGATGATTTTAAATTGCCTCCGCTTGCGCTCTGGCAATGACAGAGGTAACGTTATTTTAATTTGGTGATTTGTCGCAGCCTGCGGGCTGCTCCAAATCACGTTTTCACGAAGAAGGCCCCAACGGGTCACGGCATTTTAAGGGAAAAATGCAGAAAACCGGAACGGCTCCATCTGTGAAAGAGCAGCTCAGGATGGCCCGCAGGCCATCCTGAGCTGCAAAAATAAAAAATATTTTCCGCTGAATATGGGCAGAGCGAGAGCGGCGCCCATTTAAAATCGTCAAGAGGTTAGAAGATGCCTAGAAAATCGACCAAGAAAACACTCAAGCCGGTGCGCCCGCAGCTGGGCGACGGCGTTGAAATTTTAAATGCCGGCAGTGTGCTGGAGGACCCCATCACCCGCACGCTGGAAACCAACTATATGCCTACGCCATGAGCGTCATCGTCAGCCGCGCGCTGCCAGAGATCGACGGCTTCAAACCGGCGCACCGCAAGCTGCTATACACCATGTACGAGATGGCCTGCTCAAGGGCGCACGCACCAAGTCTGCCAACATTGTGGGCAGCACCATGCACCTGAACCCCACGGCGATGCCGCCATCTACGACACCATGGTGCGCATGGGCCGCGGCAACGAGAGCTGCTGGTGCCCTTTGTGGACAGCAAGGGCAACTTTGGCAAGGCCTACAGCCGCGATATGTCCTGCGCTGCTGCCCGTTACACGGAGGCGAAGCTCGAGGGTGTGTGCGAGGAGCTGTTCCGGGATATCGACAAGGAGACCGTGGACTTTGTGCCCAACTACGACAGCACCACCACCGAGCCTACCTGCTGCCGGTCACCTTCCCCACCATTCTGGCCAACAACACGCTGGGCATCGCGGTGGGCATGGCCTGCAACATCTGCTCGTTCAATCTGGCAGAGCTGTGCGCCACCACCGTGGCCCTGATGAAGGACGAGCACCACGACATCTCCACCACCATGCCCGCCCCGGACTTCGTGGGCGGCGGTCAGATTTTGTACGATGAAGCGCAGATGCGTGAAATTTACGAGAACGGCCGCGGCAGCGTGAAGGTACGCGCCCGCTACAATGTGGTGCCGGGCGAAAACATGATCGAGGTCACCCAGATCCCGCCCACCACCACGGTGGAGGCCATCATGGACAAGATCGCGGAGCTGGTCAAGGCCGGCAAGGTCAAGGAAATCAGCGACATGCGTGACGAGACCGACCTGAACGGCCTGAAGCTGACACTGGACCTCAAGCGCGGCGTGGATGCCGACAAGCTGATGGCAAAGCTGTTTAAGGCTACCCCTCTGGAAGACAGCTTCAGCGCTAACTTCAATATTCTGGTGTCCGGCCAGCCCCGCGTGATGGGCGTGCGCGAAATTCTCAAGGAGTGGACGGCCTTCCGCGTGGAGTGCGTGCGCCGCCGCACCTACTACGACCTGCACGGCAAGGAAAAGCGCCTGCACCTGCTGCAGGGTCTTGCCGCCATCCTGCTGGACATTGACAAGGCAATCAAAATTATCCGCACCACCGAGGAAGAGACCGAAGTGGTGCCCAACCTGATGATCGGTTTTGGCATCGATGAAGTGCAGGCCGACTATGTGGCCGAGATCAAGCTGCGTCATTTGAACCGGGAATATATCCTCAAGCGCACCAGCGAGATCGAACAGCTGGAGAAGGACATTGCCGACCTGAACGATATCCTTGCAAAGCCCGCCCGCATCCGCCGCATCATCATCAATGAGCTGAACGATGTTGCCAAGAAGTACGGCCAGCCCCGCCGCAGCGAGATCCTGTACGATCTGCCTGAGGAAGAGAACGGCTCCGAGGAGGAAGAAGCGCCGGATTACCCCGTGACGGTGTTCTTTACCCGCGAGGGCTACTTCAAAAAGATCCCGCCGCAAGGTCTGCGCACCGCCGGTGCCCATAAGCTGAAAGAAGGCGACGAGATCGTGCAGCAGATCGAGACCCGCAACAACGTGGAGGCGCTGTTCTTTACCGACAAGCAGCAGGTGTACAAGGTGCGTCTGGCAGAGCTGGAGGACGGCAAGGTGGCTCAGATGGGCATTTTCATCCCGGGCCGTCTGGGCATGGACGAGGGCGAGAACGTGCTCTCCATGGTGATCACCGGCGATTACAGCGGCTTTATGCTGTTCTTCTTTGCCAGCGGCAAGTGCGCGAAAATTCCGCTCAGCTCCTATGCCACCAAGCAGAACCGCCGCAAGCTGCTGAAGGCTACTGCGACAAGGAGCCGCTGGCAACGCTGCTGTTCCTGCCGGAGGAGACCGAGCTTGCCATCCGCACCAGTGCCAGCCGGATGCTGCTGGTGGGCACGGCGCAGATCGCCGCAAAGGCCACCCGCGACAGTCAGGGCGTGGCAGTGGTTACTTTGAAAAGAACCAGACCATCGCTTCGGTGGTGCCTGCGGACACGCTGGAGCTGGCGAACCCCCACCGCTACCGTGTGCGCAGCCTGCCCGCTACCGGTGCGCTGCTCCGCGCCGAGGACGAGGGCGAGCAGATGAGCCTGCTGTAAAACGCTTTTTATTGAGAAATGGCTCCGCTTCGTTCTGCCATTCTTAGCGGAAGTTGATTTTAAGGATTGCAAATTGGAAAAATCTGCGGATTTTTCAATTTGCCTTTTCACAAGAAAGGCCGCAACGGCAAACGGCACTTGCTGCTGTCGGCTTGCAGCCGTCGCGCAGCGGAAAATGCATTTTCCGGCAGCGACCCCACCCGTGAAAATGTGTTTGGAGTGGCCCGCAGGCCGCGACAAACACGAAAATAAAAATGGAAATTCCGCTGTTATTGTCAGAGCGAAGCGGAGACAATTTTAAATCGTTTCTATATAAAAGAGGAAACTGCAATGCAAAACATCGACCTGATCTGTGTGGGCAAGCTGAATGCAAAATATTTCGCCGAGGGCGTGGCAGAGTACCAGAAGCGCCTTGCCGCCTTCGCATCCTTCCGCATCATCGAGCTGCCGGAGGAAAAGATCGAGGAGAAGAACGCCTCGGATGCCGTGGTAAAAAAGGCACTGGACAAGGAGGGCAAGGCCATCCTGTCCAATGTACGCAAGGGTGCTGCCATCGTGGCCATGTGCATCGAGGGCAGCAGATCTCCTCCGACGAGCTGGCGCAGTTCCTTGCCGACCGCGCAAACAGTGGGGCAGGAGACGTGGCCTTTGTGATCGGCTCGTCCCACGGCCTGTCCGATGAGGTGAAAAAGGCCGCTGCACTCAAGTTCAGCATGGGACGCATCACCATGCCCCACCAGCTGGCCCGCCTTGTGCTCACGGAACAGATCTACCGTGCCTGCACCATCAATGCAGGAATGAAATACCATAAATAAGTGCAAAAACCGGTCTGTTCCCCAAAGCAGGCCGGTTTTCGGCTTTACAAGCGGCGCAAAACATGGTACAGTAAAGATACTGTGCTTTCCCTTTGAAAAGCACGCCCGGCAGTGGGGAAAGCTGCCGGAACGATACAACAACGACACGGCAAACCAGCCGCGGACGGAAAGGATGTACTACAATGGAACAGAGCGAAAAGACCCTTGATATGATCGTCAATCTCTGCAAGAACCGTGGTTATGTGTTCCCCGGTTCCGAGATCTACGGCGGTCTGGCCAACAGCTGGGACTACGGCCCGCTGGGCGTCGAGTTCAAGAACAATGTCAAAAAGGCATGGCTGAAGAAATTCGTGCAGGAAAGCCCCTACAATGTGGGTCTGGATGCAGCCATCATCATGAACCCTCAGACCTGGGTGACCACCGGCCATGTCTCCAGCTTCTCGGACCCCCTGCTGGACTGCCGCGCCTGCAAGGCACGCCACCGCGCCGACAAGCTGATCGGTGAGGAGCACCCCGAGGTGAATGTGGATGCCATGAGCTTTGACGAGATGGATGCTTTCATCGCAGAGCATGAGGACATCGTGTGCCCGGTGTGCGGCAAGCACGATTTTACCCCCATCCGCAAGTTCAACCTGATGTTCAAGACTGCCATCGGCGTTACTGAGGACAGCTCTTCCACCTGCTATCTGCGTCCCGAGACCGCACAGGGCATCTTTGTCAACTTTGCCAACATCCAGCGCACCACCCGCCGCAAGCTGCCCTTCGGCGTGTGCCAGGTGGGCAAGGCTTTCCGCAACGAGATCACCCCGGGCAACTTCACCTTCCGCACCCGTGAGTTCGAGCAGATGGAGTGCGAGTTCTTCTGCAAGCCCGGCACCGATCTGGAATGGTTCGCTTACTGGAAGGACTATTGCGAGAACTGGCTGCTGAGCCTTGGCATCAAGAAGGAGCACCTGCGCCTGCGTGACCACGAGCCTGCAGAGCTGGCCTTCTACAGCCGCGCTACCACCGATATCGAGTACGCCTTCCCGTTCACTGACTGGGGTGAGCTGTGGGGCATCGCGGATCGTACCAACTACGACCTGACCCGCCATCAGGAAGCTTCCGGCAAGAGCCTGGAGTACTTCGACAGCGAGACCAACGAGCACTACATCCCCTACGTCATTGAGCCGTCTCTGGGCTGTGACCGTGTGGCTCTGGCTTTCCTGTGCGAAGCATACGACGAGGAGCACCTGACCGACAGCAAGGGCAAGGAGGATATCCGCACCGTGCTGCATCTGCATCCGGCTCTGGCTCCCTACAAGTGCGCCGTGCTGCCCTTGAGCAAGAAGCTGGGCGAGAAGGCCATGGAGATCCGCAACGAGCTGAGCAAGTACTTCATGGTGGATTACGACGATACCGGTTCCATCGGCAAGCGTTACCGCCGCGAGGACGAGATCGGCACCCCGTACTGCATCACTGTGGACTTTGATACCGTGGGTGACGAGGCCAAGGGCATTGCCGCCGACAACTGCGTCACCGTCCGTGACCGCGACACCATGGAGCAGGTTCGTATGCCCATCTCCGAGCTGAAAGCTTATATCGAGAGCAAGATTGAGTTCTGAGAAAATTTCGCTTTCAGGCGATAAAAACAGCCCCGCCGTTGCAATTTCGGCGGGGCTGTGCTATAATACAAATAAAGAAAGTGCTGTCTGGCAAACGGTCAGTACCTTTCCGGCGCGATAATCAAAAGATGACCGCTCAGGTTTGGACGCTGAGGGCGGTCATTTTTTGTTGTTGAAGATCTTCCACGCGATATCGAAAATGCCAAAGCTCACGGTTGCAAGCAATGTGAGCAGAGCCAGAGTTTCTAAAAGCGTCATGAAGCATCACCCCCTTCGCTGCAAAGCGTCGGGGTACGACAAAAATGTTCGCCTTCCCGACGCAGGGCCGAAAAGGCATAGACCGCCTGCCGTATGTAGACAGCACTTTCAAAAGACAGTATAACAGACGTTTCCTGCTTTTTCAACAGCGGGAGGTGTCTGTTTTCTTTTTACTGGACAGAACGGCTTGTACCGGGTATACTGAAAAACAGAAAAACATGATTTTTACACCGCAGGAGGTTCTACCGTGGAAAACTTTGACGAACTGCTGAAAAAATATGCCGATTTCATCGTCCGGGTGGGGGTGAACCCGCAGCCCGGACAGACCCTCATCATCAACTGCCCGCTGGAGGGCGCGCCGCTGGCGCGGCTGTGCGTGCGTAGTGCCTACGAAGCCGGTGCCCGGGATGTGCAGGTGAATTGGAGCGATGACGCTGTGGCCCGCGCCCGCATGGAGCTGGGCAGCGAGGAGGCTCTGACCGACCTCAAGCCATGGCAGCTGCGCCGCTATCTTGACTATGCTGAAAGCGAGGGCGGCGTGTGTGTACTGCATCTCATTGCGGACGACCCGGAGCTGTATGCGGGCATTGACGGCAATAAGATCAGCAGGGTGAATGCCGCCCGCCGCGCCTTTATGGAGGAGTGGCAGGAGTACACCATGAACGACCGGGTGCAGTGGTCCATTGCGGCCCTGCCCAGTGTGCCGTGGGCAAAGAAGGTCTTCCCGGAGCTGGACGCGGATGCCGCCATGGAAGCGCTGTGGAAGCTGATCTTTGACGTGTGCCGGGTCACCGGTGGCGACCCGGTGAACGAGTGGCAGGCCATATGGAGCGGCTCAGCACTCTGCGGGATAAAATGAACGCGCTGGACTTGGAAAGCGTGCATTTTGAGAGCAGCAATGGCACAGACCTGACCGTGGGTCTTGCGGATCAGGCTGTGTGGGAAAGCGCCGCCAGCAAGAGCGAAAAGGGCGTGGTGTTCCTGCCCAACATCCCCACGGAGGAAGTGTTCACTGCGCCCCACAAGGACAGGGTAGAGGCGTTGTCTACGGCACAAAGCCCTATGTGTTCAACGGCCAGCTCATCAAGAACTTCCGTGTCACCTTTGAGAAGGGCCGGGTTGTGGACTACCACGCCGAGCAGGGACAGGTGCTGCTGGGCCGTCTGCTGGACGGCGACGAAGGCTCCCGCAGCATTGGCGAAGTGGCACTGGTGCCGGCAAGCAGCCCCATCAACCGCAGCGGCAAGCTGTTCTACAGCACGTTGTTTGACGAAAATGCCGCCTGCCACATCGCTTTTGGTGCCAGCTACCCCGGCACCACGAAGGGCGGCACGGCGCTGACGAAGGAAGAGCTGCTGGCCCGCGGCATGAACCAGTCCCGCCTGCATGAGGATGTGATGATCGGTGCAGAGGACAGCCATATCACCGGCAAATGCCGCGATGGCCGCACCGTGGAGCTGTTCCGGGACGGCGTGTGGGTGCTGTAAAAGACCCTGCGGCGAAAAAAATCTGCGAAAATGCTTGCATAATCGCGGGATGTATGGTATATTCTAGTAGTACGATATAGTTTAACCTGAAACGTGGGCCGCAAGGTCCGCGTTTCTTGTTTGTTTGGAGGTTTTTTATGGCGAAGCAGTCTGGCGGCAACACCGCCAGAGAGTCGAAGCGCTTGTCCGCCCCACCGTGGAGGGCATGGGCCTGCGCCTGTGGGATGTGGTTTTTGAAAAGGAAGGTCCAGACTGGTATCTTCGCGTGCTCATCGATAAGGACGGCACCATGGATACCGACACCTGCGCGGATGTTTCCCATACGCTGGACCCCATCCTTGACGAGGCAGACCCCATCGACCAGAGCTATTATCTGGAAGTGGGCAGCCCCGGCCTTGGCCGTAAGCTGACCCGCCCGGAGCACTATGAAGCCCTCAAGGGCCAGAAGATCCGGGTAAAGCTCATCCGCCCGAATGCAGACGGCGTGCGTGAGTTTTCCGGTATCCTGACAGGCCGCGAGGGCAGCACCGTTACGGTGAACACCGATGCGGGCGCTGTCACCTTTGAGGTGAACGCCGCATCCAGCGTGAACCTGTGCGACGATGAAGACCTGTTTGACTAACATAGATAGAGAGTAAATTACAGGAGGAACCCGAAAAATGGCAGCAGCGAACAATGAATTTTTTGAAGCTCTCTCCATGCTGGAGCACGAGCGCGGCATCACCGCAGAATACCTGATCGAAAAGATCAAGCTGCGATCATCATTGCCGTCAAGAAGAACTATGAGGTGGAAGAGGACCACGTGAAGGTGGATATCGACCCCGCCGCAGGCCGCTTTGATGTGGCCCTGATCCAGGACGTTGTGGCCGACGAGGACTGGTACGACGAGCACTCTGAGATCGGCATTACCGAGCACAGAAGATCCGCAAGAGCTATGAAGTGGGCGACCGCATCGTGACCCCCCTCAAGACCAAGGACTTCGGCCGCATTGCAGCCCAGACCGCAAAGCACGTGATCCGTCAGGGCATCCGCGAGGCTGAGCGCAGCCAGCAGCTGAGCGAGATCCAGTCCCGTGCACACGACATCGTGCAGGCCACCGTTACCCGCGTGGACCCGGAGAAGGGCATCGTTGCTCTGGATCTGGGCAAGGGCGGCGAGGCTATCCTGCCCCACAACGAGCAGGTGCCCGGCGAGGTGTACACCGAGGGCCAGACCCTGCAGGTCTACGTTGTGGACGTGGTCAGCACTGAGCGCGGCCCCCGCGTTATGATCAGCCGCACCCACCCGCCTTGTCAAGCGCCTGTTTGAGCTGGAAGTGCCCGAAATTTTTGACGGCACTGTGGAGGTCAAGGCCATCAGCCGCGAGGCTGGTGCCCGCACCAAGATGGCTGTTTGGAGCAAGGACCCCAACGTGAACCCTGTTTCCGCCTGCATCGGCGAGCACGGTGCCCGTGTAGCTGCTGTTGTGGAAAAGCTGGGCGGCGAAAAGATCGACATTGTGAAGTGGAGCGAGGATATCTCCGAGTTCATCTCCGCAGCACTCAGCCCGGCCAAGGTGGTCAAGGTGGAACTGCTGCCCGGCGAGACCCGTTCCTGCCGTGTGACCGTGCCCGACCAGCAGCTGAGCCTTGCCATTGGCAACAAGGGCCAGAACGCACGCCTGTGCGCACGCCTGACCGGCTACAACATTGATATCCGCCCCGAGAGCGGCTATTATGGCGAGGAAGAGCCGAAGAAGGAAGCCGAGACCGACACCGAGTAATTCTGGCGCAGATGGCCAAAGGAGGGAAACCGGATGGCACAGAAAAAGATCCCTTCCCGCCAGTGCATCGGCTGCATGACCAGCCGCCCCAAAAAGGAGCTGGTGCGTGTGGTGCGTGCACCCAGCGGAGAGATCAGCATTGATCTGGTCGCAAAAAGCCGGGCCGCGGCGCGTATCTCTGCCCGAACCCCGACTGCCTGACCAAGGCAAAAAAGAAAAAGGCGCTGGAGCGCTGCTTTGAGCAGCCGGTTCCCGCCGAAGTTTACGAGGCTCTGGCCGCACAGCTGGCCGAAGCCGCAAAGGAGGCAGCAGCAAATGGCAAAGAAGAATAACACCCCCGCAAAGCCCAAGCTGCCGCCGGAGGAAGCGCTGTTTCAGGCGCTGAGCCTGTGCCGCAAGGCGGGCGCACTGACCATGGGCTTTGATGCCGTGGAAGATGCCTGCGTCAAGAGCAAGGCATGGCTGGTGATGGTGGCAAGCGATGCCAGCGCCAAGACCGTGCAGCGCCTCGACTATTCTGTGGGCGATCTGGTGGATGTGATCACCATGCCGCTTACGCAGGATAAACTGGCCGATATCAGCCGCAAGCCTGTGGCTGTTTACGCGGTGACTGACCGCAACCTCGCAAAGCTCTGCTTTGACCGCCTGTCGGACTGCGGAGCAATCAAAAATGAGGAGGATATGACCGAATGATCGTAAAATATAAAGTGAGTGATTTTGCAAAGGATCTGAACCTTTCCGCCAAGAAGGTCCTGGATGAGCTGAACGCCATGGGCAGCACCGGCAAGAAGAACAGCTCCAATCTGGAAGAGAACGAGCTGAACTACCTGCTGGAAAAGTTCAGCAAGGATAACAGCGTGGCAAATCTGGACGAATTCCTGAACAGCGCCAAGGCCGCAAAGGAAGAGTCGAAGCCCACTGAGAAGAAGGCCGAGAAGAAGGCCGAGAAGAAGGCCGAGAAAAAGCCCGAAGCTCCCAAGGCGGAAAAGAAGCCGGAGCAGCCTGCCGCCAAAAAGGCAGAGCCTGCCCAGCAGGATAAGAACGGCAATAAGCATAACGAAAAGAAGAACGAGCAGCACAAGAAGCGCGAGGAAAAGACCGTTTCTCTCAGCGAACTGGCTCGTGAGACCGGTGCCAAGGCATCCGCTGCTCCGGCACAGGCTGTGTCCGTGCGCCGCGAGGACAATCAGGTCACCGTGGATACCCGCACTGTGGATATGAACGTGGACCGCTTCGATGCCCGTTACGATGATCTGCTTCCACCAAGAACACCGAGAACCGCCGCAAGCCCACCCCGCAGGGCAACAAGCAAAAGTTCACCCAGCGCGGCCAGCGCCAGCGCCAGCAGTTCCAGAAGGGCAAGCGCGAGACCGAGTTCGAGCGTCTGCAGCGCATCCAGCTGGAAAAGGCCCGCAGCGCACAGCTGAAGGTGATGATCCCCGACGAGATCACCGTGGGCGAGCTGGCTGCCCGCCTGAAGCAGCAGGCCGGCAAGGTCATTGCCAAGTTCATGCAGATGGGCGAGATGCACGCCATCAACGATGTGATCGATTTCGATACCGCTTCTCTGCTGGCAGAGGAGTTCCACGCAAAGGTCGAGCACGAGGTGCATGTGACCATCGAGGAGCGCCTGTTCACGCAGGAAGAGGATTCGCAGGAGGATCTGGTGGAGCGTCCCCCGGTTGTCTGCGTCATGGGCCACGTTGACCACGGCAAGACCAGTATTCTGGACGCCATCCGCAAGACCAACGTTACCGCAGGCGAGGCCGGCGGCATCACGCAGGCCATCGGTGCATATCAGGTCAAGGTCAACGACAGCTCATCACCTTCCTGGATACCCCGGGCCACGAGGCGTTCACCTCCATGCGTGCCCGCGGTGCCAACATGACCGATATTGCAGTTCTGGTGGTTGCTGCCGACGACGGCATCATGCCCCAGACCATCGAGTCCATCAACCACGCCAAGGCTGCAAACGTCAAGATTATCGTGGCAATGAACAAGATGGATAAGCCCACCGCAAACCCCGAGCGCGTGATGGAAGGCCTGACCAAGTACGGCATCATCACCGAGGACTGGGGCGGCGATGTGGCCTGCATCCCGGTGTCTGCCCTGACCGGCATGGGCATCAACGACCTGCTGGAGCGCATTGCTCTGGAAGCTGAGGTCATGGAGCTGAAGGCGAACCCCAACCGCCGCGCCAAGGGTGCGGTCGTCGAGGCCCGTCTGGACAAGGGCCAGGGCCCCATTGCCACCATTCTGGTGCAGAACGGCACCCTGCACTCCGGCGATGTGATCATTGCCGGCACCGCTGTGGGCCGCGTGCGCACCATGCGCAGCGACAAGGGCCAGCTGCTGAGCGATGCCGGCCCCTCTACCCTGTGGAGATCACCGGCCTGACCGCAGTGCCGGAAGCAGGCGACCTGTTCGAGGCTGTTGAGGACGAGCGTCTGGCCCGTGAGCTGGCCGAACAGCGCGTTGCTGCCGCCAAGGAAAAGCAGTTCTCCTCCTTCCAGAAGGTCACTCTGGATAACCTGTTCAGCCAGATGGCTCAGAACGACATGAAGGAACTGGCCATCGTGGTCAAGGCCGACGTGCAGGGCTCTGCCGAGGCTGTGAAGCAGAGTCTGGAGAAGATCTCCAACGAAGAGGTGCGCGTGCGTGTCATCCATGCCGGTGTCGGTGCCATCAGCAAGTCCGACGTGGATCTGGCCGATGCCTCCAACGCCATCATCATCGGCTTCAACGTCCGCCCGGACAATGTGGCCAAGGAAGAAGCTGCTGCCACCAAGGTGGAAATGCGTATGTACCGCGTCATCTATGATGCCATCAACGATGTCACCGACGCTATGAAGGGCATGCTGGCTCCCAAGTTCCGCGAGGTGTCTCTGGGCGAGCTGCAGGTCCGTCAGGTGTACAAGATCTCCAATGTGGGCACCGTTGCAGGCTGCCGCGTGACCAGCGGCAAGATCACCCGCGACAGCAAGGTGCGCGTGGTGCGTGACGGCATCGTGATCACCGAGGACGAGATCGCATCCCTGAAGCGCTTCAAGGATGATGCCAAGGAAGTGGCCGAGGGCTACGAGTGCGGCGTTACTCTGGCAAAGTTTGCCGACGTTAAGGAAGGCGACGTGTACGAAGCCTTCAAGATGGAAGAGTACCGCGATTAAGATCTGAAATATCCCTCTCCGTCATTGCTGGCGCAATGCCACCTCCCCCGAGGTGGGAGGTTTGCAGAGAAACGGAACGTTTGCCGTATCCACGCAAAAAGCTCGTCCCTCGGGAGAGCTGCCGAGCGAAGCGAGCTGAGAGGGTTTTCTTTTATAGGGAGAAATACTATGTCTCAGAAGAATATGGGCCGTCTGGCGCAGGATATGAAGCGCGAGATCATTGCCATCATCGGCAGGCTGAAGGACCCGCGTCTGGAGGGCGGCCTGCTCACCGTCACCCGTCTGGATGTGACCCCTGATCTGGATGTGGCCAAGGTGTATGTGAGCGTGATGGGCCGCGAGGACGGCCCAAAGCCCGCCATCGAGCACTGAACCGCGCGGCAGGCCATGTGCGCACTGAAGTGAGCAAGAAAATGCACATCCGCAAGGCTCCCCGCTCCATCTTCGTAGAGGATGACGGTGCCGCCTATGCAGCCCACATCAACGAGCTGCTCCGCACGCTGAACGTGAACGGCGACGCTGACACCGAAGCCAGCGCACCGGAGGAGACCGAAGAATAATTCCGCCTGCGGAAAGGATGGATCATGGAATGACAGAACAGTTGAATGTGCAGCAGATGGCCCAGCGCCTGATGACGGCGGACAACATTTTGATTCTGTGTCACAAAAACCCGGATGGCGATACCATTGGCTGCGGCAGCGCGCTGTATTGTGCACTGAAGGCACTGGATAAAAATGTGGCAGTGCTTTGCTCCGATGCCATTCCCAACCGGTATGCGTTTACCAACGCACATATGTTCAAAGGTGAGTTTGAGCCGCAGACGGTGGTAGCGGTGGATGTCGCCAGCGTGCAGCTGTTTGGAGAAAACAACGGTATGACGCAGTTCTCGCGCCATGTGGACCTGTGCATCGACCACCACGCAGGCAACAGCGGCTATGCCGACTTCACCCTGCTCAATGGCAGCGCCGCAGCGGCGGCAGAGCTGCTGTACGAGGTGATCAACGCCATGGGCGTTGCCATTACGCCGCACATTGCAGACTGCCTTTACACCGGCCTTGCAACCGACACCGGCTGCTTCCGGTTCTCTTCCACCACGGCAAACACCCACATCGTGGCGGCAAAGCTCATTGAGGCGGGCTGTCATGTGGAGGAGCTGAACACCCTGCTGTTCGATACCAAGCCCCGTGAGCGCATGGAGGCCGAGCGCATTGCCCGCAACCATCTGGAATACTATCTGGATGGCCGGTGCGCGCTCATCTACCTCACCCGGGACGAGATCGAGCAGAGCGGGGTGGACCCGGCCGATCTGGAAGAACTGACCAGCCTGCCTGTGAGCATTGAGGGCGTAAAGGTGGGCCTGACCCTGCGGCAGCAGCCCGGCGGCAGCTACCGCATCAGCGTGCGCACCGCAAAGGGCGTGGATGCCTGCGCCATCGCCCGGCGTCTGGGCGGAGGCGGTCACAGCCGCGCTGCAGGCTGTGAGCTGCTGGGCAATCTGGAAAACGCAAAAAATGCAATTCTGGCAGAGGTGGAAGCCGAGCTGGACGCACCGCAGGAGGAAGCATAAATGCAGGGCATCCTGATCGTTGACAAGCCCATGGACTGGACCAGCTTTGATGTGGTGGCAAAGCTGCGCGGCGTGCTGGGCACCCGCAAGCTGGGCCACAGCGGCACGCTGGACCCCATGGCCACCGGCGTGCTGCCGGTGTTCTGCGGCGGTGCCAGCAAGGCAGTGGACCTGCAGCTGAACCACAATAAAAGCTACCGTGCGGTTTTAAAACTGGGCGCGCGCACCGACACCGGCGATGTGACCGGCACTGTGCTGGAAACGGCTCCGGTCACGGCGGGCGAAGGGGAACTGCTGGCCGTGCTGCCGCAGTTCATTGGCCCGCAGATGCAGGTGCCGCCCATGTACTCGGCCATCAAGCTGAACGGTCAGCCGCTGTATAAGCTGGCCCGTGAGGGCGTGACCGTGGAGCGCAAGGCGCGCCCCATTGAAATTTACAGCATCACCTACGGCGGCAGCCGGCCGAAAATGAGTATGTGCTGGATGTAACGTGCTCCAAGGGCACCTATATCCGCACATTGCTGGAAGACATTGCCGCCGCCATGGGCCAGAAGGGCACCATGAGCGCACTGCGCCGCACCTCGGCGGGCGTGTACACCGAAGCCGATGCCCACACGCTGGAGGAAATTCTTGCCGCAAAAGAGCAGGGCATGGACGCACTGGAAGCGCTGATGCTGCCGGTGGAAAGCGTGTTTGAAAGCCTGCCGCTGCTGGTGGTGGAGCCTTGGGTGGAACAGCATTTGTACAACGGCTGCCCCACCAGCCGGTATCCGGCAGCAGATGGCCGCTACCGGGTGCGCAATGCCGCCGGACAGTTTTTGGGCCTTGCCAATATCGTACAGGGTGTGCTGCGGGTGGAAAAACTGTTCGTAGAACGTAATTGAAAAAGGAAACAAAACCCATGCAGATCATTTCACAATTTGCACCGCTGCCGCTGGCGCAGCCGGAAAAAGGCACCGCAGTGGCAATGGGCTTTTTTGACGGCATCCACATCGGCCACCGTGCGGTGATCGAAAGCGCCGTGCAGTGGGCCAAAGAACACGATGCCGCCCCGGCGGTGTTTACCTTCAAGCTGCCGATGGTGAATAAGATGAAGGGCAAGCGCCTGCTTTCCACAGCGGATAAGCATGCTCTGATCGCAAGCCTTGGCGTGGAGTATTACCTCACGCCGGACTTTGAGGAGATCAAGGGCCTGACCCCGGAGCAGTTCGTGCTGGGCATCGTGCGGGACTGCAATGCCCGTGCGCTGGTCTGCGGCGAAAACTTTACCTTTGGTGCCAAAGCGGCCGGCAACCCGGAGCTGCTGCGCACCCTCTGCGCTCCGTTGGGCGTGGAGGTGATCGTGGTGCCCATGGCGCAGTTTGAGGAAAAGCCGGTGTCTTCCACCCGCATCCGCACCGCGCTGGAAGGCGGCGACATCCCGGCAGCAAACGCCATGCTGGGGATGCCCTATGCCATCCGGTTCGAGGTGCAGCACGGTGCAGGTCTGGGCCACACGCTGGGGGTGCCCACCATCAACCAGCTGTATCCCAAGGGCTTTCAGCTGCCCCGCAGCGGCATTTATATCACCCGCACCCACATTGGCGGGGTGTGGTATCCTTCGGCCACCGGCTTGGCAGCCGCCCTACCGTCAATGATGATGCCACCAAGGTGACCTGCGAGACCTTTATCCCGGGCTTTTCCGGCGACCTCTACGGCACCGACCCGGTGGTGGAGTTCCACGCCTACCTCAGCCCCAGCAAAAAGTTTGATACGCTGGACGAGTTGCGGGCCTGCATCAACAACGCTGCAAAGCGTGCACAGGAATATTTTGCATAAGAAAAAAGACCTGTCCTTCCGGAGATCCCGGAGAGGCAGGTCTTTTTTTACTGCTTATTCGTAGTCGATGGGTAAAGTGGGCAGACCGTTCAGTTCAAGGCCTGCTGTGTGGCCTGCAATGTACTGGTAATACCCCTGCGCCGCGATCATAGCGCCGTTGTCACCGCAGAATTTCAGCTCCGGCAGATAAATTTTTGCACCCAGCTTCTGGCACCGTCGTTCACCAGCTGGCGCAGCGTCCGTTGGCGGCAACGCCGCCTGCCAGACACACCTGCTTTGCGCCGGTGTCCGCTGCGGCCAGCAGCAGCTTTTCGGCCAGATGCCCGCAATGCGGTCCTGAAAGCTGGCGGCAAGGTCGGGCACATTCACTTCTTCGCCCTTCATCTGGGCCTTGTTCACCTCATTGAGCACGGCGGTTTTCAGGCCGGAAAAGCTTACGTTGTACTTGCCGTCCACATGGGGCACCGGCAGGCGGTAGCCTTGGGGTTGCCGGTCTTGGCGGCATTGGCCACGCTGGGGCCGCCGGGGTAGGGCAGACCCAGCGTGCGGGCCACTTTGTCAAAGGCTTCACCGGCGGCATCGTCCACCGTGTGGCCAAGGATGTGGTAATGGGTGTAGTCCTGCACCTCCACGATGTGGCTGTGGCCACCGGATGCCACAAGGCAGAGGAAGGGCGGCTTCAGCTCCGGGTGGGTGAGGTACAGTGCGGCAATGTGTCCGCGCAGGTGGTGCACCGGCACCAAAGGCTTATTGGCCGAGTAGGCCAGACCCTTGGCAAAATTCACGCCCACCAGCACTGCACCGATGAGGCCCGGCGCAAAGGTGACGGCCACGGCATCCACATCGTCGATGGTCTTGCCTGCATCCAGCAGGGCTTTTTTGACGGTAGCACTGATAAATTCGCAGTGGCGGCGGCTGGCAATCTCCGGCACAACGCCGCCGTAAAGAGCCTGTTCTTTGACGCTGGTGGAAATGACGTTGCTCAGCAGGTGCCGGCCATCCTCCACCAGAGCTGCGGCGGTCTCGTCGCAGGTGGATTCAATTCCCAAAATAATCATGTTTTAGTGGGCCTCCAGCCAGTTTTTGCCTGCGTGCACATCGGTGCTCAGGGGCACGGCATACTGCACGCAGCCTTCCATTTCCTCCCGCAGGATCTGCGCAGCCTTTTCGGCTTCAGCCTGCGGTGCTTCCACAATCAGTTCGTCGTGGACGGTCAGGATCAGGCGGCTTTCCATCTTTTCGTTCCGCAGCCGCTTCCATACCCGCACCATGGCCAGCTTGATCACGTCGGCCGCAGTGCCCTGAATGGGGGTGTTGCGGGCCATGCGTTCGCCGCTGGAACGCACATTGAAGTTGCTGCTTGCCAGCTCCGGCAGAGCACGGCGGCGGCCGAACAGGGTGGAAACATAGCCGCAGGCCTTGGCGTCCGCGATGGTCTTATCCATGTAGCCGCTCACCTTGGGGAACGCGGCCAGATAGTTCTTGAGGAAGGCGTCTGCCTCCTTCACACTCACGCCGATGTCCTTGCAAGGCTGTAAGCGCCCTTGCCGTACATGATGCCAAAGTTGATGGCCTTGGCAGAAGAGCGCAGCCGGGAGGTGACTTCTTCCTGCGGGATGCCGTAAATTTTTGCGGCGGTGCTGCGGTGGATGTCCTCGCCGTTCAAAAACGCCTGCTGCATGTGCTCATCGCCGGTAATGTGGGCAAGGATGCGCAGCTCGATCTGGCTGTAGTCGGCATCCACCAGCACACAGCCCGGCTTTGCAATAAAGTAGGCGCGCAGCTGGCTGCCCAGCTCGGTGCGGATGGGGATGTTCTGCAGGTTGGGGTTGTCAGAGGAGAGCCGTCCGGTGCGGGCCTCGGTCTGGTTGAAGGTGGAGTGGATGCGGCCGTCCTCGCCAATCACCTTCAAAAGGCCCTCCACGTAGGTGGAGTTCAGCTTCTGGTAGGCGCGGTACTGCAGAATGTCCTCCACCAGCGGGTAATCCCGCAGGCTTTCCAGTGTTTCGGCATCCGTGGACCAGCCGCGCTGGGTCTTTTTGCCGTGGGGCAGGCCCATGGTGTCAAACAGCATTTCGCCCAACTGCTTGGGGCTGTTGGGGTTGAAGCTGGCGCTGCCGGTCTCCATGTGGATGCGGGTGAGCACCTGCTCCAGCTCGGTGCGCAGCTTTACGCCGAACTGCTCGATGCCGTCTTTGTCCACCAGCACACCGGTGCGGGTCATATCGGCCAGCACCTGTGCCAGCGGGAACTCGATCTCATTGTAAAGGCGTCCTCACCGCAGGCGGTGATCTCGCCTTCATCTTGCAGAACAGGTCTGCAAGGCGGCCTGCATCCGGGTAATCGGCACAGGTAAAGGCAGCAGCGGCGCGGTAGCTGGCGGTCAGCTCGCTGATCTGATACTTGGAAGCAGAAGCGTCCAGCAGGTAGGCGGCAAGCTTGCCATCCACACGATGCTGCTGCCCCAGCCGCCTGCGGCCATGGCCTTGGCATAGAGGGGCGCTGCGTTGAACACTTCCAGCGTTACGTCTGCGTTGTCCAGCAGGCGCATAAGGTCGCATTCTCCAGCGGGTAAACGGTGCAGTCCTGCACGGCGTACCAGCTCTCCGGCTGCAGCACCACGTTGCGGGTGCCCTGCTTGCCCATCACGGCCGGGCGCGATGCCACCAGATAGGTGCCGGAAGGGGTCAGCGGCAGAGCTTCCAGCCCTGCTTCAGCCAGCTCGATGCCGTCCTCTTCTTCTGGGGCGGCAGGTGCAATGCCGTCCAGCCCAAAGCGAGGGATCAGAGAGTGGATCTCCAATTCCTGCAAAAGGCGCACGGCCTCGGCTTTGTTGCCCTCGCCCACGGCATAGGTACCTCGGCCGTGTCGATGGGTGCATCGGTGCGGATGGTGCCAAGGGTGTGGCTCAGCTGGGCCATCTCGCGGCATTCCAGCAAATGTTCCCGCTGTTTGGGCTTGATGAGCTTATCGTCGATGTGCTCGTACACGCCTTCCAGCGTGCCAAAGTTCTGCACAAGGGTCAGGGCGGTCTTTTCACCAATGCCTTTCACGCCCGGAATATTATCCGAAGCATCGCCCATCAGGCTCTTCACCTCAATGAGCTGTCTGGGCTGGATGCCGTATTTTTCCTGAATGGCGTCCACGTCCATCGTCACCGTCTTGCTGCGTCCCATGACAGTGGCGGCAAGCAGCACAGTGGTGGTGTCACTGACCAGCTGCAGGCTGTCCCGGTCTCCCGTAGCAAGGAAGCAGTCGTCCTTCCGGGCGGCGCAGGCAGCGGCCAGCGTGCCAAGGATATCATCCGCTTCCCAGCCTTCGGCGGTGACGGTGCGGTAGCCGAGGTCTGCCAGAAGTTCCTTGAGCACCGGCATCTGCTGGGCCAGCTCTTCGGGCATGCCATGGCGGGTGCCTTGTAGCCATCGTACATTTTGTGGCGGAAGGTGGGAGCCTTCAGGTCAAAGGCAACAGCCACCTCGTCGGGTTCGCACTCCTTAAGCAGGGAGAGCAGGATATTCAGAAAGCCATAGATGGCGTTGGTGTATCGTCCGTCCTTGGTGGTCAGCAGCTTGATGCCAAAAAAGCACGGTTGGCAATGCTGTTGCCGTCAATGACCAGTAAACGCATAGTCGTGTTCCTCCATTGCATTATTACACATTCTGCATTATACCACAAAACCGTGCCCAGCGGGGGATTTTTGCGTAAAAAAGAGAGAAAGCCGCCAACATGGTTGACGGCCTTCCCTCTTACTCCTCGATCCGGATCGCGCTTACCGGGCAGGCGTTGGCTGCGTCCACAGCCTGCGGCACCTCCTCCGATGGGATCGGCCCGGGCTGGGCCAC
>ENA-OQHA01000395-OQHA01000395.1-human-gut-metagenome-genome-assembly--contig:-NODE-395-length-22357-cov-3.558165_pt1 | contig 22357 bp, 19 predicted proteins | sample MGYA00242558_ERZ504707 | MGnify/ENA primary metagenome ERZ504707 (study PRJEB26092, sample SAMD00036197) | human gut metagenome | host: Homo sapiens | study: EMG produced TPA metagenomics assembly of...
GTCAGAGCTAACCCGGCTGATAGATGCTGTCACAACACTTTTCTTTTGAATTCCATACCTACTACAATGACTTCATCCAAAGTTTCGGTGTCTTCTTTTAAAATAAATTCAAAGGTTGTGTACCTGTTGCCTTTTTCATTTGCGTTACATAACCAATGTACGATACTTCAATTTGAGAACCATCTTCTACATTGGCAATACTAAAATTACCGTCAAAATCGGTTATCACACCATTGGTAGTTCCCTTCACCAAAACGCTGGCTCCAATTACCGGCTCGCCCGATGAATCTTTGACGTTTCCACTTACTGTTATTTGTTGTGCAAACAAATGAACAGAAAAACACAATAAACAACATAGAGACAATACAAACCGAGTAATCTGTACCGGTTGAAAATTGTTCTTCATACTAGTAAATTTTTTAGTTAACATAATAGAATATTTGATTAAAAATTCTGGAAGCAAAATTAGATACTAAAGGACGTTAATCTATTCTAAAGTAAAGTTAACAAGTAAGATCATAAAAAGACAACACACTGATTATCAATACATATATAAAACTAACAGGTAAACTATACGACTGACATATAGAGTGGCTTATACGCCTTTACAAGTCTGAAAAGCAGCTTTCGGGAATGAGATTTACCTCTTCTTCTCATTACAACAGGAAAGAACAAGGTTTTCTAAAACATGAACAATACAAAAAACAAGCCATAGCACACTACAAAATAGCGTGTACTATGGTCTGTTCTCAACCGGAAGAAAAACTTAAATCAAGAAGTTCTCTCCGCTAAAAAAGTCTATTTTGAATTTCCTATTACTTACTTCCTCTTCCCAACAAGCGGACAGCTTCGGCAAATTTATCTTTAGGTATAATTGCTTTATTGCGCATGCGCAACCTATGATTGTACACTGTTTGAGGAGAACAATGCAAAAAGTCAGCAATCTTGACACTATCATTTATACCCAATCTGACCAATGCATAAATACGAACTTCCGTGTTCAGTTCGCTTGCATCTTTCAATAAAATCTGCTCTTCAGGACGAAGCAAAGAATTTAAATCCGCTACAAAGTCAGGATAAACCCGTAAAAAGATGGCATCAAAATTGGCATAAAAGTCCTTAAGTTCGTTTTGAGTCAATGAAGAGTTATCAGTCAACTGTCTTGCCTCTTCAAACTGACCAGTCTTTAGTTTACGGTTAATGTTTTTCCGATACTCATCCAGCTTACTGATATAGTTCGAGCAAATAGAGAACACATATCCGATATATTCTTCTTTTACATCATTCGACTCTTGAAGCTTCTGGTTAGCACTTCTAAGCAGTTCATTCAAATTCTGAAGCTCCTGATTGGCTAAAGCCAGCTGTTTATGCATCTGTGAAAGTTCAACAACATGTTGATTAAGAGAGTGATTTGCAGAATCCAGTTCCGTACGCGACTTTCTCAATTTTTTCGTCTGACGATAAAGACCAATCAAGGCCAGTACCAGGATTATCGAGAAAAAAGTAACTATATACAAATAATTTTGCAATGAATTACGCCATCTTATATCACGTTGCTGATAATTAGCATATATCTTATCCAATTCTGTAGATATATTAATGATACGCACCGGTTGGGATAAAGCAAAGCAGCCTTCAAGCAATAATTCATGTAAGCATACGCGCGGTCAATATCTCCTGCATCATACAATAACGATGAAAGTTCCTGCAACGAAGCAATATCACGATTGCAGACTCTCAAATCAGCCATTGCCGAATAAATCAGATAAATCATGGTTTTTCTTTATCTCCTATCCGCTTATACATATTCGAAAGGCCATAAGCGTTCATTGCATCCAGCCGTGTATTATGCTGAGAAGACAATACAACGTTCTCTAAGGCCGAAAACAAGCTATCTCCAGGAGAGAGTTCATTACATGACGCTACACACCACCAATAAAGGGGATCTTTCGGACGGACTAAGGCCAGCATGTGCTTATTGGCATTTTCGAACTCATTATAATATTTATTATTAACCTGCTTCTGGTCGCCCATATATTGCCCTAAATGCGAATACAGGTAAGAACGCTGATAGTAATACGAGAGTTTCAGTCCGTCAGACAACTGGTAGAATCAACTTTTTCCAGCACTTCACCTGCTTCCTTTAACAATCCTGTTGCAGCAAACATAAAAGAACGGTTTATCAGCCATTCATCCTGCCAGTCCTTCTTTTTAAGTTCGGTAGCAATCTGTATATTACGGTCAACGTATTTCATTGCAGAATCAGCATTGAATACGAAAGATTCGTCATATAGCATTTTATTTATCCAGAATTCCTCTTCAAGATTTGCAGCATTCGATAACTTTTTCTTCAATTGCGCTATTTTAAGCTCTTTCTGCGATGCCAACTCTCCAGTTTGTACTAATATAGAATCGAGTGTAGCAAGAAGCTGCGGAATCTCTTTTTCCACCGATTCCGCATAAATCCATCCAATCCAGTTAACTAGCAGCCAAAATAAAATGTGCTTCCTCATAATATCTTTTATATTAGTGCAAAGTTAACCAAAATTCAGAAAAAAAGATTAAAATCCTTTTCGCAATATTTACCGGCCAGGCATAACTTCAACAAAAAAATTTCCTTTACACGCTTACTTCATGACAAACACAAAGTTTACGCATAAAGGAAATTTCCCTGTATAGTATATGTTCAATTATCAGAACAGCTTGCTAGGATATTCTCCAGAGTCGGCAAGAGCCTGCAATTTATCAACTACACCCTGACGGTCGGCTGCATATGTTACTCCAAACCAGCGAGAAGTAGTATCAAGAACTTCTACTGTAGCAGTACCATCGTTGATCAGCTTATTGACCATGAGCGGAATGTAGTATTCAGCTTTAGGCTTATCGATGTTTTCTTTCAGGAAGTCGATGAAATATTCTTCAGAGTAGTTGAAATAATCAGGAGTGAAGCCCCACATATTCATTGAAACCGGAGTGTTATCTTCGATGCCTACCCATTCGCCATTTTCATCTTTATAAGAAACGACACCGTTAATACGCATAATTTCAGTACGTTCTACTACTGTTGTCAGATGTCTGTTTTCGTCGGTAGAACAGATACCGCGAGCTACTGTACCACTTTCACTCAGGGTATTTCCAACACGGAATCCTACCATACAATATGTATTCTTAGCTCCTTCAGGAAGTTCAGACAAGAATTTACCGATTACGGCAAAACTGTCACGTCCGTAGAAGTCGTCAGCATTGATTACGGCAAAAGGTTCACGGATCACTTCCTTACCCATCAACACTGCATGGTTTGTACCCCATGGTTTTACACGTTCAGCCGGACAAGTAAATCCTTCAGGAAGCTTGTCGATGCTTTGAAATACTACTTCTACTGGAATATGGTTTTCGTACTTGCTGATGATTTTCTTACGGAAATCTTCTTCAAAATCTTTTCTGATTACGAATACAATCTTTCCAAATCCGCCACGGATAGCATCAAAAATGGAATAGTCCATAATTGTTTCACCATTGGGTCCCAGACCGTCAAGCTGTTTCAAACCTCCATAACGACTTCCCATTCCGGCAGCCAGAACAAACAAAGTTGGTTTCATAATATATCTTTTAAAATTAAGTTATAGCACAAAGGTAAAGAATTTATATAAATACAACTAAATAGTTCCAGAACAAAATGAATACTAATTCGGTTATTTTATATAAATTCGCACAAACAATACAGCTTGACTTGGCCTATGAAAAAATATCTGCGATGGACAGGGATCGCCGTAGCATCTCCGTTCATATTATTTATATTGCTATGTATTCTGATATACATACCTCCTATTCAGAATTTTCTGGTAAACACGGCTACACGCTACGCATCCGAAGCCACAGGTATGCAAATCTCGATAGGAAGAATCTCTCTTTCATTTCCGTTAGATTTGGTAGTAAACAATACCGTAATTATCGACAAGCAGGATACCATACTGAATGCCAAGAAATTAACAGCGAAGATCCAGTTGACTCCCCTGCTGAGAAAGAAAATCGAACTTGACGGTCTGGAGTTGAGCAAGGCATCTGTAAATACGGCAAACCTCATCGAAGGTATGACGCTGAAAGGAAATCTGGGAGAGCTATTCGTATCCTCACATGGCGTAGAGCTCGATCCGGAAACTGCCATTGTCAACACTCTTTCTTTAAAGGATACTCATTTATCCATCTGCATGGCCGATACTACAGCCTCAGATACGACTAGCTCGCAACCGGTTTTCTGGAAAATACAACTGAAAAATGTTGATTTCGAAAACGTTTCGTTTGCCATGCAAATGCCGCTGGATACATTCAGCATGTCAACATCGCTCGAAAAGCTTTCTCTACGGAACGGACTGGTCGACTTGCATAAGTCGGCATACTCGGCTGGTTCACTTAAACTGACAAACGGTAGTGCTTATCTTGATACCAATACACTTCCTGCTGCCGAAGGATTCGATGCATCGCATATCGGAATAACCAACATCAAGCTGGATGTAGATTCTGCCTACTATGCCGGAAATGATATCTATGCCAATATCCGTGACTTCAACTTAAAGGAACGCTCCGGACTGGAAATTGTTTCAACAAAAGGAAAACTGGTATCGGATGCCAAGACACTGAAAGTGCCGTCGTTGCAGATAACAACCCCCGATTCGTATCTCGAATTCAGCGCATCCATGGACTGGGAAGCGACTGATGCTGAAAAAGACGGTATGATCAATGCTCGTCTGATGGCTGACATCGGCAAGAATGATTTACTGAAGGTTATCACCGGAATGCCGGAAGATTTCATTAAAAAATATCCGTCTGCCCCATTGCAGATACGTGCCGGCATAGACGGAAACTTGAAGGAGATTCGTCTTACCACGCTCTCGGCAAGCATTCAGGATGCTTTCCGTGCACAGGCTACAGGAAGTATTACGTTGCCTATGGACAGTCTCCAGAGAAACGGTAACATCAATTTATCGGTAGAAACGGGCAACTTGAACTTTGTAGAAAGTATGCTCAGCGGTGTCGTGCTGCCACATGGCATGAAACTGGAAGGAGAAGCTTCGGTCAACGGCAGTCTGCTCGGAGCAAACATGCAGTTCTTTCCGGGCAAAAAAGCCAATGTTATTTTAAAAGCTGACTATGATTTGCAAAAAGAAGGCTATCTGGTCGACCTGAATATCGACAGCCTCAACATACACGAGTTTATGCCGCATGATTCGATATTCGGACTTTCGGCTTCACTGCATGCCGAAGGAAACGGATTCGACTTTTTCTCTCCGAAAACATCTGTTCTGCTGAAGGGTGAGGTTTCACACTTCCGGTATGGCTCGCTTCTGTTTTCCGGAGTCACACTCGATGCCGGCCTGAAACACTCTCAGGCTTCAATGATGCTGAATGTCAACAACCGGGCAATAGACGTATCGGCCAATTTGCAGGCATTGCTTCAGCCGAATATGATAAAAGCCGATCTGAACACCCATGTGCGGCTGTTAGACTGGCAGGCGTTGTCACTTATGAGTACGCCTTTCAGTTCGTCGATGAACATCGAGGTGCATGCGCAGACGGATATGAAGCAACGCCACAAAGCACGTGCTACCGTCAGCGGTATACAGCTCGTAACAGCCGAAAGAAACTTCAGGACTAAAGACCTGCATGCAGGTTTCGATATGGCTACCGATTCGGTAAGGGGATATGTCAATGCAGGTGATTTGACTTTCCTGTTCAAATCGGCCAACAGCCTCGACAAGTTTATGAGCAAGAGCGACCTGGTAGCCAAGGAGTTTGGAGAGCAGTGGAAGAAAAACACATAAATCAGCGCCTGATCAGAGAAATGTTGCCTTCGGCACAGTTGAAAGTATTCTCCGGATCAGACAATCCGGTGGCCAACTTCCTGGCTTCACAGCATGTAAACTACAATCGTCTGCGGGCCAGCTTCAGCACTTCGCCGGAAGACGGATTAAACGGTTCCATCGACTTGTACGGCTTGCGGACCGATAGTCTTCAACTGGATACAATTTACTTCAAGACGTTGCAAGACTCTGTGCAGGTGAAATTCTACAGTGGTGTAAAGGCTCTTGCCAACAAACGTCAGGAAGCCTTCGACATTTCACTGAACGGATATATCGGATCTACCGATGCACAACTGGCAATAGGTTACCTGAACGGTAAAAGAGAAACTGGAGTTGATCTCGGTCTGAAGGCACAGCTACGCCCCAACGGCATCAGCATGCACATCACTCCGGACAATCCTACTCTGGTATATCGTCCGTTTAAGGTGAACCCCGACAACTATATCTATCTGAGCGACGAGGGACGTATCCATGCCGACGTCAAGATATACGATGAGAATCATTCCGGATTATCCTTATATTCTACTCCGGACTCTCTCGTACAGCAGAATCTTACCGTAGCTCTCAACCAGATAGACATAGCCGAGTTCCGGCGCATCATCCCATATATGCCCGACATAGCCGCTTTATCAACGCCGAGGCACACTATATACAAAGCGAGTCGAGCATGCAAGTTGCAACCGACATAGGAATCAACAACCTTGCCTACAACAAACAACAGCTGGGCAACTGGGAAATGAGTGCCGTATATCTGCCTAAAGAAACAGGAGAACACAGCATAGACGGCTTCCTGATGCTGAACGACGAGGAAATAATGAGCCTGAACGGAACGTACCTTTCTGCCACGGGGAAAAATGATAAAGATAATCTGACGGCAGATGTGAACCTGCATCATCTGCCGCTGAAGGTAGCCAACGCATTCATTCCTGATGACATGGCCAGGCTGAAAGGTGACCTGGACGGTTCGATTTCCATAGAAGGTTCCACGTCACAGCCCGTCTTGAACGGAGAACTGGGACTTGACAGTGTAATAATCAATATTCCACAGGCTTCACTGAACCTGCAACTCGACAACCGACCGCTGAAGATCGAGAACAGCCGACTGAAATTCGAACGCTTCAACATCTTTACCAAGGGAAAGACACCGTTCAGCATAGACGGTTACGTAGACATGACCGACATGGCTGCTATGGATATAAACCTGAAAATGGAAGCGCATAACTTTGAGCTGATCAATGCCAAACAGACCAAAGAGTCGCTGGTACACGGTAAGATTTATGTCGATGTAAATGCCATGCTGAAAGGACGGCCGGATGCCCTTACCATGAGAGGCAACATGAATATTTTAGGAAGCAGTGATTTCACTTATGTACTGAAAGACTCTCCGCTGACCGTAGAAGACCGTCTGAACGAAACTGTCACGTTTGTGGACTTCAGCGATACGACTCACATAGCCAAGCCTCACATTCCTGCCATGTCGCTGGGAGGTATGGATATTTTGATGACACTTCACATCGACGAGGCTGTGCAGGCACGCGTCAACTTAAATGAAAGCGGAAGCAATTACATGCTGCTGGAAGGTGGAGGCGACTTGTCGTTCCAGTATCAGCCCGACGGCAACATGCTGCTCAACGGCCGTTATTCGCTGATGAGCGGAGAAATGAAATACGAAATGCCTATCATCCGCTGAAGACTTCTACATTCAGGATGGAAGCTACATCGAATGGACCGGAAACGTTATGAACCCGAATCTGAACATAAAGGCTTCGGAACGGGTGCGTGCCTCGGTTTCTTCCGATGGAGAAAGTACGCGTATGGTAAACTTCAACGTGGGAGTGAATCTGACAAACCGTCTGGAAGATCTGGCTTTACCTTCACACTCGAAGCTCCCGACGACGGTGCCATGCAGAACGAACTCGCTGCCAAATCGGCCGAAGAGAAAAACAAGCTGGCTGTCACCATGCTGGTTACGGGTATATATATGTCAGAAAGCAATACCGGAGGCAAAGGATTCGACACCAACAGTATGCTGAACTCGTTCCTGCAAAGTGAGATAAACAAGATAGCAGGAAATGCACTGAAAACAATAGATATAAACTTCGGTATGGAAACGACCGATGAGGCGAAACCGGAAATACCCGTACGGATTATAACTTCCAGTTTGCCAAACGATTCTGGAACAACCGCTTCCAGGTTATCATCGGAGGAAAAATATCTACCGGAAACGATGTACAGCAGCAAGACGAGTCGTTTATCGACAACATTTCGCTGGAATACCGTCTGGACAACAGCGGTACACGCTACATCAAGATTTTCCACGACAAGAATTACGAAAGCATACTCGACGGTGAAGTGATAGAAACAGGAGCCGGTATCGTACTGAGAAAGAAAGTGAGCAAACTAAGCGAACTGTTCATCTTCCGCTCCCGCAAAAAGAAACAGCCCGAACAAACAACAGAAAACTGATTGAAGCATAATTACATATCCATGAAGAAATATAAAACATATCATATCCTGACGCTTCTGCTTGCAGCCATGATGGCTGTATCATGCTCTACAACAAAGCACTTGCCGGAAGGGGAAACCTTGTATCTGGGATTGAAGAAAGTAACCATCAACAACGAAGACAAGAGCAAGGCAGGACAAAAGGCACTTGCCGAAGCGGAAGGAGCTATCAGCATTGCTCCGAACAACGCCATCGTGGTAAAGCCCAATATCCGTTTTCCGATACCTTTCGGACTATGGATATACAATCGCTTTGAAAGGTATGAAAAAGGCTTCGGAAAGTGGATATTCAAAAAACTGGCTGCCAAACCGGTATATGTTTCTACCGTAAATCCTGAAACCCGAATAAAAGTAGCGTCCAATTTGCTGCACGACTACGGGTATTTCGACGGAAAAGTAACTTATCGGGTAGACAGTACCCGTAACCCGCGGGCTGTAAAACTGAGTTACGACATCGATATGGGAAATCCGTACTACATAGATACCGTGACATACGAAGGATTCAGACCACAAACCGACAGTCTGATTCATGCACATTTCGACGAACGGCTGATACACAGCGGAGATAATTTCGACGTGACGGTCCTAAATCAGGAACGGCAGCGTCTGATAGACCTCTTCCGCGACAACGGATACTACTACGCAAGAAATGAATTCATCACTTTCCTTGCCGATACAATCATGCGCAAAGGGTACGTCAAGTTAAAGATTGATACCCGGCCAAAGTATTCCCGAAGAAGCCCTCCGCACGTATCATATCGGACATACTTCTGTGTACCTGACGGGATATAACGGTGAACAGCCTGACGACTCACTGAAGCTGCACAACTTACCATCTATTACTCCGGAAAGAAGCCGGGCATCCGCTACGGCGTACTGCGCAAGCGTTTCCTGTACCGTAAGGGAGAAGTCTATTCGCAGACCAGACAAAACTATACCCAGGAAGCTCTGGCACGACTGGGTGTGTTCAAGTTCAGCGAGTTTCAATATACTCCCCGTACAGGAGCAGAAAAAGATACACTCGACGTACGCGTGAATGCCATGTTCGACTTGCCCTACAACAGTGAGCTGGAGCTTAACGTCACTACCAAGAGTACCAAGCAGACCGGTCCCGGAGCCATATTCAACCTGTCGCGTAAAAACTTCCGCCGCATGGGAGCCTCACTCAATCTGGAGCTGAAAGGTTCATACGAATGGCAGACCAGCTCAACCGTCGACGGCGACAAGTCTGTCATGAACTCTTACGAACTGGGAGCAGCCCTGTCACTGGAGTTCCCTCGCCTTGTACTTCCATGGGTACGCGACCGCATTGACCCGTTCCGCTTCCCGTCGCAAACGAACTTCAAGATTTATGCCGAACAGGTAAACCGTGCCCGATACTTCAAGATGCTGTCTTTCGGAGGAACCGTTTCGTACAGTTTCCGTCCGTCCAGAAGCATGAAACATACCGTAACACCGCTCCATCTGGCGTTCAATCATTTGCAGCACCGTACGGCTACATTCGACTCGATTGCACAGGCCAACCCCATGCTGTTTCACAGTCTGGACGACCAGTTCATCCCTTCGGTCACCTATACCTTTACCTACGATGATTCATGGCGTCACCGCCGGATGCGAATATGGTGGGAAAACTCTTTCAGCTCGGCAGGTAATGTCACCTCACTTATTTATGCAGCCTTCGGCAAGAGTCTGAAAGAAAGAGAAAAGAAATTCCTCGGAACTCCATTTGCACAGTTCCTGAAGTTCTCGAGCGAGATACGACCGCTTTACTACATCAACGACAAGCAGCAGATTGCCGGACGACTGATGGCCGGAGTAATCTGGGCATACGGTAACAAGACCATTGCTCCCTATAACGAACAGTTCTACGTAGGAGGAGCCAACAGCATACGTGCTTTCACGGTACGTTCTATCGGTCCCGGACGCTTTCATCCGGCCGAAAACGCAGCCTACTCGTACGTAGACGAAACGGGAGATATCAAGCTGGAAGCCAACCTGGAGTATCGCTTCCGCATTTTCTCCAACCTTTTCGGAGGTAATCTGAACGGAGCATTATTTCTCGATGCCGGAAACGTATGGCTGATGCGGAAAGACGAAGCACGTCCTGATGAGCAGTTTACGTTCAACAAGTTCTTCGACAATATTGCATTGGGAACGGGTCTGGGTATCCGATACGACTTGTCTTTCCTTGTACTTCGCCTCGACTGGGGAGTAGCCCTGCACGTACCTTACGAAACAGGAATCTCCAAATACTACAATATACCGAACTTCAAGGACGGAATGGGTATCCACTTCGCAATCGGTTATCCGTTCTAAAATTAGAACAAACTATATGCAGAATACAGGAAAACCCACTGAATTCTGAAACAATATCCCCAACTTGCTAAATAAGTTGGGGATATTGTTCTTTTATTAACAAAATGTAATATAAATACCTAATTAAAGATAATAGAATTCATAATCTGCCATTCATGACGAGCATCAAGCACAAGCACTCCGGCTGAACTTAAATCGATAGGCTCATCTTCACCATAATTCTGCGATTGACTCTTTTCCCCCATCGTATACAAACGATTACGTACAATACTAAAACAAGTTTCTGTATCAATATTATCGAGTTCGGTAATCACAGTACGTCCGTTCTCTCCATCAGGCAACGATACCAATGTACGGTCTTCACCTGCAGTTTCGTAATTACGTAAAATAATATCCCAATACTTTATCACCCTTCCTTCCGCATCAAGCATCTGCATTTGGAAAGTAGGTATTCCTTCTTCCACATCTCGCTGCGTCATAACAACCGAAACCCAAAAGCTATCACCGAACACCGTACCCCTCGGTAATGAAATCGTCCCCTTAGGATAGGATTCCTCATCAGTCTGCCAATTCGTATCGGCACTATCCAAATAACCATCGTCATTCATATCCAAGGGTAATAGCACGTTCTCCGTATTGCCAGGAAACCACTTGCACAAGTCAATCTCATACACAGAAAACGCATCGTTCACTGCTGATTCTGCCAAAGCACAATCATAGTCCGTACGCGGATTCATACCATTTATCACATTATCCTTATGAAAATCGAAAGCATCGTCCACACTTCTGAATCCTCCGAAGATAATAGTCTGATTACGTTTGGTCGCAACTAGCCGCAGCTTAGCCACACTACTGCCGTTTACCTGCACCGGCACACGGGTAAAATAGCCGAACGTACCCGCTACCTGCCGGCGAGCTACCATCAGTCCATGCTGTGCCTCTGCTTCAGCACTCAGTTTGGAAAGAATCACTCCATTTTCCACCCAAAAATTCTGCACCTGCAAAAACTTCTTCAGCATACCCTCCATTAGGGATAGTTACGGTTTCAGTCTGATTGTAATAATCCCCTACTTCTACACCTTTAAACGGCTCATAGCCTCCGTAAGTTCCGCTTTGGTAACCAATTACATATGCCATGTAATTCTTTCCTTCCTCCAGACACTCACTGCCGGTAAGCGTAATCGTGGCATATCGCCCCTGTCCGTCTTCCGTACTCCAGGGATAACTTGCTTTGTTATCTGGATTACTCCAGTTTTCAATCGTCTTTTTATATACCACCTTTGCCGGGCTCTGATACTCCACAATCAGTATACTGAGCTTGTCGAATGTCTGCGTAGGTGTAACGCTCGAAATAGGACGGCGTGATGCGACAGTAGCCGGATTCACCCCTTCTCCACCTTCAAAAAGCTCGCCCACACTTTCTACCGCTACAGTAAACGTCTGCTGCAGTGGCTTCCCATTCTGTCCTTCTGCATCAAGCGACGACGAATCGCTGCAGGCAGAAAGAAGCATCAGGACGATGCCTGACATATAAATCAATCTAGTATATTTCATAAGTTAATCATCCAATTAAGAAACTTCATACCCTTGTAACTACCTTACACAGTGCCAATTGTTATTGCAACACGCCAGAACAGTCTATAGGTTTTGACGGAATCCCCAGACAATAAAAATGATTTGCCTCAATCGGGAAAAGATACTTGTCGAGGTCGTCGATAATACCTGTGCCTATATCAGTTTCGTCTTCGAAATCAAGCCCGTCGCTATTTTGCCAAGGCTTTATCAACCGTACCTTTTTGCTGGAACCTACAATACCGGTCATGGAGGTAGTAACAAACTCCGCTACAAGCGTATATTCGTACAGCTCCCTGTCTGGGATATTGACAGGCAGCATAAATGCCGTCAGGGAACATTTGTAAGCATAATCAGAAACGACTCCTGTACTAGATCCCGGAAGATATAAATCATCCTCTGTAAAGGTCTTATCCATCAGTACCCTGCCCTCTTCGTTGAAAGAATCATTCCCATAAGGGCTGGTAATGAAATCTGTAATTATCTTATCCGTTTCACTTTCTTGGGGGCACTGGGCAATAGTTTCACTTGTGTATTCTGCGAATTATAAAGCAATATTCTCACGCGCTCTACTTCCTTTGGAATCTGATTCAGGCAAACCTGCAGACCTGCGACCCTGCGCCACAAATTAATCTCACCAATATTCTTGTCATTCTCCGATGCTGGCTTGAAATCTACGTACCCTGTAAAGAATTCCGAATGTGCCATATCAGTCGGAGTTTTACCCTCTTGAAGTGTAATCGGATCAGTCAACTTACTGCCTGTCCGAATAGACTCTGGCAATCCATAGGTAAGAATAGAGTTCCAGCCATCATAATCTTGCATGATATCTTCCGATTCAGCTCCATCTACACCTACCGCTACCAGCCGGTAAGTTTTCCGACCGTAAATGTATAAGCAAACGTATACCGCATTACTGCCGTTTCATTCGGAAGATTATTAGCTCCAAAGTATTCTCTCCACCCCACATTAAAGCGGGCTTTACACTCACCATCGGTCCCAGCTTCGTCCATTTCGTAAATATAGAGATATACATCCGTAACGTGCTGCACACCACGAATATTATTTCCATAATCTCCATCATAAACCGGCAAGGAAGTACGGGTCTGCAAGTCACTCTGAGCCGCAATGGTAACCGTTACTCCCTCAACAGTCTGTATCGGTTCATTCTCCTTGCTGCATGAGGCTCCCAACAGGAGGAAGCCACACACAGTCAGGGCACAAAATACAGCATGTATGAATTGTTTCATTTTCATAACCTACTTTCCTTTCATTCTTTTACGAGATAGAAACGTCCGTCATTACTCTTCATCGCACCTGCATTTACTGTAAGCGAAGTACCATCCAGCAGGTAGCGCTTTCCTGTCTGCTTGTCAACCAGTGTCCATCCCTTCCAGTTGCTGCCATAGTCCAAAGTGAATTCTGTCTGTTGCGAAGCGTCCTTTACCATGAATCCTAAACCCACACGAGTTGCATTACTCATTTTCTGAATATCGAGCGCACGCTTGTCGGCTACGGTATACACCTTTACCTTCGGCATAAAGTCCTCGTCAATCAGTGAAACAATATCCTCCTTCGCATTGTATGCATCCGATGCTCCGGCACTGCGAAGCAGCGAACAAGAACTTACAGAGTTACCCGATACAGCCGAGATTTTCATTTCGCCTGCTGCCGGAACAGAAGCACTACGGGAACTTCTGGTTGCTGTACTTGCAGAAGGCTGCACAAACATATCCGAGGTATAAGTTATATCAACATTGTCTGAAGCATTATCTCCTGACGCCTCTACATAAAATGCCTGCAACGGTGCAATGGTGTTGCTCTGTTCTCCTGCTACATCAAAGCTTAAATTTCCGTTTTCACTTAAGGAAATTCTGACCAATCCCTCTTCTTCTCCGAAAACATTTTCAGAATCTATGATACGGATAGCTTGAACAGACCGTTTATTTTCTGTTAGGAATGTCTTTATATCCAAATAACTCATAAACGGGTTACCTGCCACAAAATAGGTAGCTCCCTGTTCTTCATTCCGCAATTTAAAAGTAAATGAACGACCTGCATTCTCCGGCTTAAACCCACTCTCTTCATAAGCAAATTTTCCATTCATATTTCTTGCCCCTTCCGGCAAAGTTTCTTCTTTAACCCATCTGCCGGAAAGCGTATAATAATTGTACTCGGTATATGCTTTCGGGAAACGAAGACGATAAGAAGTCCCATCTCCCTCATTTCCAACCATCATCTTGATGCCCTGTGCCTGCTCATACAGCTGAGCCACCGCATTAAACGTACGGCTCCAGTCGGCAGTGGAAGCTACAGTACCGTTAAGATCAGTACCAGAAGTTGCAGTTGTAACCGCACGACTGTACATTTTCTGACGTACTATCGGATTGTGTCGCACTTCACGATAAGTATCCTCCTTCAGCGGAGTAAAGTATGCCGGCATCTCAGGCGAAACAAACATATCGCCCGTAACCATGCCGTGAAGTGGAGTAGAAATCATATGATACATACCGCTTTGTACTTCCATTTCCACGTATGCACAGTCATACTCCAGATATTGTGTATTGAGTACAGCTGCTCCCGGTTCGAAATGAATATTCGCACAATAGTTACCGCCATAGAATTTATCTACACTACCCCAAGCTTTTAAGTTCGGATAACGTGTGGCTCCTGCAGGAATCACCACATTGGTACATCCCCAAGGAGAACCGTCCGTCCAGTTACTCCAGTTGTTCCAGTCGGTATCTGCCGTATTTCTCTTCCAGGTAGTCTTCAGCGGATGTACCTGAGCACGCAGCCCGTTGTAAGTAGACAATCCCGAAATAGAATAATCGCCTACCGGCAATGACAATTCAAAGAAATAGCCTTATCATCCTGCTGCAATTCAGCCTCCTGTTCTATCTTCTGTCCGTTGCCGTTATACGGATAGCAGGTAAATGTAAGTTTAGTACCAACTTTATCATCCTGAGCATCGACAAAGATACGTACATTGCCCAAATAGGTTGTTTCATCCACACAAACATGTTCGGTTATACTCTTATATGCAATGTCGGTTTCTCCTTGATCATCCGGTTCTTCCGCACAGTCGGGAATACCATTCCCGTTGGCATCCGGACGGATATAGAAACCCGACAGCCAGACTGTTTCGAGCGCATCTGCCAATGAAGGGAACGAAATACGTACTTCATCGTAATCCTGTAAAGGAGTAACCTCCATATAAGCCAGTCCGGCATCGCTTATCACTCGATGGAAGCCAATCCGCCGGCAGTAGACTCACTTGCTACCGCCTGTCCACCATTGTATGCAGCTATTGTCACATTCTGAAGAACAGACGCATTCAGCACATATCCCGGCGTACGGAGTATGGCACCCAGCGGCTGTCCGCCTCTGATGGAATTAAATTTTACAGCCACGGTAGAACGGCTTATCAGGCTGACTCCAGCTACAATAGAAGCCGCTGTCTGCTGACTGTTGTCGATTACGTACGACAGATTGTTCATGGTAGTCCCTACACTTGCAACCGACGAAGATTTTGTTTCTGCATAGTTGATAGTCGCCCCATGCTTCTGCGCCGTGATCATTTCCATACAAGCCTCCGATGTCCCTGCATACTCTTCGCAAGTAACAGGTTCGTAGAAAGCATAATACAGACGGAAGGTATTCAAATTGACATTCAGCAAGCCTGCAGTCCAAAGCTCCACCTGATCAAATGTCTGATCTGTTTCCACATAAAAACGCAATTTGCTTCCGTCGTTTCCTACCAGTCCCACTCCTACCGCGTCATTTTCTGCCGTCAGTCCGGAAAACACTTCTTCACCATCTTTATACAGTCTGATAAAGAAAAACTTCAAGACATCGGCACCCAGCAGCTGATTATTTGTCTGCATCACAAATCCCACGCGGGTCTTTCCTCCTTGCGGAGCAATGTCTTGAGAAGAATGTACACCAGCCAGACTGCCAAACTGAATCAAGCTCAATACATTGGTAGCTTCTGCATAATTAGTATAATCACCATCAACCAGATTCTGGCGGTTGTTTATCTTATTGAACAAAGAAATACCTCCCTGAGATCCACTGGATTCAACCACTGTATACTGTACCTCATTTCCAGAAGTATTAATCATCATCGTATTACAACCCGCCTCAGCTTCTTTTTTGTCACGATGAATCACCGCATACGACCATGAAGTTTCTTCGCCTCGTTTATATATAGCCTGTACTACATAGTCACCATTTACGGTCATCCCAGTTATGCGGTTGCCCGATATAGAAGGAAATGTAGCTCCTTCGGGATAACTAATAAGTGAATACGTTACAGTACCATCCGATGGTGTCGGGAGGTTGTAATAATCAGTAGAAATGGTATCATTGCCAATGGTAAAATAAGAGGATACGTCTATCTCTACCGGATCGCGGGAGTAGGCGTAATAATAATGGGTGTTACCTAACAGACCTAATATAACATCAAGTAATCCCCCAACCAGTCCAGTATTCAATTTTATCTTTACACCATAACAATCCTCTTTAGCTATGGCACTCATACTTCCATCTTGAGTGCCTAATAAAGATATACCTATTCCACCTGATAAGACTTTCTCATTTCCCCAAACATACTTATTATTTACATCATTATTTGTAAGTTCAAATAAGGATAAGCCAGTTAAATCTATATCAAGTGTTTTGAATCCACCTGTCTTAAAACCGATTTCACTATCTTTTACTATTTTCTCGTTAAAATCTACATATAGTTCATGATGCCCCGCCAAACTTAATTGTTCAGAATTGTCCAGTTCTTCATCTATAAGATTATTAGTGTTTCCTAGTCCTGTTATACTACCCCCTGAATCTGTTTCAGGTTGCTTATAGTATCCATTGTAAGTTGCAATCTTTTCGGGATTCTCCCCCACAAACGCATAGTAGAATTCCAGTCCACTAAGTACTTCGACACTGATGGAAGCACAACCGATTCGTACTTCATCGAAAGGTTAGTAGTAGTAAATGAAATTTCACTTAAACCTCCAGATACATTCAAGAGATTTAAGTTTAGTAACTGAAATTTATCACCACTTCCTGATGTAGAGGAACCGTCTTGCTCTTTGCCTTTTAAATAAGTCTTTACCCAAAAGCCTTGCAATACATTTAAGCTTAGTAAACCTCCTGGGTCTTTATACAAGAATCCGACCTTAATGCCATTAGAAGAATCGTAGTAAACACGATTGACATCTTTTACAGACAAAATTGGAAGCCCTGTATTTACCTCTGCCAATCCCTTCAGACTAACAGAGTTATCTAAGTTCTTATCTACCAAATATTCCAACTTATTATCCGAGTTACTTAAAACGCCTACCAAATTCTTGGTTATCTGGTTGATTACTCTTCCTTCACCCACCAAAGGGACACGACAATTGGGCTTATATGTTGCACCATATATTTCATCCTGTACTACATCAAGACCTGAAGTACTTTCAGTTTCATTACGGGTTCCGTTATGTTCTACACTCTGTACCGAGGGAAGTAAATCCTCATCGCGGCATGAATAAAATACAACTGTCAGCAGTGCAGCCAGAAGCAGCGGCACCGATGCAGACCATTTCTTTCCGGCTATTCGACAGGCGGAAAGAAAACTCCTTTGTCTGGATGTCTGGAAAAATACGCTCATTATCTTTAAATTTTATAGTTTTTACAATATTACTTCACTTCCCCGTCGTGCATAAAACAGTACTACCTGCCTGCGGTTTTACGCGATTCTTTCTCTGAATAATGACGGAAAGCTGCCTGGCTCTTGCCTTCGGAATAATAATGAAAGACAGGCAGTCTTCCGGCTCCGATTCGTATCGTTCATGAGAAATCTCACTGTTTCCGGTATCTTGCAGAAGAGCTTTTTGCTACTTGACTTCGGAAATTCAATAAAACAGGGTAAAATAGTATTGCCTGAAAGTCAGGCAATACTATTTGATTTATCGGTCTAAAAATTAGTCCAATTCCATTCCGTGAATCACTTCCCAGTTATCGTTTACTTTCAATACAAGTTCCTGCTTGTTGTTCAATGACTCTGGTTTGTCATCTGGATCTTCTGGATCTGGATCTGGATCAACACCCGGCTGTTCGGGATCTGCTTCATCATTCATTCTGGTACCAATACCATACAAGTGGTTACGTACGAGGCTGTAAGTGCTTGAAGATTCACCAGAAAGAGAAGTACTCCAATCTTTTGCTTCACTATTATTCCAGCATGTAATTGTTTGCTTCAACTGTTCATCACTTGAACCCAAATTCACTTTCCAGCTTCTAAGTACGTCTCCACCTGCATTTGTCAATTGCAAAGTCAAAGTCTGTTTTCCATCTACATGTGCAAACGGGATAACAAATTCACCACCAAAAGCAGAACCTTTCTGGAAAGTAGGATGACCTTCTCCAATTGAAGAATATGGATTCTTCCAATTATCACCCGCATCAATCAAATTATCACCGTCCTCATCCTTAATAGTTGTAAACCATTCATTCAAATCAATAGTGCTGATCACATAAGCGTAGTCTCCATCAGATTTACCACTGGTACCGTTTACTACATATTTTACATTCTCGCCATTACCAGAACCATTTCCAGTAAGATCAAAGCTATTGAAATTACCAAGAACCAATGACTCATTCTGAGCACTTGCCATCAGTTTCAAATACCTGGCACCTTCCATAAAAGGAATATCCTTTACATAAGCAAAAGCACCTGCTACCTGACGGTTCAGTACCACCGGTTCCTTAAAACCTTTTCCTTGTTCAACAGTCAAACCCATCTGTCCGGCAAAGATTTCTTCACCAATCTTATTCGTAGCGCCATCTTTAATTGGCAACACCATGTTTTCCTTGAAGTACCTTCTTTTGCAACACTTGTTACAGCATCTAAAGTATAATCACTGTTATTGCTATAACCTACCGCATAAATCTTATAAGTACCGGCAGCAAGTTTATCTGCATCCGTCAGTTCGATAGTAGTCTGGCGACCATGACCACCGGTAGTATATACTGTTGAAACTTTGTTATCATTCCACTCAGAGATTTCTTTTACATATACCACCTTACCATCATTATCACAAATCCACAGCTTCACATTTTCAATAGTCTGTTTAGCCTCAGCACTATACAGCGGACGTCCGGCACGGGTAGCCAGTCCGTCGCCACCATTTTCCACCTGAAGTGTGATAATCTGAGCACCGTCAGCTACACTCTCTACACCTGTTCCATCTTGTACATATACGATCTCCTTGGTACAAGAGTTGAATGACAATGACGCTATCAAAGCCATTCCCAATAAATAGTTTTTCTTCATACTTAAAAATTTAAACTATAAATAATAACATTATCAATAATCGGTCAATCAATCCAGTTCCATATCGTGCAGTAACTCCCAGTTGTCGTTTACCCGAAGGTAAATCTCGAAGTCGCCCTCACCGCTTCCGCCTTCGTCTACATACACATACTTCAGGATGGTAATCTCGTTACGCCCCATGGTGATGTTTATGTCCTGTGGCTCCAGCGTAGGATAATAAGCAGCTCTGCCCAGACTTCCGGCTGCCGATTTGTCGATAAACATCACACTCAGCGTAGAACCTTCGTACGACGGCGACGGACACATCAGGGTTTCGCTCTTTATTTCACTGCGTATATCCTGCCAGTCGAGCTCGGTATGTATATCGGTCAGGGTGGAATACTGGAAACCATTGTCTACAAAATTGTAGATGTCTTGTATATCTTTGGTGGAGAAGTCGATGTTATCGGGAATTCCCTCAGCTTGATAAGCAGGTCGCCCTTGGTACGCTCCATGGCCAGCGTATGCTTTTCATTGCCGTAACGATAGTCGAACGTGGCACTTGCCAGATAGATGTCGTTTGCCGCCGCACCCACAGCTTCCATTTCTGCCGTAGTAGCATCTTCGCCCAGCGGCTCGTCGCTTTTCATGTTCCCCCATACGGTAAGGGTATATTTTCCATACGGCAACGACTCGGGAAGAGTGATAAGCTGAGTCTGATCATCGTTATCTACCAGCGTATTTTTCTGCTCTGCCACTACCTTTCCTTCGGCATCGTGTACAATGTAGTAGAGCGTGCTCACATAATCGCGGAACGGCAGGTTTTCTGCCTTGCGCTCCATCAGTCCCAGCTTCACGGCATCGTCGATGTTGAAGTAATTCTTGTCTTTTACCGTAAGCGTAACCTGTAGCGGCGGACAGGGAGGAATGGAGTCGCGTATGCAACTGCTCCACAGAAGACACACAGCCACCGGCAATACATACAATATCTTTATTCCTTTACTCATAGTCTTTTCCTCCTGTCAATGCTTGAAATGCCGGTGTAGTAAGGTAAGGAAGGAAATCCGGCTCTGTTTGCATTCGTTCCTTCAATCGGCTGTCGGGCAGCGCATGTTCCAGACGGGCTGCTACCTCGTTCGCCTCTTTCTGCATACGTGCAGCCACCAGCGCACGTACGTATTCTGCCAGCGGAGTGTGGTCTTCGCAGCGATCCATAATGGAAGCAGCATGCTGTGTATCGCCAACACTGAGCGATACAACCGCCGCATTCACGTCTTCGTACCCCCGCATCAGCGTGTACGCCTCTTGCAGCTTTCTTTCCTGTGCCTTGAGCAATGCCAGGTTGTAGCGCGCCTGAGGCAGTTCGGTATTGGTCTGAAGCAGCTCAATAGCTTTTTCGTTGTTTTCCTTATATACATATACGGCTGCCTTGGTATTCAGCACCTCGGGTGAATATTCTTTCAGCCCGTTGAGCACAGCTTCTGCCTCGTCTGCCTTGTCTTCACGCAGCAGAAGTACCGCCAGATTATTGGCTGCCACCTGCGATTGCGGGAAGTAGTGCAAATGGTACGGTATACCTCCTTCTTCTCTTCGGGAGTCTTCTTCAGGGTCGATACGCGCAGCAGCTCTTCTTCGTTGAAGGCATCGGGACGCTTGCCGTACATGTCGAGCAGTTCGGCATCGGTAGTGAAACTCTTCAGTGTATATGTATATACGTATTCTACCTTGCGGTCTTTCTGCAAGTAATTGTTTTTGATGTCGTTCCAGCAAGACAGACGGCGGATATAGCGTTCTGCCACATCGTCGTTCTCGGCATTATACTTATCTAATATTTCTCTTACCTTCAGCGAGTCGGGATGTCCGTCGGCAATCATTGCCTGCAGCACCGGCATCCAGCCTTCGGGACGGGAACCGACACTGAAACGTGAAGCTTGCGACGCACTGATATGAAGCTGGTCTACCAGCCAGTTTTTGGCAGAATTGGCACGGTTGCGCGACAAGGTAGTATTGAAAGCATACGAACCGTCAGCCGATGCCATACCGTAAATGCTTACGCTGTTCAGTGTGGCAAGCGAGTCGGTCACGATTTTCTGCAGCGTAGCAAGCATACGGTTCATCTCGTTGCGGTTATCACCCAGCGAGAGGTTGATGTCGTAACGGTTTATCACGAACTGCAGTAAGGCTTCTCCTCTGCCTTCCATAATCTTGGGACGGATTACGAACTCTGGCTCAATCCAGTTCAGTTGAAGCGATTTCTTGGGTTCTATCAGCGTAGGGATATTGTTGATGTAAGCAATATCTACGGTATCGGCAATACCACACTCACCACATCCGTCGGTAGAAAGTACGGCCACAATGCGTCCGCCGTCAATATCGGCAGGCACGGCTACCCGTTCGGAATAGGTTACATCGTACTCCTTGCGGTTGTTTACCTTGCGTGCGACATTTGCCAGTGTATCAACATAGCCGTCGAGAAGTACACGGCGGTTCATTTTCTTACTATAGATAGGAGCATCGAACACCATAGGAGTGTATTCTGCCAGCATAGAGTCTTTTTGCAGCAACTGCGGAACAACAATGAGGCGGGTACGACCTGTAAAGGCCTTTTCCGGAATGTGAATATTCACATCCACACCCACAGTAGACATGCTGTCGGGAGTAAGCGTACGCACCGGTGTTACCGCAACTTCTTATTCATACCCGATGACTGCACAGCCGCTACTCCAAGCCACAAGCCATCCAGCCCAGATTAAATATGTATATACTGAATTTCATATTGCAAACGTTTAAAAGAATATAAGAA
>ENA-OQHA01000396-OQHA01000396.1-human-gut-metagenome-genome-assembly--contig:-NODE-396-length-22347-cov-3.882358_pt1 | contig 22347 bp, 24 predicted proteins | sample MGYA00242558_ERZ504707 | MGnify/ENA primary metagenome ERZ504707 (study PRJEB26092, sample SAMD00036197) | human gut metagenome | host: Homo sapiens | study: EMG produced TPA metagenomics assembly of...
CTTTACAGAGGCACAGACCGTCACCGACACAGTCGATGATACGGCCTGTGTTCCTTCTGTATATATCCGATATATACTATCCTGTCACTCAGTCAGTCTCAGCAGCATATCTCCGGTTCCCACATTGTATCCACTGGTTGCATAGATCCCATTCAGGCTTCCGTTTGTCACAATGATCAGCGGAAGCTTATCCGGATCTACATACATTCTTCTTCCCAGCGTATTGATGATCTCTGAAAAATCATCATATAAGATCTGAACATTTCCAAGCTTGCCCAGTGCTCTTGAAAGGTAGGTGTCTCCAGCGCTTTTTTGCTTTTTACTACAAAAAATGATCCTGTCAGCAGAGTTTTTGGAGGCAGGATCTTAAAGGTAAGCGTTTTGTTGATACGACTGTATTTTCCGGTCCCTCTGACCTGCACAGTTCCAATTCCGGAATTTTTATTATTTTTGTAATACAGCTTATAAGCACTCGCACCGATCTTCTTTCCATTTACAGTTACGGTTACTGATGGCCGGATGGTTTTTCCCGTACAAGTGTAAGAGGTTCTGTTTAGCTTAACATTGCTGACAAACCTTTCTGTCTTTTTTATGATCTTGAAATGAATGGTTGCGGTACCTTTATAATAACCGGTACCATAAATGGTTACCGTTGCCACACCCGGATACTGATTATCCTCGTAGTACATATAATAATCTTCGCCGGCTTTCAATCCAGGGATTACGATGGCAGGTGTGAGTTCTTTTCCTGTATATATCTGATCAGCTATTGGATCCGCAGCCGGTAGTTTTCCGTAAATAGTAAAATATAATGTTTCCGATCCTTTATAATTGCCGATTCCCGTGAGCTCTGCACGAGCTTCACCAGGCTTTTCATTATTAACATAGGTTACCGTATAATCTTTTCCCTGTACCAGTCCGTCAATTACCACTTCCGGTTCCACTTTTTTTCCTTTAAAGGTGGTTTCCAGGTATGTTTCATTATTTTCCGCAAAATAGCACACATACATTCCATTTTCATCTGGCGTAATCTTGAAACTCCGCTCTACTGTACCGCAGAAAATATCTTTTCCCGTGATCTTTACAGTCGCAGTTCCTGCATTGATGTTATTTTCATAAGTTACTTCATAATCGGAGCCCTGCTCAAGTTCCGGTGCGGATTCACTGGATTCTATTTCAGGTTCATGGCTTTTTCCATTATATTCATATTCTGGAGTGATCTGTTCAAACCATTCATTCTGAAGCGGTATCCGGTTGTCTGCTGACAGCTCCACAAACATGTAGCCACGGTCCTCTGCGTATTTCTGAAGTGTAGAATCCTTTTTCCCGCGATCAGTGCTGAATCCCTGAACGCATCATCCGCCCAGATAGTATCTGTGCTCAGTACTCTTATCCTGCACTCGGAAGACAGACGAAGTCCATTTTTCCCAACTGATTTTACAGATGCGGGAATTATAATATCACGGATCCCTGAACTGCTCTGGAATGCATATTCACCGATTTCTTCCAAGCCTTCGTTTAGGACAGCTTTCGTAAGCGACGAACAGTTTCCGAATGCACCTTCTCCAAGGCTTCTGACACTTCCCGGGACTGTTATGGAAGAAACATTTACACAGTAATAAAAAGCATAGTCTCCCACGCTTACAGTTCCATCCGGAATCTGGTAATCTCCGGAACGTCCGGACGGAAACATGATCAGTTTTGTGCCATCCTTGCTGAATACCACTCCGTCTTTTTCAGAAAAATACGGATTTTCCGGATCTACTTTAATTTCTGTCAGACTAGACTCGGACAAGCCCTCCACAAAAGCAGCCAGCCTATAAATGACACATTTGGGGGAATCGTAACAGATTTCAATTTCTCACAGTTGTAAAAAGCATTCTTTTCGATGGTTGTAAGCGAATCCGGCAAAGTAACAGACTCTATATCAGAAGCCTGGGTGCAATACTGGAAGGTACTGTTTCCAAGAACCGTTACTTTTCTTCTGTCAATAGTATCCGGAACTACGATATTTGTATCTGTCCCTTCATACTGATACAGCCTGAGTGTTCCATCATTCAGGATCTCATAAGAATAGTCATAGTCCATTTTGGACAATTCATAATGTCTGGGGGCATTTCCCGTATATCCGCAGTCAACCAGATATCTTTCGCCGTCAATGATGACTACGGAGTTCCTGTGACCGCTTCCCGCCCCCGGATCATTTGCCGCATACCTTGCATACACGGTCAGTCCCAGTTTTTCGCACATATAGTTCACTGCGCTGGTATTGGCCCAGCAGTCTCCGCCGCCATCCAGCATCAGGCTGTATAGCCGGAATGATACTGACTGTAATTAAAGTTGTTGGCAAGCCATCTGGCGATTGTCTCAACCTTTTTATAATCGGACATTTCCGCAGTAATATTTTCTTTGAGGAATGTATCCATTTTTTGTTCTGCGTAATACTCCGCATAATCTTTGAGTATGAATTTATAATAAACGGTACTATTTCCATCCTGTACAGAGATCAGGGTCTCTCCAAACATGTATTCCCACTGGCTCTTTACGTCATTTCCGTTTTTGTCTACATAGGTTACATACTGCATTTTAGGAGTAACAAGACCGGTTTCGCTGACTTTCGCAGTATAACCGGAAACAACCGTATATACCGGATTTTTGCCGGATGTCTGGATCTGATAAGATGTCTGCATGGTATCCGGCATGGAGATCACACTGCTATAGGTATCATTCATCGCATACAGATATATTTCTGTGCTCTCCACATCTGTTTCTTTTTCGGAAGTACCTGCTGCCGGAATATCATCTGTGAATATATCTTCCTGCTGCTCCTGGTTTTCTCCGTCACCAAAATTTCTTCCGGTGCCGCAGCCTCCTCTGTATCCTCTGTTCCTTCTGCTTTTCTGATGACCGCCGAAGGTTCTTCCAGAATTAATCCTTCATCAGAATCCTGTTGTATTTCCTCACTCTCTGAGCTTTCAGCTTCATCCGTTTCCGTTCCGATATCTGATCCCGGAAACTCTTCTTCTGTAATCTGATCTGTGTTTACGGTATTTTCTGATTCCTCAGAATTCCCATCATCTGTAAAAGTATCAATGGCGTCTGTCATATCCGTCTGTGCGTCTGTAAAATCTTCGGCCGCCACCGGTCCACATGGAACAACAGACATACATAATGACAGACCAAATGCTATCAATTTTTTCGGAAATTTCATTTCGTACCTTTCCTTCCTTTTTATGTAAACCGTTTATATGTAAGTTCTGTTTTTATTATAACGCGGCCCTGTCTTTTCGCAAGCTGCAATAATGTCCCCTACTCTGCAAAAAACCGCTGTGATCTTCATTTTAGATCACAGCGGTTTATGTTTTATTATCGGAACATCAGACTTTCCACAATTTCAGCATTACTGTTCTTTCCATATCCGCATTCGATCAACCAGTTTTCTGGCTAGATACTGCCAACACCACGTTCTACTGTGATGCTGCATGCTCATATGCATTCTGTATTCTTACAGAATATCGATATGTTCTCCTGCAAGTGCCTTGTTCATGCTTCGTACTGCGCAGAATTTACCGCACATGGAGCAGGTATCATCATGCTCCGGTTTGCGCTCGTTCCAGATACGTTTTGCTGTTTCTGGATCCATGGCGCATTCCCACTGTGCCTCCCAGTCAAGCTTTCTTCTGGCATCTGCCATCTTGTCATCGATCTCACGGGCACCGCGGACACCTTTGGCAATGTCTGCTGCATGAGCTGCGATCTTAGATGCCATGATTCCCTGTTTTACGTCCTCAAGATTCGGAAGTGCAAGGTGCTCGGCCGGTGTTACATAGCAGAGGAATGCTGCTCCGGACATAGCAGCTACTGCTCCGCCGATCGCGGATGTGATGTGGTCATATCCCGGTGCAACGTCAGTTACGATAGGTCCTAATACATAGAACGGTGCACCCTGGCAGATAGACTGCTGTACTTTCATATTTGCCTCAACCTGATCAAGCGGCACATGTCCCGGTCCCTCAACCATAACCTGAACGTCCTTTTCCCATGCACGTTTGGTCAGCTCGCCAAGACGTACAAGCTCCTCGATCTGGCATACGTCTGTTGCGTCAGCCAGACATCCCGGACGGCAGGCATCACCAAGGGAGATGGTCACATCATACTCGCGGCAGATATCCAGGATCTCGTCGTAGTATTCATAGAACGGATTCTCCTCACCGGTCATACACATCCATGCAAATACAAGAGATCCTCCTCTGGAAACGATATTCATTTTTCTCTTGTGATTACGGATCTGATCGATGGTCTTTCTTGTGATTCCACAGTGAAGAGTTACAAAGTCAACACCATCCTGTGCATGGAGTCTTACTACATCGATAAAATCTTTAGCTGTCAGCGTATCAAGATCTCTCTGATAGTGGATAACGGAATCATAAACCGGAACGGTTCCGATCATTGCCGGACACTCGGATGTCAGCTTGCGTCGGAACGGAATGGTATTTCCGTGGGAAGAAAGATCCATGATAGCATGGGCGCCCATGTTTACAGCTTCCATTACTTTCTGCATCTCTACATCGTAGTCCTTGCAGTCTCTGGATACACCAAGGTTTACATTGATCTTGGTGCGGAGCATGGAACCTACGCCCTCCGGATCGATACATTTGTGATTTTTATTTGCACAGATCGCCACCTTACCGGAGGCTACCAGCGGAAGCAGTTCCTCTGTTGTCATGCGTTCCTTCTTAGCTACGATCTCAAGCTCAGGTGTGATGATGCCTTTACGGGCTGCCTCCATCTGTGTACTGTAATCTCTCATGTAAAAAAAATCTCCTTCCATAAATTCTTTGTGTTTATACAACAAAAAACCGGTTGCTGCAACGCATACGCATCACGGCAACCGGCTCTTACTCTTACGTACTTAATGAAAATCTTCTGTACTTCTGATCTCTTCTGTACTCTCTGATCTTCTGTGTCTTTAAGAATCCTTCGTGCATATGTCCCTACGTTGGCATTATCCAAATCAGGTTATGGGTCAAGACATTTACAGTCTACTCTCAGCTCGCTTCAGCGGGCCCCCCTGTTTTCATATGTTGGGGACGTTTGTTCGTCCATGTGGTTATTATAGTATACCGGCTAAAATTTGTAAACCACAATTCTGCATTTTATGACTTTTTCTTTCGACATAATCTGTCATTTTATCTCTCAAACTCCCCGGGATCTTTCTTTACAGACATTCTTCCACAGCTTTGCTGTTCCCCGTCAGGAGGATATCCGCAATCCGCATTCACTGCTTATTGCTTTTCGCAATTACAGCAGTCGATTTCCCTGATCCGGTCAAGCTCTGCAAGGTTTTCTGCACCTGCACGGCGGATCCCCGCAAAAATGGAACCCGCAATATTGTGCCATACACTGAAGATCGCGCCCGGAAGTGTTGCAAGCGGATTGGCTGCAAAATTAGCTGCTGCCAGTGAGACAGCAAGGCCACTGTTCTGCATGCCTACCTCTATAGCTATAGCAGTTGTTCTGGAATACTCCACATGGAAGATTTTTGCAGCCAGAAATCCCAGCATCATACCACAGAAATTGTGGATCGCCACTACTCCAAGCACCAGAACTCCACAGCTTACGATCTTCTCTGCATTTACAGCTACAATTCCTCCGATGATCATAACAATAGCTACAACCGACACCAGCGGCATAACATCGGATACCTTATCCACATGCTCTCCCGCAAGACTCCGAAGAAAAACTCCCAGGAGAACCGGGATCAGAATTACCTTTACCACAGAGATCACCATAGCCCAGAAGGATACTTCCACCCAGGTTCCTGCCAGAACATATACAAGAAACGGTGTCATCAACGGTGCTGCCAGTGTGGAAACTATAGTCATTCCCACAGAAAGCGCCACATCACCTCCTGCGATATAGGTGATCACATTGCTGGCTGTTCCGCCCGGACAGCATCCCACCAGGATCACTCCCAGTGCCAGATCTGCCGGAAGGTTCATCACTTTACACAGAAGCCAGGCGATCACCGGCATAATGGTATACTGAGCCACTGCACCGATCACCACTTCTTTGGGTCTGGAAAAAATTGCCCGGAAGTCATCCAGTTTTATGGTCAGGCCCATACCAAACATGATCACTCCCAGAAATACAGACGTATAATTCGTCATCCAGGAAAATCCGTCACGCCAGAAAAAAGCCAGGCAGGAAAAAGCGATGATAATGATCCCGATATATCTGGATGCAAGGCTGCTGATAATTCCGATTTTCTTTAAAACTTTTCCCATACATTATACCTCGTAGCTGAAGTTGTCGATCAGTCTTGTTTTTCCGATGTAAACAGCCATTGCTACAAGAACGCTGCGGTCAGCTTTTTCCACCGGCTGCATGGTAAGTGCATCTACCATGGATACATAATCAATCTTTGCCAGAGGCTCTGCTTCGATCACTGCTCGCATTTTTCCGAGAAGCTCTTCTGCCAGGATTCCTGCGTGAATGGCTTCCTGTCCGGCTTTTACTGCCTTTGACAGGCAAAGAGCTGCTTTTCTCTCTTCAGGGCTTAAGTATGTATTTCTGGAGGATTTTGCAAGTCCGTCCTCCTCACGGATGATCGGACAGCCTACGATCTCAATATCGAAGTTCAGATCACGCACCATCTTGCGGATGATGGCCAGCTGCTGTGCGTCTTTCTGTCCGAAATATGCTCTGTCCGGTGCCACAATGTGGAACAGCTTGGTCACAACGGTACACACACCTTTGAAATGGATCGGACGTGTTTTTCCGCAAAGTGTCTCTGACAGAGTATCTATACTTACAAATGCGTGGGGATCATGATACATCTCGGAAGGCTCCGGCAGAAGATCAGATCTGCTCCCAGGCTTTCGCAGAGTTTGCTGTCACGCTCAAAGTCTCTCGGGTAGGCTTCCAGGTCCTCGGTAGGACCGAACTGTGTAGGATTGACGAAATCGGATACCACTACGATATCATTCTGCTCTCTGCATTTTTTGATCAGGCTTGCGTGTCCCTCATGGAGAAATCCCATGGTTGGCACAAGGCCTACTGTTTTTCCTTCTTTTTTCCACGCTTTGATCTGTTTTCTTGTTTCTTCTACTGTTTTTGTTACCTGCATTGTGCTCTCCTCTTTTCCGGTTCTGGAACCGGTTTTCTTTATAGATTCGAGATAGCCTCTTTTCTGAATTCACCTTCGTCTTATTATCTTCCTGATCTGCGTCAGGCCATATCCTTCAGCAGTCCGTGTTTCTCATAATTGGTCACTCTGCTGATCCTGTTCTCTTCATCTACAAATACAACTGCAGGCTTGTGAGTACGGGCTTCTTCCTGCTCGTACTGTGCGTAAGCCATAATGATGATCTTGTCACCGGTGCTTACACATCTTGCTGCTGCTCCGTTCAGGCAGATCATACCGCTTCCGCGTTCTCCACAAATGGTGTATGTCTCGAAACGGCTGCCGTTGTTCACATCTACGATCTGGACCTTCTCATATTCCAGTATCCCGGCAGCTTCCAGCAGTTCCTCATCCACAGTGATACTTCCTACATAATCCAGTTCCGCCTGGACAACGGTTGCTCTGTGGATCTTTCCTTTTAACATCTCTATTGTCATCTTATATAAGTCCTTTCCTGCAGGGAATAACTTTCAAGTGGATAAAAGCATCCGCTTCTGTATTTAATAAAAAAAACGTCTCGGGGTACACTTCGACCCTGAAACGCTTCTGATTGATTCCCTGTATATTGAGTCCTGTTTTTTATACACGAAAAGCATGCTCTTCAACAGTTGCTCAAAATTCCCATAACTGTTGTAACGCCTTCGTTATCATCGATACAGGCTCGTATCTTTTATAATTTTCATATATCCGTCCGTTCCCGATCCCGGGTTTCGGCTGGCTATTTTTATATAAGATTCCAGTGATTTCAGCCAGAGTATAGTTTTGAGTCCAAATACTATCTCTGTGGGGTATTATTGCACCCCGACACTGGTTTGTCAATAATTTTCATATTCTCTATTATCGTGAATGGCAGTAATAATCCCAAAACCAGTTACTTCACCAAAAACCCTCCCACACAGCAATTTCTCTGCCATGTGAAAGGGCTTTAGCTTTCTTCCTTTATGCATATTATTTATGGATATGCACATCCAGCTGATTATAAGGAATCTCAATTCCATAATAATCAAAATCTTCCTTGATCCTCTGGTTCAATCTCCATCTGGCTGCCCAGTAGCGGTCGGTATCTACCCAGACACGAAAGCCCATGATCACAGAGCTTTCTGCCAGCTCGTCTACGAATACCACCATCTCTTCGTCTTCTCTTGTATCCGGATCCTCGGTGAGGATATCTTCCAGGATATCCTTGGCCTTCTGGATATCTGCATTGTAAGAGATCCCCACTTTGATCTCCAGCCTTCGCTGATCCCTTGCTGTTACGTTGGTGATGGTCACATTGGAAAGAGTACCGTTCGGGATCACGATGTGCTTGTTATCAATGGATAACAGCGTTGTATAACAGATCTCGACCTTGGCTACCGTTCCCTCGCTTCCATCCTGTCCGTTAACGATGATGTAATCCCCTACCTGGAAAGGCTTGAACAGAAGAAGCATCATGCCTCCTGCCAGGTTGGCAAGTCCACCCTGGAGGGCAAGACCCATAGTAACACCTGCAGTTCCGAGAAGTGCTGCCAGAGATGATTCCTTTACTCCAAAGCTTGTGGATATGTTAAAGATCAGGAGTATGTAAAGTATGATCTTGACCAGTGAGGACATAAACTGTGCCACTCCTGTATCCAGCCTGGATTTTGTCAGTGATTTCCTCACAAACTTTACGATCCATTTAATTACCGTGCTTCCTACCCAGAAAGCAACAATAGCCAGAACAACCTTGATTCCGAATTTCGTGATGTCCGGCAGATAATTTTCAAACATCTGCCTGTACTGGCTTACCTGATTTCCGACCTCCTGCACGGTCTGTACAGTACTATCCAAATATAATCCCTGCTACTAAAAACATATACATATGTGTATATGCTAGATGATTTGCTACAATCTCACGATTTGTAGTTACTGCTTCAACGTATATGCTTTTGATGATATAAATATCAATCTACTCACAAGTTCTTGTACACTCCACAGTCGTAAATTCCCGACTAAGCCATCGGTACATATCTGTATAGTCTTGTATATGACATTATACAGACTTCATCTAAATAGCTTTTCCTTTCTTAATATTTGTTTTTCTTTGCTACTTGGTTTTCGTAGACTTATACCATTACTCAATTACAACCATCAAGGTCCTACCCTATAGTTAGCAAGGCTGTTTCAACTTGCACTGGTTCATTTCCTGTAATTCCAGTAGTTTTAAGTTACCAACTAGTGTTTTGGATTTTAAACACCTTTGAGTGTATTTACTCACATTTGTTGACATTTCTGATTACATATGTATCCCTCTTGTCTGATCGATCATTCGATATACATATGCGGATCGATCTATGTATTCCTGATGTAAACATTCCCTATAATCCGCATCTGGTAATATAATAATACAGCAGTGGTTTTTCCCTGTAAACCTGATTTCTCCGGTTCTATAAAGTATAGGGTATAAACCACTGCTGTATTTCTGTTATAGCTTTATTGTATATCTGTCCGGTAATCCGCCGCAGAATGCTGCAGAATATACGTTACTTTTCACTCCGTTCTCAGTAACACGCCTGGCGATGCACAGAATTATGCTGATCGCATAAATTCGCGCGGTATGTCCCGGGTTTTCTCTTTATTTATTAATTCCCTTCATGGAAAGGCTGATCCGTTTTTTCTTCATATCAACCCCAAGAACACGGACATCCACGATATCTCCCACACTGACTGCTTCCAGCGGATGTTTGATGAATTTCTCGCTCATCTCGGAAATATGGACCAGGCCATCCTGATGCACACCGATATCCACAAAAGCACCGAAGTCAATAACATTGCGGACAGTTCCCTTGAGGACCATGCCTTCTTTCAGGTCCTTCATATCCAGGACATCGGTACGGAGGATCGGTTTCGGCATCTCGTCACGTGGATCTCTGGCAGGTTTTTCCAGTTCCTTTACGATATCACGTAAGGTTGGCTCTCCGATCTCCAGCTCCTTTGCCAGTTTTCCGTAATCGCGGATCTGCCCGGAAATACCGGTAAGCTTACGCTCTGCCACATCTTCCGGTGTGTAGCCCAGCTTTTCCAAGAGTTTTTTTGCTGCGTCATAGCTTTCCGGATGGACACTGGTTGCGTCCAGAGGATTTTTGCCTCCTGTGATCCGTGTGAAACCTGCACACTGCTCAAAGGCTTTCGGACAAGCTTGGCAACCTTAAGAAGTTCTCTTCTTGTCTGGAACGGCCGTTTCCTCACGGTAGGCTACAATATTCTTTGCGATGGCCTTGCTAATTCCGGAAATATACTCCAGAAGGGATGCAGACGCAGTATTCAGATCCACTCCGACCTTGTTTACACAATCTTCCACAACGCCGTTAAGGCTTCTCCCAGCTTTTTCTGGTTCATATCATGCTGATACTGACCGACACCGATGGATTTCGGATCGATCTTTACAAGCTCTGCAAGCGGATCCTGTACACGTCTTGCGATGGATGCGGCGCTTCTCTGTCCAACATCGAAATTCGGGAATTCTTCCGTGGCAAGCTTGCTTGCGGAATATACAGAAGCACCTGCCTCGTTGGTGATAACATACTGGACCTTTTCCGGGATTTCCTTAAGAAGCTCCACGATGATCTGCTCGGATTCTCTGGATGCCGTTCCGTTTCCTACAGAGATCAGTGTCACATGATATTTGCTGATAAGCTTTTTCAGGGTTTCCTTTGCGGCACGGATCTTGGTCTCATTGGTTGGTGCTGTGGGATAAATAACTGTGGTATCCAGAACCTTTCCGGTAGGATCTACCACTGCCAGCTTGCATCCGGTACGGAAGGCAGGGTCCCAGCCAAGAACTACCTGTCCTGCAATTGGAGGCTGCATGAGAAGCTGCTCCAGATTTTTGCCAAAGACATGGATGGCACCGTCCTCTGCTGCCTCTGTAAGGGCGCTTCGGATCTCACGCTCAATAGCCGGTCCGATGAGACGTTTATAGCTGTCCTCAATGGCTTCTTTCAGAACAGGTGTAGTGTATGGATTATCGCGGACGATCACCTGTTTTTCAAGATAACGGATGATCTCTTCCTCAGGTGCAAGGATCTTCACAGTAAGGAATTTCTCTTTCTCACCACGGTTCAGAGCAAGGACACGATGACCTGCAAGCTTTTTCACCGGCTCCTCAAAGTCATAATACATCTCGTATACAGACTGCTCCTTCTCATCTCTTGCGGTGGAACATATAGTTCCCTTATCCATTGTTCTCTTACGGATACTGATACGATAATCTGCTTCATCAGAAATGTGTTCTGCAATGATATCTCTGGCACCGCTGATGGCCTCTTCCACAGTTTTGACTTCTTTTTCCTCAGAAAGAAATGCTTTTGCCTCTTCTTCAAGAGTTTCTTCGTCATCTGGAGAAGGATGATGTCGGCCAGAGGTCCCAGACCTTTTTCCCTGGCGATGATGGCACGTGTACGGCGCTTCGGGCGGTACGGACGGTAAAGATCCTCTACCACAACGAGTGTCTGCGCTGCCTCGATCTGTTTCTTCAGCTCCGGAGTCAGCTTGCCCTGCTCCTCGATGCTGCCCAGAACCTGAGCCTTTTTATCCTCAAGATTTCTTAAATAAGTAAGTCTCTCATTAAGATTACGAAGCTGTTCGTCGTTCAGTGTACCGGTTGCTTCCTTACGGTATCTGGAAATAAAAGGAATGGTGCAGCCTTCATCGATCAGCTTAACCGCTGCCTCGACCTGCCATTTCTCAACGTTCAATTCTCTGGTAATTACCTGAATAATATCCATTTTTATCTTTCTCCCGTTGTTTCAAATTTGCCTGAGGCTGCTTTTCCTCTTTACAGCATGCTTCTGACATTTATCAAAGATCAATCTGTGCGATCACGTCCTTCAGAGCATTGGCGCTTGCGTGAAGCTTCTCTGTCTCCTCCTCGGTCAGCGGAACACGAACGATACGTTTTACACCTTCCGGTCCGATAGAAGCCATGGTACTAAGACATACGTCTTCAACACCGTACTCTCCGTGAAGCATGGTTGATACACTGACTATTGTATCAGATGCTGCAAGAAGAAGCGAGCAAAGTCTGCAAACAGATACGGCTACCGCATAAAATGTAGCACCCTTCTTGGCGATCACAGTTGATCCTGAAGTATGAACATACTCCAGAACCTCTTCTCTGTCAAGTGGCTGCAGATCTTTCTGATCCTCATGAACGATCTTGTCAAACTCATCAAGGGTCGCACCTGCAACAAAGGCTCTGGACCACGGTACAAAGGAAGTATCTCCATGCTCTCCGAATACATAGGCGTGGATGTTTTTCTCAGATACACCGTAGTGCTGAGAAAGTCTGCAGCGGAGACGGGCCGTATCCAGGGCGTTCCGGAACCAAGGATCTGATTTTCCGGCAGTCCGGAAAGCTTTGCAAATGCATAAGTCATAATATCACATGGATTACTTACGATAATATAAAGCGCTTTGGGAGCCACCTTTACGATCTCCGGAGTAATATTCTTCATAATGTTAACGTTGGTCTGTGTCAGCTCGATGCGAGTCTGTCCCGGTTTTCTGGCAATACCGGAAGTGATGATCACAATGTCAGAATCTGCAGCATCCGGGTAATCTCCTGCCACGATGGAGATCGGCTCACGGAAACTGGTTCCCTGCTCAATATCCATAACCTCACCTTCAGCCTTATCTTTGTTAATATCGATCAGAACGATTTCTGATGCAATACTCCTCTGTGATAAGGTATAAGCGATAGTTGCTCCTACACTTCCTGCTCCGATGATCGTAATTTTACTGCTCATATTTGTTCTCCTTTCAGCGTTGTTTGTCATTTTAATAACAACTTTAATTACACACATTCAAACATAACATAAAACATTGCCCTGTGCAATAAAAATTTTATTGTATTTCTCAGGTTAATCCCCGCCAATTTGCATTTCAAATTATTTAAACCGCTTATATTTTCTGATATTTTTCCTATTATTCTGTATACATTCCTGTTATTTTTTTATCGATTTATAGAAGCAATTTCAGAAACCTAGCAAAAAACCTCTGAACTTCAAAAAAAATCAAGAAGTCCAGAGGTTTCTTTCACCTCTTATTATTGGCTTAGATTCAGATGTTTATAGCTGCTCCAACGTTCACCCGGTTAATTCTTTGCCTGGGCAAGGGCTTTTTGTGCAGCGTCCAGGATCCCTTCGGAAGATATGTGGCTCCGCTGACAGTATCGATCCCATCCGCCGACTGGTTTGCCATGATCTGAGAATAGATCGTGCTCCATGCAGGATCAAAAAATTCCGGTGTATCCTGATTTGTCTGCTCAATGGATGCGATCTGGCCTCCTGAGATCGTAATTGTCAGATATGTTTTTCCTCCATATCCAAAAGCCGAGCCTGTATACGTTCCATCTCTGTACATTCCCACCGGTTCCGGTGCTTCCGTTGGCTCCGGTGTTGCATCCGGCTCATCTGTCCCTGGTGTTGGAGTTACATTGGGTTTTTCAGGAACCGGCGTCACATCCGGGTCGTCCGGCTCCGGCGTCGGGGTTGCTGCCGGCGTCTCTGTTGGCTTCGGTGTGGCTGTTGGTTTCGGCGTTGCCGTAGGTTTCGGTGTGGCTGTTGGCTTTGGTGTCGGTTTCTTTGTAGGAGTTGGTGTCGGTTTCTTTCCATACTCCGGATTGATCGCTTCTTTAAGAGCTTTTTTTACAGCGTTGAGAATTCCGTTGGAGGAATAGGTTGCTCCGCTGACTGCATCAATATCATCTACAGAATCCGTACCAATGATCTGTTCCTCCAGCACGCTCCATGCTTTTTCAAAAACTGCTCCGTGTCCGTATTTTCCTGTTTCAGAGCTTGGATCACTCCATCCTTGATGGTCACAATTACTTTCACGTCTCCATTGAAGCCCTTTGCCGAAGCTGTATATTTACCATCCAGATATTTTTGGGGACTGTCCGGATCTTCCGGTTCCTTTGTAGGAGATGGTTTTTTTGTAGGTGACGGAGTTGGTAAAGCAGTTGCTGCAGGTGTAGGGGTGACCTGCTGGCTGTTTCCATCTGCCGCTGCCTGGGAGAGGGCATTCTGAACTGCCTGGATGATTCCGTTGGAGGAATAGGTTGCTCCACTTACTGCATCTACATTCGGTGTATTTCCGGCAATCATACTGCTGATCACACCCTGAGCTGACGCAAAATACGACGCAGTTTCTCCAGATGCCTCCAGAATATCTATGGCCGCAATCTTTCCACCGCTGATTGTTACTCTCACGCGGATCGTCCCGCCAAATCCGGTTCCGCTTCCTTCATACGTACCGTCCTTATATCCATCTGCCGGAACGCTTGCTACCGGTGTCTGCGTGGTTCCCTGTCCTGCGGCGCCGGCATTGCTTTTTGCAGATTCGGAAACCGTTCTTGTACCTGAGCTTTTTTTCGCTGCTGTTTTTTTGAACTTTTTTTCGATGAGCTTTTCTTTTTTGTTGTACTGTTTTTCTCAGCTGTGTTGTCAGAAACAGTATTTTCTTTTTCATACCCGAAATATTTTTCCAGCTCTGAAGCGGACATTACGGTCGTCTCTGCCTGCCCGACTGCTTCTGTCTCTCCATCAGAGCCCTTCGCCTTTATGCCTGAAAACACAAGCGCCGCAATCACAGCAGCTGCAGGGACCAGCTTGGTCCAGGGTATCTTCGGAGTATTTTTTTCCTCCTGCTTTTTATCTTTCAGATCTTTTTCCATGCTTCCTTACTCTCTCCTCTTTTCTTGCGGCCTCTGTCAGACATTGCTCTTCAGAAATCAGCAGACCTCTGCCGCAGACATTACTCTATGTCTGCGGCAGAGGCTCCCGGATATCTGTGCTCGCATTCGGTTCAACAGCGAAATTATTTAACTGTTACCACAAATTTCTTTGTAATTCCGTTGCATTTCACTGTGATCGTTGCTTTACCTTTTTTGATTCCCTTTACAACACCTTTGCTGTTTACAGCTGCAACTTTTTTATTGCTGCTTGTATATGTAACCTTGCCTGCAGGTGCTGCTTTGGATCTGATGGTTGTTGTTTTACCTTTTTTGATCGTTGCAGAAGATTTTACAAGACTGAATGCAGGATTCTTGACAACTACTTTGCAAGTTGTCTTCAGGCTCCTGCCTTTGCTGTAATCGTAACGGTTCCTGCTTTGATTCCTTTTACAACACCTGTTTTACTGTTTACGGTTGCAACCTTTGTGTTGCTGCTTGTGTATTTTACAGTTGCAGATGGTGTTGCAGTTGCTTTTACAGTTGCTGTTTTTCCTTTGTAGATCGTTACGGAAGCCTTTGCAAATTTAATTGTAGAAGCTTTTACTGTTACCTTGCAGGTTGCTGTGGCATTTCCTACCTTTGCTGTGATAACTGCGGTTCCGGCTTTTACGCTTTAACAACACCCTTGCTGCTTACTGTTGCAACCTTTGTGTTGCCGGACTTAAATGTTACTGTTGCATCGCTGTCATTTGTTGTTGCCTTAAGAGTCGTTGTTTTTCCTGTATATACAGCTGCTGCTGTCTTATCAAGTGTAACTGTTACCTTCTGAAGCTCTTTCTCTGCTCCCTGAAGATGTTCAAGTGCTTCATTTACCTCAGCCTGACTTGCATCTGTTTTTGCAAGAATGTCTTCTGCTTCCTGAAGCTCACCGGCAAAGGACTTCCAGGTTGCAATTGTGTAATCTGCCTCTGCCAGAGCCTTTGCAGCTTCCACTTCTGTTTTAAGACTTGTAAAATCAGTCGGCTCCATTGTAGGATTTACGATATTCTCTGCAGTTGCCTGGAAGCTGTAGGTATAGTCATTATATCCAAGAGCATACACTGTCAGTTTCCAGTATCCTGTTCCGTCTGTTCCTCCCGGAAGCTTGCAGCGTGCAGATTTTGTAAGTCCAAGCTGGATTCCCATTGCTTTATGCATCCAGTTATCTGCGGCAAACTTGGTTCCATAAGAAGCGAGACATTTTGTATATGTGGAATCATCTCCATAATAATCCCAGCGTACAGCCTGCATATTTGCACCAAGATCGCCATAATTTCCATTGAGATCCACACGGAGGAATTCGCCGTAGCTTCCGCTTGCTGCTTTTACACTCGGCTTGATCTCTGTTGCTGTTTTTAACGCCTGATCCTTGATACCGGAAGCTGTTCCGTCTGATTTTCTTGCTGTAAATGTAAAGCCGTCACCATTTTTCTCCGCATATTTCAGACCATTTGTCTGTGCATTTACGTCTGCCACAAGGCCTTTGTAATACTGGAGATTGTTTTCACTGTATCCTCCGGAGAGCACAGCTCCATCCTGTACGACATTATACTTTTTGCAGAAATCTGCAAAATCTGCGGTCTTAACTGCTACCGGAACATATTTCAGACCATATATCTCATAATGACCCATAGTATAGGTTTTTCCATCTTCTGTTGTTATACTGCCTCTGTTCCATTTTACCTTGGAACCGTCTGTAAGATAAAGTGTGCTTCCTTTATCCTCCCAGTAGGATACGTCGAATCTGGTTCCGTCTTCAGCAATGATCGTAGCTTCTGTCTGATAGCTTCCTCTGTGGAGTCCATGATTTACAGTCGCTCTTGTTACTGTATCAAAAGCTCCTGTATCAAACTCACTATGTGAATCCTTCTCTTCTGAAGAGCTTGTATCTCCAGCTGCATATACGCCTTCTGCTGCCCAGTACTCACCCCAGGTAAGTCCTGCATATACGTACTGATACTCGCCTGTCAGCTGGTCAGAATCGGAAAATGCTTCCGCCACTTCATCGCCTTCTGTGAAATCCTCTTCCCCTGTAGAGAACGGGTCTGCTTCCTCTGCTGTATCTTCCTGCTGGATATCCTCTGTCTCGTCTGCAGCAGCTTCTGGCACTGCTGCATCCTCTGCTGCTTCTTCTGTTATGTCTGCAGCATCCTCTATAGCTTCTTCTGCTACAGCTTCAGTATCCTCTGCCGTTTCCTCTGTGCTAAAATCCTCCGTATCTCTTGTCTCTGCCTCGGAAACCACGGCTGCATCAAGATCAGATGCCATTACAGCGGTCGGAAAGGTTGTTGCTGCCACTGCAAGACTTAAAATGCATGGAGCTGTTTTTTTCAATAGATTCCACTTCTGCATTGCTTATTCCTCCTAAAAATATGATATATTTATAGAACCCTTTCCAGGTTTACTATCGCAAGTACTGCGATATGAGCATTCCCCTCTGCCAAACAGTCATAAACCGGATCGCCGGGAGATCAGCTTCACTCTGCAATATCCTCCACACTGTAGGAATCTGCAATCAGGCTGAACCGCTCTTTCATCCCCTCAGTGAGATATACATGATGGTCTTCATCCACAAAAAGTCCGTCTGCACCGTAAGCTTTCAACAGCTGTGTCCCTTTTTCCACCCCCAGCACAAAACATGCTGTGGAAAGCGCATCTGCCTCCAGACCTGAGTCACAGACTACCGTTACCCCGGTCACTCCGCTTTCTGCCGGATAGCCGGTAGAAGGGTCCATAATGTGGTGATACCTTACACCATTTTCGATAAAATATTTCTCATAATCTCCGGATGTGGAAAGAAATTCTGTACCATTTAAGGCAACCACACCAAGATAGTCATCCTCATTTTCAGCTCTGGGATCTGTCACTGCCACATTCCAGGAAGAACCATCCGGCTTGCTTCCGTAGGTCATGACACTGCTTCCTCCCAGATTCATAAGTGCTGCTGTTACATCCTTCTTTGTTTCCAGTTCTTTAAGGATCAGGTCACAGCCAATACCCTTTCCCGCTGCTCCAAGATCCAGAGAACAGCCCTCCTCCATGTGGACCGTATTTCCGTCAAGAAAAATCTTCTGATATCCGGAATCCTTCAGAACATTCTTAATTTCTGCTTCTTCCGGAATTTTCTGGTTTTCCCCTCCAATATCCCACAGGCGGATCAGCTTCCCGATGGTTGGGTCAAAGGCTCCGTCAGAATCCTCTGCGATCTTCAGAAGACGTTTCAGGTATCCGGAAAGCTCGTCGGAAATCTCCGTATCTTTTCCGCTGTCTGCATTCACCTTATAGATCTGGGACTTCTCATTGGTCCAGGAAAGAAGGTTCGTCTCCACATCTGTCAGCACAGCTGTCAGCTTACTGTTTATATCGTCACCTGTGGTATAGAGTGTTTCTGATACCACAGTATCCATTGCAAAATCTGTATCGGTATATGTCTGTACATCATTTTCCGAAGCAGCCATGCACAGCACAGGAAACAACACCGCAATTCCTGTAAATGTAGCTGCTGCCAGAAAAGTTTTCTTTTTCAGAGCCTGATATCTCATAGATCATTTTTCCTCAATTGTTCCAATGTGAATATTTTTTCTCGGGCAGGCTGCGGCACATGCGTGACAGCAAAGACATTCGCCGGATTTGCCTGTGTCGCCGTCGATATCCAGATGAGCCGGACATCTTTTTTTACAGAGACCACATTTCGGCGGACATTTCTCACGGTTTCTCCGAAACAGTGCACCCGGAAGGATTGGCATTAATGCAAAAACCGCTCCCATGGGACAGAGAAACTGGCAGAAAAACCTTTCCTGTGTACACATTCCCACAATGATCAGCACCAGGAGCACAATTCCCACCAGATATTTGCTGTTCGGGAGCCGTCTTGCCGTGAGCATGGAAAAAACATCCCACGGGCTGGTTCCCGTAAGCTTTCCGTATACACCTGTAAGGCAGGAAAGCAGGATCAGTGCCAGTACGATATATTTGACTTTCTGAAGCCCGTGAACCATTTTTTCGGAAAGAGCCGGTTTCTTTTTTTTGTGAAAGCATTTCATTCGGATCCAGGAAAAGCCTTCATATACGGCATCTCCGAAAGATCCGAATGCACACGCATATCCGCAGAAATGTCTTCCGAAAAAGCAGGTAAAGATCAGAAGCACTGCCGTTACAGTCAGAAAGGAATTCCACTCCACCGGCTGACCGGCCGCAATGGCAAGAAAGATCGATTTGATACCTGCAAAGGCTGTAGAAAACAGAGACGGGGCGGCAATAAAAAATGCCAGCTGTATTCCCGCACGCATCAGCCTTACCTCCCGCTGTCTTTTTTTCATGAGTTTTCCGCCTTTCCAAGTGCCGCATCCACTGCGTTCAGGATTCCAGTGGAGCTGAACGTTGCTCCGGATACGGTATCCACATCTGTACTCTGAGCACTCAGGATGGAATCGATCACACTCTCTGCCTGTGAAAGATATGCACTGTCCTCACCTGGGGCGCTGACTACGTTGATGGATGTGATCTCATCACCGGTAAGTGTCACCTCCACCTGAATGGTCCCGCCGTATCCCTCGGCTTCTCCTGTATAGGTTCCATCTTTATATACATTATCGGAATCTGCGGTTGCTGTGTCCTCTGCGTCTGCATCGGATACATTGCCGTCTGAAGTGTCTGTTGTTTTGTCATCGCCTGCTGTATCTGTATCACTGCTGCCTGATCCTGCAGATGCTGCCTGATTCTGCATACGATTTACATAACTCGTCTCCAGCGCACTGAGAAGTTCATTCTGCTGCTCCTGAAGTGTATCTACCTTATCTGTCAGAGCCGCGATCTCTTTTTCATTTGCCTGGGCTTTCATGCTGCTGTTATAAAAAGTACAGCCAGGATCACCAGCAGTAAGGAGATCACTCTCATATAAAAATTCTGATTTTTCATCTCTTTTCTCCCTTGTATTTATAACAATTCCGTAAATTGCTGCATCAGGCTCAACTGTGCGAACATATATGGCTGCGTCAGATGCTCTCGATCTATTCCTTCACTCTGCGTATAACTGTCTTTTGGATAAATTATATAGTTTTTATCCATATACATAAATTAGTTTTGATTAATCTTTTTTATAAAATTAGATGATGCTAACTTACAGTTAGGTATTATATCACCTGTTTTTTTCTTGTCTACACTTTTGTTAGTAGTTTATAACTTTTTCCAATATGAATTTTTCTGTTTTATGTCTTTTATAAAAGAAAAATCATCGCCACTCCTCCCTTTCCGTTGGGAACAGCTGTATGAATTATGGTTAGATATCATTAACTTATGTTTGCCTTTTAATTTCGATTATGATATGATTTTTTCTGAATCTGTAACAGAAATGGAGATTTGTTTTGAAGAAAAAAGAATTGATTTTTATTGCCGGGATCCTGATTCTGGCGGGGGTTCTCTGGCTTGGTTTTCAGATTGCGGGGAAACGTTCCCATAATACGATCCGTATTACCGTTGACGGAAAAGAATTCGGAACCTATTCTCTTTCCCAGGACCAGATCATCCACATCGGAGACACCAATGTCTGCGAGATCAAAGATGGAAAAGTTACAATGATCGAAGCAACCTGCCCGGACCATTACTGTATGAAACAGAAGGCTGTGGACGAGCACGGCGGTTCCATCATCTGCCTTCCTAATAAGGTTGTAATAGAAGGGGAAAATACTGCAGAGGATTCGGATTCGGAGAGTTCGCCTAAAATTGATGCGGTGACATAAAATTTCCGGAGAATATGCGTAATGCGTGTTTTCCGTAGAGTTTTCTCTGACAGATGGTATTCTGTCTGTGCTATTCCTGCAACGATATTCCTGCAACAAATGAAAGGATTTATTTATGAAACGAAAAACAGCTTATCTCGGATTATTTGCCGCAGTAGCGATCATTTTTGGATATGTGGAGTCTCTGGTCCCTGTATTTACAGGGATTCCGGGTATCAAGCTCGGGCTTGCAAACCTGGCGGTGCTTTTTATACTGGACCGATATTCTGTAAAAGAAGCGGCTCTCGTGTCCGTTGTCAGAATCCTGGTGATCGGATTTATGTTTGGAAATCTGTTCAGTATTTTGTATAGTCTGGCCGGCGCTGCGCTTAGCCTGACTGTGATGGATCTTTTGAAAAAACATTCCGGCTTCAGTCTGATTGGTATCAGTGTGGCCGGTGGTGTCACACATAATATCGGGCAGCTGATCGTTGCCATGATCGTGGTGAGCAATACGAGTTTGATGGTTTATGCACCGGCACTGCTGGTAGCAGGTGTCCTGGCGGGGATTCTCATAGGATGGTTGACAAAGGAGGTTGTGGGACGACTTCCTTTGAATCTATAATTATGTGATTTGATTTTTTAGATTATAGTTTTCACTTTTTAAAGTGAGGGAAATTGTGTGGTTTGATTTTTTAGATTATAGTTTTCACTTTTTGAAGTGAGATAAATTGGGTAGTTTGATTTTTTGGGATTGTAGTTTTCACTTTTTGAAGTGAGAGGAAATTGGATGGTTTGATTTTTTGGATTGTAGTTTTCACCTTTTGAAGTGAGAGGAAATTGGATGGTTTGATTTTTTGGGATTATAGTTTTCACTTTTTGAAAGTGGGTAATTTGCGAGAAGGGGAAGCACTCATAGTTGCGAGGCCGTCTCCCCTTCTCGCGCTCTTCCCCTCCTGGCCACGCCGCTGTGATGCGTTGTGGAATGTGTAAGTGTATCGGCTCAGTCCTGTATTCTGCTGTATCGGCAGTGACAGGCTGAGCCGATTATTGATTCTGTCTTGTATTCTGCTGCACTGGCAGTGACAGGCTAAGCCGATTATTGCTTCTGGATTATATTCTGCTGCACTGGCAGTAGCAGGCTGAGCCGATTATTGCTTCGGCACTGTTTATTGCTTCGGCGCTGATTATTACTTCTGCACTGTTTATCGCTTCTGGATGAATGGGAAAGTGGCCTGCGTAGCAGACCTGTTCTCTGGATTGTGGTGTATCGCTGTTATTCAGGAACAGCTTCGCCAATATATTTACGTCAGCATAAATCGCTCAACCTTCCACAGCCAACGTAGTAGAATCCATCGCCCCTCCAATATCTTCACATATTTCTACAGCCTACAATAGCTGCGTGCCGGAAAGGGGAGCTCGAGGGGAAAAGCGGGCTTCGCAACTTGAGTGCTTTCCCCCTCGTACCTGCCATGCCAAAATGGTCCCCCTGAAAGGGAAAGTACCTGCGTAGCGGGCCTGTTCTCTGGATTGTGGTGTATCGCTGTTATTCAGGAACAGCTTCGCCAATATATTTACGTCAGCATAAATCGGCTCAACCTTCCACAGCCAACGTAGTAGAATCCATCGCCCCTCCAATATCTTCACATATTTCTACAGCCTACAATAGCTGCGTGCCCGGAAAGGGGGAGCTCGAGGGGGAAAAGCGG
>ENA-OQHA01000397-OQHA01000397.1-human-gut-metagenome-genome-assembly--contig:-NODE-397-length-22304-cov-3.678180_pt1 | contig 22304 bp, 22 predicted proteins | sample MGYA00242558_ERZ504707 | MGnify/ENA primary metagenome ERZ504707 (study PRJEB26092, sample SAMD00036197) | human gut metagenome | host: Homo sapiens | study: EMG produced TPA metagenomics assembly of...
AAATATAATGACTCATCATCACTGGAAATTATCATTACATCCTCCCTTTCAATTCCGCTGCCTGTTATTAACAAGGTTATCTATTATCCAGTTATACATCTTATCCAGTTCTTCTCTGGTATCGACGCAATAAAGAATCCCCTCATTGTATTTATTCCTTATCAAAGACTTTATACTTTCCGTTTTACCACTGCCGCAACCTGATGATATTATATAACCTCCTCTATCGTCTGGCACATCAATTTCCCCAGTCTTAAGTCTCATCAAAAATCCAGGACCATTTTGGTGTGGTTCTATATTAAAAAGTTCCTTCATAATATCCTCCTTCCTCGCTCGTATCATCAATTATAACCCATTCATCCCTGTGCTTTGAGATAAGGAATTCATAGAAAGATTCCACATCCTCATCGCCAAAACAACCTAACTCAATATCACTACACTCATTCTCTATCTCATAAAATCCATCCTTTATCATATCAAGGAGTTCGGATTTCTTATATTCTCTTTTTTCTTTCATTTTCATTTCAGATTTATGGTTACAAAAAAGGGAGACAGTTAATAAGTTTCAACTATCTCCCATACTTCTATTAATTCATTATTTCAGGTTCACTCTCAGCACTATCTTTTCCTCATCAATGTCCAACCATGCCTTTTTTATCTTATCAGCCCTTAATAACTCTGCACTCCCCATATAAGCCCTAATAAACTCAGACTGTTCCATATTGTAGGTACATATTATTGGAACTTTAGGGAATTGGATTGGTAGAGAAAATCCTTCATATCCTTCTCCTGTTACCATATAAGCGTCGGCATCAATAATCTGACTTTTAGGATCGGCATGGAGAGAAGAATAATCAACTCCTCGATAGAAATACATGGCTGCGGTTTTCCCTGTGATACTAAGTTTGAATATTACCTTGTCTTTCCCGACATAACTATCAATGTCTTTCTGAACCAAGTTCTCAATTTGGTTATTACTCAGTATAGAAGTATCATAAATCTTTGACACAATAAATAGTTTCATTGTTTTCCCCCTTTAGATTTTTGTGATTTAATGTTTAGTTCTATTCCCATTTTTCCCTTCAAGAATGATATAAGTCCACGAAAAGCATCAACTCTGGCTCTCTCCTTTGGGATAATCATTAAAGCCTCCTGTAATGTAATATTAATACAGAGACCGGTTTTAAAATTTTCTCCATTCATATCACGGAGAGCTTCAATATCTTTTTTGTATTTTTCAGGTATAGTTTTATCGATAATACTACTTTTTTCGATGACATCAGGTGTAGTAACTTCTTCCTGACGATTAGAACCAAAATCTCGTTCTGACTCTAATATCCTGTTTATGTATTCTGTAAACATGTTTTGGATTTTTTATTTACAGTCATAAGGATTTTAGTAGATGAAAATGGCAAAAACGCTATTTTGGTGTATAAAAAACGCACTAAGAAATTAATCCTAGTGCGTTGTGTCGTTTTTATGATTTTTATTCCCCTTTATATCCCATAGCCTTTATAAATTTCATAACTTTATCTTCACTCAAAACAGGATATGTTTTTTGTTCTCTTCATCATATAAAGCTCTATTATTATTGATTATTTTATATTTGTATTTTCCGAAGACTAAATATCCGTTTATAATTTTATATTCAAGTTCTTCTGCTGCATCTTTTCCAAAATCATTACCATACCAAGCTCCAACAGCACCTCCAATAAAGCCTCCTATAATTCCGCCAGGGACAGCTCCAACACCACCAAAACACCCACCAATACTTGCGCCGATTGTTGCTCCGATTTTTGCACCAGCAGCCCCACCTGCAAATCCACCAACAGCTCCTGCTGTCTGAATTGTAGCATTGTAACCAAAATGTCCACCATCTTGAACGTAGCCTTGATAAATGTCGTACCCTGATGAAACAACTGTGATAGCTCCACTAACTCTGGCTGTTCCCTTTATTATTCCAGAATATTTTACGTTTGCAGGAGTCGTTGTTACATACTGATTACCATTAAAGATTGTTCCTGATTTATGCTTAAAATACCATTTACCATTACTTCCCACATTTACATTTTTAAATTGTTCTGCTGCAGATCCTGCTATAGTAAACGGAGCATCTAAGGCTTCAAAATAAGGAGAAAATGTAGATTTGTTATCTATGGACCATTCAGAATAAGATTGTCCTCCTGGTCTATGTGCCATTACAGAAATTGCATATCCAATTGATGATTCGGTATCCTTGCATACACCAAAAGTTGTATATCCATTTTTGACAGATAACCTATTCATGTATTTATCATACGAGAACCTGTTTTTGTTGAAATATTGTTGCAACTTAGTAAACTCAGTTTTTCCCACAGCTATTCTAAGATCTTTATTTCCATCATTTATTGTTCTCTTTTGCCCATCAACCTCATAATCTGTCAACCCCCAAAAATCAACTCTGCTTAGAGGATTATTGCTAACAAAATTATAGGATGAATAATTAGGTTTGTTTTCAGCTAATGGATCTACTGAAATCCAAAGGTTTACCCTTGGGTCATAGTATCTCGCCCCATAGTAATACAATCCCGTCTCCTCGTCGAATTCCTTCGCATTGAAAAGATAAGGTGTATTCCAAATGTTGTTGCGCTCCTCAACAAAGACCTCACCGAAAGGAACATACTCTATATGCTGCACCACCTCGCCGTCCAGATTGGTGATGTAGCTGCTGCTACCCAAGTGGTCGGATGGTAGTAGAACTGCAACTTCTCGTATGCGTCCGGATCCTGGAAGTTGTTTTCCAGTGCCAGGGCATGGGCCTGCGCCGCTTCGGGAGAACCGTCGTCGCAGCAGAATTATCGTGCCAACGAGCGAAATGCAAACTTGTTTGCAGATTTCCGAGTGCAGCCGATAATGCTAAAAGCAATCCCTGTCCGTCCACATAGTTGTTGTTGTCCGTTCCGTTGTACGGCACCTCAAAGATAGCATAATTATCCTTAATTATTTGCTGTAGAGTGGAATATTTTGCTTGTTATCAGCAAAAAATGTCCGTCTCACTACCGGCATACCGGATGCGTTTCAAAACAGAAGCATAGATTCACTTCGGCCAGCTGGAACTTCTTGCCCTCAGTTTTGCCGTAGGTATAGACATTGTTCTTGGAAGCGGTTGTGTTAAGAGGTTATGTCATCTAAGTTATAACCTAAACTTAGATATATTGAAAGCAGTGGTTTTGTTACATAGGCACAGAATACAAAAATAGTGTTTTGTTGTGGTGTATTTTACCTGTTTACCTGATGAAAAATGTATAAAGTAATGTGAATTAATTAACTAATGTTTGATTGTGTTTGAGTTGTATGGGTATTTAATGCATAAGAAACACAGAATAAATAACTTAAGTATTATCGTTCAATAGCCTTAGATAGCACTGTTTGAGGGATAAATGAATTGAAGTAACTGAAAACAATCAATCTGACGACCAAGATGCTTTGTAACAAGGTAGCTTGTAGCCACAGTTACCTTTAGTTGGTTCGTTTTCCTTTAAAACGTCCTCTTTCGCAAAGCGAAACAGCGATTTATCGCTCCGCTGCGGTAGTAGCCGGCAAGTTACTTTTGAGGGGGCAAAACGAATTTTGTGCCCACAAAAGTACAACTTGCTTGGCTCTAACTGCAAGCCTAAATCGACTAAAAAAGGATAGTTTCTCCGCTTTTTTCTTCAAGTTTATACCAAGGTTTGACAGACCAAGATACTTGTTGCTCTTGTTGTTGGTATTTTTGCTCATCTGATAGTGCTGTTGTGGTAACATTGCATATTGATATGTTCAGTCTTTCATGCCGAGTACTCGATATTCAAGGGTGCAATACACTTTGTGTCCATGTTACGTAGGTTTTAGATAGCCTTGTATATGGGTTCGGTGTTCTATGGGCTGACGGTTATAAATATAAGGTTATATATAGCTCTCGGTTCTTCGGTTATAGGTATGATGGTTTATAGTGTGGAAAAGAGTAAAAGGTCAAAAAGTTCAATAAGGTCAAAGTGTCATCGTGTCATTGGGGTTATTGTGTTTTCTTTGTTTATGATGCACGTCCAAGGTAGTGTGCCTAATTTACGGGATTGTGCTTCTATGATGCTTTCGGAACGAGAGGGAAAAGAATGTACTACGAATAAGAAGGGTGTGAGTGCTGCCTTTTTTATTGGCGCTTTAATCGGTTTGAAGATTAAAAGGAAGTCTTTAATGGTATTTAATCAAGGCGATTTAAGGCGATTTAAACAGTTTCAGATGATTACCTTATAGGTAACTTTATAGGTAACTCAGCACTATCTGCTAAAACGAAAAACTCCGAAATGCTTGATAATGAAGCATTTCGAGTTTTGCAGGTGGTGCCACCAGGAATCGAACCGGGGACACAAGGATTTTCAGTCCTTTGCTCTACCAACTGAGCTATGGCACCAATCTTTCTCGTTTGCGGTTGCAAAGGTAAGTAAAGTTTTTGAAACTGCAAACTATTCTCGAAAAAAATATGAGAAAAAATTAAAATAGGGCGGATTTTCATGAAAAATCCCACTATTACTCATAAAATAGTGGGATTTTAACTGTATGTGGGCTGTTATTATTCACCTTTAAGTGGATTCCATCCTTGAGCCTTTAATTCAAGTTCGTTGCCGTCGCGAGTAACCAGGGCACAACCTAACTCCGATTTTGTGATATGTCCGATAACTTTTACTCCTTCTATTTGTGAGACTTTTTCGTGATCGGTCAGAGGTACAGTGAACAGCAGTTCATAGTCCTCACCTCCATTCAGGGCGCAAGTTGTCAGATTCATATTAAATTCTTCTGCCATGACTGCGGTCTGATAGTCGATAGGAATACGGTCTTCGTACACACGGCAGCCTGTCTGACTTTGCGAACAGATATGCATCAGTTCAGAAGAGAGACCGTCGGATATATCCATCATTGCTGTTGGACGGATGCCTGCTTCAGCCAGTCGTTCGATGATGTCGCGGCGTGCTTCTGGCTTTAAGAAGCGTTCCAACAGATATTCTTGCCGGCAAAGTCAGGTTGGACGTCTTTTTCTCCCTGAAAAACTGCTTTCTCACGTTCCATCAGCTGAAGTCCCATATAGCTGCTCCCAAATCTCCGCTTACGCAAATCAAATCTGTATCTTTGGCTCCATTACGATAAACTACCTTATCTTTGTCAGCTTCACCGATACAGGTAATGGAGATTGCAAGACCTGTTACAGAAGAAGTAGTATCACCGCCTACGATATCTACGTGATGTAGCTGGCAAGCCAGTTTCAGTCCATCGTAAAAATCCTCCAGATCTTCTATGCAAAAACGCTTCGATACAGCCAGCGATACGGTAATCTGCTTAGGTGTACCGTTCATTGCATAGATATCCGAGAAGTTTACCATTGCTGATTTATATCCCAAATGCTTCAGAGGAGTATAGACCAGATCAAAATGAACACCTTCCATCAGTAAGTCGGTTGTAACCAGCACCTGCTTTCCTGCAAAGTCAAGTACGGCAGCATCGTCACCTATTCCATACTTGCTTTCTTCATTCTGTAGTTTGATATCTGTGGTGAGATGCTTTATCAGCCCGAACTCACCGAGAGTTGATATTTCAGTTCTATTTCCTTCGTGCATAGTTTTTTTACGCTCTGTTAATAAGTTCTCTCATGATGGTAGTCATGCGCGGCTGTGCTTCATCGGCAGCCTTCTGTACCTCTTCGTGTGATACTTCGACAATTTTGCCTTCCACTCCCAAGTCAGTGATAACTGAAACGCCGAACACCTTAATACCGCAATGGTTGGCTACGATAACTTCAGGTACAGTAGACATACCTACTGCATCGGCTCCCAGAATGTGGAACATCTTATATTCCGACGGAGTTTCGAAGTTGGTCCCTGTGTCCCGATATATACTCCCTGCTGTACCTTAATTCCTTTTTCTTCGGCAATTTCGAGAGCTTTTGCGATCAGTTCTTTTGAGTAAGCCTCACTCATATCCGGGAAGCGGGGGCCGTATTCGATGTTCTTGCCACGCAACGGATGTTCAGGGAAGAAGTTGATATGGTCAGTGATAATCATCAGGTCACCGATTTCAAAATTCGGGTTTGTTCCTCCTGCTGCATTCGAAACGAACAAAGTCTTGATACCCAATTCGCGCATGACACGTACAGGGAAAGTAACTTCCTTCATTGAATAGCCTTCGTAAAAGTGGAAGCGACCTTGCATGGCCATAATATCCTTGTTGCCCAGTTTACCGAAAATCAGCTTACCGCTATGGCCTTCTACGGTCGATACCGGAAAGTTGGGGATTTCGGAATAGTTTATTTCATATTTATCGGTAATTTCGTGTACCAAACTGCCCAGACCTGTACCTAAAATGATGCTGTCTCGGGATGAGTGTGCATTCTAGCTTTTAGAAAAGCTGCTGTTTCTTGAATTTTTTCTAACATACTCGATAATATTTTGATTAAATAAATGTTCTTCTTTATTCAGAAATTCTACCTCCACCGGCAATACATATATATAAGGTTTCATCGTTTCACTCAGTAGCGGATGAGCGATGAGTCGTGCCGCATCCTTTTCGGTTGTGATGATGAACGTTTACCCTCAGGTAGTTTTCTGAACGCTTCTTCTATCCGTTTCATGTCCGTTGCATCAAAATCGTGATGGTCAGGAAAAGTCGACGGAGTAACAAACTGCGTATAAGCCGACAGTTTACTGATGATGGCTGCCGGTGAGGCTATACCTGTAACCAGCAGGATATGGTCATCGTTTCGGATTTCTTCAAGCTTCTTTTCCGGTTCTTCCGAGAAGAGAGGCTGTAGTTTTCCGTATGCCAGCGTTGTAAAATAAAGTTGCTGACAGGGAGGGGGGCTATATCATATCGCAACGCCTGTTGTTCTGCTTCGCTCATTTGTGCCGGACACTTACTTACGATGATGATGTCGGCACGCTTTTTTCCACTTTCCGGCTCCCGCAGTCGTCCGGCTGGTAACATCCGGTCAAGATGTATCGGACGGTTATAATCTATAAGCAGAATGGTCAGTCCTGCCTTCACGTAGCGATGCTGGAAAGCATCGTCCAGAACAATAACCTTTATGCCGGGAGCTGTATGTCCATCTGTTAGCTGATTAATGCCGTGACAGCGGTCTCGGTCTACAGCCACATAGATATCCGGAAACTTGTGTGCCATCTGATAAGGCTCATCGCCAATCTGGTCGGCATCTGTTTCGGGAGTAGCCAGAACGAAACCTTTCGATTTACGTTTATATCCACGGCTGAGTACAGCTACCTGAAATTCATTCTGTAACAACCGGATGAGGTATTCTGTGTGTGGAGTCTTTCCGGTTCCTCCCACGCTGATATTACCCACGCAGATAACGGGTAGCGGAAATGACTGTGAATGAAGTATGCCTCTGTCAAACATCCAGTTGCGTATACTTACTCCCAGACGGTAGAGGCATGCTAATGGCAACAGTCCGTGGTAAATCTTTATTTTTCTTTCAAGTTTCATCAGGCAGCCGATGCTTTATTTGATAACCACATCAAACGGCATGCGCGCCTGCAGGCGATCGGCATCCTTGAGATTTTTTACAAAACGGAGTCCGTTGTAATATTCACCGAAATTTTCCTGCATACGGCTGCTGATATAACGGCTTGGCCGGGTATTAAGCAGTGAAGTCAGGAAATCTTCTTTTTCCGGATAGCTTACCAGCGTATAACGTTCTATTTTAGCATGTGAGGCTGCAACTTCAACAGCTTCATCCAGTCCACCCAGCTCATCTACCAGTTTCAGGTCTTTGGCCATTTCTCCGGTCCACACACGTCCTTCAGCTATCTTTTTGATATCTTCAATATTCATTTTTCTGCCGTCGGCACAACGTTTGGTAAAGAGTTCATATCCTTTATTGACCATACCTTGCATCAGAGCCTTTTCTTCTTCATTGAACGGACGAGTCAAATCTCCCAAGTCTGCCAGTCGTTTGTTTTTACAACATCGAAATTCAGCCCAGCTTATCTTTCAGGAGTCCTTCTGCATTTGGAACCAGACCGAAGATTCCGATGGACCTGTCAGGGTTGTCGGTTCGGCTACAATCCAGTCGGCAGCGCAGGATATATAGTAACCGCCCGAAGCGGCATAGTCACCCATAGAAACGATAACGGGTTTTTCCTGTTTCAGCAGTGAAACTTCACGCCAGATCTGTTCTGAACCGTAGGCACTTCCTCCCGGAGAGTTAACACGCAGTACAACTGCCTTCACGCTTTCATCTTCGCGTAACTTACGCAAATCCTTTATGACTTTTTCGGAGTTGATACCTTCTCCGTCAGCAGATTCATCACCGTCTATTTCACCATAAGCATAATATACGGCAATGACGTTTCCACTTTTATCTTTCGGTACGTTTCGTTTTACGTTTACCATATCCTCAAGCGAAAGTGTATTCAGTTTTTCATCTTCCTTACAGTCGGTCAGCTGTTTCAGGTAGGCCAGTACTTCATCTTTGTACATCAGTGTATCTGCCAGACCGGTGCTGAGATAAAGTTCTGCCGGCTGGAGATCCATATTACGGCTGGCAAGAGCATTCAGAGAGTCAACAGAAATCTTTCTTGATTCGGAAACCTCATTCAGAATCTGCTGCCAGATAGAGCCGATGAATGCTTGTGTCTGTTCACGGTTTGCCGGACTCATTTCAGTAGCGATATATGGTTCTACTGCCGATTTGTATGTTCCTACACGAAATACCTGCATTTCCACTCCGACTTTGTCGAGCAGACCTTTCAGGAACATGGTCTGTGCAGATAGTCCGTGCCAGCCTATACTTCCCGAAGGATTGGCTATTACCTTATCGGCAACACTTGCAATATAGTAAGTACCTTGTGAATATGCTCCGGCATAAGCGACGATAAACTTCCCGCTTTCTTTGAAATCAACCAATGCACGTCGTATAGCCTGCATGGAAGCTGTCTGACAGGCGAAAGCACCTGCATCGATATAGATACCTTTTATTTTGTCATTTTCTTTAGCTTTGCGGATAGAGGTCAGAATGTCATCCAGCCCGTAAGTCGCATAGTCTTCCCCTAAAAATTGCATGATTGGATTTTCCTGGTAGCGTTCCATTACACTACCTTTCAGTTCGAGTACGAATACCGAACGGTCTTTCACTATAGTTTCTGTTCCGGAAGTTGAAGCAACCATTCCGGCAAGACTGATAATACCTAATATTGTGAAGACTACTCCCGTCAGAATCAGACCGCAGACGGTGGCGAAGGTGTATTTCAAAAACTCTTTCATTGTGTGATGTTTTTAGAGATTTATTAAATAACAAAGTTAGTCTTTTTCACGGAATAACCAAAAGCAAACGAATTTTTTCCTGATGCCGAAGAGGAAGTTGCAATGTATTTACCGGAAGCGGACATAGGTGAAATAACATATCAGCATCTTTTAGGAAAAACATGCTGATATGTTCAGGAAAACATCTCGATGTTTTTTTATTTTTGTACAAAAAAATAGAGGATATTCAGGAGCTTGTTTTTTGTGTGTCTGCAAGGCTTTTATGGGATGCCGGTAATTATGATTTCGCCATTTTTAATCTGTTGATGATAAGGTGTTTACTTGCGGCTGCGAAACCGTATGTTGCGATAGGTGATGAGAAGTTGACAACAAAGTTGCAGAAGAAGCGGTGTCTGGATTCTTGTTTGCAATCATATATTTCCCAGTCGTAACGTAAATTCCTTACAGAAATCATCGGCTGTACAATAAATCTCTGTAACTTTAGACTCTGAGGGAAAAGTGGTAATTTAGCACTATAAATTTTATATCCTAATTGCCGTGTCTTTCTTTTCCGGTAGGTTCTACATGCTCTTATATTCACGTTAAATGATAACCGATAAACTATGAAACAAGTATATAGATCAAAAATAGATATCTGGTTGCTGATATTGATTCTGGCAGCTTGGGGCATACCGTTGACATTTATAGTTTGGAACGAGTTTTCAGCAGTGAAATTCAGTGTTGTTTTGTTTATGCTTGTGCTTACATTGGCACTTCTCTTCAGTATAAAATACACGATAGAAGGAAAGACTTTGCGTGTTGATTATTCCTTTTTTTATAGCGAGCGCATTAATATTGACGAGATAACAGAGATTGTCAATACCCATACGTTTCTATCAGCTCCAGCAGCATCCTTAGACAGAATCGAGATAACGTATGGTAAGAATTGTGTTGTACTGTCTCCGAAAGATAAGCAGAAGTTTGTGAAGCAACTTGCGATATATCTGCAAATCATATTCGTGTGAACATATAAACAGTTTTATTGGGGCTATAGAAATAAAATAAGAGTGAATCAGTTCAGGACATTTTCGAGAAAGAAATGCCCTGACTGATTTATTGTTATTCGGTTTTGATACTGTTTACCGGATTTTCATTGGCATTTTTCCAACTCTGTACAGTAATAGTAGTCATAGTTATGAGTGTAACCAGCAGGAATGACAAAATGAATATCCACGGGGTAACAGGCGTTTTCTCTGCAAATCCTTGCAGCCAGTGCTGTCCGATCCACCATCGAATGGTGCTGCCACGATGAAGCATCCGGTAAGTATAAGTATATATCTTCGGTTGAACATGTACAGAATCTGTCTGGTTGAGCTTCCCATAATCTTTCTGATTCCGATTTCCTTTCTTCTGTATTCGCTCTCGAACATGGTGAGTCCGAACACTCCTGTCAGGCTGATGGCAATTGCAATGAGTGAGAAAAGCAGGATCTGCTTGGTGAAACGCAGTTCGTTCCGGTAGTTGGCATCGAGTACTTCATCCATGAACCGGAAATTGAAGTCGTGTCCGGGGGTAAACTTTTCCATTGTTTTCTGGAGCGATTGGATAATAGCAATTTTATTTACTCCTGCCGATACACGAACATTGATGGTTTGCTGCCATTTCCACCATCGGTCTTTATAATCACTTCCTGCAACAAAAAAGGCGAGAGGCTGTGAATAATCATTGTTTCGGAAACTACTATATCGTATATTTTTACAAATACCTATAACGGGATAACCTCCTGCTTTTTCATTTATTTTTATTATAGGATATTTATTTCTTGCAGCTTCATTGAATATGTACACATCTCCATCATCAGGTCTAAAATTACGGCCTTCTATAATTGGAATTTCCATTAATTGCAAAAAATCATAATCTACGGGCAAGCAGTCGAATTGGATGCGTTGTTCGTTTGTTCCACGCTCCCAGTTCATGTATCTGTCTGATGAATTTAATGCAAAATATGAGATGGAAACTCCTTTTACTCCAGATATATTATTTAGCTCATTTTTTACAGAGGCTGTTTGTGCAGCTGCTTCTTTACTCATGCAACCTACAATTATATTATCTTTGTTATATCCATATTCAGAGCTATAGATATAATGTCCTTGTGAATACATAATTGCTACAGCTATGATTAATACAAAAGATGTAAAAAATTGTAAACAGATAAGTGAGGATCGTAATGTCTTACCTTTGGGTGAAAGTCCCAAAGAACCTTTTATTACAAGAACTGGTGTAAATGATGTAACATAATAGGAGGGATATATTCCTGCTAATGCTCCCATAAACAAGCTTAATATGAAAGTCACCAAAAGGAGAAAAGGATGATGGAATAAATTCAAATCAGCTGTAACAAGTTCTTGTATTTCTGTATCTTTTACAATAAAAAGAATTATAAGGGCAAAAATATAGGAGATTGTGCTGATGAGAACAGATTCTATTATTAGATATTGTCGTAATGAGTCAGCTGTTGCTCCTAGTATTTTTTGTGTATTAATACTTTTGATGCGCATTGGCGCTTCTGCTAACGAAAAATTCATGAAATTGATACTAGCTATTATTACTATTAATAGAGAAATAGATAGTAGCAGGTATATGGTACTACGATTAGCATTATTTTTATTGATGACAGAAAAATGTGTTTCTGTCAATGGAGTAAGTCGGATAGGATTAGTCTTATCAAATAAGTTTTTAATATTATTATCAACCTTCTGTAACTTTTGAGTACTTAGCTCTTCTATTTCCTTTACGTTGTTAGGGTGATCTAAACGAAGATAGCAATAATAATTCCAGTTTCCCCATTTGTTTTGATTTTCTTTTTGAGGTAATTGTGTAAATATATTATTTTCAAATTCAGAGTTTTTAGGGAAGTCTTTATATACTCCCCCAATTGTATAAGTTGTATTTTCTGTTGTAACTGATTTCCCAATAACATCTATTTGCCCATAAAAGCGTATTGCCATTGATTCTGGAATAAGTACCATATTAGGAAAATTAAGGTTACTAGTGGAACCACATAGCATTTGTGGTTGGAAGTTTCTAAGAAGTTACCAAATCCTTTTTGTACTTTTTCATTGAATATATGTCCATTGATATTAAAATCTTGATTAGAGACAGTATAAGTAATGATTGAAGAAGAAAGAATATGTGGAGAGCTAGAAGATATTAACTCTAATATTGGGCGAGGAGCAATTTCTGTCCATTCGTTATCTGAATATACTTCTACTCGGAAAATCTTTTTATAATCCTTATATCCTTTATTAAAATTATAGTCATAATCTATTTGCGTCATGATGACGAAAAAAGAGGAAAAAGCAATACTTAGTCCTGCAATATTCAGGACACTTGCAGCAAAAAAGCGCCTGAATGTATATGAAAAGTTACGAATAAGTGTTTTCATCAGATTTATTGTTATTCGGTTTTGATACTGTTTACCGGATTCTCTCGTACAGCTTTCCGGCTGATAAGGTATACTGATCCCAGTGAGATGAGGGTGATGACGGCAAATGCTGTTGGTGGCACCCACCAGGGGAAGTCACTATCGTATGATACATCTTGTCGATGGTGTGTATGCCGAAAGCCATAAGTGGTATGGCTATTATCAGGCTGATGAGCAAAGATGAGAATGAAAATTTCATCAGTTGCAGCATTTCATTGCGGCTACTGGAACCGAAGGTTTTACGAATGGCAATATCACGTTTACGCTGGGCAATGAAATAGATACTCATGCAGTCAGTCCCAGTAGTGAAATAATCAGTGCGGCACACGTGAAAATACTAATCAGTTTATTCATGCTGATGATATCGCTGTACTGATTGACAATCTGGTCTTTATACCAGCTCGAACTGAATGGTGCATTTTCTGTCAGTGTACTGTACAAATCAGTGATTTGTTTGCTGTAAGTTGCCAGATCGCCGTCTTGTACTTCTACCAAAATACTCCACGGATAAATTTTGTCGGCTGGGAGTATCTGGAGCCGTAAAGGATGTTGTTCACTCATGACTGAGCGTATATGAAAATCTCTGAATAATCCGGCAATGGAGAAACTACGACCTCGCTCATCATTTACATAGTCGGTAACACCTCCGAGGTCTTTGGATGCCGATTCGCTGATAAACCAGTTATTCTTGTCGAATGGCATTTTGCGGTCTTCGTAAATCTGTATCTGATACATGTCGATAAAGGCTGAGTCTACTTTAAATGTCTGAAAACTCATGTTCTTAGGAGCTCCTTTAACCGTAACAACCATTGTATTATTATTCCCTCCGTCTATAGGAGTTCCTTGGGCGAAACTTATCCGTTTCACAAAAGGTAGTTTTTGTACTTCATTGCGGAAAGTAAGCAGAGTTTCCTGATCTGCCGCCGGCGTAAGGCAGAGAATATTTCCGTAGCTATATCCCAGCGGTTCGTTCAATATGCTGTGAATCTGTACGCTCAGGTAGAAGGCACAGCTCAGCATGGCAATAGTCAGTCCATCTTGTACGATGTTCAGCACGCGTAAATATACAGCTTTGGTTTTCCGGCGGAAATGTCCTTTTACAACGTCCAGTGGATTATAATTAGACAAGATGGTAGCAGGTACAAAGCCGGAGATGAATGACAGTAAGACGATAAGCAGCAGGTAGGACAGACAGGTCATGAAAGACAAATCGCCTGTCAGGTCGAGCTTTACACCAGTAGATCCATGGCAATAGGCTCGGCGGCTTTTGCAAGCAGAAATCCGAGTATGAAAGCGATAACAGTCATAATAGACGATTCGCCTATCATACGCCAGAATATGTCGGAGCGGGAAGAACCGAGCAACTTGCGGGTTGCCATTTCCTTGGCGCGATAGGTAGTTTGTGCAATACTCATGTTGACGTAGTTGAATATTGCCATGAATAAGATGATGATACCGGTGACAAGGAAAAGTACGACCATACGGAAGCTGTACTGGTTGATTTCTGTTGATCCGGAAGGTGTTTCTGTGTGGAAGTAAAACTGATTGTATGGCACGAACTGTACTTTCTTGAATATACCCCGGTTATAGATCCACCAGCAATCTTTCAGATAAGAGAGAGCGTCTTTGGCCTTTGTGTTCAGATCGCTTCCTTTTACGGTACGGAAGAATACAAGTGCGCTGGTGCATTGCCCATCTCGCCATCTGTCAGGCTGATTGTCGGGTTTAGCTCGTTGATGTTTTCGTAAGGGATAATGGCTTCTGTAGACTCTTTGATCAAAGAGTTTTCGATGTCTTCCATAATACCGGTTACAGTGAACTTTTGGTTGCCGCTTCCTTTTGAATCCGGTGTATTCAGTTCCAGTACTTTTCCTAAAGCAGCCTCGTTACCGAACAGACGGTTGGCGCATGAACGGCTGAGAACGATGCTATGGTCATCTACCAGTACTTGTGCCGGATTTCCTTCTGCCAGTTTATAGCCGAAGAACTGAAAAAAGTTCTTTCGGGCGACGAGTGTACGAATTTGGGTAGGGTTTTCGTTGATGCTGGTCTGTATTCCGAAATTTCCGGTATAAGCGCACCACTCCTCTATTTCAGGGTAACGGCTTTGCAGTTTTTCTCCTAGCAGATAATGTCCGGCAGCTGTATTTTCGCTTGCAAATACACTGATACGGTCGGTATCTTTCAAGTTCTTGTCTACCGATAGTTGGCGGGTTACCATGTCGGCTATCAGCAGAACAAACATCAGTGAGATACTTAGTCCTGCAACATTGACAACCGTAAATAACTTGTTACGGTGTAGAAAAGTGAGGTAAGTTTTGAGTCCTTTCATATTATTAATCTGTTTTTATTCGGTTTTGATGCTGTTTGCCGGATTCTCATTGGCATTTTTCCAGCTTTGTACAGTAATGGTAATCATGGTAATGAGTGTAACCAGCAGGAATGACAAAATGAATATCCACGGAGTGACGGGTGTTTTTTCTGCAAATCCTTGCAGCCAGTGCTGCCCGATCCACCATCCGAACGGTGCTGCCACGATGAAGCATCCGGCGAGTATAAGTATATATCTTCGGTTGAACATGTACAGAATCTGTGTGGTCGAGCTTCCCATGATTTTTCTGATTCCGATTTCCTTTTTTCGATACTCGCTTTCGAACATGGTGAGCCCGAACACTCCCGTCAGGCTGATGGCAATGGCAATGAGTGAGAAGAGCAGGATCTGCTTGGTGAAACGCAGTTCGTTCCGGTAGTTGGCATCGAGCACTTCATCCATGAACCGGAAATTGAAGTCGTGTCCGGGGGTAAACTTTTCCATTGTTTTCTGGAGTGAGCGGATAACCTCAACTTTATCTACACCTGCCGAAATACGGACATTGACGAAATTTCGCCACTCCCATCCCCATTGGGCGAACTTCTTGCCGGGGATAAGAAAAGCCATTGTCTGATTGGTGTCATCATTGCGGAAGCTGCTGTATTTGATGTTCTCGCAAAAACCTATAACTAAATTGTCGTCCGGAGCGGGCTGGTCGACTTTTAGCCACGGGTATTTCTTACGTGTAAATTCATTGAAGATATAGACATCTTCATCACCCGGCTTGAAGCTTCTCCCTTCGACGATATGAATCCCCATAACTTCCAGATAGTGGCAGTCTACCGGAAAAGCATCGAACTGGATATATTTGTCACCATTAGAACGTCCCCAATGCATGTAATTGTCGGCGGAACTCAAGATAAACTCCGATACGGCCACTCCTTTAACTCCTGGTATCTGAGAGAGTTCTCCCACTACTGCATCCGTTTGTGATTGGGTTTCTTTAGTCATGTTCCCTACAATAATCGCGTCCTTGTCATATCCATAGTCGGAAGTACGGATATATCTGCTTTGCAGGTACATGATTCCTACTCCGATAATCAGCATGTAGGCAACAAAGAACTGGATACATACCAGTGCGGTACGTAGAATGCGTCCTTGGGGAGAAAGACCGAAAGAGCCTTTCAAAGCCAGTGCTGGCGGAAAAGAGGTTACGTAATAAGACGGATAAAGTCCAGCCATCAGTCCCATAAGCAGACTCAAACCGAAAGTTGCAAGCAGCAACATCGGATGCTCTGTTATTGTCAGCTGGGCATTTATCAGTTCCTGTAAGCCAAAATCTTTAAGTATCGCAACCCATATAAGCGCGAGAATAAAAGCTATAAAGCTGATAAACATAGCTTCTGTTATCAGGGTGAGGCGAAGAGAACGTGTGGTTGCTCCCAGTACTTTCTGCGTATTGATACTCTTGATGCGCATCGGGGTTTCAGCCAACGAGAAATTCATGAAATTGATGGTGGCTATAATTACGATCAGGAAAGAAACGCATATCAGCAGATAAAGTGTTGTGCGGCTGCTTGCGCTTTTATTCCCTACTGTAGAAAAATGTGCGTCGACAAGTGGCGTGAGGCGGATGAACTGTGAAATATCACTTTCCTGTTCCAGTTCCGGAAAATTTTTCACAAAAATCTGCAAGATAAGTTTCTCTATTTCCGGGGCAGCAGACGGACTTTCGAGACGCATATAGCAGATATAGTTCCAGTTTTTCCAGTTTCCTTTATCAGTATCGGCTTCTTTGGGCATCATAACCCAGTTTCTTATCTGTGAGTTTTCCGGGTAATCTTTGTAAACGCCTCCTATGGTCCATGCATTATTGTCTGCTTGTTTCCCTCTGAATATTGTCTGGCCTATTACGTCGGTTGTACCAAAGAATTTCTTTGCTGTCGATTCGGACAGGAGAACCGTTTTAGGCTGGTTCAGCGCATCGGCAGAGCCGTTTATCATTTCCGGCTGAAATGTTTCCAGAAAATTACCGAAACCAGTGCAGGTTGTTGCTTTAAATAGGTTTCCGTTCACTTCATATTCATCTTCAGGCTGATATGATTCAACTTGTGAAATACTCTTTATATAGGGTGAAGCGGATTGTAATTGCTCACATAACGGACGAGGGGTCCACAGTTGCCAGCCTGAATCTGGATTAGGGTTGATTTCTATCCGGAATATTTTTTCATAGTCCTTATATCCTTTATTGAAATTATAGTCATAGTCCACCTGTGTCATGATGACGAAGAAGGATGCAAAGGCTATGCTTAATCCTAGAATGTTCAGTATGCTTGCGGTAAAGAAACGCCTGAACGTATGCGAAAAGTTACGGATAACTGTTTTCATGAGAAATAATATTATTCGGTTTTGATACTGTTTACCGGATTTTCATTGGCATTCTTCCAGCACTCGAAGGTCACTGTCAGTATCGTAATGAGACTGACCAGCAGGAAGGAGATAACGAATATCCAAGCACGGATAGGAGTTTTGTCGGAAAAACTTTCCAGCCAGTCATGTCCAATCCACCAGCCGAAGGGAGCTGCCAATGCGAAGCAGACGACCAGCATGACGAGATAACGTTTGGTAAACATATAGAGGATTTTGCTGGTGGAACTTCCCATGATTTTCCGGATACCGATTTCCTTGCGGCGGTATTCACTCTCAAATGAGGTAAGCCCGAACACACCAATTATGCTGAGTACGATGGCAATCAAGGAGAATAGCAGAATCTGGCTGGTGAAACGCAATTCTAGATGGTAATTCTGGTCAATCACTTGATCCATGAAACGGAACTTGAAGTCATGGTCCGGTGCAAGCTTTTCAGTTGTCTTTGCTAAGCGGTGGAGCATGTCTGCCTTGTCTACTCCCGGAGCTACCCGGATGTTCAAGATGCTGTTGGCATCCCAGTCTGCATAATCTTTTCCGTAAATAAAGAAAGCCATTGGTATTTCTTCATCATTGTTGCGGAAGCTGCTGAAGCGAATGTTCTCACAGAATCCCACTACCGGATAATCTTCGGGGGCTGCTAATTCACCTACTTTCATCCAGGGATATTTTTTCCGGGCTGTTTCGTTGAAGATATACACATCTCCATCACCAGACTTGAAGTTCCGGCCTTCAGTAATCTTGATCCCAAGCACGGATAAGTAGCGGTAATCTACCGGGAAACAGACCGTATTGATAAAACGCTCCCTATTTCCTCTGCCCCACGACATGTAGTCATCGGAAGAGTTCAATACGAACTGGGAAATAGAGATACCTTCTATGCCCGATATTCCGGACAACTCACTGACGATCGCCTCCCTTCGATTGAGCAGTTCGTTAGGAATCTCACCCACCAGAACTACACTCTTGTCGTAACCATAATCACTGTTCTGTATATAATGACTTTGTAGATACATAATGCCTACAGAAATAATCAGCATGAAAGAAACAAAGAACTGGAAGCAAACTAATAATGTACGCAGTAGCTTACCTTTGGGAGAAAGACCGAATGAGCCTTTCAATACTAATGCCGGTTGGAAAGAAGTGACGTAATAAGAAGGGTAAGCTCCGGCAAGTAAACCCATGCAAACGGCGATTCCGCTTAATGTAAGCAGTAGAACAGGATGTTTCATTAAAGAAAGATCGGATGACACCAAGGTATTCAGGAATGTGTCTTGCAACAGATAGAGCCAGAGTAATGAAAGCAGGAATCCACACATACAAACTAATACAGATTCCAACAATAAATACCCCCGTAAAGAGAAAGTGGAAGCTCCTAACACCTTTTGAGTATTGATGGAACGCAATCGCATGGGAGTTTCTGCCAGTGAGAAATTCATGTAGTTGACTGCTGCTGTCAGTAAAATTAGTATTGATACACACAGCAACAGATATACTGCGGCTTTGCTGGTAGCAGCCTTGTCACCTATCGTTGAATAGTGTACTTCATCCAGCGGAGTAAAATGAATATAGTTTTCCCAGTCTTCCTGTCCGGAAATCCGATTTTGGGGAAGTTTCTGCTTGCACTCCTCTATCATCGACAGTTTCACATCGTGCAAAGAGGCTGGATTGTCGAGTCGGATATACAGAGTATAACTCCAGTTTGTCCAGGAATCTTTGTTCAAATCCGAACGGAAAGAAGAGAAGACACAGTTGCCCAACTGGGAGTTCTCCGGCATATCTTGATAGACACCTCCAATCACTAAAGGCTGGTTGAGGGATTTGCGGTCTACGTAAATAATTTTGCCAATCGCATCTGTAGTACCAAAAAAACGACGGGCCATGGACGCAGGAATAAGAGCTTGGCTAGGTTCATTAAGTGAAGCCGTCGTACCACATACCATAGTAGGTTGGAAGACCTCTAAATAGTCACCAAATCCGGTAAGCCAAGGCTCTGAATAGATGTGCTCATCTATTTCAAAATCATTAGTATAGCTTAATAAAGAGGTAACCGAAATAGCTTGTATATGAGGAGATGCAGCTCCTAGCAACTCACAGAACGGACGGGCCAGCCAGAATTGCCAGTCGTATTCTCCACCTCGATTCACTTCTACCCGGTAGATGCGTTCGTGGGCTGGAAAGCATTTGTTGTAGTTATAGTCGTAATCTACCTGAGTCAGAATGACAAAGCAGGCTGTAAAAGCGATACTCAGTCCTGCCAAGTTCAGTATGCTTGCGGTAAAGAAACGCCTGAACGTATGCGAAAAGTTACGGATAAGTGTTTTCATCTTAGGTATTTATTATTTTAAAATAAGCACTTCATTGTCTTTATAACTTTCGTATCCGGATACAATGACACGCTCTCCTTTTTCCAGTCCCTCCAGTACTTCGTAATATTGTGGGTTTTGTCGTCCGATACGTATCTGACGGCGATAAGCTTTCTTCCCTTCTTTGTCGACTACAAAAATCCAGTTACCTCCAGTTACTTGGAAAAAAGTTCCTTTTGGAATAAGTACGCTTTCGGTTGGTTCCCCCAATTGTAAATCGATGTAGTAAGTTTGTCCGCTCCGGATATTGTCAGGGCGTTTTCCCTCGAATACAAAATCGGTACGGAATCGTCCTTCACGTACTTCGGGATATACTTTGCGAACTTTCAGGTTGAATGTGGTTTCCTGACGTTCGAACGTAGCCGGCAGTCCGTTGGTTACACGGTCGATATAATGTTCGTCTATCATGGCTTCTATCTTGAAGTCCGAAAGGTCGTTTATCTGCCCGACCATTTGTCCGGCAGTGATATTCTGTCCCAACTCTGCATCCAGCAGTCCAAGTTCTCCATCGATTGTAGCGCGGACTTCCAGTTTTTCTTTTCTTTCACGAATCAGCAGTACATTCTTTCTCATGTTCTGTAAATTGTCCTCCATCTGGTCCATCTGTATGTTACGGTAGATAGAATCTTGTACCAGACGTTCGGTAATCAATCCGTGCTTTTTCTGTGCTACTTCATAGTCTTCTTTTGCCTGAAGATATTCTTCCCGACTGATAAGACGTTCTTTATATAACGTTCATACTGGAGATAGGTACGTTGTTTTCGGCGTGTATCAATGTCCAGCTGTACTTTTTCGGTTTCATTGTTCAGCTTATCTTGCTGCATGGTTACTTGTGTATTACGCAGTAAGTTCTGTTTTTCGGCAAGTTCCGATTCTGCATTCAGAATCTGTAGGTCCAGGTTTGAGTTGCTGAGACGGAGAATGACATCACCTTTTTTTACATGCGCTCCTTCTTCAACTACTTTTTCTTGTACGATACCTCCTTCTTCCGGACTTAATTGGACGACGGAGATTGGTTGGACTTGTCCGTTCAGACGGATATAGTCATTGAACTTACCGAAAGTTACATCGGCTATATTCAGTGAAGCGGCGTCTACTCTCAGTGTTGATGCATGATTCCCGAAAATAATCCAGATTAATAATAAAATCACAACAGCTCCTCCGGCTATGTAAGGAATGTGTTTCTTCTGAATGCCTTTTTTCTTTTCCAGTTGTATATCCATGGTGTGTAATATTTTTATTCGTTGTTTCTGATAATATCTTGTCCCTTATAATAATCTACCAGTCTGCATTTCATCAGGTAGGTAAGTTTGCTCTGCAACAGTCCGGTCTGGCTTTCCAACAATGTGGCAGCATTGTTCTGTACATCGAGTGAGGTCATAAGCCTTCTTCGTACTTGCGTCGCGTCACGTGGTAAGCAAGTGAGTCGGAAGCTACTTCTTCTCCATCTGGATACTTTCTTTCAGGTAGCTTTCACGGTCTTGTACGGCTTGCTGTACCAGTTTCTGAAGCTCTTCTTTCTGCGCCTCATACTGTTCGGTTGCTATCCGGTAGTTGTTTCGTGCCTGTCGCATGTTGCGATGCCCGACAGACGGTTGAAGATAGGTATACTCATGCTGATTCCAAAATATGAGCCGAAGTTATTCTCAAACTGTGTATGGAACGGAGGGTATCCTGTTTGATGTAATTCTTTATAATAAGAACTTGAAATTCCTCCATAAAGACTGATGGATGGAACAAATGAACTCCATGAAATTTTACGGTCCATATTTGCCGACTGTTTCTGCATTTCGACCTGTTTCAAAACCGGATTGCAGTTTAACGCAAGACGGAATACATTGTCGGCATGTTCTATGGTCAGTTGTTCTTGCTCTAGTGTAGATTGCTCCAGCAGACAGGTGTCGAGCAGCAAAGCCTCTTCAATGGGGAAATTCATTTTTGTTTTAAGGTCAGCATAGCTGTTTCATATAAGTTTTGCTGATGTGTTAAGTTGTAAGCATCACTTGCTTGCTGTGCCTCCATTTGCGCAACGTCGGCCATTCCTTTTAATCCTAGAGTTTCCTGTCGGCGAGTTTTGTATAATAATGAATCACTTTCCGCAAGTTTTTGTTTTGCCAGTCGGGTAGTACCATAATAATACAATGCATCAATGTAGGCCTGAAATGTTTCCAGAGCTGTATTATCCCGTGCTTCTTGCAGAGCTGCTTTGCCAAGCAGTAAATTTGCTTTGCTTTTTCGTACTTGGTTGATCAGGCTTCCTCCCCGGAAGATAGGAATGGAGGCTTCCATGCTATAACCATTATTGAAGGTTGATTTTGATATATATGTATTAGTTTCCGGATCACTGAACGTCCGAAATTATATTGTGCGCTGACATTGCCTGATACTCCTGGCAGAAATTGTCCGATAGCCTTCATACGGTCCATACGGTAATTGTCTGCTTCCAGATGGC
>ENA-OQHA01000398-OQHA01000398.1-human-gut-metagenome-genome-assembly--contig:-NODE-398-length-22289-cov-6.958081_pt1 | contig 22289 bp, 17 predicted proteins | sample MGYA00242558_ERZ504707 | MGnify/ENA primary metagenome ERZ504707 (study PRJEB26092, sample SAMD00036197) | human gut metagenome | host: Homo sapiens | study: EMG produced TPA metagenomics assembly of...
CAGTTTCAGAACTATTTTGAATCGATTTGATACAACGCTCAGAAACTGGGAATCATGGAACTACATCGCTTTTTCCGTTATGCTATTGAGAAAATGTGCAAGGAAAAGAAAAGTTTAAATCACTTCATAAACAATAAGAGACGAAAAACATGAGAAAAGGGTATCTTTTAGGTTGGATGCTTTTGGCATCCTCTGTTTGTATGGGCGCAGGACTGCCTCAGAAAATCAATACATTTCCCATTACGGATGTCCGGTTGATTTCCGGACCGTTCAAGCATGCAGAAAGTATGGATATTTGTTATCTGTTAGGACTCGCCCCGGACAGATTACTGGCTCCTTATATGAAGGAAGCAGGTTTGCAGCCCAAAGCTGAAAACTATCCGAACTGGGAAAATACCGGACTCGACGGGCATATAGGAGGGCATTATCTTTCGGCTTTATCTTATATGTATGCTTCTACGGGTGATGAGGAAATCGGGAAACGCCTGGATTATTTCCTTTCTGAAATGAAACGTTGTCAGGAGGCTTCAGGCAATGGCTATCTTTGTGGAGTTCCGAACGGGAAAGCTATCTGGAATGAAATAAAGAATGGAAAAATCGATGCCAATCCTTTCGGGCTCAATAATAGATGGGTACCTTTATATAATATCCATAAAACGTATGCGGGCTTGCGCGATGCCTATGTGATAGCCGGTAAGGAAGAAGCCGAAGGGATGCTGATTGCTTTGACAGACTGGATGCTGAATACGGTTTCCACACTGACTGACGAACAGATTCAGGATATGCTCCGGAGTGAACATGGAGGACTGAATGAGGTATTTGCCGATGTATACGGTCTGACCGGAGAGAAAAAATACCTTGACTTGGCCAAACGTTTTTCACACAGGGTGGTCTTGAATCCTCTTCTTGAGAAAAAAGACCAGCTTACCGGTATGCATGCCAATACGCAGATTCCGAAAGTAATCGGTTTTAAACGAATTGCCGACCTCGACGGAGAGAAAACCTGGAGTGATGCTTCCGATTTCTTCTGGCATACGGTCGTAAACAACCGGAGTGTATCTATCGGAGGAAATAGCGTCAGAGAACATTTCCATAAAGCAGATGACTTTTCGAGTATGATGACCAGTGAGCAGGGTCCAGAAACCTGCAATACCTATAATATGCTTCGCCTGACAAAGATGCTCTATCAGACTTCGGGTGATATGGCGTATATGGATTATTATGAGCGTGCTTTGTATAATCATATCTTGTCAAGCCAGAATCCGGTGCAGGGAGGATTGGTGTATTTCACTCCCATGCGTTCAGGGCATTACAGGGTATATTCACAGCCTCAAAGCTGTTTCTGGTGTTGTGTGGGATCGGGAATGGAGAACCATGCAAAGTACGGGGAGATGATATATGCATCACGTAAGGACGAGCTGATTGTCAACATGTTTATTTCTTCTGTGTTGGAATGGAAAGAATATGGCATGACCTTTACGCAGGAAACGTCTTTCCCGGAAAAGGAAAGCACTCGAATGGTATTACATACAGATAAGTCCAAAAAGATGAAAGTGAGCTTCCGTTGTCCGGAATGGATAGATAAGTCAAAGGTGGCTTTTGCAGTGAACGGAAAGAAGGCAGAGGCAACTTTGACGGATGGCTATTACACCATAGAGAGAAAGTGGCAGGATGGCGATGCTATTGAAATGACATTGCCCATGACTTTGCGTGCAGTGCAACTTCCGGACAAGTCCTCTTATTATTCATTTATGTATGGTCCATTGTGCTGGCAGCCGATATGGGAAAAGAAAGACTGGACGGCCAGTTTGCGGACGACAGTCGCGGTGGTCATATCGCTTCAGGGCCTCAATTGCCTTTGCAGAACATGCCTGTGATTGTGGGAGAAGAAAATAATCTTTTGGGCAACCTGAAGAAAGTATCTCCTGATAAGTTGGAGTTTGCGTTGACTGGAGTGTACCCTTCCAGATATGAGGGAATGAAACTGAAACCTTTCTATCAGACACACGAGTGCCGGTACATGATTTATTGGGAACTTGTGTCTAAGGAGGAACTCGGACAGCGGCAAAAAGAACTTGCTGAAGTGGAGAAAGAACGTGCCCAATTGGAGCAGGCTACGGCCGATATGGTGGTGTGTGGTGAGCAACAGCCGGAAAGTGACCACTTTGTAGAGATGGAAAATTCGGTGATAGGCAGTGAGCAGGGAACCCCCTGGCGTGAAACCCGCGGATGGTTCGCTTATAAAATGAAGTCCAAGGGAAAACCGGTCAATGCCGTGAGAATCGAATCTTTCCCTGACGCAGCAAAAGATGCAGACGTGTATGTAAATGAAGTGAAGATAGGCTCTGTTCAAGGGAAAAATGCATTGCATACGCTGTTATTGCCGAAAGAATTGTGGAAAGCTTCGGAATGGGAGGTGAAGATTATGCGTGGAAAATCTGAGGTAACTCCTAAATTCCGTACCGTGAGGATGGTTTTAAGCAGAGGTCTGTTGGTAAATGAATAAGCCTTTCATGAACTATAGGGGGATATGATAGCAGCCAATTGGGGAAATCCGTAAAATTTACTTATCTTTATCCCAGTTTTATTCATTTATCTTTATTAACCATGTTGACAGACTTACTGCAAACTTCGTATTTTGCAATTTTCTTGATTGTACCTTGGGCTTTATGCTCGGACGTATCAAAGTGATGGGCCTATCGCTCGATGTGTCTGCCGTGATTTTCATTGCTCTTGCCTTCGGGCATTGGGGGTATCCATTCCAAAGGAACTGGGAACCTTCGGGCTGGTGTTGTTTATCTTTACGATTGGCATTCAGGCCGGTCCGGGTTTCTTCCATTCGTTCCGGAGCAAGGGAAAAACCTTGATTCTGATTACGCTGCTGATAGTGGCTTCTGCCTGCCTGACAGGGGTCGGAATGAAATATCTTTTTGACATCGATACGCCAAGTATCGTGGGCTTGATAGCCGGTGCCTTGACCAGTACACCTGGTTTGGCGGTGGCCATTGACAGTACCCAGTCGCCGTTGGCTTCCATTGCCTACGGTATTGCCTATCCGTTTGGGGTGATTGGGGTGATTCTTTTTGTGAAGTTGCTTCCCAACTGATGGGAGTGGACTTGAATGAAGAAGCACACAGACTGGAGAAGGAACGGCGCAGCCAGTTCCCTGAACTGAGCACTTGCTTGTTCCGGGTGACGAATCCGGCTGTATTTGGCCGTACGTTAAGCCAGTTGAACATACGTGCCATGACAGGGGCTGTGATTTCACGCTTGAAGCAGGGAGAAGAGATTCTGATACCCAAAGCACATACCGTGTTGCAGGAAGGTGATTGCATTCAGGCTGTGGGCAGCGAGAATTCATTGAACAGTTTGGCGTTGATGTTGGGTGAGCGTGAAGAAGGTGAACTTCCGTTGAGCCATACACAGACCATTGAATCTTTGTTGCTCACCAAGAAAGATATGATTAACAAGCAGTTGGGTGAACTGAACCTGCAGAAGAACTTTGGCTGTACGGTTACTCGTGTACGTCGAAGCGGTATTGACTTGTCTCCCTCACCGGAACTGGCACTGAAGTTTGGTGACAAGCTGATGGTGGTAGGTGAGAAGGAAGGTATCCAGCAGTAGCCCGTTTGTTGGGAAATGATGTAAAGCGTTTGTCGGATACAGACTTCTTCCCGATAGCTATGGGTATCGTGTTGGGCGTATTATTCGGAAAACTGCACATCTCTTTCGGAGGTGGCATGACTTTCTCTCCGGGACTGACCGGAGGGGTACTGATGATGGCATTGTTCCTGAGCGCCATTGGTAAGACTGGTCCGATTATGTGGTCCATGTCAGGTCCTGCCAATCAGTTGCTGCGTCAGTTGGGCTTGTTGCTGTTCCTGGCAGAGGTAGGAACTTCAGCCGGAAAGACCTTGGTAGCCACCTTCCAGGAAAGTGGTTTCCTGCTTTTCGGAGTCGGAGCGTTGGTTACATTGGTACCCATGCTGTTGGCTGCCATAGTGGGCCGATGGGTCTTTAAGGTAAGCCTGCTCGACTTGTTAGGTACCATTACCGGCGGTATGACCAGTACGCCTGGTCTGGCTGCTGCCGATTCGATGACAGACAGTAACATTCCGGGAGTGGCATACGCTACAGTATATCCTATTGCTATGGTATTCCTGATATTGTTTATTCAGCTGATTGCACTGGTAATTGTGTAATAGTAATAATATGTATATGAAAAAATCCCTGAAGCAAGTGAAATATCCTTGTTTCAGGGATTCTTTTTTTTCTGTGTTAAATGACATAGAGAGGATGAGGGAAAAACACTTTCACGCTAATTGAAAAAATACGAAGGAGATAAGTGGTATTTCGACTTTTGTTTTTTATGTTTTCCCTTGCGGAAACTTATGTTTCTCATTCTGCATCTATAGGTTTCCGCATCGGAAAACTTAGGGATGCAGAATGGAAAACGTAAATGATGTTTTAGAGTTCTACCGTTGATGCAGTTGTCTGTCTATAAATCTATGGTAGACGATTGTGTGCTGTTAAAGTTTGCTCAAGAAACGTTCCCTGTCCACAATGTAGCGGATGTGAGTACCTTCTCCCACCAGCCCTTTGCTGTCGGTTGCACTAACTTTGAAGGTTAGTTTACGGCCTTCTATTTCTGTGAGTTCCGCGGTAGCTGTCACTTCTTCGTTCAGACCGGAGGGCTTGAGGTGCGAGGTCTGTATCATGGCACCTACGGTAGTAGAGCCTTCCGGGAGTACGGGCTTTACGGCATTCATGGCAGCGTTTTCCATCAAGGCTACCAGTGCGGGAGTAGCAAACACTTCCATATCTCCTGAGCCGAGTGCTAAGGCGGTGTTGGTGGAATTTACCTGTACGGTGCTGCTGTATGTAAGTCCTGTTTCCATTGTTTTTTATTTTGAAGTTATAAATTCATTTTTCTCATTGGGTTGAAAATCGGTTCCGGCCGGGCGTTGGAAGATATGCAGGCCGAATTCCGGTATCATGGCTATCAGGTGGTCAAAGATTTCTCCTTGCAAGGTTTCGTAAGGAATCCAGTCGGGGGTGTTCGAGAAACAGTAGATTTCTACGGGGATACCTTCGGTGGTGGGCTGCAACTGGCGGACCATCTGCATCAGGTTGTGATTCACTTCTGGATGGTTGCTGATGTATTTGAGGGCATACTCGCGGAACACGTGCAGGTTGACGGGTGGTTCATTTCCTTCGGTTGGAGCAGTTATCCATCCTTTTTGTACGAATTGGTTCACTTCCTCCGGTGTACAGAAATGCACGGTAGTCATGTCAATGAACAGCGAGCGTTTGATGCGGCGACCTCCACACTCGCGCATGCCTCTCCAGTTTTGGAAGGAATCGCTGACCAGTGCGTAGGGAGGAATGGTGGTGATGGTCTTGTCGAAGTTCTGTACTTTTACGGTAGTCAGTGATACTTCAATCACATAACCATCGGCACCGTATTTGGTCATGGTAATCCAGTCGCCCGGGCGAAGCATATCGTTGGCCGAAAGCTGTACGCCGGCCACTAATCCCAGAATACTGTCCTTGAAAATCAACATCAGGATGGCGGCCGAGGCACCGAGTCCGGTCAGGATAGCAGTGGCGTTCCGGTCAATCAGGACGCTGATGATGAGAATGATACCTACTCCTATAGATATCAGGTTTATCATCTGGTAAATACCTTTGAGCGGACGGTTTTTTAACGCTTCATGCTCGCTGGATATTTCATAGAGGGAGTCAAGGAAGCATTTAATCAGCATGAGGGCCGTGATGATGAGATAAATCAGACAGATTTTCAGTAAGATTTGAAGCAGATAGGCTGATTTGTCATCAAAGGCAAAAGGGAGCAGGATGTACCAGGTGATAGGTGGAATCATCCGGCAAGAGGCTTTCATCATCTTGTCATTGAACAGATAATCGTCCCACGTGGCTTTGGTGCGGGCCGTAATCTTTCGTACGGCTGGCATGATAAGATGGCGGAAGATTAGTGTAGTAAGATAAGATACCAGTAAAATGGCTAGAATGAGTACAACTTGTGTGGTCCAGCTCAAATCAGATTTCTCAATTCCTATTTGCTGGAGAAGTTGCGCAGTTTCCTGATTCATTGTATTCATATTTTATAAAAGTCTTTTTCGGGAGTCAAAGATAAACAAGTTCTTAGAGTTTGCAAAATGGAAATATACCCTCTAAAACATTTATTTTCTTCATATCTTTTTGCGGAACAAATGCTTTCATTAAATTTGCCGACAAGAATTTACTAATACCAAAATAAAGAATCTAATGAGTTTGAAAATTGTAGTATTGGCTAAACAAGTTCCGATACACGCTGTGTGGGAAAAGATGCCATGAATGCTGACGGTACAATTAACCGTGCAGCACTTCCGGCGATTTTTAATCCGGAAGACTTGAATGCCTTGGAACAGGCACTCAGACTGAAAGACACACATCCTGGTTCTACTGTAACTATCCTGACAATGGGTCCGGGTCGTGCCGCTGAAATTATCCGCGAAGGATTATACAGAGGAGCAGACAACGGTTATCTGCTGACAGACCGTGCTTTTGCCGGAGCAGATACGCTGGCTACTTCGTATGCGCTGGCAACAGCTATCCGCAAGATTGGTGAATATGACATCATTGTGGGTGGACGTCAGGCTATCGATGGTGATACCGCACAGGTGGGTCCGCAGGTAGCAGAAAAATTAGGCTTGCCTCAGGTGACTTACGTAGAAGAAATTCAGGAGGTAAAAGACGGACGTATCCGTGTGAAACGCCATATCGACGGAGGTGTGGAAACTGTAGAAGGTCCGCTTCCGATTGTATTGACTGTAAACGGTAGTGCAGCTCCTTGCCGTCCGCGCAATGCGAAACTGGTACAGAAGTACAAACGTGCACTGGGTGGTCAGGAAAAAGCTGCCATTACCAAAGACGGAGCTGAACTGCCTTATGCTTCTTTGTATGAAAGCCGTCCTTATCTGAATATCACAGAATGGAGCGTAGCCGATGTAAACGGTGATACGAAACAATGCGGTCTGTCGGGTTCTCCGACTAAGGTAAAGAAGATTGAGAACATCATCTTCCAGGCAAAGGAAAGCAAGACGCTTACCGGCAGCGATGCAGATGTAGAAAACTTGATTGTTGAACTGTTGGCTAACCATACTATCGGATAAAGACTATGAATAACGTATTTGTATATTGTGAGATGGAAGGCGCGCATGTGCCGATGTCAGTCTCGAACTTTTAACCAAAGGTCGTAAGTTGGCCACTCAGCTGGGATGTCAGCTGGAAACGATTTGTGCCGGTACAGACCTTGCAGATGTAGAAAAACAAGTGTTGCCATACGGAGTAGACCGTGTACATGTGTTCGATGCTCTGGGCTTGTTCCCTTATACTTCACTTCCTCATACTTCTATTCTTGTCAACTTGTTCAAGGAGGAAAAACCGCAGATTTGCCTGATGGGGGCTACCGTAATTGGTCGTGACCTGGGTCCGCGCGTGTCTTCCGCACTGACAAGTGGTTTGACTGCCGACTGTACGCAGCTGGAAATCGGTAACCATGAAGACAAGAAAAACGGTATCACCTATGAAAACCTGCTGTATCAGATTCGTCCGGCCTTCGGTGGTAACATTGTGGCTACCATCATCAACCCGGAACATCGTCCGCAGATGGCTACCGTACGTGAAGGTGTGATGAAGAAGAAATCGTAGATGCCAATTATCAGGGTGAAGTGATTCGTCATGATGTAGCGAAGTATGTACCTGAAACAGATTATGTGGTGAAGGTGATCGACCGTCACGTGGAAAAAGCAAAACATAATCTGAAAGGAGCACCTATTGTGGTAGCCGGTGGTTACGGTATGGGCAGTAAGGAAGGTTTCGACATGCTGTTCGAACTGGCTAAGGAACTTCATGCAGAAGTGGGTGCCAGCCGTGCGGCGGTAGATGCCGGTTTCTGTGAACACGACCGTCAGATTGGTCAGACAGGGGTAACGTACATCCGAAGTTGTATATCGCTTGCGGTATTTCCGGACAGATTCAGCACATCGCCGGTATGCAGGATGCAGGTATCATCATCTCTGTGAACAGCGACCCGAATGCTCCGATTAATACTATTGCCGATTATGTCATCAACGGTACGGTGGAAGAAGTAATCCCGAAAATGATTAAGTATTACAAAAAGAACAGTAAGTAATAATTTGAGGTAAGTATGGGCGGTAAATGGTGGCTGTGGTATCTGCTGATATTCTTTTTTGCGGCTCCTGCCTTTTCGCAAGATACGATTTATTTGGATAAAAAAGGTAGATGGCTGGATAGCAAGGAGAATGCGTTTCGATATTGTACTCGGGTTGATTTGGCCGAAGACAATATTGAGGTGAAGGTTTATAACTTGGGAGATACACTGCTCTATTTACATCACTTTTCCTATTTTGTAGATGACCCTAAAAAATGTATCGTAAATGGAGTGTCGTCCATTTTTTATGCAGATGGACAACTTTCGGATACCTATATGAATGTAAAGGGAAAGAAGGAAGGTGAGTATCGTCGGTTCTATAGAAACGGCGAGTTGAAGTACCTTTGCCATTTTGAGAATAACAGACGCGAAGGACAGTTGGAGATGTATTATCCCAATGGTTCTTTATGGCGGACTGAAGAGTTCCGAAAAGGACGTTCACAAGGAGGTCATGTGTACAATGCTGCAGGAAATGAAATTGAGTTCTATCCGTCTGAGCGGATTGTAGGTTTTCCAGGTGGAGTGGATGCGTTGGCACTTTTTATGAAAGAGCATGTGCATTACCCTTTGGAAGCCTCAGCACAAAAGGTGGAAGGACGTGTACTTGTACAATTGACTTTTGATCAGCGTGGTAGAATCGTGGAATATCATGTACTTCCTCAAAGTACGGAGAATTATTATTTGAGGAAAGAAGCGATTCGTTTCGTGGAAGAAGACTTGATGAAAACAGAGTGGGAACCAGCCGTGCAATTTGGGGAATTTAAGAAAATTCGTTTTGTGTTGCCGATTGCATTTAAGATACCGAACCTCAAAGCCTCAAAATAAAAAATTAAAATTATGGCAAACTTTTATACAGAACATCCGGAACTCAAGTATCACTTGAACAATCCGATGATGGAGCGTATCTGTCAGTTGAAAGAACGCGATTACAGAGATAAAGACGAGTACGATTATGCGCCGCAGGATTATGCGGATGCCATCGACTCTTACGATAAAGTGTTGGAAATTACTGGTGAAATCACGGGTGAGGTGATTGCACCCAATGCCGAAGGAGTAGACCAGGAAGGTCCGCATCATGCCAATGGCCGTGTGAATATGCTTCGGGTACAAAGGCTAACCTGGAGGCCATGGTAAAGGCCGGATTGAACGGAATGACCATGCCGCGCCGTTCGGTGGTTTGAATTTCCCGATTACGCCGTACACCATGTGTGCAGAAATCGTGCTCAGGCTGATGCTGGTTTCGGTAATATCTGGTCACTTCAGGACTGTATTGAAACACTTTATGAATTCGGTAACGAAGATCAGCACAGCCGTTTCATTCCGCGTATCTGTGCCGGTGAAACCATGTCAATGGACTTGACTGAACCGGATGCTGGTTCCGACCTTCAGAGTGTGATGCTGAAAGCTACATACGATGAAGCTAACAACTGCTGGCGCCTGAACGGTGTGAAACGTTTCATTACGAACGGTGATGCAAATCTTCACCTGGTATTGGCCCGTTCGGAAGAAGGTACACACGATGGTCGTGGATTGTCTATGTTCATCTATGACAAGAACGATGGGGGAGTAGACGTACGCCGTATTGAAAACAAGCTGGGTATTCATGGCTCTCCTACTTGTGAGTTGGTTTACAAGAATGCGAAGGCCGAACTTTGCGGTGAGCGCAAGTTAGGTTTGATTAAATACGTCATGGCGTTGATGAACGGTGCCCGTCTGGGTATTGCCGCTCAGTCTGTAGGTTTGAGCCAGGCTGCTTACGATGAGGCTTTGGCATACGCAAAAGACCGTAAACAGTTCGGTAAGGCCATTATCGAATTCCCAGCTGTGTATGACATGCTGGCTACCATCAAGGCTAAATTGGATGCAGGCCGTGCGTTGTTGTATCAGACTTCTCGTTACGTGGATATCTACAAAGCATTGGATGACATTGCCCGTGAACGCAAGCTGACTCCGGAAGAACGTCAGGAACAGAAACGTTATGCAAAACTGGCTGACAGCTTTACTCCGCTGGCAAAGGGTATGAACTCTGAATATGCCAACCAGAATGCATACGACTGTATTCAGGTACACGGCGGTTCAGGTTTCATGATGGAATATGCTTGTCAGCGTATCTATCGTGATGCCCGTATCACCAGCATCTATGAAGGTACTACCCAGTTGCAGACAGTAGCTGCCATCCGTTATGTAACAAACGGTTCGTATGCGGCTACCTTGCATGAATATGAAATGATTCCTTGTGCGCCGGAATTTGAAGGTTATATGAATCGTATCAAGGATATGACTCGTAAATTGGAAGCATGTACCAATGCAGTGAAGGAAGCACAGAACCAGGAATTGCTGGATTTGGTATCTCGTCGTTTGTATGAGATGGCAGCTGTGTGCGTGATGAGCCATTTGCTATTGCAGGATGCGACAAAGGCTCCTGACATGTTTGGCAAGTCATTGAATGTGTATGTGAACTACGCTGAATCTGAAGTAGAAAAGCATTTCAACTTCATCCGTAAGTTCCAGGCAGAAGAACTGGAAAGCTATCGAAAATAAGATTTCTGATTGATATAGAAATGGAAAGGGCGAATTTCATTCGAAATTCGTCCTTTTTGTTTATAGTGGTTATGATCATTAAAAGATAATATTTATTTTTGCGATATGTAATCATGAAATATTTAATCTTTTATTATGGGTAAACTAAAATTATTATTTTTCTTATGGGGGATGTTTTATTCCTTGTTGGGGATTACTGCTTCAGAAATATCTTTGAAAAACTGGATTGGCGAAGACTCTTCGGGTAAGTTCAAGATGATTAAAGTAGACGATTGTCTGGACATTGTATCACCGGATGGTCTGACTTTGTGGTATGATGAGTGCCTGACTGGAAACTATGAAATCAGTTACCGCATTAAAGTAGTGATGGAAGGTGGAAAATACGACCGTTTGAGTGACATGAACTGCTTTTGGGGGGGCTAAAGACTTGAAATACCCTGATAATATTTATGCCAGAAAGGATTGGCGTGCAGGGATATTCAAGAATTATAACACATTAAATCTTTTCTATGTGGGTTATGGAGGAAATGAGAATAAGACCACTCGTTTTCGGGAATATCACAGTGAATTTTATGGCATTGATGAGAACAAAATAAAACCTCTGGTAAAAGAATATACAGATGAGGCACATTTGCTGAAGCCTAATCGTTGGTATGAGGTGGTGATTACCGTGACGGATGGAAAAACTACGTTTGCTGTCGATGGTGAGGAATTGTTTTGCCATCCTATAAGCAGGGGACAGGGGGATGGATATTTTGCTATTCGTTTGTGGAAAAACCATGTACAAGTGAGCGACTTTGTTGTTCGTAAGGCGGAATCTCAGTTTGCATATTCAAACTATCGTCGTTATTATCAGGAGGCACGTTGTCATGCGGGAGGTGAGAAAAAAGATGCAGTCAAGAAATTGAGAGAATATTTTTCTCAACACCCTTATCGGGCTGTAAAATCAATTGATGCTTCTCAGGCTATTCAGATGGCTTCCCTGTTAGGAGAAGATGGCCGGTTTTCAGACTTGAATTCTACAGAGGAGCAGTTTGAACGTGAGAATGCTTATCAACAAGGCTATGAGAATACAACGGATGACCGTGTCGGAATTTTTATTGCCGGTGCATTGAACCGTATATATCAGTTGGCTGATGCTTGCCGGAAAGGACGGCTGGAGAAAACTTCTGAATTTACAGATAAACTTTGGAAGGCTGTGGTGCATTATGGTAACTTGGAAATTTCTCGTCCGAATGATAAACCACGTTTTCATGCTTCTTGTTTTGCGATACCTACGGCTGCCGTGAATATTTATTTTGCTTGTACAGAAGATATGGACCGTGCAGAACGGGGCGAAGGAAATAAATACTTGAAGAATGCATGTGATATGCTGAAAATCTTGGGACTTCAGGCTTATACTCAGCCTTTGAGAAGGGATGAGACTGATAAGAATGTGGTGTCAGTAGAGCGTTTCCGTAATCATGTGTGGTGGGTAGGAGGCAATGCGCTGGCTTATCGCTCCTTGCTTCCGGTGGCTGTGATGTATAGCTCTGTTCCGATGCTGGATGTCCTGACTGAAGTTTGTCAGCGGGGCATTAGCATGACTTCCCAGATTACCTATGATGATTCTTTCTGGACGGAGGGATTCACGGCTGACGGAGCAGGATGGGTACATGGCATGCAATGTTTGATATGGGGTTATCCCATTGATGGAACTTCCAGTGCCTTGAATATGCTGGGTATGCTCAATGGCACTCCCTGGGCAAAGCAGCTCAGTCGTGAAAATGCAGATGCCTTGATGAATTTTTTCCGTGGAGGCAGCTGGTATTATCGGGACGGTTATCGTTTGCCTTGCTTGGACCGAAATTCTTATGAGTATCGGGATAAGGAGGAAGCAATACCTTATTACAAGATGTTACGCAATGTGGTGAAGAATTGGCTTTCTTCTTTTTCTCCAGAAGAGCAGAAAGAGCTTCAGCAACTTCTGGCTGAGGCAGAAACAAATCGTATCCGGATGAAGGGAACCGAAAAAGGTGTTTATCAAGGTACACGCTGGTTCTTTAATAATGATGACTTGATGAAGCATACTCCAGATTATCATTTGATGATTAATATGGCTTCTGTGCGCTGTGACGGGCTTGAAAGTGCAGCATTCGCGGACAACTATAATTTTTATCCGACAGATGGCATGACTTTATTTCAGCGTCATGGAAATGAATATTTTCAGATTATGGAAGGTTGGGATGTGACCGCTTCTCCCGGTGTTACTGCACGTGAAGGAATGGAGCGCTTGACTCCGGTAACGAACTGGCGAGGATATTGTAGTCGTCATAATTTCGCTGCAGGAGCAGCAGATGGGGCAGATTATGCAGCTGGTGGCTATATTTTTGAAAAAATGCATGGAGCCGATAAGGAAAATGTGAATGATAAAGGTGACCGTAAGGTGAAGAATGAGTTACTCTATGGTTTTAAGGCTTATAAAGGTTATTTTGTATTGGGAGATTATCTGGTAGCTTTAGGAGCAGGAGTGACCAATAACTGTCCGGATATGGAAGGGCACATCCGGACCACATTGGATCAGACAGCAAGGGTGGCTCCGGTTTATCTTTGGAAGAAAGGTAAGAAGACAGATGTGGCGGAAGGAAGCATGCTTTTGGATGCACGTAAGATGAAAGATACCTGGGTTATACAAGAAGGACAGTTTGCCTATCAAGGTTTGCCGGAGTATCAGGCTAATTTATACGTCGCTTCAGAGAGTTGTCCGGCTCATTGGGCAAAGATGAATGCACGGAATAAAAAGAAATCAGGACTACCTGAAAAGGTTTCTGTATTGCGTTTGTGGACAGACCATGGGCAAAGTCCGAAGAATGATACCTATGGCTATACGGTTTACTTGGGGAAAGATGAACCGGCTCGTAAGCTTCCGTTTGAAGTATTGAGAAACGATACATTGATTCAAGCCGTTCGTTCGACAGACAAAAAGGTGGTAGAAGCCGTGTTCTATCCGGAAGCTCCGGTGTTAAAAGCAAAGGGGTTAACGTTGGAGGTTTCTGCACCTTGTGCACTTGTCTTGCGTGAGACGGATACAGAGTGTTATGTGTCAGTAACGGATGCCAGAATGGATGCCACATTAAAAGAAATTACGTTGGTATGGAATGGGCAAAAAATTGTGGTGCCCATGCCTCAGGGTATTTCTTGTGGAAAGTCTGTAACCGTTTGTGTGAAAAAATAGGTAGACTATTTTTTTTCAAGGTCTATCTTTTTCCGTAACCATCGGTCGAAGAAGTACAACAGACAGAGGGCGCAGAACGTAGGCAGGTAGAAAAGGAGCGTATGGGAGTCCGGAAGTATTTCCTTACAGGTGTGCCAATAGCTGATGAAGGTTGTTCCGTATTTCCAAATAAAAAATCCGATGCAGCCTCCCCCGCTGAGTATGGCGAAGACAAGGAAGAGGATGAACATTCTTTTTTCCTGCCGTTTTTCGCGTAAGATACTTTCCTCTTGTATCTTTTGCATCATGCGGTAACTGAAATTGCTGGGCAGCTCGTAATGGGGCTGCCTTTTTATTGCTTTCTGAAGTCCTCTATCTGTTGTTCTCATGGCTTAAATCTCCTCTTTCATTAAGTTACATAACTTTTTTCGGATGCGGTGCAGCTTTACTTTTACGTTGCTTTCTGTCAGGTGAAAGATATAGGCTATTTCTTCTATGTTTTTTTCTTCTTCATAGAACAGAGTGACCAGTGCCTGCTCATCGGGCTTGAGCTGGGTGAGTGCCTGCTGCAGTTTCTGAATTTGCACTTCGTTTTCAGTATCCAGCTCCTCATCTATTTCTTTATCTGAAAGACTGTTCCACATCCGGTCGTCGAATGAAAGCAGTTCTTTATCTTTTTTCCGGAGTGCGGAGATCGCTTCATTGTAGGCAATGCGGTAAATCCAGGTAGAGAAACTGCTGTCTCTATGAAACGAGGAAAGGTGGGTGAAGGCTTTCATAAAACAGTCTTGTGTCAGTTCTTCGGCATCTTCCGGTGAGCCTATCATGCGGACTATCAGGTGGAAAACCTGTGGCCCGTAGGTGTCGAGAAAATAGGCGAACTGTTCGGTTCGTCCGCTCAGGATAGATGCTATGATATGTAGTTCCTCGTGATTCATGATGCCCTTTAGACGCAGAGCAAAGTAAAAGGTTACACTGAAAATAGAAAAATATTTTTCTCGGTAAAAGTGTAACCTTTTTGTATGGGTTGCGTCTAAAGGGCAAAGTAACAAATTAAAAACTGAATAAAATGGAAGAATTGATGATTGTGCCAATGTGGCAATTGTTTTTGGAGTGATTTATAAATTGTTTGAACTGTTTGCCGGAAGAAGAGAACGGATGATGCTGATTGAAAAGATGGGCGACAAACTGACGCCGGAAACTTTTAAGAATGGCATTATGTATCGTCCCAGCCTGTATTCGTTTGGAGGACTGCGTATAGGATGCTTGCTGCTTGGATTGGGGGCAGGGCTTTTGGTAGGATACATGTTGGCATGTACCACCCAACCGGATTATTTGTCTGATAATTACCCTTATACCGTAAAAGAGGCTGTTTCTATAATTTACGGAGCGTGCGTTCTGTTAGGAGGAGGTTTAGGGCTTGTCATCTCTTATTTGATAGAGAAAGAACAGTGGAAGAAAAATAAGTAAGAATTGCAAATTTCAGCAGAGCGGCCTGGCATGCCATAACGGTGTGTCAGGCCGCGTGCTTTATGGTATGATTTATCCTGAAACTGGCCTTTTATTCTTCATTTGTGAAATAAACCTTTCATTTATGCAAGTCAATTGAATCTTTTTGTAACTTTAGGTGCCATGGGTATAATAAAGGAGGTATTGGGTTATGAAGTATTATAGAATCATAGGAATCGTATGTGTGTGGATTTTCTTTATCGGACAAATTTGTGCTCAGTCTGTATCGGACAATGAATGCCTGCGACTGGTGGAGTCTAATGACAGCGATGATGTACTGAAGGAAATGGTGATTTATCCTCCGGTATTTTGTGCGATGCACGATGGAAAACGTCTGAAAATGAAAATCAGTAATGAGGGAGAAAAGGTGATGCGTAAGACCTGTTTCTATTTGTTCTATAAAAAGAAAAGAATATGCCGGATTCATCTTCCTAATATGAAAAAAGGAGAAATGTGTGAGTTTGGCGTGAATATTCACGACCGCTTTTTCCATAAGGACCGGAGGGAACTGGTGTTCAAACTTAAGAAAGGGAAACGCTTCCGGACTTACAAACTGGCCGACTGCTGACAGGCGGCCGCTTCTGATAGCCTTTTTTTATATTTGAACTCGATTTTGTTAATGGGTTTTATCGCCCGGTACTTTGTAGTTAATGTATGTTGTAAAACATTCTTTTTAGCTCTTTCGTTTTGCTGTTTCAAATAAAATAAATACTTTTGTACTGTGTTTTTCATAGTATTAGATTTAAGGTTAACAAAGGTTGGAGTTCAGCGGAACTCCTTTTTTTATGCCCTTTTCTAGGCTATTTCTCTTGTATTTATTCTGATTTCAAGCTGTTTACAGGGTTGTTACGGGCTGTCCGGTAATTCTGTATGGTAATGGTTATCAGTGTAATCAGACTGATTATGACACATGTAATCAGAAATACCCATGGAGAAATAGGAATTTTCTCATTGAACTGTTTCAGCCATTCCGATACGGCATACCAGGCGATAGGGCTGGCCAGGAGTGAACAGACGATGGAAAGCGTGAGGTAGGAGCGGCCAAACATCCAGAGAATTTGTCCCGTGGAGGCTCCATACACTTTTCGTACCCCGATTTCCTTACGGCGGTGTGCGGCTTCAAAAATAATCAGTCCGAATACTCCTACCAGTGAAATGAGAATGGCCAGCAGACTGAACCAGGTGATTATCTTTTGCTGGTTTGTTTCTTTTTGGTAAAGCTGGCCGTATATCTGGTCGTAAAATTTCACTTCTGTGGGATAGCCCGTAAAACATTCACTCATTGTCTGACGGATATGCTTCAGTGCGCTGTCCATATTACTTCCGGCCTTTACGCGGATGTAGGCAAATGGTAGCACATTGTTGCTGTAGATACCGTTGGGACAGAAAATATAGGGGACGGAGCCAGTTTTGAGTGAAGTAAACTGAACGTTATTCACATATCCTTTGAGGGTGGCGCTCATTCCCCATGGGAAAAAGTCGAGTGTCTCTCCTGCCGGGATACCGCTTTCTTTCTGAAGGTCCTGCGTGGCGATAAAGTTTAGCTGGGAGGTGTAGATGGAATCGCTGGGCAGGAAGTCGCTTCCCGACAGAATGTGCATTCCCATGACTCGGCAGAAGTTCGTTGTGACGTCAATATATTGATGTCCGTAGTTGTTTCCTTTGTAGCGGAAGGTATACTGTGTATATCCCTCGGTGCCTCCTAACTCCCATTTGGCGTAGGCGATGTCGTCGATTTCAGCAAAACTTTTCAGCTGAGTGTCGAATTTGCGGTACGGACTGCTGTGATAAGGCATTTGGGGGAGGGAAGCGACCAGTATCTGGTCTTTGTCGATGCCCAGTTCATGGTTTCGCATGAATCGGTTCTGCAGAAAAATAAAAGCTGCGGTCACAATCAGGGCAAACGAAACAATATACTGGAAACCGATGAGTACCGTACGAAGCCGTTTCCCTTTTCCGCTCAGGGCATAGTTTCCTTTCAATACAAGGGCAGGAGGGAAAGAGGTCATGTACCATGACGGATACAGTCCGGCCACGATACCGGTAAGCAGGGCTATTACTCCGGTATAAAGCACATACTTCCAGTAAACGAGCAGGGAAGGGGTGAAGCCCATAAAAGAAAGCACGTTCAGGCGTATCAGGGCTGCGACAATACCCAATGATAATAGCCATCCTATTAATACGATGCTCACCGATTCGGCTACCAGGGCACGGCGCAATTCTCCATTGGTGCTTCCCAGCACTTTCTGGGTATTGATGCTGCGCATGCGTACCGGAGCCAGTGCCGTGCTGAAATTGATAAGGTTGATGCAGGCGATAAGAATAATCAGGAACCCGATACTTACCAGCAGGGTCATGGTGCTGCGGCTACCTGTTTGGAAGTAGTAAGGGGAATGCATGTCATAATATAGTTTCTGAATTGGGAGAACATAGAGTTTCTGAGTACCTTGATCCCCGGTAAACAGTCGTTTGTTGGCTTCTGTAGCTGCAATCTGCTGGTTGATTTCTTCCACGCTGACTCCTGGTTTTAGCAAGAAGAATGCAAAAAAGTTCTGGCTGCCCCAGTCGTTCTCCTGAAGTTTTCCCATCGGGACAAAGAGGTCATTTTTGAACTGGCAGTTTTCCGGCAGGTCTTCAAAAATACCGCATATTCGGAATTTGGTGGCTTCCGGATTTCGCCAGTCTGGAGTATCTGTGTACAGATAGGAACCTAAGGCATCTCCATTCGGGAATAGTTTGCGGGCATAGCTTTCGGATACGATGACACTTTCGGGCCGGTTCATCTCCTGGTCACTGCCTTCTACGAACTTCAGTCCGATAATTTTTCCGAAATTGGGATACACAGCCCAAGGTTCCTCGTAGAAGTATTGCGGATTCTTGGGGTCGGTGTAGAAAGCCTGCTTCTGCCAGGCCGGGGAATAGATGGTGCCATATTCGATGCCAGGTACTTGCTGGATGAGGTAGTCGATAGGGCCTCGGGGGAGTGTACTGACATAATTCTCCTCTTGAGGTTGTGCCAGATTCAGCATGACCAGGCGGTCGGTATGAGGATAGCAGGTATCGAAATCGCGTTCGTAGCTCACCTTCATCATAAGCAGGACGAAGGCGGCAAAGGCAGCCGAAAGTCCCATCAGGTTCAGCACAGAGGCGCTCTGGAAGCGTTTCAGCGTATAGAATAGATTTCGTAGGATGGTTTTCATATTTTCATTTTTTATGTTTCTGAGTTGATAAAGACTATTCTGTTTTCAGATTCAGTACTGGATTTTCCCGTACGGCTTTTCGGCTGATTAGCCAGACGGAGGCCAGTGAGATGAGGGCTACAATCAGGAAAGCGGCAACCGGTACCCACCAGGGGAAACTGCTTTCGTAGGTCACAATCTTGTCTATCTGCTGAATGCCGATATACATCAGCGGGAGGCCGATGATCAGACTGACCGCTAGTGATGCGGAAGAAAATTTCATTAGCCGGAGCATTTCACTGCGGCTGTCGGAACCGAATACCTTGCGTACGGCGATGTCTCGTTTACGTTGTGCGATGAAGTAGATACTCATGGCGGTAAGTCCTAACAGGGAGATAACCAGTGCTGCGCAGGTGAAGATAAGAATCAGATGATTCATACGGGTAATGTCTTCATATATTTTCTGTACCAGTGCGTCATACCATTCTGAATCAAACGGGTATCCGTCTATTATCTTGGAATAGAGCTGGTCCAGTTGCTTTTTATAAGCTTCGGGTTGTTCATCGCGTACTTCTACCAGGATGTTCCATGGGCTGATGCTGTCGGATGGAGCAATTTGCATGCGCAGCGGATGAGGATCTTTCATAAGCAGAGAGCGAATCTGGAAGTCTTTGAATTCTCCAACCACGTTCATGGTATAGCCCCCACGGTCACTTCTTACAAAGTCTGTAAATCCCAACTGACGTAAGTCTTTCATGGCCGACTGGCTTACAAAGAAATTTTTTGGATTGTATCCTGCATGGCGGTCTTCCGTAATTTGGATATGGAAGATGTCGATGAAGGCAGAGTCCACCACAAAAGTCTGGAAGCTTAGGTCTTTGGTACTGTCATCCGATGTGAAGTACATGCTATCATTGTTTCCGCCGTCAATGGGAGTACCTTGTGCAAAACTGACACGTTTTACGAAAGGAAGTTTCTGGGCTTCCTGGCGGAAAAGCTGAAGTTTCTGGTCGCTGACCATAGGCGGGTAGTGGATGACATGACCGTATTCATACCCTAATGGGGCATGCAGGATGCGGTAAATCTGTACACTCAGGTAAATGGCACATCCTAGCATGGCGATGGTGAGTCCGTTTTGTACAATGTTTAGCAGACGGAGGTATAAAGTCTTGGTCTTGCGGCGGAAGGTACCTTTTACGATGTCCAGCGGATTGTATTGTGACAGCAGGGTGGCAGGTACGAATCCGGAGAGCAAGGAAAGTACGGTAATCAGAAGCAGGTAGCACAATAGGGTAACGGGATTTAAGTCACCCACAATGTCAAGCCGTGTATGAAGTAGTTCCATGGCTGTAGGTTCTGCAGCCTTGGCCAGCAGAAAACCAATCACAAAGGCCAGCGTGGTCAGCAGGAACGATTCGGCAATCATGCGCCAGAAGATGCTTTTCTTGGAGGAACCTAACAGGCGTCGGGTAGCCATTTCCTTTGCCCGGTAGCTGGTCTGGGCAATGCTCATGCTGGTATAGTTGAAGATGGCCATAAACAGAATCAAGACGCCGATGGTCAGGAAAATAAGTACCACTTTCAGGCTATATTGGTTGAGTATGGCTCCGGCGGCCAGTGTATCGGAGAAGTAAAACTCGTGTATGGGGATGAATAATACTTCTTTAACGGAATCATACTGGTAAATCCAGAAGAATTCTTTGAAGAAGCGGGCAATGTCATCGGCTTTGTCGTTGGGGTTGACGTTCGGATGGAAACGCAGGAAGAAGATGCAGCTGGCGGCATTGCCCAACTGGGTATTTTCTTCGCTGGCACTCCAATTAACGTATCGCACATTCTTATGAAGGCTGAATGCTTCAATATTGGAAGGAAAAATAGAATTATCAATGTCTTCAATGATGCCACTTACTGTACAGCGTCGGTCACCGAATGCTTGTTCAATAAGTGTTTTCCCTAACGCATGCTCCGTTCCGAACAGTTTGATGGCACAGGAACGTGTCAGTACGATGTTGTTCTCATTGGCCAGCAAGGTTTCCGGATTCCCTTCCAGCAGATGGAAGTCGAAGAACTGGAAGAAGTTTTCGCGGACAAACATCATTTGTATATTAACCGGCTGGTCGTTAGTTCTGACAAACTGTTCATAGGAACCGCTTACGGCACACCAGTCTTCTATTTCCGGATAACGGCTTTGTAGTTTGTCACCCAGCAAGATGTGACCTCCTGCCCATATCTCATTAGCCAGTACATAAGTCCGGTCTGCATCTTTCATGTCTTTGTCTACGGTGAGTTGTCGGGTTACCATGTGGGTAATCAGCAGAAGAAACATGAGCGAGATGCTTAGTCCAATGACATTGACAAAGGTAAAAAGCTTGTTGCGCTGTAAAAAGGTAAAGTAAGTTTTCATTTTTCTGTATTTGGTTTTGTTTTTACTGCAAATGACGATACAATTTTCGTGCCATCTTCTCAAGATGTTGATTTATAGATGTATACGGTTTTTCTAATTTTTGTGAGTGTCTAAATTTTTGACATGGGGTGTATGATTTTTAGACAAAAGTAATCGATGGTTGGGAGAGGTAATATGATAATGCAGTTTCGTTCTTGATTTTTTTAAGGTTGAGGCTGTATTTGTTAAGGGATTTAATCGGTAAATAGGGTTTGGTTAATGTATGTTGTAAAGCATTCTTTTTTAGTCTTAGGTTTTGCTGTTTCAAATAAAATAAATACTTTTGTACTGTGTTTTTCATAGTATTAGATTTAAGGTTAACAAAGGTTGGAGTTCAGCGGAACTCCTTTTTTTATGCCCTTACGTGAAGGGGTGTTTTCCTGCTCTTGCCGGAAAAACCGTATCAGCTTTTTCATTTGGAGCCAATTTTTCTGCAAACCTTGGGTCGAAAATCTCGTAATGTTTCCATAGTTTTTATGTTTTCCTTTGGCGAAATGTATGTTTCCGCCGTGCGAACCGTACGTTTTGCGTTGCGGAACTGTAGGTTTTTCGTAGCGGAAACGTAAAAAGTTCCTCCTTGTCCGTGTAAAACTCCGTTCCTTTTTCCGTATTCCATTCGCAGCTTCAGGCTTTGCAGCTGTTTTCCTCTGTTTTTTTAAAACTTTTTCCGTCTCGTTACGCGCACACGTACGCGCACGCACGAATTATATAATGTAGGGTATTTCACATTCGTTTTCGTATTGCAATAAAAATTATGCTTTATAGCATAAAGTAAATCAGCGAGTTAGACAAGAACCTGAAAAAATCCTGCAAAAAAGTATGGTGTAAAAGTTGCGGAAACGGAAAAAGTCTGTACCTTTGCAACCGCTTTCGAGAGGGAGAGCCGCTGAAGATGACAGACTGGAAGAGCTGAGGCTACGGGAGACAGTGCTGACTGCTGCACCGAGTATCTTACCTTGCGGATGTGCAAGGGAGCGAGAAAGGATAAGCCGCACGCCTTCTGAGAACCTTCTGGAAATTTTTTCAAAAAACTTTCGAAAAAATTTGGAGGTTACGAAAAAACGCCTTACCTTTGCAAACGCTTTCCCGCTGAAACGGGAGCACGAAAGAAAAGATAGTTCTTTGAAAGACTTTAGATAAACAGACTAGGATGTAGTACAAGAAGTAGTCCTGTATATAATAAATAATGTA
>ENA-OQHA01000399-OQHA01000399.1-human-gut-metagenome-genome-assembly--contig:-NODE-399-length-22282-cov-3.011149_pt1 | contig 22282 bp, 32 predicted proteins | sample MGYA00242558_ERZ504707 | MGnify/ENA primary metagenome ERZ504707 (study PRJEB26092, sample SAMD00036197) | human gut metagenome | host: Homo sapiens | study: EMG produced TPA metagenomics assembly of...
ACAGATTATCTTTGATACAATGAACACACGCAAAAAGGAGACAATTAAAATGAATAGATATGACTATGTAGGTAATTTTCTTAAGACCTGAAAGACTTAAGAAGGCAAGAAGAGATTTTGAAAATAATACAATTAATGCAGAAGAATTAAAAAGGTAGAAGATGAATGTATTATAGAACTTATTACTAAGATTAAAGAATTAGGTTATCATACGATCACTGATGGTGAATTTAGACGTTCTACATGGCATTTAGACTTTATGTGGGGATTTAATGGTGTAGAACACAAAAAGACAATAGAAGGTAATACGACATTTGATGGTGAAGCAGCAATGATTGATGATACTTATGTCACAGGAAAAATCAGTTGTGATCATCATCCTTTCGTAGATCATTTCAAATTTGTGAAACAGTTTGAAGATGAAAATACAGTTGCTAAACAGACTATTCCTTCACCAGGGCAGTTCTATGCTTACTTTACGGGAGCACAGCTACTTAGAAATACATTAAGTATTTATGAAAGTGAAGAGGCTTTCGCAAAAGATGTAGTTAAAGCTTATGTTGAGTTTATTTATGAAATTTATGATGCAGGATGTCGTGTACTACAGTTTGATGATTGTGTATGGGGTGGTATGGTTAATCCGCAGCTTGCATGCGGACTAACAGGACGTACTGGTGATGCATTAGAAGAGTATAAAAAGAGATTATTAGAACTTAACAATGAAGTAGTCGCACAAAGTCCAAAAGACTTAGAAATTAATACACATGTATGTCGTGGTAATTATCATTCTACTTTCTTTAGTTCAGGTGCTTATGATAGTGTGGCTGATTTATTATTTGGTGAGGAAAATGTGAATGCATACTACTTAGAATATGATGATGAAAGATCAGGAGGATTCAAGCCTCTTGCAAAAGTATCTGGTGATAAGAAGGTTGTCTTAGGATTAATCACTACTAAACGTCCAGAATTAGAAGATAAAGAAAAAGTAATTCAGAGAATTAAGGAAGCAAGCAAGTATATACCTCTTGAACGCTTATCATTAAGCCCGCAATGTGGTTTTGCATCATGTGAGATTGGTAATAAACTAACAGAAGAAGAACAATGGGCTAAATTAAAACTTGTAAAAGAAATCGTAGAAGAAGTCTGGGGTTAATAAGTATCCTCTAGGAAATCCTAGGGGATTCTTTTGTGTCTTGTAGTATATTAATGGATACAATATAATTTATTTATAAGAGGTAAACAGATATGATAGAAACGATAATTAGATATATAATTATTGTGATTGTGCTAGGTGTTATTGGCGAAGTGATATCTCATTTATCTAGTAAAACGACTGATGAAAACATAAGTACTACACATTATAGAGTTAAAGCACCATCAGTGTTGAAGTATACCTGCATGTCACAGTTCATTCTAGGATTGGTTATGTTTCTTGTATTTAGTTGTTTTATCTGAAAGGTAATGAAACAGTAGAAATGGGACATCTGTATGTTTCTTCTATCTTTGGGGCTATTGGTTTATATGGTGTGGCCTGGGCATCTATATGGGGTGTACAAGTAGATGATTCTCAATTAGAGATACATAGAATATTTCATACTAAGAAGGTATTATGCATCACTGATATTGGACAAGTAATTATTGATAAGAAGGAAGCAATAATCTTGTATGATAAGATGGGAAAGAAATTGATTAAGATAGACGCTTTATCGGATAATTATGATCATTTATTGAATCTATTAAAGTCACAAAATATAGAAATATCAAATAAGTAACCTTAAATAAGGCGCTGTCAAAGGCTTACTCAACGCATCTAAGAATCATTTCTACTATAATAGAAATATAGAAGGGAGGTATTCTTATGTGGATGATGTTGCAGGTAAAGCTTCACATGATAATAGAGATAAGTATGTTGTATTGCAGGTGGTACTTACTGAAAAGTTTCTAGGTACAGGCTCTGGTACAAAGAGTTTGACGAATCTACAGGCTGAAAAAGGATATAAGTTACATACTATTTCTACTTCATCTTCTGGATCAAAAGGATTCCTTGGAGGAGATAAGATTCAGGCAACAATGGTATTTGAAAGAATAGACTAAAAAATGAGCTGTAACGCTATTGTTACAGCTCACTTTTTAATTGATTTTGATAATAATTTGTGTGAATCGTGAAATCTTGTGCTTATAATCGTTAGTTGCTTCTATAATGATATGAAGGATATCATTTGTTTTTGCATCATCAGGAATTTCAATCTTGATAGAATCATCTAAACTAACAGAAACATTTCCTTTATAACTAGAAGCATCTTTATAATACTTTATTTTATAGAGTACATGTTCTTCTTTATTTATATGAAGCTCTACAGTTGTACCTTTATCAGCTTTCATGTCAAGAGATTCCTGGATAGATAGTACAGGCGCTTCTTCTTTATCATCGGTGATACACCAAGAAGCTCTTGCTGCAAGATCTCTTTGAATAGAAGAAACATAATACCACATAGATTCTGTGTATTTATCAATATAGAGGTCTTCTACAGGATTCCAGTAATTTAAAGTAATTCCCTTAGAATTCTTCTTAGTATTATCTTTTATATATCTTCCAGATAATCCTCCATATGAGAAATCTTCAAGACATCTTAACCCCCATGGCAGTAAACAGAAGAAGTAGGGGAATCACCTTCAGATAAGAAATCATAAGGAATATGTGTACCCATACCATATTTCTTTCCCCACCAGTCAACAAGAAGACTCTTGTTTGAACCGAATTGTGATCTATTTTCTTCACCTTCATAATACTTATCATCAGCCCAGGTAGCGTAACCACTCATTAAGGCACCTTTATTAAGAATATGTTCTTGCATGAAATCAGCTCTAAGAGTCTCTTTACTGCTTCCTTCAGGCATATTATTCCACCCGTATCCATAACTGTTCATCATCACACATTTCACAAACTGAATGTTTGGATAAACTTCTGAAATATAGTTCTGATACGTATTATCCTGTTCACCACAGGCAGTTAAAATAACTTCTTTTCTATTTTTTCTTTGATTGATAACCAGTTCTCATCATCTTTATAATCTTGCTCAATATCATAAAGAGCACGAGCAATTGTATTAGTACCACCCCAAACTTGAATATAAAGTGGTCTAGGATCATCATCTAATATTTTTTCTCTAATTAATTCTGAGCCTGGTGTAGAAGCATCCATTTCTCCTGGATATCCAATATTTCCGACTTTAATAAGATTCCTTAAATGATCAGGAAAAGGGTAGTTGCCATCATGAGTCACAAGATGTTTATAGTCTACAGCATAATCATCCATTACGTCCTGCATCCATTTTACACCAGTCCAGCGATAAGGCTGATCATAATCAGCCTTATCGCTTGTCCAGTCTTTCCTGGTTGTCCTTTCCAATGAAAGATGGATGATGTCTGTACGATACCCTGTATTTCTATATCATTGGCATAAAGGAGAATATGTCTTAATGAGTTCTGATCATCTACTTCAGCATCCTGAGTGATGATTGTTCTAATAAGGTTTAACATAATTATTTACCAGCTCTTACTTCAATGATTTCTTCTTTTGCAGTCTTAGCACCATAAGATGCAGGAACAATTTCTTTGTATTCAGTAGTATTAGTAATAATGACAGGAGTTACATTATCATAACCAGCTTTCTCGATAGCTTCTAGATCAGCTTCAACAAGTAAATCACCAACACTCACTTTCTGTCCTTCTTTAACTAAGACATTAAATCCTTCGCCATTCATATTAACAGTATCCATACCAATATGAATAAGTATTTCAGCGCCGTTATTAGACTTTAATCCAACTGCATGGCCAGTCTTGGCAGCCATAATGACTTCACCATCAACAGGAGAGTAGATATGACTATCGGTTAATTTAAAAGCAACACCTTCACCCATCGCTTTTGAAGAAAAGATAGGATCATTCACATCTTCTAAGGCAATCATCTCACCAGTAGCAGGAGAACTGATTGTTTCATCTTTTAAAGTAGTTTCTTCTTTTGTTTCAACTTTGTTTTGTGGAAGCATAGAATCATTAAAACCAAATAAATAAGTTCAAATAGCTGAACCGAAATAAGCAATCGCACAAGCAATCACAAAACCTACAAAACCAGGACCAATATAGCCAGGAAGACTTAAAATAGAAGTACCAAGTAAAGTAGGGCAGCTAGTACCAGCAGCAGCGACAATCATACCGGCAATAGATGAAAATACAGCAGCAATCGCAAATGGTCTCTTGTAAGGTAGTGTAACACCATAAATGGCAGGTTCAGTAATACCTGCAAGAACTGCAGAGAATGCCGCAGAACCTGATAATTCTTTTAATTTCTTATCTTTAGTTTTTAAGAATACGCCAAGTGCTGCACCAGCCTGAGCCATGTTATTAGGTCCAGTAATAACGAATAATGTGTCTCTACCATAAGTGGCGATATTATTCATAACGATAGGTACAAAGCCCCAATGAAGTCCAAAGATAACGGCTGCAGGCCAGATCAAGCCAACAAATCCTCCAGCAATAATAGGGTTGAAACTCATAATAGCTGTATACCCTGATGCAAGTAATTTACCAAACTTATCCATGAATGGACCGATAACTAAGAATGTAGCTGGTACCATAATGGAAAGTTCTAATAATGGAGTTAAGAATAACTTACATACTTCTGGAATAATCTTCTTTAATAGCTTTTCTAATTTGCTTTGAACATATACAGAAATAATGATTGGCATGACAGAAGAAGCATAGCTTACAAGAGTTACTGGTATTGTAAGGAATGTCAATTTCGTACCTTCTGAGTATGCGTCAGTCATAGTTGGATAAAGAAGTGACATTGCAATAGACATCGCAATAAATGGATTACATTTAAACTTCTTTGCAGCTGTATAACCTAAGATAATTGGCATAAAATTAAATACACTATCTGCAGCTGCATAAAGAATTTTGTATGTTCCCATATCAGCAGTTAGTATATTCAATGTAGTGCATAGAATAAGTAATGCCTTCAACATACCGGCACCACACATAACACCAAGCATTGGTGAGAAGATACCAGAAATTGTCTCTAATAGAGTATTAAGAAGGTTTTTGTTTCCTGTGTCTTCCATTTCTTCGCTGTTACCAGCATTAATATTTGTACAGCTAAGTACTGCATCATAGACAGTATCTACCTTATTTCCAATAACAACCTGAACCTGTCCTCCTGCTTTCATTACAGTAATAACACCTTCAGTCTGTTTTAAAACATCCATATTAACTTTGTTTTCATCAATAAGCTTAAATCTTAATCTTGTTGCACAATGTACAAGTGAGATCACATTATTTTCTCCACCGACATTTTCTACAATCTTTTTAGCTAAAGAAGTATAATCCTTTGCCATTTGTATTTTCCTCCAAAATTGATATTTGTTAAGTTAACTTACATGCTTATCATAATGTTTTATGAAAGCGATTAAAATATCATAAACACACTTGCAGACTGTCAAAAACCGATGTTATAGTTAGAATAGGTGATAATAATGAAAATAGAAGAATTAAGAAGTAGGATTACTCCACTAACCAAAAAAGAACAATATTATAAAAGTCACCCGAATCATTCAGATGACTACATTGAAAAGCATATTAATAAAGACGATGAAAAAATAGTTCAATTCACAATTGATAGATATCAAACCACAAAAGAAAAACACACTTTATTTTATGATGGGCAGATAATTACAGATGAAGTTCTTGCTTTTCCGATTTATTGTTCAAAACAGACAAGATATTCATTTGTGCCACTACATACAAGAAGCTACGTAGAAATGAAATATGTCTATTCTGGACATTGTTATGCAATTGTTAATGATAAAGAAGTGATACTTCATGCAGGGGATATGATTCTTTTAGATGTTAATTCAAAGCATACAGTCTTAATGCCTACAGAAAATGATATTATCTTCAACTTTCAAATGGATCGCTCTTATTTTAGTGACTCATTTATTAGTAAATTTTCTTCGGTAAACCCGATTGTGACTTTCCTGACAAATATTATAGATCAAAAAGCACAGCACAATGATTATATTATTTTTAATAATAGAGAAGATGATCATGATTATGTAGTGCAGCTTATAGAAATGATTTTATGCGAGTATTTAGATCCTTCTTTGTTTGCAATCTCTATTCTTGATTCCTATTTTTCTCTTCTGTTTATAAAAATGGCACAAAGATATCAGATGAATATGGAACAACAATTTAAAGAAAATAATAAGAAGCTACATGACAGAAATCATTCAATACATAGAACAACATTATCAGGATTGTATCTTATGGAAACAGCAGAGAAGTTCGGCTATAATCCTGATTATCTCTCACGTGCCATTCAAAAGCAACAGGCTATACCTTTAAGAAGTTAGTAAACTATTATCGTATGGAAGCAGTAGGAAAGGAACTTATCAATACTGATAAACCTATTTATCTTATTGCACAGGAGAGTGGTTTTTCTAATTTAAACTACTTCTATAAGAAGTTTAATGCTTATTTTGGTGGTTTTCCTGCAGACTATAGAAAACAATTCCAGCAAAATAAAAGAGGCGGATGCCTCTTATAATTTTGCCGCTTTCTGGAAGAAGTAGAATCCAATCACAAACATCACTGAAATAACTGCTACGCCATAGTTCATACGTCCTGTAAGTTGTGAAATAAGTCCTACAAGAGTTGTACCCATAAAGGATGCACCTTTACCACAGATATCAAATAAACCAAAGTATTCACCTGATTTCTTAGGTGGAATAATCTTCGCAAAATAAGAACGAGATAATGCCTGGATAGCTCCCTGGAACATACCTACAAAAGTAGCTAAGATCCAGAATTCCCATTGCTTATCTAACTGAATTGCAAATAAGGCAATACCAGTATAGGCAATAATACATACTTTAATAAGTTTATCTGTTGGGTATTTTTTAGATAAACGCCCAAAGATGAGCGCGAATGGGAAAGCAACAATCTGAGTCACTAATAAAGCAATCAGTAAACCGTTGGTATTAAGTCCAAGGGCACTGCCATAGGCAGTGGCCATTTCAATGATTGTATAAACACCATCGATGTAGAAGAAGAAAGAAATCAAATAGAAGAATACTTCTTATCTTCATTTAAAGTAGAAAGAGTATGTCTTAAACGTTTAAAACTATCACGAATAGGATGTTCCTGTTTCTCTACGAAATTTACCTGTTTATAGTTCTTTAAGAGTGGTAATGTCATACCCAGCCACCATAATGCATTGATTAAGAAGGCGATTGTCATAGCACCGTTAAATGGAATATCCATCTTTCATAGAATAAGACAAACAATAAGCTGACTACAAAAGGCACACAGCTTCCAATATAACCCCATGCATATCCTTGAGATGAAACATAGTCCATACGCTTGTCATTTGTAATATCTAGAAGCATGGAATCATAGAAAATCAGACTTGCATTATAACCAATCTTCGCAATAACGAATACAGCTAAGAATATAATCCAAGACTTAGGAACTGAAAAACAGGCTAAGCCCATTACACCTATGATCATACTAATAGTAAAGATTGGTTTCTTATAGCCTTTTGTATCGACAATAGAACCAAGCACTGGTCCAATAATAGCGACAATAAGAGTTGTGAGAGAAGATGCATATCCCCAATAAGCTAAATAGTTGACTTCACTGATCTTTGCGAGAGACGCAAGATAGTTAAAGTAAATCGGAACTATAGTAGCAACAAGTAGGATAAAGGCACTATTACCGACATCGTACAAGATCCAGTATTTTTCTAGTTTAGTTAGTTTATTCATAGTTTCTATTAAACCTTTCGTTTAAGTAATCATCATCAAGATGGTCAACATACTCATTAATGAGTGATACGGCTAAAGGTACTGCTTCATCCTTCATTTCTATTAAATGATTGATATCATTGGCAGCATGTTCATCTTTTTCATAGTTAATAAGTAATCCTTTATATTCTTCATACATACCACCTAACTTCATTACACCTAAGACAAAGTTTCTCTTCAATTTGCTAGGAGCAACAAGCCACTTTAAGATAAATAGTAGATCATGTAATGCTTTATCTACTTCTTCTGCTTTTAAATCAAAGAATGGTGCAATCACCTGTGCATTGGTATAATCAGGATGAATATGAGTTGTTAAATTGGCAGTCAAAGGATCTTTTCCAACTCTTACAAGTAATTCTCTATCTAATTCAGATTCTAGTAAGCTATGGGTCATAGATAAAGTATTCTCTAATACACCAATTTCAGGATGTAAAGAACTATCTAATGTAAAGTGAGTAATAAATCCAATAGTATAAGCGAGTGTTGCATCTGTGGCATCCTGTCTAATGAGTTCTTTTGCATGTTTAAAGAAATCTGTGGCAGGAAGCTGATGCATTCCAAACCCTAATGATTTTACAGGATTCTTCTTATAGACATCATAATAAAAAAGAATATCTGGACCATGAATCCCTATATGATATAAATCAATGTAGGGCATGATCCTTTTCTTGATGTTTTCATCAAGCTGACTTAAAACCTGTTCACCAAAAACATAATGTGTATAACCTGCTGGCATAAAAAAACCTCCTGAAACCTATTATAAGCTAGTATTTCTTAACATAAATCAAAAATAGATTACGTTTCTGTTAAGATTGTGTATCTTCATTATACCGTAAACACTTATTTTTGGTGAATATTTCAACCATTTCAAAAAAATAAATACAAAATTTACGCAAATCACAATAACTGTTAGGAAATAGAGTATGTTAAAAAGATAATTTTATGCTATAATGTGTTATACAGACAAAATGAAAGGGGTTACTTTATGGAAAAGACACTCGAATATGCAGGAATTAAAAACTATACAGGAAAAGCACATTATAATTTATGTCCTGCTAAATTAGTAGAATACGCTTTAAAGCGTAAAGAAGGATTATTAACTGACCAGGGTGCATTAGTTGTAAAAACAGGAAAATATACTGGTCGTTCACCACATGATAAATTTATTGTAGATACACCAGAGGTACATGAACAGATTGCCTGGGGTGATGTCAATGTAGCCATGAGTGTAGAAAACTACAATGCATTAAAAGAAAAAGTACTTAACTATATGAGTGACAAAGAATTATTCGTATTTAAAGGCTTTGCTGGAGCTGATAAGAAATACCGTCGTAAATTCACTGTCATCAATGAACTCGCATGTCAGAACCTATTTATCCATCAATTATTGATTAGGCCTACAAAAGAAGAATTAGATAATTTTGGTCTGACTGATTATACTATCCTTGTTGCTCCAGGGTTCCATTGCATTTCTGAAGTAGATCATACTAACTCAGAAGCAGCTATTATTATTAACTTTACAGAACGTACAGTTATTATTGTAGGTTCACAATACTCAGGAGAAATCAAGAAATCAGTCTTCACAATCATGAACTATTGCATGCCTTTACAGGAAAACATTCTCCCTATGCATTGTTCAGCAAACATGGATCCAGATACTGGAGAAACAGCTATCTTCTTTGGCTTATCAGGTACAGGTAAAACAACACTTTCTACAGACCCTAATAGAATGTTGATTGGGGATGATGAACATGGATGGAGTGAAGAAGGAATTTTCAACTTTGAAGGTGGATGTTATGCAAAGACAATTAACTTATCTCCTACAGGAGAACCAGACATCTATCGTGCTATTCGTTTTGGTTCAGAACTAGAAAACGTAGTTGTAGATGCAAAGACTAGACAGCCAGATTATGATGATAGTACACTTACAGAAAATACACGTGTCGGTTATCCTATTGAATATATTCAAAATGCCCAGATTCCAGGAGTAGGTGGAGTACCTAAAGTCGTTATTTTCTTAACTGCAGATGCCTTTGGTGTATTACCACCAATTTCTAGACTTGATTATGATGCTGCAATGTATCAATTCGTTACTGGATTTACATCTAAAGTTGCAGGTACAGAAAGAGGCATCAGCGAACCACAGCTACATTCTCTACACTATTTGGAGAACCATTCATGCCTCTAGAGCCAAGTATTTATGCACAGTTACTTGGTTCACGTCTAGAAGCCTATGGTACTAAGGTTTATTTAGTAAATACTGGATGGAATGGTGGACCTTATGGTATTGGTTCACGTATGAAACTATCATATACACGTGCTATGGTCACTGCAGCAGTCAATGGATCATTAGATAATGTCATCTATTATTATGATTCACGTTTTAATCTTCATGTCCCTCAATCATGTCCTGGAGTCCCAGAATATGTATTAAACCCTAAGGATACATGGGCTAATAAGGAAGCATATGAAGATATGGCTAATGAACTTGCTATGATGTTTGAAGCAAACTTCAATACTAAGTATCCACATATGCCAGAAAATATTAGAAAAGCAGGACCACATCCTAAGAAATAAAAGCCACTTATGTGGCTTTTTGGAGGTTTTATGAGAGAAATAGGGAAAAGTAAAATAGAATATCCTGATACTTATATTGTAGTAGATGTAGAGACTACAGGACTTAGTCCTGAAACAGAAAGACTGATAGAAGTCGCAGCTATTAAGTATGTCAATCACAAAGAGGTGGCACGCTTTAGTGAACTCATTAACCCGTTAAGAGATCAATTACCTGTAGACTTACTAGATAAGGATAAAACTATCTATATAAGTGATTTTATCGAGAATCTCACAGGCATTTCTAATCGTATGTTACATGATGCAAGAGGGGAAAAAGATGTCCTTAAAGAGTATATTAAGTTCATAGGGGATGATATGATCATAGGTCATAATGTCCGTTTTGATATTCGTTTCATCTATGATGCACTTCTAAGAGATTATGGAGTCCTTTTTCAAAATGATTATATTGATACATTGAAGATTGCAAGAAAACTTTTACATGAAGATTTGAAACGCTATAGACTCAAGGATCTTGCAGATCATTATCATATTGATTATTCTCATGCACATCGTGCAGTGAATGATTGTGAAATTACGCATATTGTATATGAAATGATGATGGAAGATATCTTCAATAACTTTGGGACAATAGAGAATTATCGTAAGAAAAGAAAGAATAAGAAATAGAAAGGATGATCATAAGATGTTTGTTGAAGAAGATGAATTAGAAAGAAATAAACAATTATTAGATTTGCGTAGAAGTGTATTGGAAGTGGAAGAAGAAAGATTAAGTGGACAACCTACAATGAGTATTTCTGAAGCAAGAATTGCACGTGATAAGAGAATTGATATATTGAGATTAAAAGGCTTGAAAAAGTGACTTCAACTGTTAATATTGTATATAATTGTTATATGAACTAATTGGAGATAGAAAGGAAAAGAACTAACATGAACAAAATCGCAAGCTTTACAGTGAATCATTTAACTTTATTACCAGGTATTTATGTATCTAGAAAAGATAAGGTAGGAGAAGAAGTCATTACTACTTTTGATATACGTATGACAGCACCTAACAGAGAACCTGTTATTAATACAGCTGAAATCCATACAATGGAACATTTAGGTGCCACTTTCTTAAGAAATCATAAGGAATGGGCTGAAAAAGTTATTTACTTTGGGCCTATGGGATGTCGTACAGGATTCTATATGATTCTTGCAGGAGATTTAGAATCTAAGGATGTTGTAGGATTAGTGACTGAAATGTTTACTTTCATGGCTGAATTTGAAGGTGATGTTCCAGGTGCTGCGGCAAGAGATTGTGGTAACTATTTAGATATGAACTTACCTCTTACTAAGATTGTTGCGAAAAGATTTTTAGATAACACTCTTAAAAATATTACAGAAGAACATTTAGTATATCCAGACTAAGACTTCCATGGAAGTCTTTTTGCCTGTACGTACATATATTGATTAATTACTTACTTGTATGTATACTAGTAAAGAGAGGTATTATTATGCATTTATTTCTGACAAGCTCAAACTTAACATTAAATGGTCAATATATTAATGAAGAGAATGGTTTCCGTTCTCTTCTTTTTGATGTTCTTCCTCGTCATATTCGTTGTCTTTATATACCATCTGATCCAATTGATACGCCACATAATGATGAATGGGGAAACTACCAAAAGAAAGCCTTGATGAATAGTCATTTCTTAGTGGATACATTTACTATTCTGGATGATCGAAACAAAGAGAAGACAGAAGAACTAGTGAAAGAATCAGATCTTATCATACTTGGAGGAGGACATGTGCCTACTCAAAACAAGTTCTTTAGAGAAATCCACTTAAAGAAGTATTTGAAGGAGTATGAAGGTGTGATAGTAGCGTCAGTGCAGGTTCTATGAACTGTGCAAAGACTGTATACGCCATGCCTGAACTCCCAGGAGAATATTTGGATAAGAAGTATCAAAGATATCTTCCGGGGTTAGAACTCACTCAAACAATGATCATTCCGCACTATAATGAAATACATGATGATTGTTAGATGGTGTACATATCTTCAAAGATATTGCCTATCCTGATAGTGCCAAAAGAACATTTATTGTGTTAGTAGATGGAAGCTTTATCCATATTCATGAAGGCAAAGAAGTGATTCATGGACTATCTTATAAAATAGAAAAAGGAAAACAATCACTTATACAAGAAAAAGATTGTATGTTCACATTGGATTCATAAAGAGGGGTTATATTATAAATGTATTAAGAAACTCCCTTAAAAAATATCTTAATACACAAGAGCAAAAGAAAATTGTTTTTAACTCTCCCCTTAAAACATAATTGTATACAAGAAGGACGTTTCAATGCGAAACGTCTTTTTTGTATAGCACCATATAAAAAACAAGCTGGATAACTAGCTTGTTAGTTTATTAAACCTGTATCTCTTAAGAGCAAAATAAAACACTGTGTTTACCGCAATTCATCCACCTCCTATAATGTGGGGGGAATTATTGCTCACGGCGTGTTAAAAGGATCTGATTAAAAACGTTTTTTTATAGCATACCTGTGGTTTATGGGTATTCAAATTTTTAAATTGTAACGTGAATATAAATATTGTATGATATTTATATCATGAAGAGAGGAAGCTGTATTATGGACTACGATCAATATCTTGAAGAATGCAAAAAAATCAAAGAAAGAAACTATCTTCTTTTAGATCTTTTTAAAGACGATCTTATTCAATCAGGTTTAAAAGATAAAACTATTAGCCGTCATCTTTCCAATGTAGAATTCTATATTAATGAATTTTTACTATATAGGGATGCTTATCCTATGGAAGAAGGGCTTAATATGCTTGATGATTATTTAGGAGACTTCTATATCCGTAAATGTTTATGGTCTACGCCTGGTAATATTAAGTCAACTGCGGCAAGTATAAAGAAATTTTATAAATCTATGTTAGCTCATGGAGAGATAGATAAAGCGGGTTATCATGACTTATGTTCTTTGATCAAAGATTCTATGGAGGTATGGCAGACGGACTGTGCTATTTATAATGATCCAGAAAGTCCCAATCCATTCTATCCTTTTTAAAAGGGCTGTAACAAATAGGTAGTATTTACTACTACCTTGAGCGTTACAGCTCTTTTTCATATTTTAGACGCACTTAAAAAGAACCTTTCTATTTCTTTAAAAAATATCATCTGATAAATAATCTAAACATCTTCTTGATTTCTTCGTTTTTGTTTCATATTCAGTTTGTGGTATTTCCTGATATTATGCCCCATTGCAACAAGATCCATCTCCACCTGAATATTGTCATGTCCTCTTCTGTAGAGTCTGTCATGACCGTAACTCTCTTTGAAATCACCGAATGTTTCTTTTGCTTTGTTATCTCTCTTGTACACGAGTTTTTTACCTCTTTCTCATGTAATATTTTTTCTTGCTTCCTTATGAAATTCATCAAGTTCCTTGCAGTCGTTTATGTATCTTCCAATTCTGGATGGACAACCATCACAGTGACGATTTATTAGATAATATAAAATGACGAGAAAACAAAAAAGTAACTCTCCTTAATTGTTCAATCGTGGATTTACCATTATATTTTGAGTAGAAACAAAAAATTCATAGTATTGTGGGATTACCGCAAACAAATAAGGAGAGTTACCTATGATTATAGTAATAATAATTGGGATGGATGTCCATACTATAAACTACACTTTATGCATTCATTAAAGTGGAATTTAACTTTTCACTTTAGAAATTCAAAAGAAATATGAAAATCTAGTAGTGCATATGTCTGATATACCTTATAATCTTGTTGGTGTATCATTGCAAACTAAATATACCACAAAAGAGCGGACGTCGGTCCGCTCTTTGCTTTTTATGAAACTGTAATGAGTTGTTCACCTGTTATAGACCCTAATCTATAAGTCCTGTCTCTCTTAATAAGAGTTCTAGATCTGTACCTTTTACATTCTTTAATACAGTCTTTAAAAGCATCTTTTCCTTGAAGTTTAATGGTAACTCACTAATCTTCTTCTTATCTACTGCATAATAAGCGGCTCTTAATAATTCTCTGATATCATATTGAGAACCCCATACTTCAGGTACACCACGATCGACATTCAGTAATGTATAGACACTTTCCATACCTGTACGCATAGAATATTCAGTCGTAAAGATAGTATCTCTTGGTGTTTCTGCGAACTGTCCAATAAATGCGAAGTTCACTGCACCTTCTGGTACAACTTTAGGACGGTCTACATTCTTTCTAGGCTGGAAGAAAGCATTGATATAAGGCATGAAGCATGTTGTTGTATTACATGCATTTTCTGAATAGTCTTTGATCTTGCTTTCATCCATACCAATATGGTAAAGCCATTCCTGACAGATTTCTTCACCTGTACAATCTCTCATAGCTTTCTTGATATAGTTACCTTCTGTATCAGTATGAAGAGCATAGAGCCATACAAGTACTGTATCTTTATTCTGAGATCTAAACTGTGGCTGACGGTTAATAGTCCAAGATAGGAACCAATTATTTACACTATCCTTAACAGTCACTATACCACCAGTAGTCACTTTACCAGCACGAGGATCACGTTTACAGATATTCATAATATGCTGAATAATATCTTCATTAGATGTTTCTACAGTGGCACTCATCCAGTTAGTTGCTTCTGTATCACTACAGAATACATCGGGATGTCCATATTCGTCATGTTTAGCTTGTTTCGCAATATTCTTCCACAAATCCCATGATTCACCCTGACCATTCACAATATGAGATAAATCAGGTGCATGAGTCTGATCACCATAACTTGATGTATCAGTACAACATCCATTAGTAATAAAGACTAAATCATCTGCAGTTAAAGGAATAGACTGTTCTTTATTATCTTTTACATAAATAAGTTCTTTAGCTGTTTTCTTACCATCTACATCCTCAATAACGACATTCTTGACATCCATACCAAACTGAACATCTACATCATGCTTCTTTAGATATTCAATTAAAGGTAAGATCATACTTCATACTGATTATACTTAGTAAATCTTAAAGCACTGAAGTCTGGTAAACCATCAATATAGATGACACATAACGACATAAATAACGCTTCATTTCTAACGCACTAGACCATTTCTGGAAGGCGAACATAGTCTGCCAATATAGCCAGAAATTAGTCTCCCAGAATGATTCTGGTAATACATCTGAAATTTTCTTATCTTCTAGATTAACTTCTGGTGTAATAAAGAGCTGGGACAATGCCATTGCGCTATCTTTATCTAATTTAAATAGCTTATCAGTATGCGCATCTTCGCCCTTATTGACTGTTGCACGACATAAAGAGTAGTTAGGGTCATGCTTATTAAGCCAATAGTATTCATCTAATACAGATACGTTAGGTGTTTCAATAGAAGGTACATCACGGAATACATCCCACATGATTTCAAAGTGGTTATCCATTTCACGTCCTCCACGCATATAGAAGCCTTTATGAACATCTTTATGACCATCACAGCTTCCACCTGCAAGTTCTAGCTTTTCTAATAAATGAATATGATTGCCAGGCATCTGTCCATCTCTTACAAGATAGAAGGCAGCAGTTAAACCTGCCAAACCTGTTCCAATAATATAAGCTGATTTCTTTTCAACACCTTCTGGTTTTTCTGGGTGTGCAAATGCTTCGTAAGTTCCTGATGAATAATACATAATAGTTACCTCCTTGATATGACTCTAGTATAAATCATATTTTATCACTTTTATTTAAACAAACAAAAAGCCATGATAAATATCTTATCATGACCAATTAAGTGTAAAAATTTTAATCAAACTATTAATTTTGATGAATTTCAAATCTTTTAAGAGCTCTTTTGATACATCCATGCATGATTTCATCCATCTTATCTAATAATCTTTCAGGATCTTCTCTCATGTCATCATTCAACCAGTCTATCAATAATCCAACAATACAATAAGAATAGAAACGAGCAATAAATTCTTTATCTGACTCTTTGATAGATATGTCTTGGGCTTCTTCCTCTATCTTCATTTTAAGTAGTCCTTGAATCATCGGGGATAAATAGCTTTGAAACTCTTCTTGGTGTAATGAATGATATACATTCATAATATAGATCTTGTCTTCTTTCATCTTATAGAGAAGACAAATAAATCCTTCAGGGTAGATATTTGTATTTAATAGTAATTGATGTATTTCCTCCAAGATGATCCAGGAAAGTAAATGATGCATATCAGTAAAGTGATAATAGAATGTCATACGGTTAATACCACATTCCTTTGTGAGATCACCAATCGTAATCTTATTAAAAGGTTTTCTTAAGAGTAATACCTTTAAAGAATCTTCTAATGCATGTTTTGTGATTTCACTCATAAGTTAAATGAATCCTTCTTTTTCTTCTTATATATAAGCAGAGAAATAACTGCAGTAAATACTTCTGTAATCCAAAAAGCATGCCATACACCAGTTGGTCCAAGTAGTGAAGAAAGAATATAAGCACATGGAAGAATAATGACTACATAACGACATAAAGAAATAATGAGTGATGGAATACCCATACCTAGCCCTTCTAGTACACCTCCTGAAGTAAGCGAGAGTGAAGAGAAGACAAAGGAAATACTAATAATACGTAGGGCAATCACACCGGCATCAAGTGTTTCTTTATTCTTGGTAAAGAGTCCCATGATTCTTTAGGGAATACAAAACAAAGAAGTGTTCCAGCAATCATAATAATTAAACTCAAACCAAGAGTGAGCTTATAGATTTTATTAATACGATTATATTCTTTAGCCCCATAGTTATATCCAACAAGTGGTCTAATACCCTGGATAATTCCATTAGATGGCATAAAGACAAATGTCTGAAGCTTATAATAGATACCTATACTACGACATAGATAGCTGAATAAGAAATAAGAATCGCATTTAATACAGAAATAAGAACAGAAGGTAAGGCAATATTTAAAGTAGCAGGAATACCAATACCATATAACTTTTTATAATATTGAGTACTATCTAAAGCTTCCTTATGATACGTAGTGGTAAATCTACCTTATAATAATATAGATATAGAATAAAAGGAACTGTCTGACCAATACCAGTCGCAATCGCAGCTCCTGCAATACCCATTGCAGGAATAGGACCTAAACCAAATATTAAAATAGGATCTAGAATAATATTTGTGACACATCCTATAATCATAATCTTCATAGTGAGAGCCATACGTCCTAAAGACTGATAGATCTTTTCAAAGGCAATACCTACCTGAATCACAAAAGAGAATGAGAAGGCAATACGTCCATATAATATCCCATCCTTTAATACAACAGGATCATTTGTAAAGAATTTTAAGAAGTTAGGAATAAACACAACACATACAATCATTAAGATTATTCCATGTATTGCAGAAAGTAATAATCCTGTGCCATAGAATCTTCAGCTTTCTTATGATCCTCTGTACCTAGATAGAATGCAATCACTGCATTCATGCCCACACCAAACCCTACGGCAATCGCGGTAATAAGGTTCTGAATAGGGAATACTAGAGATAAAGCATTCATCGCATTCTCACTAATACGCGCTACAAAGAAACTATCTACGATATTGTAGAGAGAATTAACAAGCATTGATAACACCATTGGTAAGCTCATCGAGAGTACTAAAGGGAGTATAGGTTTTGTTTTCATATAATCTTGATTCATAATTTTCCTCCTAAACATACAAAAAGCCACACAACGTAAAAAACGCTGTGTGGCGAAAATAAGATTTCTCTTACAAAAATCCACAACCAAAAGGTTTTGTACATAGACATTATCATATATGGGATATGATGTCAACTTTTTTATGAATATGGTATATTATGTGTATAAGTATGGTATTTATAATTCCTAAATCGGGATTATTGCAATGAAAAATGATAGTGATATAATGGGGGCATAGTAAATAGGAGATATATTTCGAGGAGTAACTGTATTTATCTAGAATTATAAGTTGTTAGGGATTAGATGAATATATAAGTTATATGTATAGATGTCCATATACATATTGGGTATATTTTCTCTACTTACTTACAATTATGAAAGGTAGGAGATAAAATGGTAGGAATTATCCTTGCGAGCCATGGTAAATTCGCAGAAGGCATTTTCCAGTCAGGATCTATGATCTTTGGTGATCAGGCTAACGTTAAAGCCTGCACATTAATGCCTAGCGAAGGACCAGATGATATTCGCAAAAAGATGGAAGAAGCGATTGCTGGTTTTGAAAATCAGGATGAAGTATTATTCCTTGTAGACCTTTGGGGTGGAACACCATTCAATCAGGCAAGTGCTTTACTTAATGGACATGAAGATAAGTGGGCAATTGTCACTGGTTTAAATTTACCAATGTTGATTGAACTTATGCATCTCGTATGTCTATGGAAACAGCTCATGAAATCGCTACACATGTCACTGAAGTGGCAAGAGATGGTGTTAAACCAAAACCTGAAACACTAGAACCTAAGAAGGAAGTAAAGGTAGCAGCTGCTGCACCAGCACCTCAGGGCGCTATTCCTGAAGGAACAGTTATTGGTGATGGTCACATCAAGTATGTATTAGCAAGAATTGACTCACGTTTATTACATGGTCAGGTTGCGACTGCATGGACTAAGACAACTCAGCCAAACCGTATCATCGTTGTATCTGATGGTGTGGCTCATGATGATCTTAGAAAAGAAATGATTATTCAGGCAGCACCTCCAGGTGTTAAAGCTCACGTAGTACCAATCGATAAGATGATCCAGGTTGCTAAGGATCCACGTTTGGTAACACAAAAGCATTAGTATTATTTGAAAACCCACAGGATGCACTTCGTGCAATCGAAGGTGGCGTTGACATCAAGACATTGAACTTAGGTTCTATGGCTCATTCACAGGGTAAAGTCGTTTGTACTAAAGCCGTATCAATGAGTCAGGATGATGTAGATACTATTGAAAAGATTATGGCTAAGGGTGTTAAGTTTGATGTACGTAAAGTACCAAATGATTCACCTGATAACATCAATGCAATTCTTAACAAAGCTAAAGAAGGATTGTCTAAATAAGGGAGGAAATAATTTATGTCAGCAATTTCAATTGTGCTGATTGCGATTGTTGCTTTACTTGCAGGTATGGAAGGTATTCTTGATGAATTCCAGTTCCATCAGCCTCTAGTAGCATGTACGTTAATCGGCTTAGTTACTGGACACTTAAAGGAAGGTATCATCCTTGGTGGTTCATTACAGATGATTGCCCTTGGTTGGGCAAACGTTTGGTGCTGCTGTTGCACCAGATGCTGCTCTTGCATCAGTTGCTTCAGCAATCATCATGGTATTAGGTTTACAGGGTGGTAGTACAAACGTTACTAACGCTATCAATACTTCTATCGCTGTTGCAGTACCATTATCAGTTGCAGGTTTATTCTTAACAATGATCTGTCGTACTCTTGCAATCCCTATGGTTCACTTCATGGATGGGGCTGCAGAAAAAGGTGACTACAAGGCTATTGAAAGATGGCAGGTTGCTGCAATCTTAATGCAGGGTCTTCGTATTATGATCCCAGCAGTTATCCTTTGCTTCGTTCCAGCTAAGGTTGTAACAGGTGCATTAAATTCTATGCCAGCTTGGTTATCTGGTGGTATGGCTGTTGGCGGTGGTATGGTTGCCGCTGTAGGTTATGCAATGGTTATCAACATGATGGCTACAAAAGAAACTTGGCCATTCTTCGCTCTTGGTTTCGTTTTAGCAGCTATCTCAGAACTTACTTTAATCGCATTAGGTGTTATTGGTGTAGTTCTTGCTTTAATCTATCTTGGATTAAAAGACAATGCTGGTAAAGGTAATGGTGGCACTGGAGGATCTGGAGATCCACTTGGTGACATCTTAAACGACTATTAATCTGAAGGAGGACGAACATTATGGCAGATAAGATTACACTATCTAAAAAAGATAGAATGGACGTATGTTGGCGTCATCAGTTCCTTCAGGGTTCTTGGAACTATGAACGTATGCAGAATGGTGGTTGGTGTTATTCAATTATCCCAGCTATCAAGAAATTATATAAGACTGAAGAAGATAGAGCCGCTGCATTAAAGCGTCATCTAGAATTCTATAATACACATCCTTATGTATCAGCTCCAGTTATGGGTGTTACATTAGCACTTGAAGAAGAACGTGCAAATGGTATGCCTGTAGATGACCAGACTGTACAGGGTGTTAAAGTTGGTATGATGGGACCTCTTGCTGGTGTTGGTGACCCAGTATTCTGGTTTACAGTAAGACCAATCTTAGGTGCATTAGGTGCTTCACTTGCATTATCAGGAAGCATTGTTGGACCATTATTATTCTTCGTAGTATGGAACTTAATACGTATCGCATTCTTATGGTATACACAGGAATTCGGTTACAAAGTAGGTACTTCTATTGCTAAGGATATGTCAGGAGGACTCCTTGGTAAAGTTACTGAAGGTGCTTCTATCCTTGGTATGTTCATCATCGGTGCATTAGTACAGAGATGGGTATCAATCAGCTTTACTCCAGTAGTATCTCAAGTTACTCAGTCTAAAGGTGCTTATATCGAATGGGATAAGTTACCAAAGGGTGCTGCAGGTATCAAAGAAGCATTATCTCAGTATAACTCACTTGGTGGTAATGGATTAAACCAGGTTAAGGTTACTACTTTACAGCAGAACTTAGACCAGTTAATCCCTGGCTTAGCAGCATTATTACTTACATTATTATGCTGTTACTTATTAAAGAAAAAGGTATCTCCAATCGTTATCATCATCGCATTATTCGTTGTTGGTATCGTTGCAAGAGTTATCGGTATTATGTAATTACTAGAGGCAGTTTCACTGCCTCTTAATTTTAAGGAGGAAATAAAATGGCACAATCACAAAATACAAAAGTTGATTTTTCAATTAAAGCAACTTCACTCAATGGTTTAACTAACTATGGGGATGTCATGGTAGGGGACAAGGCCTTTGAGTTCTATAACGAAAAGAATAAAGAAGACTATATTCAGATTCCATGGGAAGAAATTGATTATATCAGTGCTTCTGTATATTTTAATAAGAAAATTGCACGTTTCGCAATATTCACTAAAAACAATGGACATTTTACTTTCTCTACACGTGATAATGTGAAAACATTACAGGTGGTTGGAAATCATTTTCCAAAAGAAAAAATGTATCGTTCCCCTACGTTCTTTACCATTATTAAACGAGGATTAAGATACATTTTTGACTCCAATTATCGACATAAAGTAAATGGTCAGGCTTAATTGCCTGGCCAATTTTTTTGTATTCCATTAAGAATAAAGTCTGTTAGAAGATAGATAATTCTTCTATAGAATAATCATAACTGTTTGTAAACCAATTCATATATACAGATATAATACCAGGAATACACAAATCAACTGCTACTTTAAATCTTTTTTGATCTAGTGTTTCTGTTTCTTCAATACGCTGTTGTACATATTTTCTAAGAATATCTACAATCTTTACAATAAGAAAAGAACGGTTATTTGTATTAAAAAGTAAACCATAGAATTCTAGATCATGATTTACTGTTTCTGTAAACTTAATAAAGATTTCGGTTAAGAAATCAGACATATTAGTAAACTCGACTGTACCAATGTTTTTGATGAAAGCTGCGACTACTAGATTTTCTATTTCTTTCATGACATCATTGATATCTGAATAGTAATTATAAAATGTTTTACGGTTAATATTGGCTCTTTTCGCAACATCTGTAATTGTGATTTGATTTATATCTTTTTCATTTAACAGCTACTTAACAAAAGCTTTAAATATTTGCATTGACTTTGTCTTGA
>ENA-OQHA01000400-OQHA01000400.1-human-gut-metagenome-genome-assembly--contig:-NODE-400-length-22210-cov-4.188063_pt1 | contig 22210 bp, 28 predicted proteins | sample MGYA00242558_ERZ504707 | MGnify/ENA primary metagenome ERZ504707 (study PRJEB26092, sample SAMD00036197) | human gut metagenome | host: Homo sapiens | study: EMG produced TPA metagenomics assembly of...
CGACTACTAAGGACACTCAGCTTCTCCGTAAGTACATGACCGACCGTGGCAAGATCAAGCCCCGTCGCGTCACTGGCGCTTGCACGCAGCATCAGCATGACATCGCAACGCCATCAAGCTGCCCGCGAGATGGCTCTCCTGCCGTACACCGTCCCCGTGGTTTCCTCTCGTGGCAACCGCGACCGCGGCTAAGAAGGGAGACGCATCATGAAGGTTATTCTTCTCGATGAGATCAAGGGCAAGGGCGGCGAGGGTGACGTCGTAGAGGTCGCTCAGGGTTACGCTGAGAACTTCCTGTTCCCCAAGAAGCTCGCTGTTGCCGCCACCAAGGGCAACCTCAAGCAGCTTGACGAGCGTCGCAACAACATCGCCAAGCGTGAGGCCGTCCGTCTGGCTACCGCCAACGAGACCAAGGCTGCCTTCGAGGGCAAGACGGTCACCGTTGACGTCAAGGTCGGCGACGAGGGCATCCTCTTTGGCTCCGTTACCGCCGCTATGATCGCTGACGCCATCAAGGCTCAGCTCGGTATGGACATCGACCGCAAGCGCGTCGAGCTCGGTAAGCCCATCAAGTTGCCGGTGCCCACACCGTTGCCATCTCGCTGTACCGCGAGATCAAGGCCGAGGTTGTCGTTCTCGTCGCGTTACCGCCGAGGAGCTCGCTGCCGAGCTGAGGTCGAGGAGGCCGCTGAGGTCGCCGAGGCCGAGACCGCCGAGGTCGAGACTGAGGCTGCTGCCGAGTAGCATTTGCTGCAACGCAACAATCTTGTTCTAAGAAGGGCGCTCTGGGAAACCGGGGCGCCCTTTTGTTTTTTGCGCTGAGTGAGTGTCATGGTGAACGTTGCGTCGAAGTCCTATATACGGGACCGTTCATCCGTTTCGTTCGGTGATGATTGGCGGCGCGTGGCCCGTTTTGGGACCGTGGCTGATACTATGGATGCTCGCAAGCGATATGAATGAGGATGCTCATGGCATACGACGATAGGGAGACGGGGCTGACGGTTGAGGACCGCGGCTCCAAGTTGGGTCTCCCTCAAAACCAAGATGCAGAGGCCAACGTACTGGCCGCTATGCTGCTATCGCCCGAGGTGGTCGAGGAGGCCCAGGTCGAGCTGCAGCCCGATGACTTTTACCGGCCCATTCATAAGACCATCTACACCGCGATGGTCGATATGTACAACAGCCGCATTCCCATCGACTCTATCTCGCTGATCGATTACCTGCGCAGCATCAACAAGCTTGATGCCGTGGGCGGCGAGGCCTACATTTTGGAGCTGATGGGTCAGACCCTGTCGCTCGTGAACTGGCAGCACCATGCCGCCATCGTCCGTCGCGACTCGATGCTGCGCGAGCTGATCGGTGCCACCAACGAGATCAACGCGCTGGCCTATAACGCCCCTACCGACACCAAGGAGGTCGTGGAGCTGGCCGAGAGCAAGCTGCTCAAGGTCACGGCGCGCGAGGTCAAGTCGAGCTACAAGACGTTGACCGAGTTTATGGTCGAGGCCTATAACGAGGCTGAGGAAGTTTGCCAGGCCGGCGGACAGGCCGCGGGCGTGCCCACCGGGCTTCCCGTCACTCGACCGCATGCTTATGGGTTTCCGCGAGGGTCAGCTCATCATTATCGGCGCTCGCCCTGCTGTGGGTAAGACGTCGTTCGCCCTGAATCTGGCGCTCAACGCTGCTGCTGCCGGTTATACCGTCGGCTTCTTCTCGCTGGAGATGTCGGGTAAGGAAATTGCCCAGCGTCTGATTTGCGCCTATGCGATGATCTCGATCAGCGACTTCCGTACGGGCCGCATTAGCCCCGAGCAGTGGGCCAATATCAACGAGGCCACGCAGACCTTGTCCAAGCTCGATATTCTGATTGACGATACGCCCGGCACCACAGTGACCGAGATTCGCGCCAAGAGCCGCCGCATGCTCCACAACAAGGAGAAGGCCATCATCATCCTGGACTACCTGCAGCTGGTGAGTCCTCCGCCGGGACGCCGCTCCGAGAGCCGTACCGTCGAGGTCTCCGAGATGTCGCGTGGTCTGAAGATCATGGCCAAGGAACTCAAGATCCCGCTCATCGCGCTGTCGCAGCTCTCGCGTCAGGTCGAATCCCGTACCGGCAAGCGCCCGCAGCTTTCCGACCTTCGTGAATCGGGCTCCATCGAGCAGGACGCCGATATCGTTATGTTCTTGGACCGCTCCGCCGACGAGCCCGAAGCCTCGCGCGACGATCGACCGACGAGGGCGTTACGCGTATCGTCGTGGCCAAGAACCGTTCGGGCCCGATCGGCGACGTCGACCTGATGTTCCTGCCGGCATCCACCAAGTTCTATGAGCTTGATGGGCACATGCCGAGGAGTAGGACAGGCGCCCGTTGCACGGGTATACTGGGAATGTTTTGTGCTTCTGCGTGCCGGCGTGGCGCGTAGACAGTCCATGATTGTAAGGAGTAAACATGCCGTCAACCGTTTTGGTCGGTGCCCAGTGGGGCGATGAGGGCAAGGGTAAGATCTGCGACCTGGTCGCCGGCGACTTCGATGCCGTCGTGCGCTACTCGGGCGGCAACAACGCCGGCCACACCATCGTCGTCAACGGCAAGAAGTACGGCCTGCACCAGGTGCCCTCCGGCATCATGTATTCCGACCATGTGTCGGTGATCGGTAACGGCTGCGTCGTCAACCCCAAGGTTGTCCTTGAGGAGATCGACATGTTTGAGGCCGACGGCATCACCACCAAGAACCTCAAGATTAGCGGCAACGCGCATGTCATCATGCCGTACCACATCGACCTGGATGGCGCCTTTGAGCAGAAGCTCGGCAAGAAGAACATCGGTACCACCAAGCGCGGTATCGGTCCGTGCTATCAGGACAAGATGGCCCGCATTGGCCTGCGCATGCAGGATATGCTGGACGAGGCGCTGTTCCGCGACAAGCTTGAGACCGCTCTCGCCCGCGTGAACCCCGAGCTTGAGCTCATCTACAACCTGCCCACCTACACCGTGGACCAGATTTGCGACGAGTACCTGCCCATGGCCGAGCGCCTGCGTCCCTACATCACCGAGACGAGCCTGCTGCTCAACAACATGATCGATGAGGGCAAGGACCTGCTGTTTGAGGGCGCCCAGGCGACGTTGCTCGACATCGACCACGGCACCTATCCGTACGTGACGTCTTCCAACTGCACCGCCGGCGGCGCCATCACCGGCTCCGGCGTGGGCATGAAGAACGTCGACCGCGTGCTGGGCGTCATGAAGGCCTATATCACCCGCGTCGGTTCGGGCCCCATGCCCACCGAGCTTTCCTATGAGTCCGAGGCCGGTCACACGCTGACCGAGGAGGCTATGAGTACGGTGTGACCACCGGTCGCCGTCGTCGCTGCGGCTGGTTCGACGGCCCCATCGCCAACTACGCCTCACGCGTCAACGGCCTCACCGATATCGCCCTGACTAAGCTCGACGTGCTTTCGGCCTTCGACACCATCAAGGTGTGCGTGCCTACGACGTCGATGGCGAGCGCTACACCAGCGTGCCCGAGCATCAGGTGCGCTTTGAGCATGCCAAGCCCATCTACGAGGAGCTCCCCGGCTGGAAGTGCGACATCACCGGTTGCCGCAGCTTTGATGAGCTGCCGCAGGAGGCTCAGGACTACGTGGCGTTTATCGAGGATCTGGCACACACCCGCGTGACGTTCATTGGCGTCGGCGCCGGTCGCGAGCAGATCATCAACCGATTCTGGAAGTAATCGGGACTATTTGGTTATTGCGATATACCCCTTTGCAGCCCAAGCGGGCGGCCGAGGGGTATATTTGCTTGCAAAGGGCTCGCGCGGAGCGGGCCATTCATCCATAGAGGAGGCACCCTTGAAGGCGGACACTCAAACCATCGACATCCTGTTGTTGGGCAGCGGCGGCCGTGAGCATGCTTTGGCAGCTAAGCTCGCAGCATCACCGCGCGCCGGCAAGCTCTACATCGCGCCGGGCAACGGCGGCACCGCGAGCTGCGGCGAGAACGTTGTTCTCGACGACTGCGATCCTGCGGCCGTGGCGGCGTTTGCGCAGAGCCACGGATGCGGACTCGTGGTAATTGGCCCCGAGGCTCCGCTCGTGGCGGGCGTGGCCGACGCCGTGCGCGCGGTGGGTATTCCCTGCTTTGGCCCGGGTGCCGAGCGCCAGATGGAGGGCTCTAAGCTGTTCTCCAAGCAGCTCATGGAGCGCGCGGGCATTCCGACGGCAGCCTACGGCTCGTTTACCGACGAGGCTTCGGCTCTTGCTTATGTGCGTGAGCAGGGCGCTCCGCTGGTCGTCAAGGCCGACGGCCTTGCCGCGGGCAAGGGCGTTATCGTGGCGACCGAACTTGAGCAGGCCGAGGAGGCCGTGCGCGAGTGCTTTGGCGGCACCTTTGGCGATGCCGGCAACACCGTGGTTATCGAGGAGATGCTGACCGGCCCCGAGTGCTCGCTTTTGGCCTTTACCGACGGCAAGACCGTGCGCCCCATGGCCACCTCGCAGGACCACAAGCGCGCGCTCGAGGGCGACAAGGGCCCCAACACCGGCGGCATGGGTGTCTACAGCCCGGTGCCCATCGTGACCGACGAGGAGCACGCCACCATGGTGAAGGTCATGGAGCAGACCGTTGCCGAGCTTGCTGCCGAGGGCATCGACTACCGCGGCTGCCTGTACGGCGCTTTATGCTCACGCCCGCCGGCCCCAAGGTGCTGGAGTTCAATGCCCGCTTTGGCGACCCCGAGACGCAGGTCGTGCTGCCGCGCCTTAAGAACGACCTGGTTGAGGTCATGCTGGCCTGCGCCAACTGTGAGCTCGATCAGATTGAGCTCGACTGGCGCGACGAGTGGGCCGTGGCCGTTGTCCTGACGAGCGCGGGCTATCCCGGCAGCTACGAGAGGGGCAAGGTCATCGCCGGTATCACCGATGCCGAGGCCATGGAGAACGTGACCGTGTACCACGCGGGCACTGCTGTGGTGAACGGCCAGCTCTTGACCAATGGTGGTCGCGTGCTTGCCGTGACCGCTCTGGGCGACACGTTCGAGAACGCTCGCAACCTTGCCTACGAGGCCTGCGAGAAGATTGATTTTGAGGGTAAGACCCTGCGTCACGACATCGGCCTGCGCGCGCTGCGCGGCCGCGACGCCTGGGATGCCTAAAGTCCGAGAGGAATGAGACGGATGGACGAAAAGAACGAAGAGCTCGTGGATGCGCAGATCGTCGAGGAGGACAGCCGCGTGTATGGGCACGCCGAGGGCGAACCTGGTGGCGAGGTCGCTGACGAGCCGGCGCTGGTGCTGGGCGACGATGACCCGCACGATGCCGAGCTGCACGAGAAGATTCTTTCGGAGGAGTGCGCCTGGAAGGGCAAGATCCTCGACGTCCACCGTCTTGAGGTTGAGCTGCCCAACGGTCGCCGCAGCGCCCGCGATATCGTTCGCCATCCGGGTGCTGCGGCCGTTGTGGCGCTGACCGAGAGTGGCAAGATCGTACTGGTGCGTCAGTACCGCACCGCCATCGACCGCGTGACGGTCGAGATTCCCGCCGGCAAGCTCGATTCAGGTGAGGACCCGCTCGATTGCGCCAAGCGCGAACTGCATGAGGAGACGGGCTTTAGGGCTGGTCGCATTCGCTTTTTGACGTCGATTGTCACGTCCTGCGGTTTTTGCGATGAGATCATCCACATCTACTTGGCTACCAAGCTCGAGTTTGATGCGCCCAACCCCGACGATGACGAGTTTGTCAACGTGGACCTGGTGCCGCTGCACGAGCTGATCGACGCCGTGCTCGACGGCAAGATCGAAGACGCCAAGACCGTCGTGGGCGCTCTTGCCTGCGACAGTATCGCTCACCGACTAGGCGGGGCAGAGCTCTAGGTTACGCGGTTTTACCAAACCGCGTAACGAGTCGACGCTGCAAACGCCCCTAAGCGCAATCTGCCTTTCAATCGTCGCTCGCGTACCGAAGTACGCGTCGCTCCTCTTTCAAGGCACCTTGCTCGCTTAGGGACGTTTTCGCTGACGCTGCCAGAACATCGGCGTTATGCTTGTTGGGACGCTTTGTTTTCAGCCTGACCGGTTCAACCGGATTTCTCACGCTATTTATTTCTCTTCGAGGATTGCATGTTTAAAAGGTTTCTCTCGTATTACGAGCCCCAGATGGGGCTTTTTGTTGCTGATACTGTTTGTGCTCTGGTGCTTGCCGCCATTGACCTGGCGTTCCCCATTATCCTGCGCAATTTGACCGGTGGGCTGTTTACTCAGGGTCAGGCTGTCATTATGCAGGCGCTCGGCATGATCGCGGTGGGCTTGGTGCTGATGTATGCCGTCCGCTGCGCCTGCCGCTATTTTGTGAGCTATTGGGGTCACGTGATGGGCGCGCGTATGGAGTCCAAAATGCGCGAGGACCTGTTTGACCAGTATGAGCGCTTTAGCTTTGCGTACTTTGACCGCAACAGCTCGGGCGACATGATGAGCCGCGTGGTCAACGACCTGTTCGATATCTGCGAGGCGGCGCATCACGTGCCCGAGTGGATCATCATCTGCGGCATCGAGATTATCGGCTCGTTTGTGATCCTCTTTACCATCGCCCCGGTGCTGGCGCTTGCCATGGCTGTGGTGACGGCGGCGTTTGCGGTCATCATGTTTTGGCAGAACATGCGCATGCGCGAGGTCTTTAGCGACAACCGCAAAAAGATCAGCGGCATCAATGCGCAGCTGCAGGATTCGCTGGCGGGCATGCGCGTGGTCAAGAGTTTTGCCAATGAGGAGACCGAACGCTTCAAGTTCCGCGCCTCCAACAATCGCTATCTTTCGTCCAAGGAGAACATGTATCACGCCATGGGCGTCTATACCGCGACGTATGGCCTGCTCTCGGGTGTGCTCTATGTGATCGTGGTGCTGCTGGGCGGCTGGCTGGTCGCCCAGGGACAGCTGCAGGCGGTCGATATGGCGACCTTTGCACTCTATATTTCGCTGTTCTGCACGCCGCTCGAGACACTCGTCAATTCGGCCGAAACGTATCAGAAGGCCATCGCCGGCTTTAAGCGCATGGACGAGGTACTCTCGACCGCGCCGGATATCCAGGACAAGCCGGGCGCCATGGATCTGCAGGTGACCGCCGGCGCCGTGGATTATCACGACGTGTGCTTTAACTACGAGGATGTTGAGCTGGGCGAGGGCGATGCCGACGAGCGTCCCGTTATCGACCATATGGATCTGTCCATCAAGCCCGGGCAGACCATCGCTTTGGTTGGCCCTTCGGGCGGTGGCAAGTCCACGACCTGTTCGCTGCTGCCGCGCTTTTATGACGTGGCTGTCGGATCCATTAGCATCGACGGCCAGGACGTGCGCGATGTGACGCAGCGCAGCCTGCGCCGCGCCATCGGCCTGGTGCAGCAGGATGTCTATCTATTGACGGTACGATTGGCGAGAACATCGCCTATGGCAAGCCGGGCGCTACGGCTGAAGAGATCGCCGAGGCCGCCCGTCGCGCCAACATCGATGCCTTTATCGAGTCGCTTCCACAGGGCTATGACACGGTCGTGGGCGAGCGCGGCAGCCGTCTTTCGGGCGGACAGAAGCAGCGTGTTGCCATCGCGCGAGTGTTTCTCAAGAACCCCAAGATCCTGATTTTGGACGAGGCGACGAGTGCTTTGGATAACGAGAGCGAGGAGGCGGTGCAGGAGTCGCTCGAAGAGCTGGCACGCGGCCGCACCACGATTATCATCGCCCACCGTCTTTCGACCATTAAGCATGCCGATGAGATTGCGACCGTTGAGCATGGTCGCGTTGTGGAGCGTGGCACGCACGAGGAGCTTCTCGCCCGTGGCGGCACCTATGCCCGTTACTATCGAATGCAGTTCGAAGGTGCGCGTGCGCACGAGCTCGACTGATTGATATGACAGGAAGTTTATGGCTGACAAGAACCCTTTGACTCCGGAAGAAGTGACGGAGTTATTCTCCGAAATCGATGCATCCGGTGTCTTGGATCCCACGCTTGCCAAAAAGCGAACCGAGCGCATGCGTGAGAAGGAGGCTGCGGCCAAGCGCGGTGACAAAGCGGCGCTAGCGCAGCTGCGCAGCGAGGACCGCGCGAGCCAGGCAAAACATATCGACCCGCTGTCCGAGGACGATCCTTCGGGCTCGCAGGTGAGCCATACCATTACGAAGACCGCGATGGCCGTGGTCATCGGTATTCTGGTGCTGATCGTGGGCATGCAGATCGGCTACGGCGTGATGCGCCGTCTGAATACCGCCAACCTGTCCGAGAGCGTTTCGGTGGATACCGTCTCGACCGCGCTCAAGGGTGGACTCGAATGGGGCAACGGCTTTACGCAGTTCCCGCTTGATTTTTCTGTCGACGAGGCCGATGAGCGCACGGGCACGGTTGAGGTGACGGTGTTGGACACGTCGTCTGCCAATGAGCTCGAGCTGCTGTCCAACGGGCAGATCCAGGCCGCGGCGCTTGCGACCAACGCCCTGCTCAACGACAAGATTGACCGCGTGGTGTATAACGTTCACGCCTATATCGACGAGGATAGCAACATTCAGCACGATTCCTTTTTCGGCATGTTCCCGCGCGGGTCATCAGAGCGCCATTTTGACGTTTGTGTGGACCAAGAGCTCATCCAACGCCACGAGTATCGACTGGAAGATGCGCATCGTAAGCATGGACGACACCATTGCCGAGCGCATTCAAAAACAGGTGAACTCGGTTTCGTCGCTGATCGAGGACCCGGTGGTGAGCCAGACCAAGATTGACGAGGAAAAGGCCGAACGTGACCTGGAGCATCGTCTGCATGGCCGCGAGATTTTCCGCGGCGGCAAGCCCGACCGAACGCCGTCCGATCTGCTGGAACAGGACAAGCAAAAGTAAGAGGCCATTATCCCGCATGAGTCACAAGCCCCGCGGATGATTTTTAATCCCCGTCCCAGAAAAATCATTATGCATAGAAAGTCATAATTATCATTTCGTAAACAATTTGATGAAATTAACGCCATGAGGCATGCTTGCGGTTACAATACCGCGAGGCCTAACTACACACCTTTAAACCGGTCCTGTGAGACCGGGAAGGAGAATTATGGCGAACAACCATACCGCGGGCGCTGCCGCCCGCACCTTCGCGCCCAGCGAGCTTTGCCAGCGTATGCTGGCCAAAACCAGCAAGGGCACCTGCGGTCCCTGTATCCTGTATCTTGAGGATGGGACCATTTTTTATGGACGTGCATGCGGCGCCGAGGGCACCGCGACCGGCGAAGTCTGCTTCAACACCTCGCTCGAGGGCTACTTTGAGGTCATGACGACCCGAGTTATGCCGGCCAAATTGTAACCATGACCTATCCGCAGATCGGCAATTACGGTATCGACGAGACCGATGTCCAGTCGGCCTTCCCCGGCGACGCCGTGCGCCCTGCGAGCGCTCCGGCTATGCGCGGCATGATCGTTCGCGATATGTGCGCCACGCCTTCTAACTGGCGCTCGGCCGTCAGCGTGCCGGAGTACCTGCGCGCTCACGGCATCGTCGCTATCGAGGGTATCGACACCCGCGCTCTGGTGCGCCATCTGCGCGACAATGGTTCCAAGATGGGCATTATCTCGACCGAGATCTTCGACGTCGACGAGCTTGCCGAGCGCTTGTCCGCTGCGCCCATGCTGGTAGGCGAGAACCTGGTCAAGACCGTAAGTTGCCCCGCGCCTCACGAGTTTGTGGCCGCCGACCTGCCTGCCACGCATGACTTTGCGCTTGCGGCTGCCGCTCCTGCCCGTCACAAAGTGGTCGCCTACGACTGCGGTGTGAAGCGCGGTATTCTGGAGGGCCTGGTCCGTGCCGGCTGCGATCTCACCGTCGTGCCGTGGGATACGCCCGCCCAGCAGGTGCTCGACATGAATCCCGATGGCGTCTTTTTGTCCAACGGCCCCGGCGACCCCGATGCCGTGGTGGAGACCTATGAGCAGGTACAGCAGCTGATCGGCAAGGTGCCGGTCTTTGGCATTTGCCTCGGTCACCAGATGATCAGCCTGGCCTGCGGCGCCCAAATGGAAAAGCTTAAATTCGGTCACCGTGGCGGTAACCAGCCGGTTATGAATCTGGTGAGCCGTCGCGTGGAGATCACCGCGCAAAACCACGGCTTTGGCCTGCTGTTCCCCAGTCTGGGCAAACTGATTCCGGAGCTTTCCGGCGGCGAAACCGAGCATGCGGCCGACGGTGACCTGCGCGCCTGGGTGCGTCGCGGCATCGCGCCGGTCGTGATGAACGAGCGCTTTGGTCGCATTCGCCTGACACATGTGAACCTCAACGACGGCACCGCCGAGGCATCCAGCTGCTCGACGCCCCGTGTTTCTCGGTCCAGTACCACCCCGAGCTTCGCCTGGCCCCACCGATGCCCACTATCTCTTTACCGCCTTTACGCGACTCATGGACGGCGAGGAGAACTACCTGGACATCGACACCGCGAAGGACCGCCTCGCCGGCTGGAATTTCGCCGACGATGGTTCCGCCGTTCTACCGAACGGCGGACCGGTCGACGCTGCGGCTGCATCTGGCACATCATCTTGCCGTTCTGCTTCGGACGCGCGGGCATAAGCCAGCGCGCCCTCGCATCACGGCAACCTGATGCACCAGCTGCACCCTCGCTGACTTTTCCAAAACATTGAGTCAGCCTCTCTAGGAGGTTTTTAACATGCCTAAACGTACTGACATCAAGCGCATCCTCGTTATTGGTTCGGGCCCCATCGTTATTGGCCAGGCCTGTGAGTTTGACTACTCCGGCGCCCAGGCCTGCAAAGTGCTCAAGGAGGATGGCTTTGAGGTCATCCTGGTCAACTCCAACCCGGCGACCATCATGACCGACCCGGGTCTTGCCGACCGCACCTATGTCGAGCCCATCACCGCCGAGTTTATCGAGCGTGTGATCAAGAAGGAACGCCCGGACGCGCTGCTGCCCACGCTGGGCGGCCAGACCGGTCTGAATGCCGCCGTCGAGCTGGCAAAGGACGGCACGCTCGACAAGTACGGTGTCGAGATGATCGGTTGCGACCTTGCCGCCATTGAGCGCGGCGAGGACCGCAAGCTCTTTAACGAGGCCATGGCGAGATCGGTCTGGAGGTCGCGCGCTCGGGCTATGCCTACAGCGTGGCTGACGCCGAGGCCATCGCCGAGCGCGTGGGATATCCCTGCGTGCTGCGTCCGAGCTTTACCCTCGGCGGCGCCGGTGGCGGCATCGCACATACTCACGAGGAGCTCGTCTCCATCGTGAGCCAGGGCCTTGATCTTTCGCCTGCCCATGAGGTGCTGGTCGAGGAGTCCATCGAGGGTTGGAAAGAATACGAGATGGAGGTCATGCGCGACCACGCCGGCAACGGCATCATCGTATGCTCCATCGAGAACCTCGACCCCATGGGCGTGCATACCGGTGACTCCATCACCGTGGCGCCGGCGCAGACCCTCTCCGACCTTGAGTATCAGCGCATGCGTGTCGCCTCGCTCGCCATCTTGGAGAAGATCGGCGTCGAGACCGGCGGTTCTAACGTGCAGTTTGCCGTGAACCCCCAGACCGGCCGTCTGATTGTCATCGAGATGAACCCGCGCGTGAGCCGTTCGTCCGCACTGGCCTCCAAGGCCACGGGTTTCCCCATCGCCAAGGCCGCCGCTCGCCTGGCCGTGGGCTACACGCTCGACGAGATCGTCAACGACATCACCAAGCAACGCCCGCCTGCTTTGAGCCCACGATCGACTACTGTGTGGTCAAGGTGCCGCGCTTTGCCTTCGAGAAGTTCAAGGGCACTGATCCTACGCTCACCACGCGCATGAAGGCCGTGGGCGAGATTATGGCGATCGGCCGCACCTTTGAGGAGGCCTTTGGCAAGGCCGTGCGCTCGCTGGAGGACGGTCACCAGGGCATCTGCGCCGGTGGCAAGGAGGGTGCTGACAAGCTGAGCGACGACGAGCTCGCTCAGGCCGTGGCAACCCCGACCGAGCATCGCATCTTCTTTGTGGTCGAGGCCCTGCGCCGTGGCTGGGACATCGCTCGCATCCATGCCATCTGCGGTATCGATCCGTGGTACCTCAACCGTATCAACGACATGGTGCAGGTCCAGGAGAGCATCCGCGGCCTGCGTGTGGAGGATATCGACGCCGACGCGATGCGCCTGCTCAAGCAGTACGGTACGAGCGACGCCGAGATCGCCGCGCTGACCGGCTCGGACGAGCGTTTTGTGCGTGCCTATCGCAAGGGTCTGGGCGTGGTTCCCAGCATGAAGACGGTCGATACCTGCGCTGCGGAGTTCTCGAGCGCCACGGAGTACCACTACAAGACGTACGAGAACATCTACCGCACGAGCCCGGATGCCAAGAAGTGCGTGGCTCCCGACGAGACCACGCCGGCGGACAAGCCCAAGGCGATGATCCTGGGCGCCGGTCCCAACCGCATTGGCCAGGGTATCGAGTTTGACTACTGCTGCGTGCATGCGAGCTATGCGCTGGCGGCCCGCGGCTTTGAGACCATCATGGTCAACTGCAACCCCGAGACCGTCTCGACCGACTACGACACGTCCGACCGCCTGTACTTTGAGCCGCTCACCTACGAGGACGTCATGGACGTCATTGACGTTGAGCGTCCCGACGGCGTCGTGGTGACGCTCGGCGGCCAGACCCCGCTTAAGCTGGCGCGCATGCTCGAGGAGAGCGGCGTGAACATCATGGGTACTAAGCCCGACGCCATCGACTTTGCCGAGGACCGCGAGCGCTTTGCCGCCCTGCTCGACAAGCTGGGCATTATGTATCCGCCGGCGGGCCAGGCAACCTCGTTTGAGGAGGCCGAGGCCGTGGCCGCGCACATCGGCTACCCGCTGCTGGTGCGTCCGAGCTACGTGCTGGGCGGCCGCGGCATGATGATCGCCTACGATGCCGAGCATCTGCGCGATTACATGGCCGAGGCCGCGCGCATTAGCCCCGACTACCCGGTGTATCTGGACCGCTTCCTGGAGGGTGCAATCGAGTCGGACGTCGACGCCTGTGCGACGGCGAGGAGGTCTACATCGGCGGTATCCTGGAGCATATCGAGGAAGCTGGTATCCACTCCGGCGACTCCGCGACCTGCATTCCGCCGTTTAGCTTTAGCGAGAGCCTGCAGGCAAAGCTTCGCGAGACCACGCGCCGCATCGCGATGGCGCTGGGCGTGCGCGGCCTGGTCAACGTGCAGTACGCCATTAAGGCGAGACCGTTTACGTGATCGAGGCCAACCCGCGCGCAAGCCGTACCGTGCCGTTTATCTCCAAGGCCACCGGTGTGCCGCTGGCCAAGTGTGCCGCACGTATCATGGCGGGCGATTCCATCGCGAGCTTGGGCCTGCCGAGCGACGAGCGTCAGCTCGATTGGTTCTGCATGAAGGAAGCCGTCATGCCCTGGGGTCGTTTCCCGGGCGCCGACGTTATCCTGGGGCCCGAGATGAAGTCGACGGGCGAGGTCATGGGTATCGCCAAGAGCTATCCCGAGGCATACGCCAAGACGCAGCTGGCAATTGACTACAAGCTGCCCGACCCGAGCGCCGGTAAGGTGTTCATCAGCGTGTGCGACCGTGACAAGCGCCACATCCTTTCGGTCGCGCGTATCCTGCGCTACCTGGGCTTTGACATCTGCTCCACCGAGGGCACGGCGCGCGTGCTGCGCGGCGGTAACGTGACGTGCGAGGTCGTGGAGAAGATTAGCGGCCCGCACGACGGCGAGTGCCCCAACATCGGCGACTCATCGCCGATGGCAAGATTGCGGTAATCATCAACACGCCGTACGGGCCGGGCTCGCGTGGCGATGGCTACCTGCTGCGTACCGAGGCCGTGCGCCGCGGCGTGACCTGCGTGACGGCGATGTCTGCCGCCAACACGTACGTGAGCGCCATCGAGGCCGTGCGTGAGGACCAGCAGGGTCACGGCAGCGCCAACGACATGGGCATGGACGTCATCGCCCTGCAGGACCTGCCGCAGCACACGGTGTAGATTGAGCTGTCCGGCCGGGGCGGGAGGGGCCGAGTTTCCCCCTTTCGCTCCAGCTGCAAGCAGAGTCGCTCAGTGGGAAACTCAGCCCCTCCGCCCCGGCCTACGGTGACTCGCTGCACCGTGTGCTGCCGAAAGGGCTTTGCGCGATGACTAGGGCTGAAAAAGAAAGCGAGTGTGGGCTCCGCCGTTCGTTCGAACGGCGGAGCCCACGTTTTGGATTTATTGGGCTGTGGCGGTGAAGGTTGTTTTGTCGGCGGCGATGTGCACGTGCAACTTTGCCTGACCGTCGCAGCTGATGAGCACGCCTACCTCGAACGGGGTCCCCGTCTTGTCGTAGGTCGAACGCACGATGCGCATCGCCGCCTTACCGGTGTTCTGTCCCAAAAGGCGCGCCTCATGCTTGTCGAGGTTGACCGCCTCGTAGACGGCATCGACGCTTGCGGGCAGGATGCCGGTCTTTTCCGCGATGTAGGCGTAGAGCGAGCCATCCACGTCTTTGCGTGTGAGCTCGGGGCAAAGTGACACGGGGATATAGACGTAGTTGAGCTCCATGGGTTTGTCGTTGGCGAGACGCAGGCGGCGAATCTCCCAGACGGGTGTCCCTTCGGGCACTTTGAGCCCGGAGGCGATGCCGCGGACGGCCGGTATGCTTGAAAAGGCGAGAATCTGCGAGCTCGGAACCCGTCCCGCTTCGCGCATCCGCGCGCTGAAATTCAGGGCCAGGTCGATGCCGGGTGCTGAGGTTTGGGGCTTGATGAACGTGCCCTGGCCGCGCTTGCGCACCACGCGCCCCTCGATGACGAGATCCTGAAAGCAACGGCGCACGGTCGCGCGCGATAACTCCAGCCGCGCACAGATTTCGAGCTCGCGTGGCAGCGGCGTCTTGGTGTCGAACGCCTGGCTGGCGATAAGCAGAGCGATTCGATGTTTAAGTTGGACATAGAGCGGCGTATCACGCTGCGATCGAAGGGTTCGGAGGCGAGAAACGAGATCATGTCCATGGGGTACCTCCATGTCGTGAGCATACGTGACATGGTCTGACACTGCGGGACAAACCGGTGATGTCAGGCCCGATTCTTGTTGGTATGTATGGTACATAAGGAACATAAAACATTTACCAGGCAATCTACCTGCTATTTTAAAAATAATTGGAAGAAAAAATAATTTAGGCACAAAACCAGTTGCTACCGTTAACAGATGAATAGTTGCCATTCGCAACTATTTTCTTGTACCGAACATGCCCCGGCGCAACAATAATCTCGGCAAAAAGCAAAGCCGTGCGACACACGGCAGGTCGAGAGGAGACCGCATGCGGTATCTGGTAATGGTCAGTCACGGAACGCTCGCTCCCGGACTGCACAGTGTCCTCAAGATGCTCGGCAATGACGCCCCGAACATCTTGTCGACGAGTCTCGTGGACGGCATGGGCGCTGACGAATATGTCGAGAACGTCAAGGCGATGCTCGCTCCCGTTACCGCCGATGACGAGGTTGTCCTGCTCGGTGACATCCTGGGCGGATCGCCGCTCACCAATGCTATGAACACGCTGGCCGAGAAGGGCTTGCTCGCCCACACCATTGCCTTCGGCGGTATGAATCTGCCCATGGCTATGACCGCCATGATGGGGCTTGCCACCATGGACCTGGATTCCCTCAAGCAGATGATGCTGCAGGAGGGCAAGAACGGTATGTCCGAGCTTGTGGTCCCGACCGATGACGCCGACGACGAGGACGACGACATCTAGGCCGCACCAAGGTTTCATCTAGCTGCAAACGTTAGGAAGAAGAGGCCGCGACCGCGGGCCTCATGAAGGAAAGGGGAGAACGTATGATTTCGTTCATCCGTATTGACGACCGTATGATCCATGGACAGACCGTTACCCGTTGGGCCCTCGAGTATCCCTGCGACGGTCTTATCGCCGTCAACGACGCCGCGGCGTCCAACCCCGTGCTCAAGGAGGCCTACAAGAGTGCCTCGGACAAGAAGACGTTCGTGTGGACCAAGGAGCACTTCAAGGAGGTCTCCGAGAAGGTTCTCAAGTCCGACACCAAGTACTTCCTGATCACCAAGAGCCCGCTCGACATGAAGGAACTTCTCGTCGATTTTGGCTTTAAGCCCGGCATGGACCGCATCATCGTCGGTCCCTGCAACGATCGTCCCGGCACCACCAAGCTCGGCAACAACCAGTCGATCACGCAGGAAGAGGCCCAGGCGCTCGAGGATCTCACCAACGCCGGCTACACGGTCGAGTTCGCCCTTATCAAGGAGAAGTCCATCGGTGAGTGGCCCAAGTTCCGCGGTCAGTTTGGCTTCTAGTTAGGCGCCAGCCGCATTTTGGTACCTACAGCCTGGGGGAAAGGGCTGAGGAATAAAGAAAGGGGAAAGCATGGCAATCAATGCATTCCAAGCCGCGCTGTTCGGCCTGTTCGCCTGCCTGGCATCAATGCCTGGCATGGGTGGCGCGACGATCGGCAACTACACTCTGGGTCGTCCTCTGGTCGCCGGCCTCATCGTCGGCATCATCATGGGCGATATGCAGACGGGCATCCTCGTCGGCGCTGCCATCCAGGTTGTCTACATCGCTCTCGTGACCCCCGGCGGAACCGTCTCCGCCGACGTCCGCGCCGTGTCCTATATCGGCATCCCGCTGGCGATCCTCGCCATCAAGAACTCGGGCATCGATCCCGCCTCCGCTGAGGCTGCGGCATGGCCGCATCCCTCGGTGCCGCCGTCGGCACGCTCGGCACTGTGCTCTTCTATGGCACCGCCACCATTAACCTGGTGTGGCAGGGCATGGGCTGGAAGTGGCTCGAGAAGGGCGACCTCCACAAGCTCTACCTGGTCAACAACGTTCTGCCTTGGATCGGTCACATCGTCTGCTCGTTCCTCCCGACGTTCATCATCACCATGGGCGGCACCGCCATGGTCGACCTTATGAAGACCTACATGCCCATGGACGGCATCGCGATGAAGACGCTGTTCACCGTCGGCTCGCTGCTGCTACCGTCGGTATCGCCATCCTGCTCAAGCAGGTCATCTCCAAGCCGACGGACTTCCTCACGTTCTTCTTCGGCTTCACCCTGTCCGCTGTCATGGGATGCAACCTGATTGCCGCCGCCGGCATCGGCTGCTTCTTCGCCCTGATCAACTATGAGATCGCTTCGCTCAAGATCGACCTCGCAAACGCTCCCAAGGCAGCTATCGCCTCGGGCTCCGATGATGAGGAAGAGGAGGACATCTAATGGCAGAGAAGAAGAAACTCTCTAAGAAAACGCTTGCCAAGTCGTTCCGTAACTGGTCCTATGGCAACCTGACCTGCTTCTCGCAGGAGCACATGCAGACCTTCGGTTACCTGTGCGCCATGCTTCCGATTGTCGAGGAGCTCTACGACACGCCCGAGGAGCAGAAGCAGGCCCTTCAGACCTACTCCGCGTTCTTCAACACCGAGCCGCAGATCGGCACCATGATTGTCGGCGTCACCGCCGGCCTCGAGGAGGCTCGCGCAAACGGCGAGGCCATCGACGACGACGCCATTAACGGCATCCGCGCCGGCCTCATGGGCCCGCTCGCCGGCCTTGGCGACTCGCTGATCGTCGGTACCCTGATCCCGATCCTGCTCGGTATCGCCCTCGGTCTCTCGACCGGCGGCTCTCCGCTCGGTGCCATCTTCTATATTGTCGTGTGGAACCTGCTCATGTTCCTTGGCATGCGCTTTGCCTACAACCAGGGCTATGAGCTCGGCGGCAAGGCGGTCGAGGCCCTCGTCGGCCCCAAGGCCAAGGCTCTGCGTGATTCCATCGTGATGGTCGGTACCATGGTCATCGGTGCAGTCGGTGCTACCTGGGTCTCCATCACCTGCAGCCCCAATCTGGTGCTGCCCGGCGGCGGTAAGTTCCAGGACACGCTCGACGGAATCTATCCGCACCTGCTGCCCATGGTCTTCATCATCTTCTGCTGGTACATGATGACCAAGAAGAAGGTCAACCCCATCGTTATGATGCTGATCCTCGTTGTGATCGCATTTGTGGGCGTTCTCATTGGCTTCTTCGACCCGGCACTGAGCTACTAGTCATCATCCCCTGGCCCCCTGTAAGGCCGTGCGGCCTCAACCGCACGGCCTTCTGATTTTTCGCCGCCCTTCAAGGGCAATATGGCCAGCGACCTCCATCGCCTACACGACACCCGCTATATTGCTCTTGAAAGATGACGTATTCGAAAAACGATGTTCTTGCACATGATGCACGCTTTGCACGAGGAGGACCCATATGCACGAGAAACACGGACACGACCTTTCGCGCGACGACTTGATCCGCGAGGCAAAGATGCAGACCGATGCTATTCAGCGGCTCAACGTTTGGCTGCGTCTGGGCTATTCGCTCGTGGCTATTGGCTTTTTGGTGGGGATGTGGGGTATGCAGGGCGGCCCCGGCTGGGGCGTCCCCGCGGGCATCGTGTGCCTGGTGGTGGGCACTCCGCTTTCGATTGTGCTTAAGGTTGGCACGACCAACGCCAAAAAGAATGTTGAGCGTATGCTCGAGGCCGCGGGTATCGACGTTGAGGAGCTTATGCGACGCAAGAAGGACGAGCAATAGACTTCCGCGTTGGGGTATCATAAATAATTGTTGCGAATGTTAACTAATGTACGGCAAATGACGGTTTTATGGCCCTTCTAGAGTTGCAAAGGACAATATCCCCAGTGGATTACGATGACGTTGCTCGAAAACTGATTGTGTACTCACGTTCCCTTGCCAAGGGATCCTTGAGTGCTGCCGGCGGCGCCAGTGTGGGCGAGGCACCGGTTTTACAGTATCTATCGGGTATTGACGGTGATGTCATTCCCTCCGAGATCGCCAAGAAGCTGAAATTCTCCCGTGCGCGCATGTCGCATATCTTGGATTCACTCGAGAGCAAGGGTTACGTTCAGCGCAGGGCCGATCCAAACGATCGTCGGCGTGTGCTGGTGAGCATTACCGAGGAAGGCCGTGATTTCGCGGCGAAAAAAAATGCCGAGAGTGTGGCATCGCTCTCGAAGCAGCTCTCAGCGCTCGGCGAGCACGATGCCCAGGAGCTCGTGCGCATCCTGAATAAAGCCTACAGCCTTACCTATGATGCCGACGATTACCTGGACAATCTATAAGGATAAAGACAGCCATTTAGGTGCATCTTAAAATGCATCCGGGGCAATTGTGCCCATCAGCCACCGTCAACATCTCATTCCAAACAAAATCAGCTAACGTACGTCATGGCAATCCCCGGTAGGTCGCAGGGTGGCGGCTGAGCCTTTCCCTCGGGAAACTTCGCGAAGCCCAGTTCCCGAGGGAAAGGCTCAGCCGCCACCACAAAGACCGCAGGGACGGGAGCAGCTATACTACTCTCAGTAGTTAAGGGTCGCGGATTCGCCGCGTCACCGCTCTCAACAGGAGGTCTTTGTTTATGGCAGATCAAAAGCCGGTTGTCGGGATCATCATGGGCTCCAAGTCCGATCTGGGTGTTATGGAAGGCTGCACCGCCGAGCTCGAGGCGCTCGGTGTGCCCTATGAGCTCGTCATTGCGAGCGCACACCGCACACCGGCGAAGGTCCACGAGTGGGCTTCGACTGCTGCCGATCGCGGTATCAAAGTGATTATCGCCGCCGCCGGCAAGGCCGCTCACCTGGGTGGTGTCGTGGCCGCCTTTACGCCGCTGCCGGTTATCGGCGTACCTATGAAGACGAGTGACCTGGGCGGTATGGATTCGCTGCTGTCGATGGTGCAGATGCCTTCGGGCGTGCCCGTGGCCTGCGTTGCCATCAACGGCGCCAAGAACGCCGCCATTTACGCCACGCAGATTCTGGGCGCATGCGACCCCGAGTACCGCAAGGTTATCGAGAAGATGAAGCAGGAGATGGCCGACGCCTAGGCGTTCCGCCGTTTCACCGCAGTATAAGGAGAGCCATGTCCGATTATCAGGGAAAACGATTCAACTTCTCAGATTCCCGATCCGTCGAAGCCGGGTGCTGCCTATGCGGCACAGCAGGGTCGGACATCCTCTCCTCAGCAGCCGCGCGCGCCGCGTTCCGTAACGCCGACGTCCCATCGCCGCCAGGATACGCCGGCTGCGTATCGCCCTTCGTCATATGGCACGGCAAAGAAGCAGGCTCGGACGACGAGGCAGCTGAGTGACGCGCCGTCCAACTATGCCGAGCAGCCGCGTAAGAAACGCCGATCCATCATTCCCATCTTGCTCATCATCGTGGGCATCGGTCTGATTGTCGCCGCCGCTGCCATCTTTATCAATGCTCAGATTGGCTATAAGCAGGCGAGCGATTCGTACCAGAAAATCGAGAAGCAATATGTAAGCGATAAGGACGCCAGCGGCGTGCCGATTATCGACTTCGATGCGCTTGCTCAGACAAACCCCGAGATTGTGGGTTGGATTTATGTGCCGGGAACCAACATCAACTATCCCGTGGTGCAGACCAACAACAACTCCAAATACCTCAACACGCTGTTTGACGGTACATCTAACGCGTCCGGTGCCATTTTCTTGGATAGTGATGACACCGCGCCGGGAATGGTCGACCAGCAGACCACGATTTACGGCCACCATATGAACGACGGATCGATGTTCAATGTGATTTCGGACACCACCGACCAGGCGACGTTCGACAGCATTGAGTTTGTGTATTACATCACACGGGATGCTACGTATAAGCTGCGACCGCTGGCGACCAAAGTTGTCGAGGACACGTATGCCAAGGCGCGCACGCCCAATTTTGAGGGCGATGACGGACTGAAAAATTACCTGTCCGAGATGCTTGACGGTGCCTCTGCCGTGGCGAGTGATGCCACCGATCGTGCTGCTTCGGCAACCAAGGTCGTAACGCTTGTGACCTGTCGTTCGTTATCGCTGAGCAACACGCGTGCCGTCATGGTGCTCACACCGGTCGAGGAGTAGCTAAAATAGTCCCGTTCCAAATTGACTACTCAAAGGGGAAATGATGCTCGAGAACGCTACATCGATGCCTTCGGTTGATGCGTGGCTGCGCGAGGCCAAGGCCGACGCTTCGGCGCCGGTGTGCGGCATGTACCTGACGCATAACGGTGTGGTGCGCGCGACGCCCAAGGCCGAGGTGCGCGGGGTCGAGACTGGCGGCGTGGCCCCCGGGCATAAGGTGGGCAGCATGGTCTTTGACTACGACGCTCAAAAGGTGCGGTCTGCCATCGAAGCGACGCGCGCGATGCCGGGTATCGGCTATGTGCGCGTGTGGCTGGCAAGCGGCGAGCTTTCCGTGGGCGACGACATCATGCTCGTGCTTATTGGCGGGGACATTCGCCCGCACGTGGTCGATGCCCTGCAGGCGCTCGTCGGCACCATCAAGAATGAATGTGTGAGCGAGGTCGAGTGCGAGGCGTAGGGCCTTGCGTCGATAGAAGGCTCGTTTATAAAATGCCCGCCGGTACGTGTGATACCGGCGGGCATTTTGCGTTTTGGGCGCGGCGGGCGCTAAACGCGCGTGGCGTCCTTGGGGCTCATGGTCATGCTCTGGAAGCGGTTCTCCATGTAGTCGTTATCGAAATACTTGCCGTAGAACTGTGCGACGGGAATGTTCGGCTCCGTGCCGTTAACGCGCTGGTACCAGTAGTCGAGCGACTGCAGCGTCATGACGCCGTCGACCAGCATAATGACGGTAAAGATGACGGTGGCCGAGTAGCGGCTCTTCCAGGGGATCTTGTTGATGAGCTTAAGCAGCCTCGGTAGCAGCAGCTTGATCCAGATGAGGCCACCTAGGCCCCACAGGCAGGCAAAGCCCGTGCAGGTGCGTCCGCCCGTGAGGACCACGAGCGGATCGGGCAAACCAAACAGCGTTATGTGCGAGTAGCTCCACGAGACCACGCCAAACGCGGTCTGCATAAACCAGCCCACGAACACCTCAAAGCTCGCGCCGAGCACAGCGCTCACCAGGAAAATGATGATGGGGTTCTTTTTGTAGAAGCGGTTAAGCACCATGGTCATGAGCACGGCGCCAAATCCGTAGATGGGGCTGAAAGGGCCAAACAGCATGCCGGCGCGGTCCTGGTAGACGCCCGGGTCGTTGACCGTCATGTGCCAGATGTCCTCCAAGATAAGTCCCAGTACGCAGCAGACGAAGAATACCCAGAACAGGTTGAAGTAGTTGAGCTTGATGTAGCCCTCGCCGGTCTCATCGCGGCCGAGCATGCCCTCGGCGGCGGCATCGCGG
>ENA-OQHA01000401-OQHA01000401.1-human-gut-metagenome-genome-assembly--contig:-NODE-401-length-22165-cov-6.367547_pt1 | contig 22165 bp, 24 predicted proteins | sample MGYA00242558_ERZ504707 | MGnify/ENA primary metagenome ERZ504707 (study PRJEB26092, sample SAMD00036197) | human gut metagenome | host: Homo sapiens | study: EMG produced TPA metagenomics assembly of...
GCCCCATTTGGCCACTCTGGTACTTGCCCAACAATATTTTAAAAAGAGCGGAAGACGGGGCTCAAACCCGCGACCCTCAGCTTGGAAGGCTAATGCTCTATCAACTGAGCTACTTCCGCAATTTTTAGTGGGCAAAGATGGATTCGAACCACCGAAGGCGTAAGCCAGCAGATTTACAGTCTGCCCCATTTGGCCACTCTGGTATTTGCCCGTCCGCAATCAAGATTTAGTGCTTTTCTCAATTGCGATGCAAAGGTACGATTATTTTTTTAACTTGCAAATAAAATCAATCATTTTTATTGCTGTAATTGCACATTCGTCACCTTTATTTCCTAATTTCCCTCCGGCACGGTCTTCTGCCTGCTGCATGTTATTGGTTGTGATGAGGCCGTAAATGACTGGTGTATCGGTAGTTGCATTCAGTTCTGTGATACCTTGGGTGGCTCCGGCACACACATAGTCAAAATGAGGCGTATCGCCACGTACTACGCAGCCTAATGCGATGACTGCATCTACTTTTCCGCTTTTTACGAGCTGTGATGAGCCGAAAGTCAGTTCGAAGCTGCCCGGAACGTAATATACCAGGATGTTTTCATTCTTTGCCCCGTGTTTTTTCAATGTGTTGACTGCTCCTTCAAGCAAAGCTCCTGTAATGTTATGATTCCATTCAGACACTACGATACCAAAGCGCATCTGTGAGGCATCGGGTACGGAGTTAAAGTCGTAATCTGAAAGATTGTGATAAGCTGTAGCCATATTGTTTGTCTTTTTAAGTTTGTATGTTAAAGAAAAAAGCCGGACCGAAAAACCTCGGTCCGGCCTGAATGATACTTATACTAATAGAAGTATGTTTCTTGTGGTTTATTTCAAAGAAGCACGTTCGATGTACTTATCGATATCCATTGCCTGATATGAGTTACCGTATTTGTTCTTAACCTGCTTGTAAGCTTCTACGGCTTCTGCATTCTTTCCTTGTTTTTCCAGAATTTGTCCAGCCTGAATCAGGAAAATCGGGCTAATTGACAAGCTGTTGGCACGGTCAGCTGCTTTCAGCAAAATAGCAGCAGCCTTGTCAAGCTGTCCAGTCTGTGCATAGCAGTTGCCCAGAGCGCCCATTACTGAAGGAGCAACCAGTAAATCATCACCGCTGAATTTATCCAGATACTTGATAGCATCTTCGTATTTACCCAACTGTGCATAGCAAAGTCCTGCGTATGCGTTTGCCAGGTTTCCTGCATCTGTACCGCTGAACTCGTCTGCCAGTTTCACAAAACCTGCATATCCCAGACTGTCACCTTTCAAGGCAACTTCAAAGTTATCAGCTCCGAAGTACTGTTCACCTTTGAAGATAGCTTCTGAAGCTTTCAGCTCATTCGGCTCAGAAATGAAATGTTTGTATCCGAGGAAACCTCCGACGATAACTACTAGAGCAACTACTGCTCCCAAAAGTACATTCTTGTTTTTAATCAGGAATGCTTCTGAAGTGCTGAGCGCTTCGTCTACATTCAACGGGTCATTAGTGTGTTTTTGTTCAGTCATTTGATATTTGTTTTTTATTATTTTTCTAATCCACGTATTTGGACAGCAAAAGTAGTTGATTTATGTGTATAAATGAAATTTGCGGGCAGTTTTTTTAATCAATCTTGCTTTTATTGTTAATTTTGTATCCCAAATAGTGATTGTTTTTATGTGGCTTAAACGCATTTCGATATTAAACTATAAGAATCTGGAACAGGCCGAGCTGGCTTTTTCCCGCAAGATGAACTGCATCATCGGAAAAAACGGGATGGGAAAGACCAACCTGATGGATGCTGTGTATTATCTGTCTTTCTGTAAGAGTGCAACCAATCCCATTGATTCTCAGAATATACGGCACGAACAGGACTTTTTTGTGCTGCAAGGTTTTTATGAAACTGAAGGTGGTGATCCGGAAGAAGTGTATTGCGGGTTGAAGCGTCGGCAGAAGAAGCAGTTCAAGCGGAATAAGAAAGAATATACCCGTTTGTCCGATCACATCGGATTGATTCCTTTAGTGATGGTTTCTCCGGCTGATACGTTGCTTATTGCTGGGGGGAGTGAGGAAAGAAGACGCTTCATGGACGTGGTGATTTCGCAGTTCGACCGGGAATATCTGGATGCGCTGATTCGCTACAACAAGGCCTTGGTGCAGCGTAATACGTTGCTGAAAGCGGAACTGGAGCCCGACGAAGAACTGATGAACGTATGGGAAGAGATGATGGCTTCTACGGGTGAAGTGGTATTCCGCAAACGTCAGCAGTTTATCGAAGAGTTTATTCCGATTTTCCAGTCATACTATTCTTATATATCCCAAAACCAGGAGGAGGTAAAGCTTTCTTACCAGTCGCATGCGGCAGAGGGTGATTTGCTTGCCTTACTGCGTGCCAACCGTCAGCGTGACCGGGTGATGGGGTATTCCTTGAAAGGCATTCATAAGGATGATTTGATTATGCAGCTAGGAGAATTCCCTATGAAGCGGGAAGGTTCTCAAGGGCAGAACAAAACGTATCTGATTGCTCTCAAGTTGGCACAGTTTGAATTTTTGAAGCGTACTGGAAGCGGTACGACTCCTTTGATTCTTCTGGATGATATTTTCGACAAGCTGGATGCGCTTCGTGTAGAGCAGATTGTCAAGTTAGTGGCAGGAGATAATTTCGGACAGATTTTTATTACCGATACCAACCGTGACCATCTGGACCGTATCTTGAAAAAGATAGAGGGCGATTACAAGCTGTTTGAGGTGGAAAACGGAGAAGTGTCCGAACGGAAGGAGTCTTATGAAGCGGAATAACGCAGAACAGATTGGCGATGTGCTCCGGCAGTTTCTCCGCCAGCAAGGACTGGAGACTCCCTTGAATGAATATCGTCTGGTAGATGCCTGGAAAGATGTGGTGGGACCAGTCATTACTCGTTACACCACGAATCTTTTTATTAAAAACCAGGTACTTTATGTCAGCCTTTCTTCTTCCGTGATTCGTCAGGAACTGATGATGGGACGTGAAATGCTGATTCGTAACCTGAATGCCCAGGTCGGCTCTCAGGTTATTGTGAATATTGTGTTCCGCTGAATACGCAGCCTTGTTCCGTCCATACTTCGTCCATGGGCAGGTCTGTGGCTTCTACGGGAATATGTGGAAGCAGTTGGAGTTGGAAGCACACTCCTATGCGATAGGATTGCAGCTTGGTCAAAGCGCGGTCGTAGTATCCTTTTCCCCGTCCTAACCGGTTGCCTGAGCGGTCGAAGGCCACACCAGGAATAATACTCAACTCTATTTCATGCAGATTTTCTACCAGGCTGCCGGTGGGCTCTTCGATGCCGAAAGCACCAGCTTGTAATGAATCCTCCCCTTCATAATACCGGAATTCCAGTTCCTCTCCTTTGACAAGGGGAAGTACGATGCGCTTGTATGGATGCCAGCGCTTGATGAATTCGTGAGTCTGTACCTCATCGGGCAGTGAGTGATAGAGCAGGAGAGTATGTGCCTGTAAAAACAATGGATGGCCCTCCAGCTTTTGAAATAAGCTGGAAGACCATTCAGTTTTTTGAGCAACGGAATAATTCCGTTTTTGTTGTGCGATGTATCGTCGCAATTCCTTTTTATCCATGAAGTATCATTTCTTGTTGTCGGTTGTTGCCTGAGGAGCCGGAGCCTGAGGGAAAGATTCACCTTTTTCCAGAATTTCTACGGCTTTCAGTACGGTCTTGTCCGATTCATTCAGGTATTCCACGTATGCTTCCATACCCAGCATGTTATAGATAATGTTTCCGTACAAGCTCATTTCGAACAAGCGGCGTGACTTCATCATCAGGTTGTTACGGCGTTTCAAGCCTTTTTTCTCCGCCCATGCGGCAAACTTGTTCAGCAGGTTTTGTCCTTTCAGATAAGCTTCCATCTTTTCCGGAGTATCATATTTCTGCAAGGTACTGCGATTCTGGTCGGTATAGTCGAACGTGTAGCGGATAATTAGTCCGCGGTTGGCAGCCATGCGGAAGTACGAGGTCATGCCGGTTGTATCCTGTGGTACGAAAATATCGGGCATTATACCTCCTCCTCCGTATACCGGACGGCCCAGGCGGGTGTGATATACTTCAGTCTCATCCTGCTTGATGCTGTCGGCAGAGAAGAACTCACCGTGTTCATAACGGGTGAGCAAATCCAGTTCGTATTCTGATTCTTTCCCTTTTTCGTAAGGTTTCTGTATGCAGCGTCCGGATGGGGTATAGTAGCGTGCAATGGTCAGTCGGATGGCCGAACCGTCGCTGAATTCAATGGGCTGCTGTACCAGACCTTTTCCGAAAGAACGGCGTCCTACGATGGTACCGCGGTCATTGTCCTGGATGGCTCCGGCAAAGATTTCGCTGGCAGAAGCCGAACCTTCGTCCACCAGTACCACAAGCGGCATCTTCTGGTTGCTTCCTGTTCCGTTGGAGTTATAGTCTTCGCGCGGCGACTTGCGTCCTTGGGTGTAGACAATCAGACGGTTGTTAGGCAAGAACTCGTTGACCATCTGGATGGCAGCAGCCATGTAACCTCCCGTATTTCCACGCAGGTCGACAATCAGACCTTCACAGTTCTTCTGATTCAGTTTGGCCAGTGCGATAAGCAGTTCCGGATAAGTGGTTTCACCAAACTTGTTGACTTTTATGTAGCCTACCTTCTCATTAATCATATAGGCGGCATCGATACTCTTCACCGGAATGTTTCCACGGATAACGGTGAAATGAAGCAAGTCCTTTTCGCCCGGACGATAAACGCCCAGTTTCACCTTGCTGCCTTTTTCACCTTTCAGGCGTTTCATGGCTTCACTGTTTGTCACAATCTTGCCGACAAAAGCAGAATCATCTACTTCTACAATACGGTCGCCTGCCATCAAACCCACTTTTTCCGAGGGACCGCCCTGAATGACGCTGTTTACATGAATGGTATCGTTCTGAATGGTAAACTGGATACCGATACCGCTGAAACTACCTTTCAAATCGGCGTTTACAGCTCCAGGTCCTTGGCCGGAATATAAGAAGAATGCGGGTCGAGTTCCGAAAGAATCTGCGGCATGGCTTCTTCCACCAGTTCGCCCATGTTTACCGTATCTACATACTGGTCGTCGATAATGCGCAACAACGCATTCAGCTTGTTGGATGAAGTGTTGATGATGCCCAGCTTGTTTCCTGAGAAATGGTTGGCGTAGAATGTGCCGATGGCGATGCCCGCAATCAGGCAGATGGCCAACAGGAACGGGATAAAGCGTGTGTTATTGTTTTTCATGTTATTTATTCATTGGGGTTAAGATATACAACTTCAATATTGGCTCTTTTCAGCAAGTCCAGTCCGTCTTCCAACCGATACTTTTCTGCATATACCACTCGTTTGATGCCAGCCTGAATAATCAGTTTGGCACATTCGATGCAAGGAGAAGCAGTGACATACATGGTAGCTCCTTCACTGTTGTTGCTGGAGCGGGCTATCTTGGTGATGGCGTTAGCTTCGGCATGAAGCACATAGGGGCGGGTTACTCCGTTCTCGTCTTCGCATACATTCTCAAAGCCGGCGGGAGTACCGTTGTAACCATCCGAAATAATCATCTTGTCTTTGACAATCAATGCGCCTACCTGCCGCCGTTGGCAATAGGAATTTTCTGCCCAGATTAAGGCCATGCGCATGTAGCGTTTGTCCAGTATTTCTTGCTTATGTTCTGTTGGTTTCATAGTGGTATGCTTAATCGTTGAATCCTTTAGGATAGAATTGAATATAATGATTCTTGTCGAGGTTGAACAGTTTGATGGTTCTGGAACTTCCCCGATAGAATTTAGCATTGCTTATTTCGTCATAAAAAGTCTTGTCCAGTCCGCTGCGGTTTCCACTAGGCTTTAACTGGATAGAAAAACTCTGGTCTTCTCCGTTGGCACTCCATGTACCGGTAAAGCTGAAATTACTTCCGTTGCCTTCCACGGTGCCGTCTTCCTTGAAAATGATGTTGTAGCTGTCCTGACTGTCGTTGATTTTAGCTACTTCATCACGTGTCAGTGTGGAATTGAAATTGTTGTCATCCTTCCAGTCACTGGTACTATAGGAGTTGCTCCAGTGCCACGTCTGTCCGCTGGAGAAAATTTCGTGTACGTTGTCTTTCTGATTACATCCGGTCAGTAACAGGAGTAACGTAAAGAACCAGTAGAGTCTGAATGTTTTCATTTGTATCCTTATTTTATACCATTTCTTTTTAATAGAGCTTCAATGGTCGGTTCCTGACCACGGAAACGTTTGTATAATGTCATCGGGTGCTCGGTACCTCCTTTTGACAGGATATTCTCACGGAACGAACGAGCGGTGTCCTGATTGAAGATACCTGTTTCCTTGAATACGGAAAAAGCATCGGCATCCAGTACCTCAGCCCATTTGTAGCTGTAATATCCGGCAGAATATCCTCCCGACATGATGTGCCCAAACTGTACGCTCATACAAGTGTCTTTCGGTTGCGGAAGCAATTGTGTACGTTGCCATGCCTCTTTTTCGTAGGCTTTTACATCACCTTCGAACTTGCTCTGGCGAGTGTACCAGGCCATGTCAAGGAATCCGAAGCTGAGCTGGCGCAGGCAGGCGTATGCCACGTTGAAGTTGGAAGCGTCTACGATGCGCTGAATCAGTTCTTGCGGAATGGGTTCGCCTGTCTGGTAATGACATGCGAATGTATTCAAAAATTCTTTTTCTATGGCAAAGTTTTCCATGATTTGTGAAGGAAGCTCCACAAAATCCCAATATACATTGGTTCCGCTCATGCTTTGGAAGCGGGTATTGGCGAACATGCCGTGCAATGCGTGTCCGAACTCATGCAGGAAAGTATTCACCTCCGAGAATGTCAGCAGGGCAGGCTTGTCTTTGGTTGCTTTAGTGAAATTCATGGTGACGGACACATGCGGACGGCTGTTGCATCCGTTGTCGTCTATCCATTGTTCTTTGTAGCTGGTCATCCAGGCACCCGAACGCTTGCCTTCGCGGGGATGGAAGTCAGTGTAGAGTACAGCCAGGAAACTTCCGTCGCGGTCGAACACTTCATATGCCTGTACGTCCGGATGATATACCGGAATTTCCTTGTTTTCCTTGAAGGTGATGCCATACAAGCGGGTAGCCAGCCCAAATACACCGGCTTTTACACGGCTCAGTTCAAAGTAAGGTCGGAGCGCTTCTTCATCCAGACTGAATTTCCGGTTTTTCAACTTTTCCGCATAGTAAGAGAAGTCCCACGGCATCAGCTCGAAGTCCTCGCCTTCCAGTTCGCGAGCCAGGGCACGGATTTCTTCTACTTCCTGACGGGCAGTCGGTGTATAAGCCTCCAGCAGGTCGTTCAACAGCTTGTACACATTCTCGCTGTGTTCGGCCATGCGTTTTTTCAGTACATATTCAGCGTAATTCTTGAAACCCAACAGTTGCGCCAGTTCCATGCGGAGGTTGACCAGCTGTTCCACAATCTTCAGGTTGTTGAATTCATTGTCGTGACAGCACTGGGTGTTATAAGCCATGTAGAGCGTCTTTCTCACTTCCCTCTTGTCACTGTATTTCATAAAAGGCACGTAGCTTGGATCCTGCAGAGTGATTACCCAGCAGCCTTCCTTCCCTTTCTCGTGTGCCGTATGTGCGGCTGCCTCTATGGCACTTTCCGGAAGTCCGGCCAGTTCATCTTCGGTGTGCAGCACCAGTTCGTAGCCATTGGTCTCTTTCAGGTGATTCTGCGAGAATTTCAACGTCAGGCTGCTCAGTTCCATGCTCAGCTTTCGGAAAGTAGCCTTGTCTTCTTCAGACAGATTGGCTCCGTTGCGGACAAAGCCGTCGTATGATTTTTCCAGCAGACGACGTTCTTCAGGAGTCAGCTGCAGGGATTCTCTTTTATCGTACACTGCTTTTACGCGGGCAAAGAGCTGCTCGTTGAGGCTGATGTTGTTAGCATGTTCAGACAGTGCCGGGGTCAGCTTTTCTGCTATTTCTTCCAGCGCGTCGCAGGTTTCCGCACTCAGCAAGTTAAAAAGCACGGTAGTGACCCGGTCGAGGGCTTTCCCAGCATGCTCCAGAGCTAAAATGGTGTTCTGGAAAGTCGGTTCTTCCGGATTACCGGTGATTTGCTGAATTTCTTCGTCCTCCAGTCGCATGCCTTCCCGAACGGCCGGCTCGTAGTCTTCAATCCGTATCTGCTGGAAAGGAGTAGTATCGTGGAGTGTATGATAGGGTTGTAAAAATGGATTGTTCATATTGCTTCAAATAAATAAAGGTTGTAATTACGCTCAGTCTTTCTTGTCTAACAGCTGCACCACTTCCCTCAGTTCAGGAATGCTGAAGGTGCGCCGTCCCAGCTGAATCAGTCCCCGGTTCTGAAGGTCGTTCAGCACGTTTGATACGTTGATACGGGTATCGTCAATCAGGCGTGCCAAATCTTCCATTCGGATGGACAGTTTTTTCGCGCCGTAGGGAGTCATGCAGCGCAGCAGAAGGAAGTTGATAATCTTGTCGCGCGTTTTTCCGATATGCGCATTCCACAATTTGTTGTAAATCACCTGACTCCGGTTGCTCAGCATGTTCATGTAGTTCAGGTTGAACACCTCATACCGGCATAGCTCATTGAGAATGTATGATTTGTCAATGTTCAGTGTGTTGACCTCCGTAACCGCCGTGTAAGAAGCCGTGAAGTAAGGGCGCATACCAAACAGAGAATAAGGCTCAATCACATTCGGGCTTTTGAAATTTTCCCAAAGTGTATATTTGTGAGTCTTGTCATTGGATTCTATCTGTACTTCTCCATCCAGCACGAAAATAAGTTGATTGCATGGAGTGTCTTGTCTTACCAGGCAGCTTCCAGGTTCATATTTATTGAAGTGAATTTTTACTTTTTCCAGAATGTCAGTGAAGTCAAATTTCGACATACCCTGAAATAGAGGCAGCTGTAAAAGCTTGTCGTACATTGTCAATTCCATTTCTCGTTAACTTTATTAAGTTATCTTTTAACATACAAAGTTAAGTATATTTCCCTACTGAAAGTATCGTCCGATAATACCTTTTATCTTTTTTATTCTTTCTTACAGTCTGATAATGTTTGTTCTTTCCTTGCAAGTGTGTAGAAAAATCATAACTTTGCAGTAATAATTTTGGATATAGCTATGAGTGGATTAGATTTTCAGCAGTTTCTGAGTGCCTTTATCGTTCTTTTCGCCGTGATTGACATCATTGGTTCCATTCCCATTATTCTGGACCTGAAACAAAAAGGGCGGTCCGTGAATGCCCTTAAAGCCACTCTCATTGCTTTTGCGCTTCTGATAGGATTCTTTTATGCAGGCGACATGATGTTGCGTCTGTTTCAAGTGGACATCGCTTCGTTTGCGGTGGCTGGTGCGTTTGTCATTTTCCTGATGTCGCTGGAAATGATTCTGGATATTGAAATTTTCAAGAATACAGGTCCTATCAAAGAAGCTACGCTGGTGCCTTTGGTTTTTCCTTTGCTGGCAGGTGCCGGTGCGTTTACCACCCTGCTTTCATTGCGGGCGGAATATGCGCCAATTAACATTGTACTGGCCTTGATACTCAATATGGTATGGGTGTTCATCGTCTTGAAACTGACCGACCGCATTGAGCGTATGTTGGGAAAAGGAGGTATTTACGTAATCCGTAAGTTTTTCGGTATCATCTTGTTGCTATCTCAGCCCGCTTGTTTACGGCAAACATTACTTCACTTATCGAGCAGTTCCAGGCCCTGAAATGAGATATACTGAAAAGGGTATTGGGCATTTGGGAGGCCGGTGGTATATTTGCCGTTAAAAAAAGAAAGATATGAATATAGCAGCGTTGATTTCGGGAGGAGTGGACAGTGCGGTAGCCGTGCACCTGTTGTGTGAACAAGGATACAAGCCCGATTTGTTTTACATAAAAATCGGTATGGATACAGATGACGGACTAACCTGTACGGCGGAGGAAGACATTGAACTGGCTTCTGCCACTGCACGTAAGTATGGCCTTTCTTTTCATATTGTCGATTTGCAGCAGGCTTATTGGGACAATGTGGTGGCTTATACGGTGGACAGGGTGCGTCGTGGGCTGACTCCCAATCCGGACGTGATGTGCAACAAGCTGATAAAATTCGGCTGTTTTGACCGGGAGGCCGGACAGGGTTACGATAAGATTGCCACGGGGCATTATGCTTCTACACTGGATATAGACGGATATACATGGCTGGCTACAGCCAAAGACCCGGTGAAAGATCAGACCGATTTCCTGGCTCAGATTGATTACCTGCAGGTGTCACGCCTGATATTTCCCTTGGGAGGTTTTCTCAAGGAAGAAGTGCGGGATATGGCATTGAAAGCTTCTTTACCCAGTGCCGACGAAAAGACAGCCAGGGCATCTGTTTCCTGGGAAAGATAAATTACAATGATTTTATCCGCCGTTTCTTGGGAGAACGTCCGGGACCGGTCGTAGAACTGGAAACCGGAAAGGTTATCGGACAGCACCGCGGATACTGGTTTCATACCATTGGCCAGCGTAAAGGACTGGGACTGGGCGGTGGTCCGTGGTTTGTGGTAGACAAGAATGTGGAAGATAACATTATCTATGTGTCGCATGGATATGATACAGAAAAGCAGTTCGGACATTCCTTCTGTGTAAAGGATTTTCATTTTATCACCTTGAATCCATGGAAAGAACAGGAAACTGAAATTTGTTTCAAGATACGTCACACGGATACCTTTCAGACTGGAAAAGTGTGCTTTGCCGAAGACGGAACGCTGCAGGTTTCCAGTGAGGAACCGATACAGGGCATTGCGCCCGGACAATTCGGGGTGATTTATGACAAAGATGCTCGTTTGTGCATAGGTAGTGGTGAGATTCGAGCAAAGATTTATTAAAGGCAGAAAGGGTAACTATGCGAATTTCTTTTCAACTGAATGCGGCATCTCCTTTGCAAATAAAGGATTTTTTTCGCAAGCTGGAGGTTCCTGTGGAACTGACCGTACAGGGTACTTACCGTGGGGAAACTCATTATTATTTTCATCGTCCGGAGCATTCCACCACTTCGTTTGTCATTTCCGACGACATGCATGGCAAAATTGTGATAGGCATGGACGGACTGTCTTCATACGATGACTATAAATTCTTTCCTTACCTGATTGATACGCTGGGCTTGCATTTGAACGGGCATAGTCCGAAACTGATGTCGCGGGAAGATGGGAAGACTTACAGCGTATATGAAAGGCTGGGTGCGCAATGGATAGAAGACTGTATCGGAGAGGAGATAGCCTCGCTGAAGGTGATACTGTCTGTCATTCCCCGCTGTTACCTGGAGCTTCCGAAAAACGGAATCCACTATGTTTCTCTGGAACAGTTGAAAAGATATGGGGTGAATCTTCATTCTTCCACTTCACGCATTTATGGTTACATACAATACCTACTTCGGAAAGGCTGGCTGTTAGAAGCGACTAAGGAAGAGTTTCTGGCCGACCGGATGGCCTATGCGATGGACGTGGAGATTGATGTGCCGCAACATGTGTCCATCGGACGTGTCAAATCATGGCAGACAGACGGTACAGAAACCTGGGAAAGTTTTTCGCGGGAAGATGTGGATATGCTGCTGGAGCTAGGAAAAGAGTATCGTGAAGGAACGCCCGTAGACGGGGTGGTATTGAATGATATTGGTACCTTGTATCAGGAAGGGGTAGGGGTATTCCCCGACGGCTATCAGGCAGAGTTCTGGTTTAAGGAAGCTGTCCGTCAGGGAGATTTGACCTATGCTTCGGCCAACCTGGGCGATTTGTACCGGAAAGGATGCGGTACGTTGCCCGTGTCACTTCCACAAGCTTTTGAGGCTTATCGTCATTCGTCCGACCCTTATGCTTTCTATCGCATCGGACAGGGGTACGAGGAAGGTTGGGCAGGAGTGCCGGATTTACACCTGGCCATGTTCTGGTATAAGAAGGCAGCTCAAGCCGGGCATCATCTGGCTCTCAAACGGCTTGCTCGCGAGTGATTTTTCGGCCTTGGAAAACGCCCTTGCGTTTGAAGTAAAATGTACTTGCGTTTTAACTGAAACGCACTTACGTTTTATCTTAAATGCACTTGCGTTTTGAGTCAAACGTCCTTGCGTTTTGGAGGAAGCACAAGGACGCCTGAGAATGTTTGCTTTCTGGGGGTTAAGCGAGTTGCAGAAAGTCTGCGATTTCTTCCGGATTTTCCACCAACAGGTCAGGCTGAAATGCCTCTAATTCGTTTTTCGGACGGAATCCCCAGCATACGCCTATGGTAGTCACTCCTGCATTAAGTCCTGTTTGCATGTCTACTCCTGAATCACCGATGTAGACCACCTCCTCTTTCTGTACGCCACTTATTCCTATGATTTCATGAATGACTTGCGGGTCGGGCTTAGTTGGTACGTTTTCCCGCTGTCCGAATACGGCTGTAAAATGGATGGAGGGAAAGTATTGGCGGATAAGTTTCTCTGTCGCTTCCTGATACTTGTTGGAAGCAACGGCTACCTGAATGTGTTGCTCCTGAAGTTGGGTGAGCAGTTGCTCAATACCGGGGTAGGGGCGACTTAAATCTGCATTGTGCAGGTTGTAGTAAGGTACAAATTGGGAACGTATGCGCAGCACATTCTCCGGTGTCCTTTCCGATTCAGGAAGAGCTCTTTCGAACAGCTTGTTGATGCCGTTTCCCACGAAAAAACGATAAGCGTCCGTGTCATGTGTGGGATAACCGAACTGATTCAGCGCGTAATTAGTAGCCGCTGCCAGGTCGGCAATGGTGTTTAGTAAAGTTCCGTCCAGGTCAAAAATTACAAGTCTTTTCATATCGCGTTAGTCTTTGGTGTAAATGGATTCCACTCCCGTTTCCTGGCATTCAGCCCCCATGGGAGGATTCTGTTTGAACAAGGCTATTTTGATTTCCGTGATTTGTGGGAAATCGTGAAACAGTCGTCCGGCAATGCGCTGGATGACATGCTCCAGCAGCTGGGAAGGGATTTTCATTTCTTCTTTCACGGCCTCGAACACTTCAGCATAGTTGATGGTATAGTTCAGGTCGTCGGTTTGGGAAGCCCGGCTGAAGTCGGTTTTCAACCGCAGGTTGAGGGTGTATTCGGCACCTACCTTGTTTTCCTGTGGAAGTACCCCGTGGAAAGCGAAAAGCTTCAGTCCCTTCAAATGAATATACATGTCACTTTGTTTCATCTTTTTTATGAATAAGAGAGGCATGAATCGTATGATTACTGAATTTCAGAAACCCGTACGATTCATGCCTGCGCATTTATAAAATATGTATTTCGTCGGCGATTATCCGCAACGTGAAGAACCGCATGTCTTACAAATCAGACAGCCTTCCTGATATACCAGTGTTTCATGGCCGCAGTTCGGGCATTTCACGCCTTTGGCCTCGGTACCATCCTGTACGTATTTCTTCAGTGCTCTTTCCACACCGTTTTTCCAGGTGTTGATGTTTTCACTGTCGAGTTGCAGAGAACCTACCAGTTGATAACCTGTTCGATAGGCATTCTCCAGCGGAGTACTCCTGAAATCAGTTTGGCGTAGTTCCAGTATTCCTTGTTGAACTTTTCAGAAAGGCCTTCAATGGTCATCTTATAGCCACGCTTGTTTTCGAACTGGAAGTCATAATGCTTGGTTCCGTCCTCATCGTAGCTCTTGATGATACGTCCGCTGGTGACAGATTTCGGTAATACGATACCTTCTTCATCATCCTGCAGACCGGTAAAGATTTCGTAAGGTCTTCCGTCGAGCAAGCCTACGAATGCCACCCATTTTTCCTTGTTGTTCTGGAATCGTACTACATCAGCTTCCAGCACTTTCGGGCGTACCTCTACCACCTGAGGCGGTTTGCAACGGCATTCTTCCTCTTCTTCTTTCTTGTCTTTTTTCTTGGTAGAAATCAGCACTCCGGCACGTGAACCGTCACGGTATACCGTACATCCCTTACATCCTGAACGCCATGCTTCCACATACAACTGGTTGACGAGGTCTTCGCTTACGTTGTTGGGCAGGTTGATGGTCACACTGATAGAGTGGTCCACCCATTTCTGGATACGTCCTTGCATCTTCACTTTCATCAGCCAGTCCACATCGTTTGAGGTGGCTCTGTAATAGGGTGATTTTGCTACCAGCTCGTCAATCTCTTCCTGCGTGTAACGTTTGTCCGGATCGTATCCGTTGATTTTCATCCAGGTGAGGAATTTGTGGTGGAATACCACGTATTCTTCGAATGCATCTCCTGTTTCGTCTACAAAGTCTACGTGTACATTCGCATCGTTCGGGTTTACTTTGCGGCGGCGTTTGTACACAGGCATAAATACCGGTTCGATACCGGAAGTAGTCTGTGTCATCAAGCTGGTAGTTCCTGTCGGAGCAATGGTCAAGCAGGCAATGTTTCTTCTACCGTATTTTTTCATTTCTTCGTACAGTTCCGGGTCAGCTTCTTTCAGGCGGTTGATGAACGGGTTGTTCTTTTCACGTTCTGCGTCGTAGATTTCGAAAGCACCACGTTCTTTGGCCATGTTTACAGATGAACGGTAAGCCTCCAATGCGATTGTCTTGTGAACTTTCTCAGAGAATTCAGTAGCTTCTTCCGTACCATAACGCAATCCCATAGCTGCCAGCATGTCACCTTCTGCAGTGATACCTACACCCGTACGGCGTCCCAGTCCTGATTTGTGGTAAATTTTCTCCCACAAGTGACGTTCGCTTCCTTTTACTTCCATGCTCTCAGGGTCAGAGTCAATCTTTTCAAGGATGCGTTCAATCTTTTCCAATTCCAGATCGATGATATCATCCATGATGCGCTGAGCCAGTGCTACATGTTTCTTGAATAAATCAAAGTCGAAGTATGCTTCCGGTGTAAAAGGATTTACTACGTATGAGTACAAGTTGATGGCCAGCAGGCGGCATGAATCGTACGGACACAATGGAATTTCACCGCATGGATTGGTAGATACCGTACGGAAGCCTAAGTCTGCATAGCAGTCGGGCACAGATTCACGGATAATTGTATCCCAGAACAATACACCCGGTTCGGCAGATTTCCATGCGTTGTGTACGATTTTTTTCCATAGAGCTGACGCATCTATTTCTTTTGAAACCATCGGGTTGGGTGAATCTATCGGGTACTGCTGGGTATAAGGCTTTCCTTCTACAGCAGCTTGCATGAATTCGTCGTCTAATTTTACAGAGACGTTGGCTCCGGTTACCTTTCCTTCGGTCATTTTGGCATCGATGAAAGATTCAGAGTCCGGATGCTTGATGGATACGCTCAGCATCAGGGCACCACGGCGTCCGTCTTGTGCTACTTCACGGGTAGAATTAGAATAGCGCTCCATGAAAGGAACAAGACCCGTTGAAGTCAGAGCTGAGTTTTTTACCGGAGAACCTTTCGGACGGATGTGTGACAAGTCATGTCCTACACCACCACGTCGCTTCATCAGCTGTACCTGCTCTTCGTCGATGCGGATAATAGCTCCGTATGAGTCAGCGCTTCCGTCAAGTCCGATTACAAAGCAGTTTGATAATGAAGCAATTTGGTAGTCATTTCCAATTCCGGTCATCGGGCTTCCCTGAGGAACGATGTACTTGAAATGGTCAAGCAAATCAAAAAGTTCTTGAGAACTGAGAGCATTAGGATATTTAGCCTCTACGCGGGCTACTTCATTGGCAATTCGCCAATGCATATCCTCTGGCGATTTTTCATAGATGTTTCCAAATGAGTCTTTCACCGCGTATTTGTTTACCCAAACACGTGCGGCCAACTCGTCTCCTTTGAAATACTCCAATGAAGCGTTGTAGGCTTCATCGTAGCTGTACGTTTTTTTTTCCACGGTTGTTATATGAATAAGTTTGTTATCAATAAAAATAAGTAAAATTGTAGAAGTCTTGCTCTTATTTCTAACAAACGTCTGCAAATCTAAAGATGTTTTTTTAATTGGCAAAATAAAAAAGAAATAAGTTATTAACAATGTGGATGGTTTTCTGTTTTTATTTTTTATTGTATTGATAATTAGTTATTTGTGAAATTTACAAATCTGAAAAGTTTTCCAAAATGGGAAACATGCTTGAAATATACGTGTTTCTTGCTTAAGAATGAAGTAGGGATATTCAAGGATTCTTGTTACCTTTGTGTAGTATCATATAAAGCCTATATATTATGGAATCAATAAAGAACAGACGGACCATTCGTAAATACAAGCAGGATGATGTGCCTGCCGCTTTACTGAATGAATTGTTGGAGGAGTCTTTCCGTGCTTCTACGATGGGAAATATGCAGCTGTATAGTGTGGTGGTAACCCGGGATGCAGAAATGAAATCGCGTTTGGCGCCGGCTCATTTTAATCAGCCAATGGTTACTTCAGCCCCTGTAGTGCTCACTTTCTGTGCCGATTTTAACCGTTTCAGTAAATGGTGTGAACAGCGCAAGGCGGTACCGGGTTATGATAACTTTATTTCTTTCTTGAATGCGGCTACGGATGCGCTGTTGGTGACACAGAACTTCTGTACGTTAGCAGAGGAAGCCGGATTGGGAATTTGCTATTTGGGAACTACTATTTATAATCCGGACCAAATTATTGATTTGTTGGAACTCCCAGAGCTGGTTGTTCCTGTAGCAACGATTACTGTTGGTTATCCGGATGAGTGCCCTGAACAGCCGGACCGCTTACCTGTGCAGGGGATTATTCATGAAGAAAAGTATCAGGATTACACACCTTCCATGATTGACCAGATTTATGCTTATAAGGAAGCGTTGCCGGAGAACAAGCATTTTGTCGAAATCAATCATACCGAGACATTGGCTCAAATCTTTACGGACATCCGCTATAAGAAGGCTGATAATGAATTTATGTCTGAAGGTTTGAAGAAGGTGCTGAAGCGTCAGGGATTTGATAAGTGATTATAGTTGATAGTTGAAAGATAATAAAAATGGCGGCTGGAACTCCAGTCGCCATTTTTATTATCTTGTGCGAAGACTCATTTCAATTTCTTCGATTTCTGCCTTAAATGATTTGTCTACGTCTACCTGATCTTTCACAATCTTGCATGCGTGCAATACGGTAGCATGGTCTTTGTTTCCGATGAGCTGACCAATTTTGGAGGAAGACGTATCGGTGTGCTTCTTAGCCAGATACATTGCCACTTGTCTCACCTGCACTACTTCCCGTTTACGGGTCTTGGTATGGATGGCCGTTTCATCTATCTTGTAATGCTCGCATACTTTGGCAATGATATCGCTTACCGTCATCGGTTTGCTTTCTGCGCACTTCACAGCCTTTCTGACGATGCGTTGAGCCAAATCCAAGTCGATTTCCCGTTTGAACAAAATAGACTGTGCCAATAATGAGTTGACGATACCTTCCAGTTCACGTACGCTTTCGTTCACACTTTCTGCGATGTAGCTGATGACAGATTCCGGAATGGTCAGTCCGTCGCGTTTTATCTTATTACGCAGGATGTTTTTCCGCAATTCAATATCCGGTTTTTCCAATTCCGCTACCAGTCCCCATTTGAAACGGGTCAGCAATCGTTCCTCCATTCCTTGAAGCATCACAGGAGCACGGTCTGAAGTCAGAATCAGCTGTTTTCCGTTCTGGTGAAGATGGTTGAAGATATGGAAGAATGTATCTGCGTTTTGGTTACTCCGGCAAACTCCTGAATATCATCAATGATGAGCACGTCGATAGTTTGGTAGAAGCTGATGAAATCATTGAAGTGGTTTGTACGTACTGAGTCTGTATACTGCACCTGGAAAAGGTGAGCAGATACATACAATACGCGTTTTTCCGGATATAATTCCTTGATACGGGTTCCGATGGCATTGATAAGATGAGTCTTACCCACACCTGATGGACCGTAGATGAATAACGGGTTGAAGGTACGTGCTGGATTCTGTGCTACAGTTTCCGCTACCGTTCTCGAAAATTCATTGCTATTTCCTTTGATGAAATTCTCAAAGTTATAGTTCGGGTTCAAATGCGGATCCAAATCCTGTGGAGCCGGAGCTTGCAGAGGATTGGGTGCTTTATTCCCATTGTAAACAGGAGCCTGTTCTGGCAATGCAGAAGAACGTTTGGTTCCTTCTATATTAACAGTGATATGGTTTGTCTTATCTGTCAGGATAGAATACATCAACTCCGTGCCTTCACCTATTTCTTTATAGATGGCGGCGCGCAGCAGTCCACATATTTTTCTTCCAGATATTCATAGAAGAAAGGGCTGGGGACGCCGATTGTCAATGCCTTTTCCGTAGCTTCATATTTTAAAGGTACGATAGGCTCAAACCATGTTTTAAAAGCCGTAGCATTTACATTGTCTTTAATGAAAGAGAGGCAACGATTCCACAATGCAACGGCTTGGTTATGTTCAATCATACGTGCGTTGTTATTAATAAAGCGAAACTTCTACGCTTGCAAATTTCGTAATCAAATTTCAGAAAAACAAATGGCTTTTTCCTTGCTTTTTATTTTAATAAATTAAGGGGTTGATAAATAGGAGGTTACAAAGTTGTTAAATTATTGATAAAATGAATTTGACTTGCTTTTTAGTAATCTCTTATTTTTCAGTTATTTAACTTTGCCTATATGTAAGGCTACATACTACTCTATTTTGTCGTTTCCCTTTGAAAATCATAAGGTTGCACTCTTATAAGAAAATGTATCTTTAGAGCTTTACTATTTAGAATATTTCTATATAGTAACCTATTTGTAATATTTTATGCTTAGAAATGGCGCTCTGTTTAAGGAGACAAAAAGAAGGCATAAACTGGATATGCCTTCTTTTATCTGTTTGATTTATATGTGTTTATTTATCTTTCTTTCCGAAGAGTGAGAAGTGTACATAACGTTTTGGATGCTCTTGCAGATCTTTCAGAAGTGAGGCTGCATTGGCAGATGTAGCGTTAAGGTTTTTATACAGTGCATCATCATTCAACAGTAATCCGATAGAATTATCCTTGCTGCCTAACTTTTCGGTCAGCAGGTGTACATTCTGAAGGGTGGAATCTACTTTTTGGAAAGTAGCTGCATAGTCAATTCCTTTCAAGTTTTCACTGATGCCTTTCAGGTTTTCAGTGATAGCGGTTACGTTGCTTGTCAGTTGAGGGATGTCTTTGCTCATCAGTCCATGGAGTTGTACGCTGGTTGCATTCAGTGACGCTGTCAACTTTTCTGCGTTGTGTAGCGTTTGTTTTAATGACGGGTCAGCTAACAACTGGTTTAGTGAACTCAGGATAGAGTCCAGCTTCGGCATCATCTGTTCTACTTTGGGGAGCAAGTCTTTTTCCGCTTTTCCCAGGATACCGGTATTGGCAGTTCCTTCAATGGTATCTCCCGGGTTCAGGAAGGTGGTTGACTCATATTGCAGCATCATGTTCATCTTAACGGTTCCCAGCATTTCTGTCACCAATTCAGCTTTACTTCCTGTGGGGATACGCAAGTCCTGATCTACTTCAATGCCCACAATGACATGTCCGGGATGCTGATGGTCGTATTGCAAGTCGCGTACGATACCTATTTTATAACCATTGGCAAATACAGGGCTTGATTGAGCCAGTCCATTCACATCGGTAAAGTCTACGTAATAGTAACTTTCCGGTTTGAACATGCTGATTCCTTTCAGGTAGTTGATGCCGAAAAAAAGAATCAGTAATGCTCCGATTCCTGCTAATCCGATTTTTACTTCTTTCTTCATATATATTCTTTCTCTTTTGTTATCTGTTTTGTTTGAATTCTCGTATTGCTTGGTTGATGTTCATTTTTACCCCATCTTTAAAGGCAATAATAAACGCATCCTTAAATTTACTGTCTACTTTACTTCTTTTCAAGCGGAGTATCTTGTTGTAGTTTGTATCTGAACCGTATGTGTATTTTATGATACCTTTTTCTTTATAACTGTCTACAGGAGAAAGTCCTTTGAACTGTTTGCTCTTGGGGGAAAGCTTACGGTCGGATGTAAGTATCTGTATTTTGAATACAGGCTTTCCCGCAGGGTTCACTTCATTGCTTCGCGAAGCAGCTTGTTTTGCGGGTGTGGTAGTCACTTCTGATGCTTCTACTTCTGGTGTATCTGTAGTTTCCATTGGAGGAGCGGCATTTTCAACAGCCATCAGTCGGGGGCTTCCTGCAACTTTTTCTCCTTTATAATTCAGAAATGCCCGATAGATGCTTTGGGCCAGTGTAGAACTACCTTGCTCAGACAATAGGAATGATTCTTCTGTGGGATTAGTGATATATCCAAGTTCTATCAGCACACTGGGCATCGATGTGGCGCGTAGTACCAGAAATCCGGCCTGATGTACTCCTTTGTCGGTACGGTTGGCATTCCGGAAACACCGTTGCACTGCTGTTGCGAAATTGACACTTTGTGCCATGTTCTTGTCTTGCAGAAATTCGAATATGATGTAACTTTCTGCTGAGTTCGGGTTGAATCCGGCATAACGCTGTTTATAGTCATCTTCGATGAGAATTACCGCATTTTCTTTCTTGGCTACTTCCAGATTCTCTTCTGTTCGGTGAAGACCAAGGGTATAGGTTTCAGTACCGCTAACCTTGCTGCTTCTTGAAGCTATTGAATTGGTGTGGATAGAAATAAAGAGGTCAGCTTTGGCGTCATTCGCAATTTCAGCCCTTCTATGCAGCGGAATAAACACATCTTTTTCGCGTGTGTATACAACCTTTGTGTCTGGACAGTTTTGTTTGATGAGCCGTCCCAGTTTTAGAGCTACACTCAAGTTGATGTTTTTTTCCTTTCCTCTTCTGCCTACTGCTCCAGGGTCGTGTCCCCCGTGTCCGGCGTCAATTACGACGGTGAATTTTGTTTCCGCAGCGTATGTCTGTGGAAACAAGCTGAAGGTCAGTAACAAGCTTGTTGCAAAAAACAGTATGTGGAATATTCTCTTCTGCATAATTAAAATAACGGGGCAAAGTTAATATTTTTTTGTCGACTTGTTTTCTGTTGCTTCAAGAATTCTTCTATAGCTGTAATAATTGCTATAAAAACCGAAAAATAAGCAGGTCTTTGTTTTAAAATTTCTACATTTGTGTAATTCGTAAAACAGAAAGGAGTAATTTATGACATTAATTGACGGAAAAGCTGTTTCAGACAGGTGAAACAGGAAATTGCTGCCGAAGTGGCTGAGATTGTAGCCAAGGGAGGGAAGCGTCCTCATTTAGCTGCCATTTTAGTCGGACATGACGGAGGTAGTGAAACTTACGTAGCTGCAAAGGTCAAGGCTTGTGAAGTATGCGGATTCAAATCAACTTTGATTCGCTACGAGTCAGATGTGACAGAAGAAGAACTTCTGGCAAAGGTACAGGAACTGAATGCTGATCCCGATGTGGACGGTTTTATCGTACAGCTTCCGTTGCCTGCTCATATCTCCGAGCAAAAAGTCATTGAAACGATAGACTATCGTAAAGACGTCGATGGTTTCCATCCCATTAATGTAGGACGTTTGTCGATTGGTCTTCCTTGTTATATCTCTGCAACGCCCAACGGTATCATGGAGCTGCTGCGTCGTTATCAGATTGAGACAAAAGGTAAGAAGTGCGTTATTTTAGGACGAAGCAACATTGTCGGAAAACCAATGGCTATGCTGATGATGCAGAAAGCTTGTCCGGGTGATGCCACAGTAACCGTATGTCACAGCCGGAGCAAGGATTTGGTGAAGGAATGTCAGGAAGCCGATATTCTGATTGCTGCCATGGGACAACCTAACTTTGTGACAGCCGACATGGTGAAGGAAGGAGCTGTTGTGATTGATGTAGGTACCACACGTGTGCCCGATGCCACTAAAAATCCGGTTTTAAATTGACGGGTGATGTGAAGTTTGACGAAGTAGCTCCGAAGTGCTCTTACATTACGCCGGTACCGGGTGGGGTAGGTCCTATGACCATTGTTTCATTGATGAAAAATACGCTGTTGGCTGGGAAAAAAGCAATATATTGAGAAAATAGACGATTTTTTTGAAGAAAAGTTTGCAGATTCAGAAAAATCCTCTACCTTTGCATCGCTTTTGAGAAGGAAGCCAACATGGTGACTATAGTTCAGTTGGTTAGAGCGTCAGATTGTGGTTCTGAATGTCGTGGGTTCGAGTCCACTAGTCACCTTTCTTTAAAGCGATTTTCATACCAACATGGT
>ENA-OQHA01000402-OQHA01000402.1-human-gut-metagenome-genome-assembly--contig:-NODE-402-length-22153-cov-5.276945_pt1 | contig 22153 bp, 27 predicted proteins | sample MGYA00242558_ERZ504707 | MGnify/ENA primary metagenome ERZ504707 (study PRJEB26092, sample SAMD00036197) | human gut metagenome | host: Homo sapiens | study: EMG produced TPA metagenomics assembly of...
CTCCGGTTTCTTTCGAAATGCGGTTGATACGTGCGCAGTCTTCATAGCTGGCAGCCATCGGCTTCTCGATGTATACTGGTTTGCCGGCCTTCATCGCCATGATGGCAAATGTGGCATGCGAAGAAGGAGGAGTAGCGATGTAAATGGCATTCACATCTTCGTCTCCAATCAACTCTTGTGCGTCGGTGTACCATCGGGGTATCTGATGGCGTATGGCGTAGGATTTGGCTTTCTCTTCGTCGCGGCTCATGACGGCAACCACCCGTGAGCTTCTATCATATTAAAAGCGGGTCCGCTTTTCTTTTCGGTGACTTCACCGCATCCGATGAATCCCCAGTTTACTTTATCTAGTTTGATCATAGATGAGTGGTTTTAATGAAAATATTTCTTATATAATTTCTGATAGTCTTCGCTTTTCATGTATTCATCGAGCCATTGGTTCAGGCTGTCGAGCAGGATGGGAGAATGTTTGGCTACTCCCCATGCGTAGAATTGGGTGAAACTGATGTCTGTATCGATATCCAAGTTGGGATATAGGTGCATATTGGCCTTGGCAATGTTTTCATCGCACACGGCATAGTCAATGTCACCTCCGGAAACCATGGCCATGAGTTGTTCAGGACCGTATTGTTCTATCTCCTGAATATAGATGGTGTCAGCTATCTCGCTTATAAGATTGTGCAGGCGCAGTAGGCAGGAGAGCCTTTGACCACGTGCAAGGTTTTATGTCCTAACTCCAGTTGGTTGTGTATGTACAGACTGTCTTTCCCTTTTTCCGGTTTGCGCTGTACCAGTACCTGCTTGCTGAGCTGCAGAGTGTGGCTGAAAAGAAGGGAGTCTTTGGAACGGGTAGTTACGGTTGTTTCCGTAGCAATCAGGTCGTATTTTCCTTTGTTGAGTCCTTTCAATCGTTCCTCAAAGCTCATTTCCGGAGTGACTTCCAGCAGTAGGTTCTTGGCTTGTGCAAAGGCATTCAGCAGTTCGTAGTCAAAGCCGGACAGACTGTCCTTGTCGGCATGATAGCTGATGGTATTGTATTCCGTTACTGCACGGAGGATGCCTGACTCGATGATTTCCGGATAGTCGCGCGGTGTGAACTTCGGTTCTTCTTCATGGTGTGAACAGAGCCGGAGCATGGCGATAAGGATAATCAATCCGCCTGCCAGGTATAGAATTTGGTTTCTCTTCATAGGCAGAGAATTAATCAAAGAAGTTCCATGAGAGTCCTACTTTCAGGATACGCGGGTTGAGCGGATAGTGCGGAGCCAGGAAGTAGCTCTTTTCTCCCGTACGCTGCAGCAGGTTATACATCTGTACGAAGATACGCGTACGTTTCAGGTGCAGGTTGATGTATCCGTTGATGAGAGGGTAGCCTCCGACTTTATAACGTGTGTCCGGATTTTGCAGGTAGAACTGTCCGATAGCCGGAGCATAGTCGGGAGCATAATATTGTGTAAAGTAACGCATATCGGCTCCCATTTCAATGCTCAACACCTTCTTGGCCAGTCCGAACCGGATGTACAGGTCGTGATAGAGTACAAGTTCCGGCAAGGGAAGCACGGTCTCGTTGCTGGTCTTCTGGTAGGTGATTTCATTGTCTAAATGAAGGATGCCCAACTTGAAGTCCTGACGCAGGCTGGCACTGAACACCTGGATGTTTCCGGAATGCTGGCGTACAGCCATGTTGTTCTTGTAGCTGACTACATCGTTGGCGTTGGTATATTTCACTGAAGCATTGTCCAGGTACGTATAGTTGGTGATATTTTCTACTCCTGCCTTCAACTGTGTCCGCCAGCGGTCGATGCTCAGTTTTCCTTCAATGCGTGTACGCATGATTTTGCTCAGGTCATTGTCCCACCAGTAATGTTTGGAGTGGAAGTGACGGTAGTAGAACGTAGGATTCAGGTTCTTGATATAGGCATTGGCTTCCAGACGTACGGTGTCGTTGAACAGGCGGAAGTTCAAGTCACCTTGTCCTTCTACACTGAACTGTCCGGCATCTTCTCCAATCATGGCTATTTCACCCAACACATTGTAGTGCAGTGTCTTTCCCTGTGATTTGATAAGCTGGCCTCCGATAGACAATACATTTTCCTTGTGAGTTGTCGGAATGCGTCGTCCGGGTGTGCCGGTAATGGTGTCTGTCAACGTAAAGTTACGATGCTCAAAGCTGGCAAAGACGGTCAGTCCCGCTTTGGCCCATTTGTTGAATCCTTCCCGCAGGCAATGCCGACGGTGTTCTTGATAGAGAAGTTCTTGGTGATGTCCAGTGAATCTTTTCCCAAATAGTTATGTTCAAAGTATTCTTCATTCTGGTCAACGTCATAAGACACGTATTTTCTGCGGTTGATGTCTACGTTGACAGTGTGAATGAAGCTGGTCACCGGTACGAATACTTCTTTGGTAATCGTATCGTTCTCAGTCGTTTCATCGCGATAGAATCCTAAGTTATACCGATGAGTCAGAAAGGCATGGTATCCGGTATTGTTGTTCCAGATATTCGACAGGTTGGTCGGGATAGAATACGTTTCGTAAGTCCGATTTCCTTCGGCCATCTCCAGCGGGTTGGTGATGTAGCGGTCGTCCGTGATACCTCCGTTTTCAGCCACCTTCAGGTTTTCATTGATAAAGCTGAAATGCATATCGTACTGGTCGCCGTGGTAGTAGGCAAAGAGATTACCGTTGAACAGTGCTGTCGACTGGCTGTCGTATTTTCCTCGTCCGTAGGTGTAGTCAATGTCGAATCCGAAGCCTAAGCGCTTGTTCACATTCACGGCAAAGTAAGCCTTGAAGCGTTCCTCTCCGTAGCGTCCGTCTCCCTGCTTGAAGTAAGTCAGGTTGGTGAACGGTGATTTGGTATTGGTATACACCACATCACTGGGCTTTCGTACGGTGAAATCGTACGGATCGGTGAAGAAAAACTGGCTGCTTTCTTTCCGTTCAAAGAATACGTGTGAGATACGCGGTGCTCCCAAGTTGCCCAAGTAAGTATAATGTCCCGTAGGCCCTCCCGTATCATTGGAGTTCTGGAAACCATGTTGCAGGGTATCGACCGGAACGGGGGTCATTTCTCCAAAGCGTGTGTCGATTTTCCAGGCATTCAGTCCTACCGGTACGGTGCTGGCATCAATCACTGCGGTTGTATCTATCGGATTACCGTTTCGGTCATATCTGTTGCCGTCCATTCCGGTGGCCGACATTCCTTGTCCGTATTGGGAGATGGTGTTCTGTGCCGAAAGGGCCGTACACACCAGTATGAATAGGGTTGTAAAAAATAGCTTCTTCATAATGGGGCAAAGATACAATAAAAATGCGAAAACGGGAGATTGTGGCTTTCAAAAAGTAGCATTGGAGATGTTAGAAGTGAAACTCTGGAAAAGAAGCAGGCTGCCAACCGCATTTCTTTCTGTAAATGCGCTGGCAGCCTGTGATATAGAAGTACGCTTCCGGTAAGAAATCAGACTTCCTTGATGATGTCCATACCGATATGTATGGCTTCTTCGTTCATCGGAATCAGGTGATGGTGACGCTCAGGCAAAGTCTTGCGCAGGGCTTTCACCACACTTCGATTGATACGATGGGACGGATTTTCAGCAATCCTCCCAATACAATCATGTTGAAGGTCTTAGCCATTTTTCGTTCGTTGGCTTCGTCCATGGCATCAATGCGATACACATGGATGTCCTTGCGTGTAGGAGGGTTGATGATGCCGTATCCGTCGTAAATCAATACTCCACCCGGCTTAACTTTGCTTTCAAACTTGGCAAGCGAAGGCTGGTTCAGGATGATGGCTGTGTCATACTTGCTGAGAATCGGGGATGAGATACGCTCGTCGCTCACAATGACAGTAACGTTGGCCGTACCTCCGCGCTGTTCCGGACCGTAGGCTGGCATCCAAGTCACCTCCTTGTTTTCCATCAGGCCGGAATATGCCAGGATTTTTCCCATGGAAAGAACTCCCTGACCTCCAAATCCTGCTATGATAATTTCCTCTTTCATATAATGTGCAAATAATTATTTATTTTCGGTAGTATCTTTCAGGTCGCCCAGCGGGTAGAAGGGGAACATGTGTTCTTCCATCCATTTGTTGGCGGCTTCGGGTGTCATTTTCCATCCGGAGTTGCAGGTAGATACGATTTCTACCAGGCTGGAGCCTTTTTTCTGCATGGAACATTCGAATGCCTTGCGGATGGCTTTCTTGGCCTTGCGGATGGCAGCCACTGACTGTACTGACTGGCGGGTTACGTAAGCAGTACCTTCCAGTGTTGCGGCAATTTCGGTCATCTTTAGCGGGTAACCATGGATTTCCGGAACACGTCCGTACGGGCAGGTAGAAGTCTTCATGCCTACCAGTGTGGTCGGAGCCATCTGGCCGCCGGTCATACCGTAAATAGCATTGTTGATGAAATGATGGTGATGTTTTCTCCACGGTTCAGGCATGAATGGTTTCGGCTGTACCGATGCAGGCCAGGTCACCATCGCCCTGATAAGTGAATACCAGGCGGTCGGGCCATAAGCGCTTGATGGCAGTAGCCAGGGCAGGTGCACGTCCGTGTGCGGCTTCCTGACAGTCTATATCCAGGTAATTATACATGAATACGGCACAACCTACCGGACTTACTCCGACAGCTTTCTCGGCCATGCCCATTTCGTCGATGACTTCGGCAATCAGTTTGTGAACTACTCCGTGGCTACATCCCGGGCAGTAGTGCATAGGGTTATCGTTCAGCAGGCGAGGCTTCTGATAAACCAGATTTTCAGGTTTGATTATATCTTCTTTTGTCATAATTAATTCTCCTGTAGTTTATCGTAGAAAGAAACGAAACACGAATTCCATCATTTTCAGGAAAAGAGAAGCACCGCACACATAAAAGAATACGGTCTTGTCTTCACCCAGTGTGAAGTAGAGGATGACGGAAATCAATGCTCCAATCATAAACAGTACGTTTAAGACGGCTCTTATTCTATCGGTATCCATAGCTTATTTCTGAATCAGTTTTTCCTTGATGGCTTCGATTACTTCATCCGGGTCGGGCACGATACCTCCCAGACGTCCGAAATGTTCTACGGGTACCTTACATTCTACGGCCAGACGGACATCTTCAATCATCTGTCCGCTGTTCAGTTCCACGGTCAGGATACCTTTCACTTGTTTAGCTCTTTCTTTCAGGGCCTTGCTTGGGAACGGCCATAATGTAATCGGACGGAACAGACCTACCTTGATACCTTCTTCGCGTGCATGCTCCATGGCTTTCTGTGCGATACGTGCACAGGAACCGAAAGCTACAATCAGGTATTCAGCATCTTCTGTGTCAAGTTCCTCGTAGCGTGTTTCTTTTTCTTCGATTTCTGCATATTTAGCCTGCAAGTGCAAGTTGCGCTGCTCCATAATGGCCGGATCCAGTTCCAGTGAGGTGATGATATTGGGCTTACGTCCCTTGCAACCGGTTGTAGCCCATGGGCATTGTGCCAGAATCTCTTCTTCTGTACGTCTGGGGCGATATTCCGGAAGCACTACCTTTTCCATCATCTGACCGATTACACCGTCGGCCAGAATCATAGCCGGATTGCGGTATTTGAAAGCCAGGTCGAAAGCCAGCCCTACAAAGTCAGCCATTTCCTGTACGGAAGCCGGAGCCAGTGCAATCAGGTGGTAGTCGCCGTGACCGCCTCCCTTGGTAGTCTGGAAATAGTCGGCCTGACTGGGCTGGATAGTACCCAGACCCGGACCTCCTCGCATCACGTTGACCACCAGACAAGGAAGTTCCGCACCTGCGATGTAGGAGATACCTTCCTGCTTCAAGCTGACGCCCGGACTGGAGGATGAAGTCATGACCATTTTTCCACTGCCGGCGCCTCCGTATACCATATTAATTGCTGCCACTTCACTTTCAGCCTGAAGAACTACCATTCCGGTAGTTTCCCACGGCTTCTGCTCGGCAAGCGTTTCCAATACTTCAGATTGGGGGGTGATAGGGTAACCGAAGTAACCGTCCACGCCGATACGGATGGCGGCATGGGCTATGGCCTCGTTACCTTTCATAAGAACAACTTCTTCTGCCATAATTTTTCGATTTTGCTTGTTGGGCATTTTTATTCTTCACTTTTCGCTCTGTACACGGTCAGACAACCGTCCGGGCACACAATGGCGCACGAAGAGCATCCGTTACAGGTATCTTCCACTACCTGTTGTACGTAATTATATCCTTTTTGATTTACTTTCGGGGTGAGTGACAACACATGCAGCGGGCATGCTACCACACATAAGTTGCATCCCTTGCAGCGTTCGGTATTTACGATAACCACACCTTTCATCTTAGCCATAGTATATATCTCTTATTGATTAAACATATCTTTATTATAAAAGTTAAGTATATCCATCACCATCTTTCGGGCATCGGCTGCCGGACTTTCCGGGTCTAGGGCAATCGCTTCCTGATAATTGTTGAGTGCTCCCTGCCAGTCACCTTTTTTCCGATAGGCATTTCCCAAAAGATAATATGCTTCCGCCGTGGGCGAGGAAGCCGTTTGCAACCAATCATTCAGGCGAGATATAGCGGTGTCTACATGTCCTTCATTTATCAGTTGTCTGATGTGATTCAGTTGTTCATTCATGGGCTTTTATGTCATATTGTAACCTTACAAAGATAGTCTTTAATTTGGTACGAGAGTCATTTTTACGGAATAAATAGTAAAAAATACCGATTTTTCTTGTTTGTGCAATTGTGCAACATGTTGATTATTAAAGAGTTTTATGATGTTTTATTTTGTTTCAACTGAAAAAGATGTATATACAACTAAATGATGTTTCTGAAAAGGGGGATTGTGTATGAATGATAATTTAATGCTTGTCAAAAATTTATTGAAATGCAGGAATCTATTTGATTATGTTATTATTTCTTATAACTTTGTAGCAATTTATTCATGAAACAAACAACTAAATAATTAACTTATCAGATAGAATTATGAACAAGATTCTTCAGAAGGAACATTTTTCCGAAAAGGTCTTCAAACTGGTGATTGAGCTCCTTTGATTGCAAAGTCGCGTAAGGCGGGACATTTTGTCATTGTCCGTGTAGGCGAGAAGGGGGAACGCATGCCTTTGACTATTGCAGCAGCCGATCCGGTGAAGGGAACCATTACTTTGGTGGTGCAGGAGGTAGGACTTTCGTCTACCCGTCTGTGTGAACTAAATGTGGGTGATTACATTACAGACGTGGTAGGTCCGCTGGGAAAGGCTACTCATATTGAAAACTTCGGGACGGTGGTTTGTGCCGGAGGTGGTGTAGGTGTGGCCCCGATGTTGCCTATCGTGCAGGCATTGAAGGCTGCGGGAAACCGGGTCATTACCGTGCTGGCCGGACGTACTAAGGAACTGATTATTCTTGAAAAGGAAATGCGTGAGAGCTCGGATGAAGTGATTATCATGACGGACGACGGTTCTTACGGACAGAAAGGTCTGGTTACGGAAGGAGTAGAAGCAGTCATCAAGCGTGAAAAGGTGGACAAGTGTTTTGCCATTGGTCCGGCCATCATGATGAAGTTTGTCTGCCTTCTGACCAAGAAATATGATATTCCGACTGATGTGTCGCTGAACACCATCATGGTGGATGGTACGGGCATGTGTGGTGCTTGCCGTATCACCGTAGGCGGAAAGACGAAGTTCGTATGTGTGGATGGTCCGGAATTCGACGGTCATCAGGTGGACTTTGACGAGATGCTGAAACGTATGGGGGCTTTCAAGGATATTGAGCGTGGAGAAATTCATAAACTGGATACCAAACCTGCAACTTGTGAAGCTGAACAGGCTGCTTCCGGACGAAACGCTGAATGGCGTGAAGCGTTGCGCAAGAGCATGAAGCCGAAAGAACGTGTGGCTATTCCGCGCGTGAAGATGAACGAGCTGGATCCGGAATACCGTTCACACAGTCGCAAGGAAGAAGTGAACTTGGGGCTGAGCGAAGAGCAGGCGCTGACAGAAGCCAAGCGTTGTCTGGACTGTGCCAATCCTTCTTGTATGGAAGGTTGTCCGGTAGGTATTGATATTCCGGGCTTTGTCAAGAACATCGAACGTGGAGAATTTCTGGAAGCTGCACGTACGCTGAAAAAGACCAGTGCACTTCCGGCCGTGTGCGGACGTGTCTGCCCGCAGGAAAAGCAGTGCGAATCGAAATGTATTCACCTGAAGATGGGTCACGAAGCGGTGGCTATCGGTTACCTGGAACGTTTTGCGGCTGACTATGAACGTGAAAGCGGACAGATTTCAGTACCTGAAATTGCAGCCAAGAACGGTATCAAGATTGCAGTGGTGGGTTCAGGACCTGCCGGATTGTCGTTTGCAGGCGATATGGCTAAGATGGGTTACGATGTAACTGTGTTCGAGGCGTTGCATGAAATTGGTGGGGTATTGAAATACGGTATCCCGGAATTCCGTCTGCCGAACAAGATTGTGGATGTGGAAATCGAAAATCTGTCTAAGATGGGTGTGACTTTCGTGAAGGACTGCATCGTAGGTAAGACCATCAGTGTGGAAGACCTCGAAAGCGAAGGCTTCAAGGGAATCTTTGTTGCTTCGGGTGCCGGACTGCCTAACTTCATGAACATTCCGGGCGAGAACTCCATCAACATCATGTCTTCGAATGAGTACCTGACACGTGTGAACCTGATGGATGCAGCCAGCGAAGATGCCGATACTCCGGTGACATTCGGTAAGCGAGTGGCTGTAATCGGTGGTGGAAATACAGCAATGGACTCTGTACGTACCGCACGCCGTCTGGGAGCAGAGAAAGCGATGATTATCTACCGTCGTTCGGAAGCAGAAATGCCGGCTCGTCTGGAAGAAGTGAAACATGCCAAGGAAGAAGGTGTGGAATTCCTGACACTGCACAATCCGATAGAATACATTGCCGATGAGAAGGGACGTGTAAAACAGGTGGTATTGCAGAAAATGGAACTGGGTGAACCTGATGCTTCCGGTCGTCGTAGTCCGGTTGCCATTCCGGGAGCTACAGTAACTCTCGACATTGACATGGCCATTGTCAGTGTAGGTGTATCGCCTAACCCGATTGTGCCGAATTCTATTCCGGGATTGGAATTAGGACGCAAGAACTATTGCTGTCAACGATGACATGCAGTCATCCATCCCGACTATCTATGCCGGTGGTGACATCGTGCGTGGAGGAGCCACTGTAATCTTGGCGATGGGTGACGGACGCCGTGCGGCCGCAGCTATGGACCGCCAGCTTCGTCAGGCATAAAAACAAGCTTGAAAATCGGGCATAAAAAAACGCTTTGACGTTTGTAATAGAACGTCGAAGCGTTTCATTTAAAACGCACTTGCGTTTTAGGTAAAACGTCAAAGCGTTTGAACAAAAACGTCCTTGTGTTTCGGTTGAAGCGCAAGGACGTTTTTCTATGTGGTTACTGACGCAGCTGAGTGCGTGTGATTTCGCCTGTATACATGGTGTATGACTTGTTGCTATCTGCTTTAATGTTAAGCGATTTCAAGTCTTCAGCTGTCATCTTCTGGTTCATTGACTTCTTACATTCAATAACTGCTGCCGGCTTAGAGTCTCCCTGTGCATAGAATGAAATCTTATATTCGCTGCACTGTTCCATTAGGGCACTAAGAGCGATGCGGTCTTGTGCAATCAGCAGGTAAGCTACATTCTTGTTAAACAATTTACCAAAACCTCCCCAGTTTTCGGCCTTGATTTCTATTTCTTCATCGTTGGCAGTCAGGGTTATGCGTCCGTTCTGCAGCTGGCTGTTCCAGTTGTCCGAGAATTGTGCAACAGGCACTTCTTTCAGCTCGCCTGTCAGGGTCATGGCTGGAGTCAGAGGAGTTGCCGGAACTACAGCAGGAGCAGTTTCGTTAGCCAGCACCTTTTGTCCCAGTGCATCGGTAGCCGACTGGAAGAGTTGGTCCTTCAGATCGATGGTTTCACGACGGAATTTTCCGCAGATAGGAGCCAGTTTGGTTTTCTTCTTGTTCAGTGCCATGTCATCTGTAATCCATTCTTCGGCAGTATATTTTTCTCCACCATCGCGGTTTTCGTCATACCAGTAGCGGATGCGGGTCATGGTCATGCGGCATACCCCATCAGTCACATTGATAAGATATTGGTAGTAGATGCGGGTGCGGTCCAGTGACAGGGCGGAAGAAGAGAATACGATGTATTCTTCGGCAGAGGCGGCAATGTCGCCCTCTTCTTCGTTGGTGTAGACTACGCGGCTTTGCAGTTTTCCGTCAGATTTGAAGCGGTGGTTGGCCCAGTCCAGCATTTGCTGGTAGAGTTGCTCTTTCGAGAGCGAAGGAGCCTTGATTTCATGATTGAAGGTTACCTTTCCATCCTCCATTGTAATAGCTCCAGCCAGATATTTCGGGTCAGAGTTGTCTTTTTTATCCTTGGCCATTCCGAACAGCGGCAGGCAGGCCAATAAGATGAACAATAGTTTTTTCATGATTCGTATCAAAGTTTTTTATAGTATGAAATATTATTTCTTAAAGATAGCATGTGTAAAGATAGGTATTTTTTTTAACTGCGGTGTAGGAATAGGATTTCTTATTATTTTTTTGTGAAACAATTATACATTTCAGTAAAAACAACAAAGCCCGTTTCCCTTTTCAGGAAAACAGGCTTTGTACGTATTTCTATCAAATAGAACCTCTCCGAAGCAGGAGCGGGGGATTATCGAACGGGAATTTTGTCGATGCGTGCCTGGTGGCGTCCACCTTCAAAATCGGTAGTGAAGAATTCCGTCATAATCTTGTCGGCCATTGCTTCATCAATGAAACGTCCCGGCATTACCAGTACGTTGGCATTGTTGTGCTGACGGGCCAGATGAGCAATTTCCGGAATCCAGCAAAGTGCAGCACGGATACCCTGGTGTTTATTCAGGGTGATACCGATTCCTTCACCGCTTCCGCAGATGGCAATTCCCGGATAGCATTCTCCGTTTTCTACTGCCAAAGCCAGTGGGTGAGCAAAGTCGGGATAGTCACAACTGTCGGTTGTGTAAGTTCCGAAATCCTTGTATTCCCATCCTTTGGCTTCCAGCCATTTTTTCACGTATTGTTTCAATTCAAATCCGGCATGGTCGGATGCAAGTCCTATTGTTTTCATCAGAGCATTTCTTTTACTTGGTTATATACATTTTCAGCAGTGAAGCCCAGTTTTTCATCCAGCACTTTGTAAGGAGCAGAGAAACCGAATGATTCCAATCCCCAAATCTTACCGTTGGCACCTACCAGGCCTAACAGGTTGACTGGCAGACCAGCTGTCAGACCAAATACCTTGGCGCCAGCCGGAAGAATGCTTTCCTGATATTCCTTGCTCTGGCTGCGGAACAAACCTTCTGATGGAACTGATACGATGCGAGTCTTCACACCGTCTTTGTGAAGCAGTTCAGCTCCGGCTACCAATGTAGAAACTTCAGAACCAGAAGCTACCATGATAACATCCGGATTTTCGTCAGAACCAGCTACGATGTAAGCTCCCTTGGCAGCCTGTGAGTAGTCTGTACCTGCCGGCAACATGTTGATGTTCTGGCGAGACAGAATCAGAGCCGACGGAGTATCGGTATTTTCCATAGCCAGTTTCCAGCAGACAGTAGTTTCTTCTGCATCTGCCGGACGAAGTACCAGCATAGAGTTCTTTCCGTGGTGGTTTTTCAGTTTTTCCATCAGGCGGATTTGTGCTTCCTGTTCTACCGGTTCGTGAGTAGGACCGTCTTCACCTACACGGAATGCATCGTGAGTCCAGATAAACTTCACTGGCAACTGCATGAGGGCAGCCATACGTACAGCCGGTTTCATGTAGTCTGAGAATACGAAGAATGTACCGCAGGCAGCGATTACACCACCGTGCAGTGCATACCGATACAGCAGCAAGCCATAGTCAGTTCGGCTACTCCGGCCTGGAAGAAGGCACCGCTGAAGTCACCGTTAACAAATGCGTGAGTCTTTTTCAAGAAACCGTCTGTCTTGTCAGAGTTAGACAAGTCGGCAGAAGCACAGATCATGTTAGGAACCTGCTGTGCCAATGCGCCCAATACAGTAGCAGATGCGTTACGAGTTGCATCGTTTGCTTTCTGCTGGATACCTGCCCAGTCTACTTTCGGAGCTACTCCGCTGAACCATTCTTTCAGCTGAGCTGCTTTTTCCGGATTGGCTGCAGCCATGCAGCTTCTTCTTCATAACGTGCAGCTACGATAGCTTTCAGTTCTTCTTCACGTTTTGCGTAAATTTCTTTTACGTCGTCGAAGATAACGAACGGATTTTCAGGGTCAGCACCCAAGTTGATCATAGTGTTCTTGTAAGCGTCGCCACCCAGAGGAGCACCGTGAGTCTTACAGTTATGTTCGTATGAAGAATTGTCGTCCTTGCGAGCACCCTTACCCATGATACATTTACCGATAATCAGTGTCGGACGTTTGCTTTCAGCTTTTGCAGCATCCAGAGCGGTACGGATTTGTTCGCAGTCGTTACCGTTGATTTCTATTACGTTCCATCCCCATGCACGGTATTTCATGGCTGTATCTTCAGAGATAACATCCTTTGTTTTTGTAGAAAGCTGGATGTCATTTGAGTCATAGAACATAATCAGGTTGTCCAGACCCAGGTGTCCGGCAATACGGCCTGCACCCTGAGAAATTTCTTCCTGAATACCACCGTCAGAGATATAAGCGTAGATAGTTTCTTTATTGAAAGTAGGATTACCCGTACGAGCTGCAAGGAATTTGGCAGCGATGGCAGCACCTACAGCGAATACGTGTCCCTGTCCCAGTGGACCAGAAGTGTTTTCAATGCCGCGCATTACGTCTACTTCAGGATGTCCCGGAGTAGGAGAGCCCCACTGGCGTAATTGTTTTAATTCGTCTAATGTAAATTTACCGATAAGAGCCAACTGTGAGTACAACATCGGTGACATGTGGCCCGGATCCAGGAAGAAACGGTCACGACCTTCCCATTTCGGGTTCTGAGGGTCATACTGCAGATACTCTGCATACAAGACATTGATGAAATCGGCTCCACCCATTGCACCTCCGGGGTGTCCAGACTTTGCTTTTTCAACCATTGAAGCAGCCAAAATACGAATATTATCAGCAGCGTGGTTCATTACTTGTTTGCTGTTCATATAACTAAATTTTGATTTGTATGCTACATAAAATGCGAGTGGCATACGTCACCCGCTTTTTGAAATTATGAGCAAAGGTATGACATTTATATGTAAATTACAAAGTGGAAATAACTTATTTATTTCACATTTTTTTACTTCTTGTATTTTACTGCAGCCTCTTCTACCGGCAGACAAGCCTTATAATTTTCAATATATGCATTGAATCCGGCAACGTCTTCTGCAGTAGGAGATACTTCTACGCCCGCATTTCCGGCAAACACTTTTTCGTCGAGGAAGTCAGCCAGTGACTGCTTCTTGTCATTGTTCACCAGATAAGAACCTAACAGTGCAATACCCCATGCACCACCTTCTCCTGCGGTTTCCATGACAGAAATCGGAGAATTGATGGCCGCAGCAAGAACTCTCTGACCTACACCCTTAGTACGGAACAGACCTCCGTGACCTGTGATGCGGTCTACTTTAATCTTTTCTTCGTTGAAGAGAATGTCATTTCCAATCTTCAGTACGCCTACCGATGCATACAAGTGTGCACGCATAAAGTTGGCCAGGTTGAATTTATCGCTTGCCGTACGAACGAACAACGGGCGTCCTTCTGTCAAACCGGTTACAGGTTCGCCTGAGAAGTAGTTGTACGAAATCAGTCCGCCGCAGTCTGCATCACCTGTCAGTGCGTGGTTATACAGTTTGCCGAAGATTTCGTCCATATCTACCGGCATACCCATCAGTTCCTGGTATTCCTTGAACAGATTTACCCATGCGTTCAGGTCGGAAGTACAGTTGTTACAGTGTACCATGGCTACCAGACTTCCGTCAGGAGTAGTCACCATGTCAATCATTTCGTAAGGTTTTGACAGGTCTTTTTCCAAAACAATCATAGAGAAAGAAGAAGTACCAGCCGATACATTACCAGTGCGCTGTTTTACGGCATTGGTAGCCACCATACCTGTTCCTGCATCACCTTCTGGCGGACAAACAGGTACACCTGCTTTCAGATGGCCTGATACGTCGAGTCTCTTGGCACCTTCTTCGGTCAGGCAACCGGCATTTTCTCCTGCCAGCAATACTTCGGCAGAATGTCTGTCAGTTTCCAGCTATATCCGTAAGGAGCTACTAACTTGTCGAACTTTTCAATCATTTCGGCAGAGTAGTTCTTTGTTTCAGGGTCGATAGGAAGCATACCTGAAGCATCACCGATACCTAAAACTTTTTCGCCGGTAATCTGCCAGTGTACGTAACCTGCCAGTGTAGTGAAGAAAGTGATGTCCTTCACATGTTCTTCCTTGTTTAGGATAGCCTGATAAAGGTGAGAGATACTCCATCTCAACGGAATGTTGTAGACAAAGAGTTCAGACAGTTCGGCAGCTGCTTTGCCTGTGTTGGTATTTCTCCATGTACGGAACGGTACGAGGATTTCTTCTTTATCGTTGAAAGCCATGTAACCGTGCATCATGGCACTGATACCGATGGCTGCCAAGTTTTCTATTTCGATGCCGTACTGGTTTTTTACGTTTAAGCGAAGGTCAGCATAGCAGTCCTGTACTCCTGCCCAGATGGCTTCAATGCTGTAGGTCCAGAGTCCATCTACCAGTGATTTTCCCAGGTGTGACTTCCCTGAGCAATAGGTTTATTTTCCTGGTCAATCAGGACAGCTTTGATTCGGGTAGAACCGAACTCAATACCCAAAATGGCTTTACCTGCCTCAATGGTTGACTTTGCATCTTTCATATTAAAAATCGATTAGTTAAAGTGAAAAATAAGGCAATATTAAAAAATAAAAGTGCTGCCAGAAAGAAATCTTCTGTCCAGCACTTTTAAGATATACTTGGTTAAGTATTAGCAAAGAGCTTTGTTCAGCATGTAGTATACTTCGTTCATGCGAAGTTCTTTCTTGAAGCTGTCGATGGTAGTATCCTTGTTGATATGTACCATTTCGATTCCAGCGATTTCAGCATAGTCTTCCCAGTATTCTGCAGTCAGGTCGTATGAGAAGCAAGAGTGGTGAGTACCACCAGCCAAAATCCATGCACCTGCACCGATTTCGAAGTTAGGCATCGGTTTCCAAAGTGCAGAAGCAACCGGCAATTTCGGCAGCGGTTTCGGTTCGATACATTCTACGTCGTTTACAATCAGACGGAAACGGTTGCCCATGTCTACTACAGTAGCAGTACATCCTGTACCTACCTTAGAAGTGAAGACAAGACGTGCAGTCTGGCTCTTGCGTACACCGATACCGAGGAAGTGTACTTCCAGACGAGGTTTCTTGGCAGCAATCATCGGACAAACTTCCAGCATGTGAGCCTGAAGGATAGAGCTGTTTTCACCGTCGAAGTTCAGTGTGTAGTCTTCTAGGAAAGAACATCCGTTAGGCAATCCCTGGTTCATTACCCATACAGTACGATACAAAGCAGCTGATTTCCAGTCACCTTCTGCACCGAAACCATATCCTTCTGCCATCAGGCGCTGTGAAGCCAATCCCGGAATCTGGTCGAAGTAGCTTCCGTCAGTCTGACCCAGGTCATCGAAGTTAGTTGTGAAACCTTTAGCACCTTTAGCTTTCAGGATAGCACGCAGAGCCAATTCAGCTTTTGCGGCATTCCATACTTTCTGGTATGCTTCAGAAGCTTTGTCTTCCAGTGCTGCATCGTGATCATATTCATTGAAGTAAGTTTTTACAAGAGCTTCTACCTCTTCATCTTTTACTTCTTTGTGATAGCTCATCAGTTCGCTTACCGGACAGTAGTCTACGTGGTAACCCATGCGCTGTTCAGCTTCTACTTTATCACCGTCTGTAACAGCTACGTTGTTCATCTGGTCGCCGAAACGCAGAATCAGCATATCCTGAGAGTCTGCCCATGCAGCACATACGCGCATCCATACAGCAATCTTAGACAATGTGTTTTCATCTTTCCAGTAACCAACTACTACTTTGCGACGTACACGCATACGAGCGCAGATGTGACCAAATTCACGGTCGCCGTGAGCAGACTGGTTCAAGTTCATGAAGTCCATATCCATGGTATCCCAAGGAATTTCCTTGTTGAACTGAGTGTGTAGGTGGAGCAACGGTTTCTTCAACTGCTGCAAGCCGTGAATCCACATTTTAGCAGGAGAGAAAGTGTGCATCCAAGTGATGACACCGATACATTTTTCTTCGTTGTTAGCTGCTTTGAACACTGCTTCTACTTCTTTAGAAGAGTTGGCAGTTCCTTTATATACTACTTTCACAGGCAATTTGCCGCTGGCATTCAAACCTGCTACCATTTCGTTACTGTGTGCGTCTACTGCGATAACTGCATCGCCTCCGTAAAGGAGCTGAGCTCCGGTTACGAACCATACTTCATATTGATCAAATGCGTTCATAGTGATTTTATGTTTTTAATTGGTTGGATATTTGTTTTTATGTTATTTTTTCTGTCCGTAATAAGCGTTCGGACCGTGCTTGCGGCTGAAGTGTTTTTCTACCAGCAGCGGATTCATGGTCAGGTTCGGATTGACAGCGTAAGCAATGCTGGCCATTTTGGCAACCTGCTCCATGACTACGGCATTGTGAACGGCATCGTGTGCATCCTTACCCCATGAGAAAGGACCGTGGTTCTTTACGAGTACACCCGGAGTATGTACCGGATTCATACCTTCAAAGCGTTTCACGATTACGTTTCCTGTTTCCATTTCGTAGGCGCTTCACTTCTTCTTCCGTCATGTCGGCAGTGCAGGGGATAGCTTCGTGGAAATAGTCGGCGTGAGTCGTTCCGATGTTCGGAATATCGCAGCCAGCCTGTGCCCATGCAGTAGCGTATGTAGAATGTGTATGTACCACACCGCCGATTTCAGGGAAGGCTTTGTACAGTACAAGGTGAGTCGGTGTGTCGCTTGAAGGACGCAAGTTTCCTTCTACCACGTTTCCTTCCAGGTCGACTACTACCATGTCTTCGGCTTTCATTTCATCGTAAGACACTCCACTGGGTTTGATAACCACCAGTCCGCTTTCACGGTCGATGGCCGATACGTTTCCCCACGTGAAAATAACCAGTCCGTGTTTCACCAAATCCAGGTTGGCATGGAACACTTTTTCTTTCAGTGCTTCTAACATATTCTTAAAGTTTGAATTTCGGATCTTTCTGATAAGCCTTGTCGTTGAATTTGTAAAGAGAGGCTCCTCTTCGTGATCCTGTTTTATCAATTTTATCTGTTTTCTCTATAAATCCCATTTCTGCAATACGCTTGCGGAAATTTCGCTTGTCCATCGGTTCACCGTAAATTGCTTCGTAGAGACTCTGGAGCTGTGTCAGGGTGAACAACTCCGGCAAGAGGTTGAAGCCGATAGGTGCTCTTGAGGCTTTTTGTTTCATGATGGCACGAGCCTTCTCGACCATTTCATTGTGGTCAAAAATCAGGTCGGGCAATTCGTTGATGTTTACCCAGTATGCGTTGTGCTGCTGCACCAGTCACGGTCATATTCATTGATATTGATTAAGCATAATAAGCCAGTGAAATAACTCGTTCGCCCGGATCGCGGTCTACAGCTCCGAACGCACCTATCTGGTCCATGTATACATTTTCCAGTCCGGTCAGTTCGCTTAATACGCGTTTGGCCGCATCATCGGCACTTTCGTTTTCCTGGATGAAGCCTCCCATCAGCGACCATTGTCCCATTGCAGGCTCGAAATTTCTTTTGAGTAGCAATAGATTCAGTTCGCCTTTGTCGAATCCGAAGATAATACAGTCGATTCCGACATAAAATTGGGGATTATGATTATAATATGTGGTCATGAAGTTCGTGACTTTTGGTTCTTTACAACTTGGTTTCTTAGGTCTCTGTTATTTTTCTACTGTAAACTTGAAGATACAGTGACTGTGGTAAGTCTGTCCCGGAGTCAGGATAACAGAAGGCCATTGTGGTTTGTTAGGGCTGTCAGGATAGTGCTGTGTTTCCAGACATACAGATGCACGCTGCGGGTAAACAATACCTTTCTTACCCTTCACTGTACCATCCAGGAAGTTTCCGGTATACACCTGAATACCCGGTTCGTCTGTATACACTTCCAGACTGATACCGGTTGTCGGGCTGGTCAGTTTAGCTGCCACCTGATTGATGTCACCTTTGGTTTTCAGTACCCAGTTATGGTCAAATCCGTTACCGAATCTTACTTGTTCGTTAGAGAAATCTGTCACTCCTTCGCTGATGGCTTTCGCTGTGTTGAAGTCAAACGGAGTATCTTTTACTGCCATCATTTCACCTGTTGTCATGAAGGTGCTGTCTACCGGAGTAATACTGTCGGAAGCTACGTAGAGCAGGTGATCTGTAGCTGGTTTAGACGGGTCGCCATTCAGGTTGAAATAAGAATGGTTGGTCATGTTAATGACTGTTGTCTTGTCAGTAGTGGCATCGTATTTAATATCGATGGCATTGTCTGCAGTCAATGAATAAGTCACATTGGCAGTCACATTTCCCGGGAAGTTATTGTCTCCGTCGGGCGATTTCATGGTCAGCACGATGGTACTGTCATTGGCTTGGTTCGCTTCGTATACCTGATATTGCCATCCGGTAGGACCGCCGTGCAGGCAGTGACCGAAGTTATTGGTCGGAAGCTGGATTTCCTGTCCGTCGATAGTGATTTTCCCTTTATTGATTCGGTTGCATAACGGCCGATAGAAGCTCCGAAGTCACTTGGAATATTCTGATAATCTGCAATGCTGTCAAAACCGAGAACTACATCCGTCATCTTTCCGTTCTTGTCAGGAACCATGACCGATACGATTCGTCCGCCGAAATTGGTTACACAAACTTCCATACCCTGGCTGTTCTTCAAAGTATAAAGTTTGATAGGTTTGGCATTTTCAGCTGAAACCTCAAAATTAGCAGGGTTCAAGCCTGATAAAGTCAGCTCCGGTTGCTGGGCTTGCTTGGAAGCACAACCGCTCAATACTGCAAGGATGATACTTGCCCCTAAGAAAGATTTATTCATGCTTTTCATGTGAAATTATTGATGTTTTTATCTATGGTGTAAAAGTAACACTTAAAACGATTGCTTGTTCTTTTTTTCAGATGTTTTTCAACATAGAATGTGTGTTTTTCAGTAGTTTCTATAAAAAGGAAGAGGACATGCGGTTTTTGATTTGCATGTCCTCTTTTTATGAGTTGGTTTCTATGGATTACCAGAAGTATGCGTAGAATAAAGCGCAGAGAACTACAACTCCCAATGTAGCGATTACATCCCACATATTCCAGCTTTCGCGAATTGCTTTCTTATAGTCGCCAGTGAAAGTGATGGCTGCAATTTGTTCAGATGTTGGTTTGGCAGTAAACATGGATACTACGTACATCATGATAACGATGAATACCAGCAACCATACTTCAAAGATAAGCCAGTTAGTCTGCCAGAACCAAGAAGTGTATTCCCAGAACGCTCCGTCCATAACAGCTTTACCAGAGTCGGTAAGTACGTTGGTCAACAGACGCAGCATACCAATAAGGAAGCCTCCGATAAGTCCCCATTCTCCAGCTTTCGGTGTGATGCGCTTAGAGAAGATACCTAGGGTAAATACGGCTACCATGGCAGGAGCAATCAGAGACTGAATATCTTGAAGATAAGAATACAGGTTACCCATGTTCATCATGATAGGCATCCAAGCCAGTCCCAACAGTACGACAACGACTGTAGCTATACGACCTACCATTACGTAGTGACTTTCGCTCATGCCTTTCTTCATAGGTTTGTAGAAGTCTTCTGTAAACAATGTTGCACAGCTGTTAAAGAATGCAGCCAAAGAAGCCACGAGGGCGCAGATGAAACCGATGGTTACAATACCTTTCACACCTGCAGGCAAGATGTTCTTTACCATCATGGCAAAAGCACCGTCTGTGTCATGTGTGTTGGTGATATCCATTACGATGTTGCTGCCGGTTTTCTGTGAGAGTGCGAATGCCACCATACCCGGAATCAGGAACATGAATACAGGCAACAGTTTGAAGTAACCGGCTGCAATTGTACCGCGGCGTGCACGTGCCATGACTTTACGGTTATCTTCTCCCTTAGTCTGTCCGAGCACACGCTGTACGATGTGTTGGTCAGTACACCAGTACCAGAAACCGATGATAGATGCTCCGAGGAATACCACATAGCCCGGGAATTGCGGATACATAGGGTCTGCAGGGTCAGTGTGGAACATGTGAGTTGTACCAAAACCGTCGTGTGCAGCATTACAAACAGCCATCATTTGTGACCATCCTTCTGAGATGCTGCCATCGCCCAGCATATTCAAGCCTAAGAACAAAACTAAGAATGAACCAATGATAAGAATAGGAGTCTGGATAGCAGAAAGTGTCATTACACCTTTCATACCGCCGAAAACGGTGAACACGGCTGTGATGAAGATAAGGCCGAGTGCTCCCCACCAGAATGGAAGACCGAGCAGGTATTCAAAGAAGATACCGCCAGTAAATGCAGTTACAGATACCTTTGTCAATACGTAGGCAATCAGTGTAATAATAGACAGCCATGAACCGGTACGTTGAGTGTAACGGAATTTCAGGAAGTCAGGCATAGTGATAATCTTGCCCATTTTGTTGTTTAATAACTGATAGAAAGGAACGAACAACCATCCTAAAATAAGAATCATCCATCCTTGCATTTCCCAGTGTGCCATTCCCACACCGTCTTTTGCACCTGTACCGGCCAATCCTACAAGGTGTTCAGAACCGATGTTTGCTGCGAAGATAGCAGCACCGATAATGTACCAAGGTTCCCCTTTTCCGAAAAGGTAGTCCTGACTGTCGGCACCTTTCATCTTTTCCTGATCTTTCTTTATTGCACGGTAAACAGCCCATACAATAGCGATGACTCCGACGGTGAGAACCAGCCAGTCGAGCCAAATAAATTCAGTTGAATTCCAATTCATAATAGTATTATTTTAATTATTTGTGTATTGATTTTGCGGTTATCAAAACGTGTTTTTATACTGTTCGTTTTTCAAAGTGTATTAGTAACACTAATTCGAGTGCAATATTACGGATAAGTGTAAAATTACACTAATAAAAGTCCATGTTTTAGAGCATGTTTCGTCCTTTTTTTTCGTTCTCCTTCGTTTTTAACATTTCTGCAGATGATGAAAGTAAAAAACTTCTGTCGACTTTTGAGTATTTTTACGCGTTCGTTCGTATTAGTTATTGTGAAAATAAAAAACTAGAAGATATGAAAAGAGTGATTCTGTGGCTGTGCCTGTCTGTGGTTATAGGGGCGGTACAAGCACAAACCGGGCGGCTGGACTTGAAACTTCCGCAAGGACATCCCCGCTATCTGACCACACAGGAGGGGAAGAAAGAAACTCAGGAGTTGATTAAAAAGGCTCCTTGGGCAAAAGATGTGTATGAGCGGCTTCGGCAACGGACAGATAAATACGTAGATCGGGGAACAGACTGGCTGTCCTCCCGTTTGCTGATGTACTGGAACACACATGCCACCGATGTATATATAAAAGGTGAGTACTACGACCATGCCGGAGGTGAGAAGGCACCGGCTCCAACAGTGGTATTTACCGGAGCACGCAGCCATGCCACCAATTACAAACGTCCTCGACTGGAGGATTGGAGCCTTATCAGGAAGATGCCAGAGGAATGTATCTGGCCAACAGTATCCTGGAAGGTAATCCTTACGAATGGGTGAGCATCAGCAAAACCGGAAGAATAATTGAAAGCATCAACAATGAAATCGTAGGCATAGCCCGCGATGCGGCATTCCTCTGGTGGCTGACCGGCGAGCAGAAGTATGCCACGGCAGCTGCTTCCGTCTTTGATGTGTACATGACAGGTCTGTACTACCGCAATGTGCCTGTCGACTTGAATTATGGTCACCAGCAGACGCTCGTAGGAATGACTTCCTTTGAGGTGATTCATGAAGATGTCATAAATTCCTTGGTGCCGCTTTATGATTTCCTTTATGCGTATCTGCAGAAAGAAAAGCCTGAAAAGATGACCATCTATGCCGATGCGTTCAAGAAATGTGCCGATAATA
>ENA-OQHA01000404-OQHA01000404.1-human-gut-metagenome-genome-assembly--contig:-NODE-404-length-22127-cov-3.143182_pt1 | contig 22127 bp, 35 predicted proteins | sample MGYA00242558_ERZ504707 | MGnify/ENA primary metagenome ERZ504707 (study PRJEB26092, sample SAMD00036197) | human gut metagenome | host: Homo sapiens | study: EMG produced TPA metagenomics assembly of...
GTTCCAGGCGCCCGATTCCGATGGCGCGGTGCACTTGGACGCCAGCGAGGCGTCCGTGGGCGATATTCTGACGGTCGAGTTTACCGATAGCTTCTGCTATGAGCTTATCGGCCATGTTGTGGAGTAGGAGAGCATCGTGGCAAACGAGAGCAATAAGGAACTGACGAGTGTTTGGACGCCCGCCAACATCGTGACGTGCGTTCGCATCGTCTTTATCCCGGTGTTCATGATCGTGTCGGCGCTTTCTCACACGAGTGTTGCCGGTACAGATTGGAGCACCTTCGACGGCCCGCTCGCCGCCGCTGCCTTCATTCTGTATGTGATCCTGTCGTGCACCGATAAGGTCGACGGTTATCTGGCGCGCTCGCGCAACGAGATTACCGATTTCGGTAAGTTCTTGGACCCCATCGCCGATAAGCTGCTGGTGTTCTCGGCTCTGCTGCTGTTCTTGGATTTTGGCGCTGTGACCGTGTGGTCCGTGTTCATTATCCTGTTCCGTGAGCTTCTGGTGAGCGCCTTCGCATGGTGCGAGTGCCGCCGGCGTGGTCGTTGCCGCCGATAAGCTTGCAAGTACAAGACGGCGACCACGATGGTCTCCATCTGCGGTTACCCTGTGCGTCTTTGCGATGGCCGGCTTGCACCTTGGCCCGCTGGCGCTGACGCTCGGCATCTACTCGGTGTCGCGCTTCCTGTACGCCGTTGCCGTTGTCCTGACCGTTATCTCGGGCGCCCAGTACTTCTGGAACTGCCGCAAGATCGTCTTTTCGGTCTAGGTCCTGGTGGGTATGACGGACTCTTTTGAGCAGATTTCCGCACATAACGAGGAGCTGGCGCGTCATATTGTCGAGCGCGCGAGCGCTCGGGGCGTGACGGTTTCGACGGCTGAGTCGCTGACAGCAGGTATGATTGCCTCGACGATTGCCGATATCCCGGGCGCTCGGCGGTGCTGCGTGGCGGTGCGGTGACCTACTGCGATGAGATCAAGCATCGCGTTTTGGGCGTTGATCAGGAGACGCTCGACCGCTATACCGCGGTGTCGCATCAGACCGCGCGCGAGATGGCGGCGGGTTCGCTGGAGCTGTACCAGAGCGATATTGCAGTGAGCGCAACGGGTTATGCCGGCCCCGGCGGCGGCACTGAGGACGATCCGGCTGGCACTTTCTATATTGGCTGGGCGTATCGCGCGGCTGATGGGGAAGTGCCGGTCGTGGACTCTGTGCGCTGCCACTATGAGGGCGACCGTTCGTGTGTTCGTGCCCATGCGGTCGCGGAGGCATTGGGACGCATTGCCCTTTTGCTCAACTCTATGGAATAGACGTGTTTTAAGGGGCCTTAGGGCCCCTTAATTGTGGAGATAGGGACCTCTGACAAATTCAGCGTTTTTGCTGGTCATAGGTTTATTTTCGCCTTCCTTGCTTATATTTGGCCCTATGTGGTCAAGCATTTGGTCAGTATTTGGTCGGCGTTTGGTTGGGTTTTGGAAAGACTGCCTGCATATGATTTATCTGAACGGTTGACCACGAACAGCCGTTCGTTTATTATCGATGCAGGTTGTTAAGAGGAGGCTTTCATGGCCAAGAATTCAGGTCCCGTACGTACGTTCATGCTCGCACGACGGGTAAAGAGCGCGATGAGATGATCGCCACCACCAAGGCCGAGATCGAGAAGAAATTCGGCCAGGGTCCATCATGAGGTATGGTGACGGCGGCCCCGAGCTTGAGGTTGAGGCCATCCCCACGGGCGCTCTGGCACTCGATGCCGCTCTGGGTATCGGCGGTGTGCCGCGCGGCCGTATCGTCGAGATTTACGGTCCTGAGTCCTCCGGTAAGACGACGCTTTCGCTCGAGATCCTGGCCGAGGCCCAGGCAATGGGTGGCGTGGTGGCATTTATCGATGCCGAGCACGCGCTCGATCCCACGTATGCCGCGCGCATTGGCGTGGATATCGACGAGGTACTGATTTCCCAGCCCGATACGGGTGAGCAGGCGCTCGAGATTGTTGACATGCTCGTGCGTTCCGGCGCCATCGATGCCATCGTCGTCGACTCCGTCGCCGCGCTGACCCCGCGTGCCGAGATCGAGGGAGAGATCGGCGATACCACGGTCGGCTTGCAAGCTCGCCTGATGAGCCAGGCGCTCCGCAAGCTTGCCGGCTCGCTGTCCAAGTCCAACACGACGTGCATCTTCATTAACCAACTGCGTGAGAAGATCGGCGTCATGTTCGGCAACCCCGAGACCACGACGGGCGGCCGCGCCCTTAAGTTTTTCTCTTCGGTGCGTATCGACATTCGCCGCATCGACAGCATTAAGCTTAAGGATGAGGTTATCGGTAACCGCGTGCGCGCCAAGGTCGTTAAGAACAAGGTGGCAGCTCCGTTCCGTTCTGCTGAGTTTGACATCATGTACGGTACGGGCATCTCTAAGGAGGGCTCGATTCTGACATGGCTGTCGAGTGCGGCATCTGCAAGAAGATGGGCTCCTGGTTTGCCTATGGCGAGGACAAGCTCGGCAACGGTCGCGAGGCCGCCAAGGCGTTCCTGCGCGAACACCCCGATTGCGCCGACGAGATTGAGCATAAGGTCCGCCTTGCCTGCGGGCTTGAGTTTGACGACGATGCTCCATCCGAGGTCGAGCTGACCGATCAGCCTGCGCCTGAGGAGTTTGACGAGCTTTACGCCATCGATGGTTCCGCCATGCTCGATGATGACGACGAGTAGCGGTTACGCTCATGTCGTATACGGTGACCGAGGCCACGGTCGTCTTTCCCGATAAGAAGGCGGCCTCCTCGTTCTCGAGCGGGTATGCGTCCAAAAAGCCTTGCGCACATATCGATTGTGAGCTTGAGGGCGGTTTTGAGCGGTCCATTTGGATTCCCGCGCGGGTCGCGCGCCTGTATGTCAAAAACCGCCCCGATCTTCCCTGTGATTGGGACAACTTTCGTGAGGCGGTGCAGCTCGTCGAGCGTAAATGTGCACTTACCATGGTGACCGAGATGCTATCGCGACGCGACCATGCGACGGGCGAGGTCCGTGACAAGCTGGCTCGCTACGGCTTTCACCAGACCGCGATCGATTTCGCCGTCGAGCGCGCCACCGAGTATCGCTTTTTAGACGAGAACCGCTTTTGCTCGTACTTTATCGAGGAACGCAAGCGGCGCGGTTGGGGACAGCGTAAAATCGAGACCGAGCTCAAGCGCCGTCATGTCGTGCTCGATGACATTCCCGGTTATCCCGAGGACTATTTTGCCGTCGAAGAGATTTGGCGCGTGCGTCAGCCCTGCTCGCCAAGCGGCGTGTTCCAGAGACGCGCGGATTCGAAAAACTGGTTCGGTTTTTGATGGGCAAGGGCTTCTCGTATCACATCGCCGCCGATGCCGTTAAGGCACGTCTCGATGCCGAACGTGAGGAATGTGCGGTTTAGGCGTATGCGTTTTGTGGCCCTGCCGTTCACCGCGTTTTAGCCGCCGTGCTGGGGCCATTTATTTGACAGTTGTTGTGGTTCAACGTACGATAAACACTGTCATTTGCTTTGTGATATGTGCTCATCTGTGATGAGTTTGTTTATATGTTTATCTGTATCCGACCCGCATAAGCTGCGCCCATATTACTCAAATGTCGCGAGCCGTTCGTAAGGACGGTTCGCTTTGTTGTGTAACGAATCCATAAAAAGGAGTGAGCATGCCTATCATCGCAGCGCTCGTTGGCATCGTTTTGGGTGCCATCGCCGCCATTGCCTACATGCGCACCGCCAAGCAGGGTAGTCTTCACGAGGCCGACGAAAAAATCCAGTCGGCACACGCACAGGCTGAGTCCTGATCGGTGATGCCAAGCGTCAGGCCGAGACCCTCAAAAAAGAGGCTCTGCTCGAGGCTAAAGAGGAGATCATCAAGAACAAGCAGGCCGCCGAGGCCGAGGACAAGCAGCGTAAGAACGAGATTCGTACGCTCGAGAACCGCGTGATGCAGCGCGAGGAATCCCTTGATCGCCGCAACGACGCTCTCGACAAGCGCGAGCATCAGCTGTCCAGCCAGGCCGGTCAGGTCGAGAAGCGCTCCCGTGAGCTCGAGGAGCTCTGCGCAAAGCAGACCTCCGAGCTCGAGCGTATCGCCGACCTTACCCGCGAGGACGCCCACAAGGAGCTCCTCGATAAGGTTCGCGGCGAGGTCACCCACGAGGCCGCCACGATCATTCGCGAGTCCGAGCAGCAGGTTCGCGCCGAGTGCCACAAGACCGCCCAGGAGATTCTGTCTCTGGCGATTCAGCGCTGCGCTGCCGACCACACTGCCGAGGTCACCGTTACCTCCGTGCACATTCCCTCTGATGACCTCAAGGGCCGTATCATCGGTCGCGAGGGTCGCAACATCCGGACCTTCGAGCAGGTTTCCGGCGTCAACCTCGTGATCGACGACACGCCCGAGACCGTCGTTCTTTCGAGCTTCGACCCGGTCCGTCGTGAGACCGCCCGTGTCGCCCTCGAGAACCTCATCGCCGACGGCCGCATTCACCCTGCCCGTATCGAGGAGATGTATCACAAGGCCGCCGACCTGGTTCAGCAGCGCGTGCGCGAGGCTGGCGAGCAGGCTGCCTTCGATGCCGGCATCCACGACCTGCACCCCGAGATCGTCAAGACCCTTGGTGCCCTGCGCTACCGTACCTCGTTTGGTCAGAACGTGCTTCAGCATTCCCTCGAGGTCTCTGATCTGTGCGGCGTGATGGCTTCCGAGCTTGGCCTGGACGTTGTGACCGCCAAGCGCGCCGGCCTGCTTCATGACCTGGGCAAGGCAATCGACCACGACGTCGAGGGCCCGCATGCCGTCATCGGCGCCGAGCTTGCCCGCCGTTATGGCGAGAAGCCCGTTATCGTCCACGCTATTGAGGCTCACCATGCCGATGTCGACCCCAACACGGTGCTCGATGTCCTGGTGCAGGCCGCCGATGCTGTCTCTGCCTCTCGCCCCGGTGCCCGTCGCGAGTCTGCCGAGAACTACATCAAGCGTCTTGAGAAGCTCGAGGAGATCGCCAACTCTCATGACGGCGTCGAACGTACCTATGCCATGCAGGCCGGTCGCGAGGTCCACGTCATGGTCCAGCCAGACAAGATTTCCGATGCCCAGTCCACGGTTCTGGCTCACGATATCGCCCATCAGATCGAGGAAGAGATGGAGTATCCCGGTCAGGTGCGCGTCGTCGTGATTCGCGAGAGCCGCGCTGTCGATATCGCTAAATAACATGAGCGACGCGAACGAGCTCATCTCATTTATCGCGTCGATGTCGGGGGAGGGCAACCTTCGCGTCGAGGAGAACCTTGGCGAGGGGTATGTCCGCCTCCGCGTTTCGGAGGCCGAGCGGCGCCAGGCTAAGCACGACATTCAGCATGTCGAGGACATCGTCATCGAAATGCTCCGTAATGCTCGCGATGCCGGCGCGACAAGGTCTATCTCGCCACGACCAAGGAAGATGGCGTCCGCACGCTTGTCTTTCTGGATAACGGTTCTGGCGTTCCGCAGGATATGCAAGAGCGAATCTTTGATGCCCGCGTTACCTCCAAGCTCGAGAGCATGAAGATGGACCGTTGGGGCGTTCACGGTCGTGGCATGGCATTGTTTTCGATCAAGCAGAACACCGACGAGGCCCGTGTGGTCACGTCCGGTGTCGATCTTGTTCAGCCTTCAAGGTGAGCGTTGCGGCTAACCGCCTCAGTGAGCGTGCCGATCAGTCCAGCTGGCCCCAGGCCGTCAAGGATGAGGACGGACGTTATGTCTGTGCTCGCGGTCCGCATAATATTATTCGCGCTGCTTGTGAGTTTGCGCTCGAAGAGTTGCGTGGTTGCGATGTCTATCTTGGTTCTCCGTCTGAGATTGCCGCGACCCTTTATGCTCAGGCGTCAAGCGGCTCGATACGTCTCGTCTCCTGTTCATTGATGACGAGAGCGAGCTTCCGGTTGTCGATCGTTTAGGCCTTGCTTCTGATGCCGAGGACTTTATCCGTATCTGTTCGGGTTTGGGTCTTGAGATGTCCGAGCGCACGGCCCATCGCATTTTGGTAGGGCAGATTAAGCCCGTTCGCGGTGTGACCGCGCGTCTGCTGCGCGAGCGTGATTCGTCCTCGCGTGCGCCGGCTCCTGTCGATCTCGCGAAGGATCGTCGCGGGCTACGTATTGCCAAGGATGACATTGCACAGTTTTCGCGTGCTGTGGAGCGCGACTTTAATGACCTTGCTGCCCGGTACTATCTCAACCTTTGCGGCGACCCAAAGATTCGTGTTTCGCGTGATCGAATCACCGTGACCTTTGATCTTGCCAAAGAGGAATAGTGCCTTTACCGAGTCCACTCGGTACGATACAGTTATTGCAGTTAAAACGTACTTTTAAATGCAGGAGTTTCTTCATGGATTGCCTGAAGGTATCAAGCAAATCATCGCCCGCGTCCGTTGCCGGCGCCATCGCCGGCATGGTCAAGATGGTGTACCCGTCAACATCCAGTGTGTCGGCGCTGGTGCGTCAACCAAGCCATTAAGGCCGTTGCTATCGCGCGCGGTTTTTTGATTCCAACCGGTTTTGATATTTCCTGCGCGCCCGTGTTCTCCGACATCCTCATTAACGGGGAGTCGCGCACGGCCATCCGCCTTTCTATCTACGTTCACCAGATCAATCGAGCTGCTATGGATAACGTCGTCATGGATGATGTTAAGCCTGTGGCATAGCTTCTGCTTGCCTCGTTCCGCTCCCCATCGTTAGGACTTATGCACATGGACCAGCGTTCCGTACGCGATATTCTTGCCGGTAAAACCTACTTTATCCGCACCTTTGGCTGCCAGATGAATCAGCACGACTCCGAGCGTGTGAGCGGTCTGCTTGATTCGTATGGCTGCCTCATGGCGCTCGATCCCGCGCATGCCGATATCGTTGTCTTCATGACGTGCTGCGTGCGCGAGGCCGCCGATACTCGCCTGTACGGTCAGTGCAATTCCTGCAAAAGCCTGCCGCCTTCGCCTTCGGGCAAGCGCGTGGTTGCCGTTGGCGGTTGCATCGCGCAGCGCGATGGCGAGGGCCTGCTCACCAACGTCGATAATGTCAATGTCATTTTTGGCACGCATTCCATCGCACATGTGGCCGAGCTCATTGCCGAGGCGTTCCTTGATGGTAAGCGTCATATCCGTGCCAATGAGCATGAGGATACGGACGCCATGAGCATGCCGTGGCATCGCGAGACCCAGTATCACGCTTGGGTGCCCATCATGACAGGCTGCAATAATTTCTGCACCTATTGCATCGTGCCGTATGTGCGTGGTCGCGAAAGAGCCGCCCCTTCGAGGAGATTGTCGACGAGGTGACCGGTTTGGTACGCCAGGGCGTGCGTGAGATTACGCTGTTGGGCCAAAACGTTAACTCATATGGTCGCGATCTGTTTGGCAAGCCGCGTTTTGCCGATCTGCTGCGTGCCGTGGGCGATACGGGTGTGGAGCGTATCTTCTTTACGTCTTCACATCCCAAGGACCTGCTGCCCGAGACCATCGATGCCATGGCCGAGACGCCTGCCGTTATGCCGCAGCTGCATCTGGCCGTCCAGTCAGGTTCGACGCGGATCCTCAAAGAGATGAATCGCCGTTATACACGCGAGGACTATCTGGGCCTTGTCGATCGCATTCGCAACCGCATGCCCGACATCGCGCTCTCGACCGACATTATCGTTGGCTTCCCGGGTGAGACTGAAGAGGACTTTGAGCAGACGTTCTCACTTGCCGAGACGGTCCGCTATGCTCAGGCCTATACCTTCATCTATTCCAAGCGCGCCGGTACCCCGGCTGCCGAGATTGACGATCCTACGCCGCATGAGGTTATTCTCGAGCGTTTCAACCGCTTGGTTAAGGTTATCGAGACCACGGCATACGAGTATAACCAGGGTGAGCTTCATACTGTGGTTCCGGCGCTCATTGAGGGAACGAGTAAAAAGAACGACGCGGTCCTGCTGGGCAAGAGTCCCAAGAATCAGACTGTGCACGCGCCTATCCCCGAGGTTACAGCATCGATCAGCTTGTTGGCAAGATCGTTGATGTTGACGTTGACGTTGCCAAGACCTGGTATTTGTCCGGCTCCGTTGTGGGCGAGCCTCGCTAATGGTTGCTCCCGGGGCAGGTCTTTCCGCCGTTGCGATCGTCGGTCCGACGGCGGTTGGTAAGAGCGATGTTGCCGACCGTTTGGCAGCCCGTCTTTCGTCCGAAGTGCTGTCGTGCGACGCGATGCAAATCTATCGCGGCATGGACATCGGTACCGCAAAGATGCGCCCGATGAGTGTACGGCGCCGCTGCGTCTCGTCGACATTGTAGAGCCGGGTGTGGCATATTCTGCTGCGCTTTATCAGGCTGACGCTCGCGTGCATGTTGAACGTCTCCTTGGTTCGGGTTGCCTGCCGGTTTTTTGCGGAGGTACGGGGCTATATCTCAAGGCCGCCCTTGATGAGATGGACTTTCCCTCGGGTGAACTTGAGGACGATCGTCGTGCGGGCTATCAGGAGCTTGCCGAGCGTATTGGCGAGGAAGAACTGCATGCCCTGCTTGCCGAGCGTGATCCAGAATCAGCTGCTGTTATTCATCCCCATAACGTGCGGCGTGTGATTCGCGCGCTCGAAATGCACGATGATGGGGTTTCCTATGCGCAGCAAAAGTCGCAGTTTAGTGTTCCGCGCGAGCATTATCATGCGTTATGGTTTGGCCTGACGCGAAATCGCGAGGTGCTCTATGAACGCATTAACCTGCGCGTCGATCTGATGTTTGAGCAGGGTCTTGTCGACGAGGTCCGCGGTCTTATGGACCAGGGGCTGGGAGATGCCCTGACGTCGATGCAGGCAATTGGCTATAAAGAGATCATCGATGCTTTCAATGGCGTGATGAGCATGGATGAGGCTCGCGAACTCATTAAGATGCGTTCGCGTCGTTATGCCAAGCGTCAGCTTTCGTGGTTTAAGCGCGATGACCGTATCGTGTGGTTTGATATGGATGAATGTACGATCGATGGGGTCGTTGAGGATATCCTGCATCGTATTGAGGCTGCCTAATGGCCCGTTTCCCCCTTGTTCCCACGCACCCGAGCGAGCGTGCCATTTTAGTTGGTGTTGAGTGGCGCGACAATGCATGGCCACTCGATCGATCGCTCGATGAGCTGGAACGCCTTGCCCACACGGCTGGTGCCCAGTGCGTGGCACGCTTGTCGCAGCGTTTGGTAAAGCCGTATCCTAAATCGTTTATCGGTTCCGGTAAGGTTGAAGAGCTGTGCGGCTGGTGCATCGCATGGATGCCGATGTCGTTATTTTTGACGAGACCTGACCCCCTCGCAGCAATCCTATTTGGAGAAAGCCGTGGGCGAGCCGGTAAAGATTATCGATCGTACAGCACTGATCCTGGATATCTTTGGCCTGCATGCTCAGACGCGTGAGGGACGCCTGCAGGTACAGCTGGCACAGCTTCAATATTTGTTGCCTCGCCTGCGTGGCATGTGGAGCCATCTCGCCAAGGAGCAGACGCGCGGCGGCATCGGCTCACGTTTTGGTCAGGGCGAAAGTCAGCTCGAGGTCGACCGTCGCCTCATTCGTAATAAGATCGCTGCGCTTCGTCGTGAGCTCAAGCAGGTTGAACAGCGTCGTGATGTTCAATCCAAGAGTCGCATTGAGTCACCGGCGTTTCGCGTCGCGTTAGCCGGTTATACCAATGCCGGTAAATCGACGTTACTCAATCGTCTGACCGGCTCTACGGTACTTTCGCGGGACAAGCTGTTTGCTACGCTCGACCCGACGACGCGTTCGTATCGTCTGCCCGGCGGTCGCGGCATGACGATTACCGATACCGTCGGCTTTATTCAAAAGCTGCCCCATGGTCTGGTCGATGCCTTTAAATCGACGCTGTCCGAGGTTTTGGGCGCCGATCTAATTCTCAAAGTCGTAGATGCGTCTGACGAGGACTATGAGCGGCAGCTGGAGGCTGTCGACCGCGTGCTTGATGAGATCGGCGCCGGAGAGCGTTTAACGCTGACCGTATTCAATAAAATCGATCTTCTCGATAGCGTCGATCGATTGAGTTTCCGTCGTCGCTATCCGGAGGCCGTTCTGTTCTCGGCCCAAACGGGCGAGGGGCTCGACGATCTCGTCGACCGGATTGCTCGCGAGGCAGCTGCCACCGATGTGTTGCTCTCCGCTGATATCCCGTATCGTGAGGGCGCTCTCATCACGCTGGTGCATGAGCAGGGAACCCTTCTGCATGAGGAATATCTCGAGGACGGCGTTCGTATTGTGGCGAAGTTGCCGGCTCGTATTGCACCGCTGCTCGAGCGTTATCGCACCGAGTAGACGAGCTCCAAAATGCCCAGAATGATGGGCTGATGCAGCAGATAAAAGAGGAGAGCGTGACGTCCAAGGCTGGCGAGCGCCGGCAGGGGGTTGGCGTAGGCCCAGCTAGGGACGGTCTTATCGATTCCCTGCGCTATGTGTGCGGCGAAGTATCCTGCAAGATACATAAAGATAAACGGGATGATGGGGTAGTAATCACCTGAGATAAACCCAGGGCTCGGAAATCCCAGCCACGCCAGGTAGGGGACAGGGTAGATCGTTTTGGGGATGCTCCAGGTGATTACGAACAACATAAGGCATAGGGGCATGCCCCATCTCGCCGTTATCTTCTTAAGGACGGGATCGGTCAACGCCACGATGCCGGTGCATGCGGCCATGCAGTAGATGATGCCAAAATTAACCGAATCGTCGACTGAGACAAGTGTTGTTGCCAACCAGACAACGAGTGCTGCTAAGGCGTATTTGGCGGCACGTTTGATATTGTTGCGCGAAAGGGTGCACATCCAACCGGCGATAAACAAAAATACCCAGCTGATGCTGCGCGCCAGATGTCTTGAAAGGCTGACTGGGTAAACCAGGCATATCCCAGCCGTACAGGTAGGCGAGATCATAGCAAGCGTGAAAACCTGCCATAGAAATCATCGTAAACCCGCGGACGGTATCAAATATGGTGATGCGTTTTTGCATTACGAGAACCGGCGCATCAAGCCGACGACTTTGCCCAGGATAACGGGATTCGTTGCATAGATAGGTTCCATGGTGTCGTTCTCGGGCTGCAAGCGCACACGCCCCTGCTCCTTGTAGAACGTCTTGACGGTCGCCGAACCATCAATCATGGCCACGACAATTTCGCCGTTCATGGCACTCTTTTGTTCACGGACGATGATGTAATCGCCATTGAAGATGCCGACATTGATCATTGAGCTCCCATGCACCTCAAGGATAAAGGAACCCTGATCAGTGGCGATTTCGGTCGGGATAGTAAACGTGTCTTCGATATTCTGCTCGGCCAGAATGGGAATCCCAGCCGCGACGCGACCAACGAGCGGTAGCGAGACCGTTCCGCGAGGTGCGGTGGGCTCGTCAGATTTAGAAATTGAGACAGAGGAACCATCCTCGTTAAAGAGTTCCAGGGCGCGCGGTTTGGTGGCATCGCGCTTGAGTAGCCCGCGCGCCTCCAGGGCAGAGAGATGGGCGTGCACGGGTGCTGGGGGAGGAAAGGCCCACGGCAGAAGCCATCTCGCGCACGCTGGGCGGATAACCCTTCTCCTGCTGATATTCCTTGATGAAGTCGTAAATTTGCTGCTGACGCTTGGTAATTTTGCGAGCCATCAGGGCATCCTCTCTACCCATGTCAAACAAATGTTCGAATTTTGCTTGACAGGAACAACTGTTCGAAGATAATAATAACCGAACATTCGTTCTCGCGCTAGACATTTTTGTCCGCGCGGCTTGATAAAACTGTTCTCAGCAAAACACGCGAGAGGAGAACATGATGAACGTAACGAATATGGTCCAGGGAAACCTCGCCCTTAAGCTCGAGACGCCTGCAGAACCCACTTTTACGGTTGTTCAGGGTGGCCGCTCCGGCTTTCAGCCTTTGACCGTAAAGCCTGCGCGCAATCAGCAGGCTGTAGTCGCGCCGGCCCGCGTTGCCCTGAAGGTTCCGACGATTGTCGCCGTCGCCGTTGCGCTTACGCTCTTCTTTGTCCTCGCTATGTCGGTCTTTAGCACTCGTCACGCCGCGTATGCCGAGTCCGTTTCCAACATTACCTACGAGACCATTCGCGTTCAGCCTGGCGATTCTCTTTGGTCGATTGCCGAAGAATATCCAATCGAAGGCCTTTCCACGCAAGAGACTTCCGACATGATCCGTAGCGTCAATCATCTGGAGCATGGTTCGCTCGCCGCCGGTGCGCATCTTAAGGTTCCTGCTCGTTCGTAATCATTATCGCGCTGCGCATGGTACCCTTGTTATCGTTTAAGAGGAGGTACCATGCGCTGTCCCAAATGCGGCAAGGCACATACCCGCGTCGTTGATTCCCGTATGCAGGAGTCAAATAACACCATTAAGCGCCGTCGCGAATGTTGCTCGTGTAACTACCGCTTTACAACGTTTGAGCGATGCGAGGACCTATCGAGGTCATTAAGTCAGATGGAACTAAGCAGCGGTTCGATCGCAATAAGCTTCTTGTCGGCTTGATGCGCGCCACCATCAAGCGCGATATCGACACTAAGAAGCTCAATGAGATTATCGATGACATCGAGGTCGAGCTGCGCTCTCGCACACTGACGGCCGTCACGTCCCATGAGTTGGGTGACATGGTGCTCAAGCGCTTGGCCAAGATCGACAAGGTGGCGTACATCCGCTTTGCCTCGGTCTACCGCGATTTCAAAGACGTCGATGAGTTTCTGCAAGAGCTCGACAAGCTAAGGTGATTCCATGTCCAACATTACCGTCAACATAAAGCGTCTCGATCCCACCGTCGAGCTTCCCAAATACGCCCATCCCACCGATGCGGCTTGGATTTGCGCTCCAATGAGGACTGCGTCCTGAAGCCCTTCGACGCCGTCTGGTCTCTACGGGGCTGGCCATCGCCCTGCCCGATGGCTACGCCGGCTTCGTTCAGCCCCGCAGCGGCTTGGCCATCAAGCAGGGCCTGTCTATAGTCAACACGCCGGGCCTCATCGACGCCCACTACCGAGGAGAACTCAAGGTTATCCTCATCAACCTGGATCCCTCCATTAACATTCAAATCAATAAAGGCGACCGCATAGCCCAACTCGTCATCCAAGAAGTCCCCACGGTCAACCTCATAGAAGTAGAAGAACTAGACAAAACCGACCGAGGCAACGGAGGCTTCGGCTCCAGCGGCATCGCCTAGGGCGCTCGTATCCCTCCCGCCCGGGGCTTACCTATATCATTCCATGCTCAAACATTCTCGCGTCGCTTCGCTCGCTGCGAAACTGCGCGTGGAACGATATGTGAGAGAGGCGGGCGGGCGGCTACTCGCTTGAAAAAATATTTACATTCTAGTAAGCCAATGCGACAAAGGAACAATCCCTTTGTCGCATTGGCTTACTGTATTTAGATTTTCCGGTTTCGCCTTTGAAGGTTCTAGTGGTGGGGAATCTGGTATAGCTGCTAGTACGTAAACGCAGCTTACCTGCGGGAGGCCCTATATATCGTCCCACGCGCAGTTTCGCAGCGAAGCGAGAATGTTTGAGCATGATGATATATAGGGCTCCCGCAGGTAAGCGGACATAAAGACGCTAGCGGATATGCGCGGGTTTTCCGCCCCAGTAGAAGCGGCAAAAGGCTCTTTTGCGCTTTTGGGGTTTGCCTACGAGCTCCATGGTTGCGATGGCTATGTCTTCGGCTGCGTGTGGGCGGCGTAGTACTTCGCCGTTGATGAGCAGTGCCTTGAGCGACTCAGGATGATCGTGGAGATGACGCAACGTCACGATGAGCTCTCGTGCGGTGGTGACATGCATGCTGGCGCCCATGCCGGTGAGCATGGTGGTGTTGGCCTTTTCCTGGCCATAGGACTTGCCCAGCAGGATCATCGGCAGGTGTGCGCACAGGCATTCGGTGACGGTGAGTCCGCCCGATTTGAGAATTGCCAGGTCGCAGCCGTGCATAAGCGCTGCCATATCATCGACATAGTCCAGAACCGTGACGTTTTCGAGCTTCATGGCGTCGAAGAGCGTTTTGAGGCGGGTGGCATATTCGGTGTCTTTGCCCGGCAAAAAGACAAAGTGCATGTCTTCGAAGCTGCGTAGGAAGGGGAGGGTGCGGTCCATCTCCGCGCGAAAGCGAACGTACGGTTGAGGCAAGCTGGCACCGGCCATTACCAGCACGACGGTCTTGTCGGTGGGGAGGTTGAACTTAGCTAGCTCTTCCTCGCGATCGTAATCCGTGTCGAATCCGGCGCGAATAGGAATGCCGGTAATGCGAATCTTTGTCTCGAGCACCTTGCGCGGACGCAGCGTTTCGGCCATAAATTCGTTGGCAACACAGAATAAATCGGTGTCCTTGTGGGGCCACCATCCCTCGACTTCGTAGTCGGTCGGTACGCAGATGACCGGATAATCGATACCCGTAATTACGCGGGCGCCCACGGCAACATTGGCTGCTGTGATGTGCGTTGCAACCACGGCTATGGGCCTGCGGCTACGAATATATTCGTTGAAGGCGGGGAACATAATTCGCGACCATGCCGTTCCGCCACCCCAGAGAAGATGTCCCGTAAGCGTATATCGCCAGGTCAGGTCGTAAATGGGGCGCGTGGCTCCCGTAAAAGAAGCCGCGGTCTTATTGCCGTCGAATTTAATACGTCCAAAATCAAGGATATCGAGCACTTCAATCTCAATATCCTCGGGGATGCCATTGGTGCCGCGGATGAGGTCGAATGCCTGCGCTATCGCATTTGCGGCGGCCTTGTGGCCCGAGCCAACGGAGGCGTGCACGATGGTCACGAGAGGTTTTTGTTGAGCCAGGAGCGTGGTTTGCTCCGATTGGGGAGTGCTGTGCGTGAGCAGGGGAGCGTCGTCACTCGTCTGCGCCTGGTCCATCGATAACTCCCCTTCAGCTTTGTAATACGGATTTATCATTGTAGTGCATGAGTGTCACGTTCACGTAAATTTGGGTATGAGCGCAAAGAACGTCAATGTTTCGACGAGAGGATGTTCCATGACTACCGATCAGCCGATCGATGTTGCGATTATCGGTGGCGGCCCCGCGGGCTATGCTGCCGCCATTTATGCTGCGCGTGCCAACCTGACGACGACCGTGATTGAGCAGGGCATGTCGGGAGGGCAGATCGCCACAACCAATGAGGTCGAGAACTATCCGGGTTTCCCGCTCCTGAGTGGCGCCGAACTTGGCGAGCGTTTTCAGCAGCATGCAGAGGGCCTGGGAGCACAGGTTACATGGAGCATGGTTACGGGTATCGATTACGATGCCGATGCAGCGTTGTTTACGGTGCATCACGATATGGGCGATACGCTGGCCTCGAGCGTTATCGCTTGCATGGGTGCCACGCCGCGTCCGGCAGGTTTCGCAGGCGAGGATACGTATCGCGGTCGTGGCGTTTCATATTGCGCAACATGTGACGGCATGTTTTTCCGCGGCAAGCAGGTTTTTGTAATCGGTGGTGGCAATTCGGCATGCGAAGAGGCGCTGTTCCTGTCCGACATTGCCAGCAGTGTGACCATCGTGCTGCGCCGCGACCAGTTTCGTGCGCCCGATGGTGTTGTTCAGAAAGTACTCGCAAAGGACAATATTACAGTTAGGTACCAAACTAGTATTGTGGAGCTATCGGGCGAAGCCATGCCAACGACGATTACCTTTAAGGACAATGCATCTGGCGAGACTCATACCGAGTCATTTGAACCTGGCTCGTTTGGCATCTTTGTCTTTACGGGGATGCTGCCGCATACCGAGCTGGTTGAGCATCTAGTCGATCTGGCTCCTGACGGCGGCATTGTCACCGACGATTCGATGGCCACCCGTACGCCCGGCTTATTCGCAGCCGGCGATATCCGTTCCAAGCGTTTACGCCAGGTTGTGACCGCCGTTTCGGACGGAGCCATAGCAGCAACGAGCGCATACGCGTTTCTCCGTGAATAAGTACGATAATATATCTTATGTAAGGTTGCTATCTTTAAACAAAGTGGTTGGACGATGCATCAATGTGTTGTCCAACCACTTTTACTTGCCGGCTATGTGGTATGCAAAACTAGATAACCTAGAATACAATATAGAAAATGAACGGAGGACCTTTATGAACCACGTTAAACACGTTATTCCGATGTCCGATTCGTCGGTAAGCATTAAGCCCGAGGATATTCAGCCCACGGTGCTGCCCGATGCATTCATTCAGTCCGATATCGTGCGTAAACTCAATACGTTGAGTCTGCCGCGCTATAACCAGTTGCCCAATGTGACACTCTACCGCGACCAGGTCATTGAGTATGTTGCGCTGTGGATGGAGCCGCTGTCCATTTGCGTTGAGCACCCTGTCATTACGCCATCGATGATCAATAACTACGTGAAGGTCGGCCTGGTGCCTGCTCCGGTCAAAAAGCAATATGGCCGCGAGCAGATTGCCCGCCTGATCGCTATCTGCCTCTTTAAGCAGGTGCTACCTATTGCTGCGGTGCAGGCACTCTTTAACATTCAGCGTTTGAGCTACGATGCCCCGACGGCCTTCGATTATGTGGTCGATCAGCTCGAGGCATCGATTCGTTCGGCGTTTTCCGTCGAGCAGGCGCCGGTTCCCGATACGGCGCATCAGGTAACGCGTGAGTCGCTGCTTGTGCGCAGTGCGGTTTCATCCTTCGTTTCGAAAGCGTACCTGATGAGCTATCTAAAGTTTAATGGGTTTAATAGCTAGCCGACGTATAAAACGGGCGGAACAAAGGGCTATCTGCCACTTTGTCCCGCCCGTATTTTTGCTTGGTTGGACGTTATTGGCCCGAAGCCACGCCCATGCCGTAGCCGATAATGAGCCCATACATTTCGGCATAGTATGAATCTAGCCCGTTACAGGGCATGATGATAGTCTTGGAGCCTGGCCAGCGCTCCACAATTCGGCTGGCAAGTGCTTGGCGCCTGCCTCATTCTCGACATGGTCGATAACGACCTCGCCGCCCGTAAAACCTTCGGCTTCCATGGTGTCGATGATCTTGTTGAGCATCTTCTTTTCGCCACGCGTGTGCCCGACGAGCTCGATTTTACCGGCCTCGCTCGCCGTGCCCAAAATGCGAATATTGAGCTTGTTGGCAATGACGCCGGCTGCCTTAGGAATGCGTCCTGCCTTTGCAAGGTTCTCGTAATTACACAGGCTAAAGAGAATCTTGCTGTTTTGCTCGAGACTGTCGAAGTAAGCGCAGGCGTCCTCAAAGGAAACGTCCGGGTTACTTGCAAGATAACGATCAAACAGCAAGAAGATCAGATCCATCTTCCGCCTGCTGCCCGCGAATTGACCAGGTGAATCTGACGATTGGGCTCCTCGGCAAGTACCATATCGCGTGCCGTAGCGGCAGCGTTATAGCTTCCAGAGACACCCTCCGAGATTGGCATGCAGATCGTCTTGTCGGCGAGCTTAAAGAGCTCAGCCCACTCCCCACGCTTGGGCAGGCGCTCGATGATGCGCTGGCTTCCGACTGAATGGCAACATTAAGCTCGTGAACATCGAGCAAAAGGTCGTCGACAAATTCGCGCTCCCCTACTCGAATTTTGAGAGGAGCGAATGCAAAGGTGGTACGGGGTGCAGTCGGTTGCCAATCGCGAAGATTGCAGCTCGAATCTGAGATAAGTGCCCAGCTCATTGAGGGTCCTTTCTAGTTGTTCCCCAACAATTATAGCCATCTTTTTGATTGATTGGACGGCTATCTAGTTTTGAATACTAGATAGCCGTTCTGATTTTATGGCAAACGGTAGGGAAAAAAGAATGGGCCTCGTGACTCAAGATCGCGAGGCCCACGTTCGTTCGCTGCAGTAATAAATTAGTAGCGCACGAAAATGTAATTGTTGTTCATGCCGGCGGCAACGGAGCTGATGATGACGCCCGTTTTGTAGTCGGAAGCATGGATCATCTGACCATTACCGATATAAATGCCGGTATGGTAGGAGTTAACCACAACATCGCCGGGTTGCGGATCGGACACACGGGTCCAACCCATGAAGTCGACCGTGGTGCCCAGACGGCAGTAGCGTCCCGTGAGGCAATAGCTTACAAAACCGGAGCAGTCAAAGCTGTTCGGTCCAATGCCGCCCCAAGAATACGCATAGCCGAGCTTGCTGTAGGCGCGCGAAACAACGGAGCCACCATCAACAGACTGATCGGTGCTGAAGGCGTGGGAGCCGGAGCGGGCGTGGGGCAGGCTGCGGTGCGGGAGCCGGCGTGTTGCCGCCCTGGTTGTTGTTATTGTTGGTCTGGCCGCCATTGTTGGTGTTCTCGGTCGTACCGGCGGTGTCGTTGCTCACCGTGGCCTTTTCGGCGGTGCTAGCATTAATGCCAGCCTGCAGCGCAGCGTTGGCCTCAGCCTCGGCAGCGAGCTCGGCCTGCAGCTGCGAATCCAGGGAGTTTACGACGTTCTGGCTTCAGCCTGCTGGGCATTAAGCTCGTCGACCTTCTTTTGCGTGGTGGCGACGTTCTTCTCCTGCTCGGCCTGCTTATCGGTGAGCTGCTGCTTAAGCTCCTTGACCTCTTGAATGGTCTGAGCTTGCTTATCGGAAACTTTGCCGTAGTAGAACAGACGGTTGAGCATATCGCTCAGATCATCGACACCCGTCAAAACCTGAAGCAGGCTCAGACCGCCGGTTTTGTACTCGCCGGCGACATAGGTCGAGAGCTTGGCCTGACCATCGGCGATCTCCTGCTGCTTTTGCGTGATCTCGCCGGCAGTCTGATCGAGCGCCTGCGTCTGCGTGGCAAGCTCATCGTAAATCTGCTGGGTTTGGGTGCCGATCTGCTCGAGTTTCGTACGAGCAGCGGCAAGGTCGGATGCGGTATCGGCGTAGGCAGGAGCCGCGAGGCCCAAGCCCAAAACACAAGCGAGGGTTGCCGTAGCAGCGCAGCGTGCCATGTTTTTGTGCGTGTTTGCTGTGCGCATGTAGCTTCCTTTCCAGTAACTAAGGGTAACGGCTAGCCTACCGTCACCAGGCTAAAGAGCTCCACATCGTCATCAGACGGCGTGAGCTTCTCGCGCGGGTTGAGAAACGCAAGCTCAAGTATACAACCGTAACCGATAAGCTTTGCGCCCATATCTCGCACCAGTTACCTGTTGCCTCGACGGTTCCGCCCGTCGCGACCAAGTCGTCCAGAATCAACACGGTATCTTTAGAGCTGATAGCGTCGGCATGGATCTCAATTGAATCGGTGCCGTACTCGAGCTCGTAGCTCTGGCTTACGGTCTCGCGCGGCAGCTTGCCCGGTTTACGTGCGGGAACAAAGCCGGCGCCAAGGGCTACAGCCACCGGTACGCCAACCATAAAGCCGCGAGCTCGGGACCCACGACCTTGGTGATCCCCATGCCGGCAAAGTGCTCGGCGAGGGCATCGGTCATGGCTTTGAGCGCCTCGGGATTGCCAAAGAGCGGCGTGATGTCTTTAAAGACGACTCCGGGCTCGGGATAGTCGGGGATGTCGACGATTTGAGATTCGAAGTCGTACATTGCATGACCTTTCAATGAGTTGCCGAAATATCAGCAGCGGTTATTTGCCCGCGGTGACGGTGCCGGAGTGCGAAGGGGCGACGACCTTGAGCGGCTTTACGAGAGAATCCTCGTGCGAAGCAGGCGCGGCAGTTTCTTCGTTTTTGGCCTTGGTGGACTCGGAGCGAGCGATTTCCTCATCGAGTGCATCGATGTCGGCGTCCTCGACCACGGCGTTGAGCGACTCAAAAACGCGGTTTTTGAGCAGCGCGGTGTGCACGCCCTCCGTCAGGTCGTGAAGCTTCTTAAACGCACGCTCGAGCTTGGCGTCGCGCTCGTCATCGGAGGTATCCATGCCGAGCATGCTCACGAGCACCTGCTCAAACATCGAGGACTCGCGGTTGGCGGAAGACACGTACTGACGCAGGTTGCGCGGCTCGATATGGAAGCGTGACAGCTCGGAGCAGTAACGGATGATCGGAAAATCGCGACCATCGACGAGCTCACGATTCTGCGGACTCTTGATGATGCGAATAAGGTCGTTCTCGGCGAGCGAGCGGATAAACGAAATCTCGACGCCCAACATATCGGGAATGGTCTCGATGGGATGCAGCTTTTGTTTAGTCTCCTTGGGCTCCGTCTTGAGCGGAACATCGGACAGTAAGCCCACCTCGTAGGCGAGCGTTGACAGGTCCGTAGCGTTTTCCAAGCGCTGCTTAATCACGTTGAGCGGCATGTAGCGGGTCTTCTGCAGGTGCAGAATGACCTCCAGGCGATCAACGTCCTCCTTGGAGTACTGACGGTATCCCTTAGGCGTACGATGAGGGGTAATGAGCCCCTCATCCTCTAGAAATCTAATTTTTGAGTTCGAAAGATCGGGGTATGCGCCTCGAAGAAGGTTGACGACTTGGCCGATACTCAAATAGTTGCGTTCGGCCATGCCCTACTCACCGGTTTCGATGCGCTCCGGCGTGCTCTCGTGGTAGATGAGCGTAAACGTACCGATCTGGACGGATGAACCATCGTGCAGCGGGGCTGCATTGACGATGGCACCGTCGACCCAGGTGCCATTGAGCGAGCCCAAGTCCTCGATGCGAGCCTGGAGCCCCTCACGAATAATGCGCGCGTGGCTGCGCGAAACGGTCATGTCATTGAGGAAGATGCCGTTCGCAGGATCGCGGCCGATGGTGGTCACGTCGTCCTCGAGCTCAAAGGCGGCACCAGTCTGCGGACCCTTGACGATGGACAGAACGGGGGCGGTGATGCGCACGTTGGCCATGAGGTCGGGAACGGTGACGTCGCTTGAAGGCACGCGGAATACGCAGGTAGCGTCAGCAGTCTTATCATTCTGAGGCATATTGTTAACCATGTTGTCCATGACAACCCCTAACTTATCGCGGACGTGCCGCAAATAATGAACCGTACGTAATCATACCCCAACGAATCAGTCTTCGATTTCAGGTTCAGAAGTCGATGTCCTCGTCCTCGGGATGCGCGAGAGCCTGTTTAATGGCCACTCCGCCCTTAATGGAATAGATGACAGCCGTGAGCATGGAGAAGATCACGCCGCCGTACACAAAGAAGATGCCGAGGGGCACCGAGCTTCCGTTGAGGCCCGGGAAGGCCGTAAGGGTTGAAGGTAAAAGATGCAGGCCGTCAATAACGGGGAACCCGAGCAGCATGAGCGAGAAGCCGGTCATGAGCAGTGCAGTGGCAATCTTTCCGGGAAAGACGACATCGATGGGGCGACGGTGATAATGACGAACGATAAGCGTGCCGATGCCAGATAGATGTCGCGGCCAATAATGAGCACGCAGACCCAGATGGGCAGCTCTCCGCGGACCACCAGCCCAAGTACGCCGGTGAACAGCAGCGCACGGTCGCAGATGGGATCCATGACCTTGCCGAGCCACGAGACCGTCTTGGTCATGCGGGCGATCTGACCGTCCATCCAGTCGGTAGAGGCGGCAACGGCGTAGATAACGATGGCGATGACGCGGTTGTTATCCGTCACAAACAGGTACAGAAATACCAGGGTGAGGATCAGGCGCGTAAAGGTGATGAAATTGGAGATCGTAAAGATCTTATTCGACGGGTAATCGGAAGTGCCGATAAGCTCCTTTTTGATCTTCTTTTTGATGCCCACAGGACTCCCCCGCTGGTTAACGACAAAACTTCGATACTATACCCGTTCCGGCGATGTCTATCCAGCGTAAGCATAGAGAGTCCAGACATATGGAGGATGCTACTGGGTTGTGCGGGATTCTGCATTTGTGTACATCAGCCTCCAAATATGACATTTTTCGGCATCTTTGATGGCTGATGTACACGTTTTGATTCGGTGATTACATCTATCGGGAAAGTTGTTGCCTTAAGCAAATTAATCATGATGTGCGGGTCGAGAAGGGTTGGCGCCAAAGAGCCCAACGGCCGTTACGGCTTCGTTAGAAACGCGCCCCACCATGGATGGTGAACCCGAAAGGTAAGGCGCGCGGGCACGGTGGCTCGGCCCGCGCGCCCGGAAGAGAAAGGATAAACCCATGGGTTACATGCTCGAGACGCGCGGGCTCACCAAGCGCTTCGGCCGCGGCGACCAGGCGCAGGACGCCGTGGCGACGTGAGCCTTCATA
>ENA-OQHA01000405-OQHA01000405.1-human-gut-metagenome-genome-assembly--contig:-NODE-405-length-22124-cov-3.636541_pt1 | contig 22124 bp, 25 predicted proteins | sample MGYA00242558_ERZ504707 | MGnify/ENA primary metagenome ERZ504707 (study PRJEB26092, sample SAMD00036197) | human gut metagenome | host: Homo sapiens | study: EMG produced TPA metagenomics assembly of...
GTAATCCCAATGTACCCAGTCAAGATACGACTTACAGTTGAATACCGGAAGTGTATGCTGAGTAAGAGGCATATGAAGCGGAGTCTGTGGAATACGTGCTCCATAACTCATCTTGCTGACAAACAGATAATCGCCTACCAGCAACGACTTTTCGAGTGAAGAAGATGGTATAACGTAATTCTGGAAGAAATACAGATTGACAAAATACACTGCCACCAGCGCAAATACAATTGCATCTACCAGCTCATTACTGCCAGAACCGTTTTATTTTTCGACTTTTTTCCACCATGTCCATGGAATTTTCTTTGAGATATAAGCATCAAAGATAAAAGGAACAACAACCACTCCCAGCCAGCTCTGCAACCAGATCAGGAAAATCAGGTACAGAACTAATACTATACTAAACTTTATCCACTGCTTACGTGATGCCTGTATCATATCTTAAAACTGAAATAAATCGTTCATTCCTAAAAATCCTTCGTGAGTTGCTGTGTACTCGGCTGCCAGTACTGCACCCAATGCAAATCCTTTGCGGTTCTTTGCATCGTGCGTAATAATGATAGAATCAGCTTCCGATTCATAACGGATAGTATGAATTCCGGGCACTTCTCCTTCACGGATTGCACTTACAGGCATTTCATCCGATGCGCACGCTGTAGTACCGGTTACAGTTCCATCCGGAGCTGTAAGTGTACCCATAACCCATTTGTTCTTTCTGTCCAGGTTCTCCAAGATACCTTCAGCAAGTGTAATTGCTGTTCCACTTGGAGCATCCAACTTATGGATATGGTGTGTTTCTACCATTGACACGTCATAATTGGGAAAGTTGTTCATAATCTTTGCCAAATATTTATTGACAGCAGAGAAAATTGCTACCCCCAAACTAAAATTGGACGACCAGAAAAGAGTTTTTCCCTCTTCTGCACACAGACGACGCATTTCTTCTCCATGCTCGCCCATCCAACCTGTACTTCCGGAAACTACCTTAACTCCGTTTTTGAAAGCTTCCAGACAGTTGCCATAAGCTACAGAAGGAGCCGTAAACTCAATCGCAACGTCTGCTGAACGGAACGCTTCCGATGCAAAGTCCTGACGATTGTCTACATCAATAATACTTACAATTTCATGTCCGCGGGCAACTGCAATCTTTTCGATTTCCTTACCCATTTTACCATATCCTATTAATGCTATCTTCATAAATCTCAAATTATTTTAGGCACAAAGATAACGTTTTTCGTTATTAATCATTACATTTAGCGAACATTTACACCTCATTAACATGGAAGAACTCTTGCACTACGTGTGGAAACACAAACTTTTCACACTGAAACCTTTGCAGACAACCGACGGACAACCGATTGAAATTATCGATCCCGGTCTGGCAAACATGCATGCCGGTCCGGATTTTTTCAATGCAAAAATCAAGATAAACGATGTAACATGGGTAGGAAACATCGAAATACACCAGCAGGCTTCCGACTGGTTCCGCCATAATCATCATCTCGACCCGACATACGATTCGGTTATTCTGCATGTGGCTTCGGATATAGATGCTGTTCCCACACGAAGCAACGGAGAGATTATTCCACAGATGGAGTTACACTACCCACCTTATCTATTGGAAAATTATGAAGAATTAATCCGCGCCGACCGCTATCCGGCCTGTTTCCGAATCATTCCCCAACTGCCGTCTTTCCTGCTACACAGCTGGCTGTCTACGCTTCAGGTAGAGCGTTTCGAAAATAAAACGCAGCAAATAGAGAAGTACTTGCATGAATACAACCAAGACTGGGAGTACGCGTTTTTCATTACGCTGGCACGTAATTTCGGATTTGGTGTAAACAGTGATACTTTCGAGCTATGGGCGAAGAGTGTACCGCTTGCTGCTGTCAACAAACATCGTGACAATCTGTTTCAGATAGAGGCCTTTTTCTTCGGACAAGCAGGACTTCTGCAAGAGTTGCCTGTTGATGCATATACGGAAAACATGATAAAAGAATACAATTACCTGAAACAGAAGTTCGGACTACAACCTTCTTCTGATTGCCGCTGGCGTTTTCTCCGCCTGCGTCCAGGTAATTTTCCACATATCCGCATCGCACAGCTTGCCTGCCTGTACCATCGTTCACAGGCTTATTCTCACAACTGATGGAAGCAGAATCGGTGAACGAATTACGGAATCTCCTGAAAGGTGGAACATCGGAATACTGGCTGACACACTACACTTTTGGTATACCTTCTCCTTCTCATCCCAAAACCATCAGCCAAAGCTCAACCGATTTACTTATCATCAATACGGTAATACCATTTCTTTATGCCTACGGCAAGCACAAGTCGAACGACGCCTTATGCCTGCGTGCGACCAAACTGCTAGAGGAACTGAAGCCAGAAAACAATTACATCATCCGTATGTGGAAAGAATGTGGACTAGAAGCATCACATGCAGGCGACAGTCAGGCACTTATCCAGCTCAAAAAGAATTACTGTGACCTGAAGAAATGCTTGTACTGCCGCATCGGATATGAGTATTTCAAGAAAAAAGAAATATAATATTTCGAAGTAGTAACTAATTTTTAACTGTATCTACTTTTATCTGAATAGAAGGAATATAAATAGTTTGAACAGAAGGAACAGTAATAGTTCCTCTATCGATATTAGTAACTTCTGCTTTTACATCATTCACATAAATTTTATCCAACGGATAATATAGCTTATAGGTTGGTAAAGAAGTTATCCATTCGGTCTTTATATTCACCGGTTTTGAAAATATATCTTCACATACTAAATCAAAAGAAAATGAAGCAGTACGATCATCTCCATCACCAATAACATCAGTACTATTCACACTAAAATAATAATGCCCATCTTCCATGTAGCCCCACTTTAAGTCAAAATAATCACACTCTACATATTTCGAGGTTTCAGGATTCAGCCATTTGAGTTCCATTTTATCAGCAAGTGTCTCCATGTCATCCATGTTATCAACAAATGGATTTCCATTTTCATCTACCAGTCGAAATAAAATTCGTAAACGCTAAACTCAACATTTTTTATCATTTTTATCACAACCACTTATCAAAATAAATAATAACAGGACTACTGAACTTAAAATAAACTTTTTCATAAGCTAATTAGATTAATAAGAAGGTATTATAATTAATTGTTGCAAATCATCTGGGAATATTTCTGGAGAATAAAACCAACCATTTTTTGTTATACCTTTATTAGTTGTTCTCAATTATAACGTTGAAAGGTAATTATACTAAAATTCGGATTCTCTCCTACTGTATATTTGCATTATCTTTTTAATAATAAGTTACATTGATTCTATTTCCCCCATTACTCAAACTTTACTGGATAAAAACATAATCAATGGAAGAAGTCTTACATACTAACTGATTTTCATTGTTAAAAGAATTAAAGTAACAAATAATTAATAAAGTTCACCATAAAAAATATCAAGAATTGTTTTCAAGAACATCCTTGCAAGAGTCGCAAAAAGAATCGCAATATGCTATATATTATTACATTTACAAATGTAAAAAAAAGATTATCCAAATATTTTATAAGGATTTATCAACACGTTATGATTCCTTTTTCGATTACGATGAAAACAGTCTTACTAATGAGAAAATCGAACAGGTCCTTGCCTTTCAAACGTAGTTTACGGAACTTTGACAAAGAGCTGGAGGAAGCAAAAATTTATTTTTATATCTATGAAGATACAAAAATATTGGTATATAGCCCAATATTTCACTAGGTATGTACCAATATTTTTATGAATTTATTGTTGAAGGCACGTTTTCTGTACCTTCAATTAATTTGTATTTCTTTTAGACAAAGGTATGTATACCATCAATTCCCAGCCAGACAAACGGTTGTTCGCAAAAGGGAATAAATCAAATTTCCGAGTCATTCCCCGCTTATATTGTATGGCAATTTCCATACAACCAAAGTCATAACCCAAACGTACAAACACAGGTACATTTACAAAATTTTTATCATAAAAATAATAAGCAGATTCTACCCCTACAGACAAATTCAATCCTTTATACAAATAATATCCCGCACTTCCGGAGAGAGAAACCGACAACAAATTACAAACTCCTGCATTTCCCGCATAAGTTATGTGCTCGTCCGGAGAGAGATAGCTTAATCCATACTTATAACGATGATATCCGGCTGTTATCGCAAGATCGAAAAACCATCGGGAATCAATCGGCTTCAACCGCCAACGATAACCGAAACCTAAAGAGAATCTGGAATCAAAATAAGTCTTCCCAGCATCAAAAGGAGGTATCCCGGCTGATGGAGGAACCATATCATAACCTACCATATCTTTTCCTCCATAAATTGTCAGACCTGAGGAACGGCCTGTCTGTCCGTAAGTAACTAGCCAGCCACTAAACAACAATATAAGAACAGTCAAACGCTTTATCATACAATCAATTTTTGTGTTTAATCAATTACTTCCAACTCATTCTTTCACACCATCCATCCATTCTGTCTGCATCATCCGACAGCCCCTACTAGTCCAAAACCATTCTCTACATTGGTATAGGTAGGGCGTACAGGAGCCAATTCCGATTCTCCCAATTTATTGTTTACTTGTTCATTCATCGATTTCAGATAATGATAGAACTCTTCCGACAAACTATACAGACAAACCTTATATTGTTTCCTGTTTGTATAAACTTCACCCTGAATAGAGGTTCATAATCGGATATATAAGTTTTGTTCAGCCGAAGTGTGTAGTTCTTCCCTTGAATCTTCTCATCGCTCCAAATATACAACTGCTCATAATACGTATAGTCACCTATAAGAATTTCATCCAAACCGGCTGAGACCTTCAGGAGCGGTTCATCATTCCAATCCATATACGCCGTATATTCTTCGTCATAATACACCCGTGAATCTCCATTCCTCCAATACTTTGCTCTTTCTTTCACCGTTACGGCATAATAGTTTACTGTACTTGCCTTATCGGTAAAGTTTATCTGAAACTGAAGCATACCAGGATCGGATGGCTTTCGTTCCATATGAACAGAATTCAACGGAAACGGAGCTGGAATTGTCGTAACAGACGAAACTGTTTCCAAGTCTTCAGCAGAAGCTGTCAGCCGGATACGATCGCCTTCCTCGTATCTCTGCACCGTATAATAACTTTTGGCGGGAACACCCGGTAAAGCTTTGTCCGTCCACAACAGACCGACAGGTGTACCGTTTACTTCCAGCCGGACATCCGTCCCTGTTAAACCAGAAACAATTGCCCCCTTGCCTGTGACTGGAAGACTGCGTGAAAAACGTACCACGGTTGTATCTCCACTCCCGGGATAACTGTATACAACTAACTTAGGGATTCCTTCCGCCTCATCCAGATCGAAATGATATACGCAAGATGTAAACAGTAAGGATACCCCAAGTATGATCATGAAAGAAATATATTTTACCATCATCCTTATTAGAATTTTAAAGTATAACTGAAAGAAGGAATTACAGGAAACAGTCCTATCGCCTTGCCTCTGAAACTACCATCGGCCTGCCGTTCTACTTGAGTATAGAAAGCATTCATCCGGCAATAGGCATTGTAAATACTGATATTCCAGATACGTTCGAAACCTCGTTTGGTTGTCCGCCGGAAATTGATGCCTACATCCAGCCGATGATAGGCTGGCAGGGTAATATTGTTCGGCTTTTCGTAGACCCAGCTTCCTGCCGCATCAGACGGCTGGACGGTTCCAGGCAAAGAAGGATTTTCTACATACTGCATAGGCACAGTAGCCCGATCGCCACTACGGAAAGTCCATGCTGCGTACGCATCGATACGGTTATTAAACTTATGACGGAACATCAGGTTCAGCTTATGACGGTTGTCAAACTTGCTGGCATACCAGTCGGGGTAAAAATCTTCGAATTTCTGCTTGCTCCACGACAGCGTATAACTGGCCTGAAAGACATTCTTCGCGTGACGGTACGCCAGTGAGGCTTCCAATCCATACGATTTTCCTTTGCCTACCCTCACCCATTTCTCCCAGTTATCGGCAGGAAGTGTCAGGTTACCACCGGTATCATATTCCAGCATACGGTCGGTAATACGGAAATAGCCTTCTATGTCCATGCTCAAGTTCCATGGAAGCTTCATATAAATACCTCCCGCCACCTGACGTGAACGCATCGGACGTATGCGACTGGTAGAAGGAACCCAACAGTCAGTAGGAAGATTCAAATAAGAGTTCGAAAGCTGATGGGCAAACTGACTCATTTCGGTATAAGAAGCCTTCAAGGTAGCCCAATCGAAAAGCCGGTAACCGACAGATAATCTCGGTTCCAAGGAATGATAAGTCGCTCCCGTAACCCGATACAAGACATAGTGCAGACCCGCATTTACCCGCAACTTTTCGGTCAGCTGCATATCATCTTCCACATAAAAAGAGATTTCACTCCCCCGATAACGACCTTCACCCGCCGACGACAAGGTATCGGCAATCCCTGCCGTTTCTCTTATATCCTGCGAAGCGATACGCTGCGGATGATACAAATGAAACAAATAGTTGCTACCCAGACGAATATGATGACTCGCAGCCGGACGATAACTGAACTCCATCCGGTAACCCACATCATCAATCGTCGAATAATTGCTTCTTTGCATCCGTTCCATCGACACCCTCTTGTCTTGTTCATAATAGCTTTCGTCCGACAGGAAACTATACTTTGCCAGATTACGGGCATACACCAGTGATACATTGCCCGACAGTTTAGGCGTAAGCTGACCGTTCCAGTTCAATCCGACCGACAAGTTGCCCCAACGGATATGGAATGTATTCTCATCCCGTTCCTCGTACTTCTGGAACATATATCCTTCCGGAAACTGTTGCAGCACTCTCGACTTGAACAGATCACGGGCAGAATATACGCTGAGCGACAACTTGTTCCGATCGGAAAACCGATGCGTAATTTTAGCATTGATATCGTGGAAAGCGTAACGGGTCTTAATATTTTTATCTGAAAAATTTCGATTCGCTATCCACAAGGCAGGTGTGGTCAGCAGATCCATCCAGCTCCTTCGCATACCAAAACTAAACGAAGTCTTATCTTTGATGACAGGTCCTTCAAACTGGAACCTGCCATCCAGCAGTCCGATGGAAAAAGTGCCATGATATTCTTTCATGTCCCCCTCCCTGGTACGAACATCGATGACCGATGCCGTTCTTCCTCCATAACGAGCCGGGAAACCACTCTTATAGAAGTCTACATTCTTCACCACGTCCGTATTGAATGCCGAAAACAGTCCACCCAAATGATTGACCTGATACAACGGAGTACCGTCCAGCAAAAACATATTCTCATCATTCCGACCGCCATGTACATACAGCCCGGAAAGCAATTCCGTACCGGAAGAAACACCCGGCAAGTTCTGAATGGACTTGACAAGATCCGGAGAACTCAACAGAGAGAATTCCGTATTCAGCAATTCGGGAGTAAAAGAAACCTTTCCGGTCTGAGTGGTAAAAAGCGGATCATTCAGATTTGCTGTAACCTCCACACCTGCCAGTGCCGTTGTGCTTTCCTTCAGATAAATAGTTCCAAAATAATCAGACTGCAAATCGAGTTCCTTTACCACTTCCTCATAGCCAATATAAGACACACGAAGCACATGCTTCCCCTCAGGTAAGGTAATACTGAAAAAGCCATGTTCATCAGTCAGTGTTCCGGTACGCGTAGTCTTGTCATACACCGTCACATTAATCAGTGATTCACCATTATCCCGACAGACATAACCCGAAAAGGTATACTTGTTCTGCCTGAACAGCAGCACATATTCATCCTTGATTTCCCACTTGATACCAGTCCCGCCCAAAACAATATTCAGATTCTCCGTCAGTGTCTTGTCGGGCAACGGTCTGCCCGCAGGCATCACATCAGCCAAAGCAGAATCGTATACAAAACTTACATGATATACCTCCTGCATGGTATCTATCGCTCTTTTCATCTCTGTGGATTCGGATGAACATTCGCCGCCACATGCAGACACAGCAGAACAGCACAGAAAAATGTTCTCATCACTTCTTCTTTTCAATTTTTACTTTCAGCACCTTTTCTATTATCTCGATTATTTCATCCAGGCTTCGGGAATTAAAATTGGCAGTCAGCCGTTTATCCGTATTGTCAGCTGTCAGACGGACATTGTAATACCTGGAAAGTTCATCGAGTACCTTTTGCAAAGGCGTATTGCTGAACACAAAGCTACCTTTACGTGTCTGTGCTCTCTGCGTAAGTACTTGAGGTTTCTGTTGTCCTTTGACAACCTGCGCCCTCATTCCACGTGTCAGAATTACCGCATCCGGTTGTCCTACAGCCGTATACTGTACTTTTCCCGCCTCAACGTGTACAAATGCCGTATCATTCCGGCTTTCATCCAGCAAGAAACGAGTCCCTAACACCCTCACTTCCGACAATCTGCACTTGCCGTAAACGGCCGGGCAGCATGATGACGAACCTAAACGAAGCCTTTCCCCGCAAACGGACATCCCGACGGACAGACAAGTATTCACGGGAACAATAGCGGATGGAAGAATGAGGATAGAGCATTACGGCAGAACTATCCGGCAACAGACAATCGACCGAATGCTCGTATGCCGTAATCTCCGTCCATTTCGCATCAGTAAACAGGTATATCTTTATTACAAACACCAAAAGTACAGCGGCCGCTATCCCCGCAAAAGCCATCACATACGAGCCAGGACCTGACTTGCTTTCGGGTATAGCATGTTTGTGCCTAAAAGTCTGCAATGCCTTCTGCGTATCAAGTTTATTTACACGATAATGCTTCAGTACAAACCGGAGACATTTTTCTTCTAAATCTTTCATACTTCTTCGATTTTAAGTTTCATAGACAAGACTGTACAAAGGTTGAAATTCACTATTGCCAACAAGCTAATTTTAGCCGAAAAAGAAAGTATATACTTTATATGCTCCCTCACGTATCAGTCGAAGTGCTTTCTGTATATGATTATCAACCGTATGAACGGAGATATGAAACTTGTCGGCTATGTCTTTATACTTCATGCCATCCCGTTTGTTCAACAGAAACACTTCCCTGCAACGGTCGGGCAATGAATCAATGGCTGTCCAAATACGTGCTTCCATGATCGTACGTTCTTCTACATCTTCCTCGGGTAACCTGTCTTCCAGATCGGATGGAGAAAGACTAGTATCGAACATACTACTTTGTTTCAGCCAGTCAAGGCTACGGTTTCTGACCATCGTATAGAGGTACGACCTAATATTAACGATCTCCCCACCTTCCTGTTCCATTTTTTCCCACAAAACCGAAAAACACTCCTGCACGATATCTTCAGCTGCATCTACATCGTGAATATAGTGTATGGCGTACAAGCATAAAGGTCTGTAATGGTATCTGAACAAATTATCAAAATTCATATCACTTACTTCTAGTTTTGATATTATGAATCATGTTTTACATAATGACGTACAAAAATGCCTAAGTCACTATGTTGCATTCGCAAAAAGAAGTTAATTTACCAAGAAAAATCCAGAACTATGAAAGCATAAAAGGTAAGAAGTCAAATTGATTAAAACGATGCAGAAAATACTTCTGCACATATTCAAAAACATCAGCATATTTACTCTTTTTTTGTACGAAAGTCCCCGTCTTTCGTACAAAATAAAAAAAGAAGACGATGTTTTTGTCACTTCTTGCTGATAAATTCTTATTGATTAGCGCAAGGCTTCTTCTACCGCTCTGAGATAAGTGTCCAGACGATTACTTTTTAAGATAAGCTTACGGCTCTTCTTGTCTATATCGGGAAGTAAATACTCCCACATGGTTTTCAGTTTGGCAAGCAACTGAGCCTCGCCTCCTTCAATAATCCGGCAATAATGTTCATACATCAACCCGTGCATTGCAGATACCTGACGGTATAATGTTGTTTTATCGGGAGATTGACCTTTGCGAACAGATAGGGCAAGCGAAGGATCAGCAAGCAGCCTCTGCCTAGCATCACACCTTTCAATCGTGGATATTCCTCCAGCAACTCTTGAACAGCTTCTGGTGTACACAAATCTCCATTATACACCAATGGCAGTTCACAGGAGTCATAAAACTCCTTAAAAGCAACACGGTTCACTTCTCCCTTGTACTGCTGTTTTCCGATACGTGGATGAAGAGTTATCTGAGACACCCCTGAGCCGTTCAGTAAAGGTAATACCTGTTTCCATTCATCGGCATGTAGCCACCCAAGTCTCATCTTGACAGAGAAACGGATTTCCGGCAACTGACGCATCGCATCCAGCAGCGCAGCAACTTTTTCGGGATAAGGCAATATGCCCGATCCCTTTCCACGGTTGGCTATAAGCGGGAAAGGACATCCCATGTTAACGTCTATCTCCCGATAACCTTGTGAAGCCAGAAAGCCGGCTAGCTGATTCAGTTCTTCAGGTTCTGAAGCTACCAGTTGAGGTATCAGATAACTTACTGTATTTTGCTGAGGCAGTACTTCCCGCTTATTTTTGTTACGGATTTCACCTTTTTCCAAACGAATAAAAGGGGTATAGTAAGCATCTACACCTCCAAACGTCTGTTCGTGCGCATTGCGCCAGGCAGCCTCCGTAAATCCTTGCAACGGCGCTGCATAAATTGCCGGTATATTCTGTTCCATACATCCGCAAATATACGGATAATTCGTTACCTTTGTAGAATACATTAAAAAATCATCCCCATGGATAAATACATTTATGAATTGAAAATGAAGGTGCGCGATTATGAATGTGACCTGCAAGGCATCGTAAACAATGCCAATTACCAACATTACATAGAGCACACACGACATGAGTTTCTTACTGCTACAGGCATCAGTTTTGCCCGACTGCACGAAGAAGGAATAGATCCGGTTGTAGCACGTCTGACTATGGCGTTCAAAACTCCTCTGAAAAGCGGCGACGAGTTCGTTTCGAAACTGTATATGAAGAAAGAAGGAATAAAATATGTATTCTATCAAGACATATTCCGATTGCCCGACATGAAAATTGTCATTAAATCGACGGTAGAAACCGTATGTGTAATAAACGGACGACTGGGCAACAGTGAACTTTTCGATACGACTTTTGCTCCTTATCTTGCCGAATGAAAAATCATGAATTACTTTGCCGTCTGGCACTGACTCAACTTCCGGGAATCGGTATTGCAGGAGCTCATAAGCTGCTGGATGCTACGGAAGGAAAAGTTGCTATGCTTTTTGACCATCCCAAGGATCTGGGAGATATCATTCCCGGCATTTCACCGAAGATCGCTTCTGTATTCGATGCACCGGAGGTTTTGCGGCGTTGTGAAGCAGAGCTTTCGTTCGCAGAAAAAAATCATATAGCCTGTCTTACTTGTGATGATGAAGCTTACCCCTCCCGGCTCCGGGAATGTGATGATGCTCCACTTGTCTTGTTTTACCGGGGAATAAGTGATTTGAACCAGCGTCATATCATCAGCATGGTGGGAACCCGTAATGCGACTGATTATGGAAAAGATATATGCATGCGATTTATCGGTGAACTGAAAGAATTGTTACCAGATGTAATAATTGTCAGTGGACTGGCTTATGGGATTGATATACATGCTCATCGTGCAGCCTTGCAACATAAAATGGAAACAATAGGTGTTCTGGCTCATGGTTTGGACAGAATTTATCCGTCTGTACATCGGCGTACAGCGGCCGAAATGACACAATGCGGAGGACTGCTTACCGAATTTATGAGTGGTACAAATCCCGACAAGCAGAACTTCGTCAAACGAAACCGTATCGTAGCAGGTATCAGTGACGCAACCATTGTTATCGAATCAGCAAATAAAGGGGGATCACTTATCACGGCAGAAATAGCAGAAAGTTATCACCGCGACTGTTTCGCTTTTCCAGGACGCATCAATGATATGTATTCGGCTGGATGCAACGAACTGATACGTTCGAATCGTGCTGTATTGCTTCAGAGCGCCGAGGAATTGATAAAGGCTATGAACTGGGATAGTGAAGTACAAGCTCCTGCGGTTATACAACGGCAGTTATTCCCCGAACTCGATGAAAATGAAGAAAAAATAGTATCCTTACTCCAAAAGCACCCCGACGGAATCCAAATAAACACACTTGTTGTAGAAAGCAATATCGCCATCAACCGAATGACGGGCATTTTATTTGAGCTGGAAATGAAAGGAATAATCCGTACACTTGCCGGAGGGGTATATAAACTGATATAAGATGAACCAAACATAGCCTGCAAACAAAAGGGCAAAAAAATGGGAGAACGCTTTCTCCCAACCTTGTTAACCTTAAATCTAATACTATGAAAAAATCACATTGCAAATGTAATAATTCGTAAGATATCACGCAAGAGCAAACAACAATATTACAAAATGTTTAAAACTATTTTACATTTAAAGACGTTTGCGCGCACAAAATAACACTTTGATTTTATCAAAAAAAAGAAATCCCTGCCGAATTTTACTTCAGCAGGGATTTCTCTATCAAATAAAAGCTTTACAGCAAGGAATTAATCTTTCAACTTAGCCTTGATAAAGTCACGGTTTAAACGAGCAATATTGCTGATTGAAACGCATTTCGGACACTCAGCTTCACATGCACGTGTATTTGTACAGTTACCAAAACCAAGTTCATCCATCTTAGACAACATGGCTTTTGCACGACGCAAAGCTTCCGGCTTACCCTGAGGCAATAAGTTCAACTGGCTAACCTTAGCTGAAACGAACAACATTGCAGAACCATTCTTACAAGCAGCTACACAAGCACCACAACCGATACAAGAAGCAGCATCCATAGCTTCGTCAGCAACTGGCTTCGGAATCAGAATAGCATTTGCATCTTGAGGAGCTCCTGTACGTACACTGATAAAACCACCAGCCTGCATAATCTTATCGTAAGCTGTACGGTCTACCATCAAATCCTTGATAACCGGGAAACCAGCAGAACGCCAAGGCTCAACCGTGATTACATCGCCATCTTTGAAACGGCGCATGTAGATCTGGCAAGTAGTAGCACCAGTAGCAGGTCCGTGAGGATGTCCGTTGATGTACAAAGAACACATACCGCAGATACCTTCACGACAGTCATGATCGAATACAATAGGTTCTTTGCCTTCTTCAATCAACTGTTCGTTCAAAATATCCAGCATTTCCAAGAATGAAGTATCTCCCGGGATATCTTTCATCTGGAATGTATCGAAATGACCTTTTTCTTTAGGTCCGTTCTGACGCCAAACTTTCAGCGTAAATGATATATTTTTATCCATTTTACTTAGATTCTTTAATTGTTTAACTTCACTGATTAGCTCTTATAGTTACGAGTCTGAACTTTAATTGCTTCGTATACCAGCGGTTCTTTATACAATACCGGAGCCTTATCATCGCTACCCTGATATTCCCAGCAAGCTACATAGAAGAAGTTTTCATCATCACGTTTAGCTTCTCCTTCTTCTGTCTGGTATTCTTCACGGAAGTGACCACCACAAGATTCGTTACGGTTCAATGCATCGTAAGCAATCAGTTCACCCATTGTAATAAAGTCATTCAAACGAATAGCCTTATCCAATTCAACGTTCATACTTCTTTTGAACCTGGGATAAACAATTCTGTTTCGAATTCTTTACGGATTTCTTTCAAACGAGCCAAACCAGTCTTCAAACCTTCTGCAGTACGTCCCATACCAACGTATTCCCACATCACGCGACCCAATTCCTTGTGAATAGAATCTACAGACTTCTTACCCTTGATATTCATCAGGTGATCGATCTTATCCTGAACAGCCTTTTCTGCTTCAGCAAACTCAGGCAGATCAGTAGAGAAGCGAGGAACAGTGATCTGGTCAGCCAGATAGTTCTGGATAGTATAAGGCAATACGAAGTATCCGTCAGCCAATCCCTGCATCAATGCAGAAGCACCCAGACGGTTAGCTCCGTGGTCAGAGAAGTTACATTCACCGATAGCGAACAGACCTTTGATAGAAGTCTGAAGTTCATAGTCAACCCAGATACCACCCATTGTATAGTGGATAGCCGGATAAATCATCATCGGATTATAATATTTTACGCCATTGATTTCTTTAGCCAATTCACCTGGATTTACGTCGGTGATTTCTTCGTACATATCGAACAAGTTACCATAGCGCTGACGAACTACGTCAAGACCCAGACGTTCGATACTTTCAGAGAAGTCGAGGAATACAGCCAAGCCTGTGTTATTTACACCAAAGCCGTGGTCACAACGTTCTTTAGCTGCACGTGAAGCAACGTCACGCGGAACCAAGTTACCGAATGCCGGATAACGGCGTTCCAGATAGTAGTCACGGTCTTCTTCAGGAATATCGCTTCCCTTCTTCGTTCCAGCCTGCAATGCTTTTGCATCTTCCAGTTTCTTCGGAACCCAGATACGACCATCGTTACGCAATGACTCAGACATCAAAGTCAGCTTAGACTGCTTGTCACCGTGTACAGGGATACAAGTCGGGTGAATCTGTACGTAAGCCGGGTTAGCAAACCAAGCACCCTTGCGGTAGCAAGCCATTGCAGCAGTACAGTTACAAGCCATTGCATTGGTTGACAAGAAGTAAGCGTTACCGTAACCACCGGTGGCAATTACTACTGCGTGAGCAGCGAAGCGTTCCAACTTACCAGTTACCAAGTTCTTGGCAATGATACCGCGAGCACGACCGTCAACCAATACCACGTCTTCCATTTCATAACGAGTATACAGTTTTACGGTTCCAGCACCTACCTGACGGCTCAATGCAGAGTATGCACCCAGCAACAACTGCTGACCAGTCTGACCTTTAGCATAGAAAGTACGAGATACCTGCGCACCACCGAAAGAACGGTTAGCCAATGTACCTCCGTATTCACGAGCGAAAGGAACACCCTGAGCAACACACTGGTCGATAATGTTGTTTGAAACCTCAGCCAGACGGTAAACATTTGCTTCACGAGCACGATAGTCACCACCTTTTACAGTATCATAGAACAAACGATAAACAGAGTCACCATCGTTCTGATAATTTTTTGCAGCATTAATACCACCCTGTGCAGCGATAGAGTGTGCACGACGTGGAGAATCCTGAATACAGAAATTGAATACGCGGAATCCCATTTCACCAAGTGAAGCAGCAGCAGAAGCTCCAGCCAAACCTGTACCTACCACAATGATATCCAAACGACGTTTGTTAGCCGGGTTTACCAATTTCTGGTGAGCCTTATAATTAGTCCATTTCTCAGCTATCGGGCCTTCAGGAATTTTAGAATCAATTATTTTAGTCATAATGTTTTTTCAGTTTAAATCAGTTACACTTAAATTAGCAAGCACCGCAACCCATCATATTCTTCAAGAAGAACACAACAGCTACTACCATAAAACCAAGAACGATGATAGTAGAATAGATGTTAGAGATGCATTTCCAACGGTTAATCCAAATCATGTTGTTCCATCCCAAAGTCTGCATTGCACTCCAGAAACCGTGAGTCAAGTGGAACCACAAAGCAATCAACCAAATGATATACAACACGAAGAACAACGGATTAGAGAAAGTCTGCATAATATAGCCATAACCGTCGGCTGCATGAAGACCACCCAACATAGGGTTACCGATGATTTCAGCGAACTGCATTTTGTACCAGAAGTTCATAAAGTGAAGAGCCAAGCCCAGGATTACGATGATACCCAATACCAACATGTTCTGAGAAGCCCATTCTACATTCTTCGGACGAGCATTTACAGCATAACGTTCGTTACCGCGAGCTGCACGATTCTGCATTGTCAACCAGAAAGCGTAGATAATGTGAATTACAAACAAGGCAGCCAATCCCACAGTTGCTACCAGCGCATACCAGTTAGCACCCAGAACTCACAAACCATGTTGTAAGCTTCGCCCGAGAACAAAGCAACACAGTTCATCGCCATGTGAAATGTCAGAAACAGGACAAGGGCGATACCAGTTACACTCATCACCACTTTCCTTCCAATAGATGAATTACTTAACCACATAAATGATTGAATTTAAATTATTTAATTGTTAGAACTAAAATTTCTTACTACATACATTAAAATACGATACAAAATTAGAAGTTTTCCCTATATAATACAAGGGATTACGGAAATAATTCTTTAATCTGTCCAGTGATTTAAGCAACAAAAATAATGAATGTGCTTCAGCAAGGAGAAAATAAGACTAAAGAAGTTATTGAACATTTTACCTTCGCTGTTGGTCAATAACCATTTCATTATGAACAATTCAGGACAGGTTCTACTTTACTATCCATAGTTTTTCTGAAAACCGGTAAAGGAAGCTTCTTTCAAGGCAAAGCAACATATTCAGGACATCCCTTATCTTAATAGCATAAAAAGAGCCGTTTTAGCTTTTTACTACATTGCTAAAACGGCCCCTTCTTACTTATAATCTAATAAATACTCTAAGCAGTTATTTACGTTCCGGGAAATTCATTCCTGCTTCTCTAATAGTTCTACCGCCTTAAGCATACTATTGTTCATGAGATTTATTACCTGAAAATACTCACTCATATCCCATAAATCACGAGCAATCAGAGCTTTCATTTGAGCTTTTATGAGTGGAAGTGCAATTTGATATTGTTTCTCATCATATTTTGCTCCTAATGTTTCACCTAGCTTTCTCAGTTCTTCAAGCATAGCAGATGTCACTTCAAAATTCTTATTAAAATGTCGGAAGTCCTTATACTCTTTCAGCCATTCTTCACGATATGCATCTACCAGCTTCAAGTTCATCTGCACAATAGCTCCTTTATCGCGCAAGGCAAGATAATAATCAGTATACATGGTTGTATCTACAGGCACAAAATAATCCGGCATGATACCTCCTCCACCATAGACAGTACGTCCCAGCTTCAATGTCTTGTATTTCAAAGAATCCGGAAAATGGATACTGTCTGCACTCAACATTTCCCCACGATTGTAACGATCTATCAAATCTTTATTGTACTGTTCAATACTCTCGTAAGGCTTCTGAATACAACGACCGGAAGGCGTATAATAACGAGCAACAGTCAGACGAATCATAGAACCGTCAGGTAAATCAATCGGACGCTGTACCAGCCCTTTTCCAAAAGTACGTCTGCCCACAACTATAGCACGGTCCCAGTCTTGTAATGCTCCTGTTACGATCTCACTTGCCGACGCAGAAAATTCATCGACCAATACAACCAAACGTCCATTTAAGAAATCACCATTTCCCTCAGCATCAAACTCAGCACGAGGATTACGACGTCCTTCTGTATAAACGATAAGTTCTTTCTTACCTAAGAACTGATTAGCCAATTCAATCGCTGCATTCAGATATCCTCCACCATTTCCTTGCAAATCGAGAATAAGGTCGCGCATACCTTCCTTCTGCAAACGATGAAGAGCATCAGCAAATTCCTTTCCAGTAGTTGCGGCAAAACGATTTACACGAATATAGCCGATTTTTTTATCAACCATATACGAAGCATCAAGACTATATACAGGAATCTTATCGCGTTTGATAGTAAAAGGAAGTAGCTCTTTTACTCCTCGACGCATAACTTTTACGGTTACCTCTGTACCTCGTTTACCTCGCAGACGACGCATCACATCTTCCGTACTCATTTTTACACCGGCAATCACCGTATCATTTACCTCAATAATACGATCGCCCGCCAAAATTCCAACTTTCTCCGACGGGCCTCCGGAGACAGGCTGGATAACAAATAGCGTATCAGTAGCCATATTAAACTGAATTCCTATGCCGTCAAAGTTCCCTTGCAATGCTCATTCAACGCTTTTACCTCTTCCGGATCAGAATAAGTAGAATGAGGGTCCAGTTGCTCCAGCATCTTTACAATAGCCGACTCTACCAGCTTATTTTCATCTACCTGATCGACATATAAGTTTGATATAGCAAACTCCGCCAACTGCAACTTGCGTGAAGGAGAGTTGAGCATCTTATTCTGTGCCACTACTGAACAGAAAAAGAAGAAGTTGCACAACAAAATCAAATAAAGTCGCTGTTTCATAGTTTTCATCATAAATTAATATCCAGTCCTTCTGGCAAAAACGGTGTTACATCTTTGCCATATTGCAATAATTCACGTACAATAGTGGAACTGATGGCTGTCAGTTCCGGCTCTGTGAAAAGCAAAATCGTTTCAATGCCAGCAAGCTTTCTATTTATGTCGGCAATGGTTTCTTCATATTCAAAATCACGAACAGTACGGATTCCTCTGATAATGAACTTAGCGTTCCTCTGTTGCGCAAAATCGACAGTCAGATTATCATACGCTTCTACTCGTATGCGAGATTCGTTTGCGTAGAGTCTTTTTATCATCTCCACACGTTTTTCGGTAGGAAACCAGGTTTTCTTATTATCATTGACACCAATTCCGATAATAATCTCGTCCATAAAGGTTAATGCACGTTTTACCACCGAAAAATGCCCGATTGTAAAGGGATCAAATGTCCCTGGAAATATCGCTCTTTTCATTTCAGCCAATAATCACAAATCAAGAGATACTTGATCTATCAATTCAACAAGTCCTCTTCTATTACCAAATTATTAATAATAAAGTTTTGTCGCTCCATGGTGTTCTTACCCATGTAAAACTCCAGCAACTCTTTAACTGCATCCGTTTTACGCAAAGAAACCAGTTCTAAACGCATGTCCTTTCCGATAAAATTCCGGAACTCATCAGGCGAAATTTCTCCTAATCCTTTAAATCGAGTAATCTCCGGATTGGGACCCAACTTTTCTATTGCTGCAATTCGTTCCTCATCTGTATAGCAATAAATAGTTTCGTATACACCTTTTTTACGGTTACGAACGCGGAAAAGCGGCGTCTGCAAGATGTAAACGTGTCCTTTCTTTATTAAATCGGGAAAGAACTGAAGGAAAAAAGTTATCATCAGCAAGCGTATATGCATACCATCCACATCGGCATCAGTTGCCACGATGACTTTATTATACCGTAATCCGTCCAAGCCATCCTCGATATTCAGCGCAGCTTGCAACAGATTGAATTCTTCATTCTCGTAAACGACTTTTTTAGTTAATCCAAACGAATTCAAAGGTTTACCACGCAAACTGAATACAGCCTGAGTATTAACATCACGCTCTTGGTTATAGAGCCACTTGCAGAATCTCCCTCCGTGATAAAAATAGAACTTTCCAAACGCGGATCATTTTCTTCATCTTTCTTAGCCCCTTTCAAGTCATTCAAGTGAATACGGCAATCACGTAACTTACGGTTATGCAGATTTGCTTTTTTGGCGCGTTCACGCGCAATCTTAGTAACCCCCGCGATAGCCTTACGTTCTTTTTCCGATTCCTGAATCTTCTGAAGCAACACATCTGCTACATCGGGATGTTTATGCAAGTAATTGTCTACGTTTTCCTTTATAAAGTCACCAATAAACTTATTTACACTGATTCCTGAAAGTGGATAAGGATTACCATCTGAATCTTTTTCAGGAGCCATCGTCAAAGAGCCCAACTTAATCTTTGTCTGACTTTCGAAAGTCGGCTCTATTACATTAATGGCAATAGCAGCTACCAGCCGTTGCGAATATCCTGAAATTCCATATTTTTACCATAGAATTCCTTGATAGTGCGTGCAATATGCTCCTTGAAAGCACTTTGGTGCGTACCACCCTGAGTTGTATGCTGTCCGTTGACAAACGAATAATATTCCTCTCCATACTGAGGACTATGAGTAAAGGCTATTTCTATATCTTCATCTTTCAGGTGAACAATTGGATACAAGCCTTGAGAAGTCATATTGTCATTCAGCAAATCTTCCAGACCGTTACGGCTTACAATGCGATGGCCGTTATAATATATCGATAGCCCTGTATTTAAATATGTATAGTTACGCAGCATCGTTTCGATATATTCAGGACGGAAGTGGTAGTTTAGAAACAAGGTGTTATCGGGCTCAAAGAAAATATAAGTACCATTTTCTTCCTCTGTAGATTGAGTAGTATCACTTATCAGTTCTCCTTTTGCAAAAACAGCTTCACGCATCTGCCCGTCGCGTACACTTCGCGCTATAAAACGAGAACTCAACGCATTGACAGCCTTTGCTCCGACACCATTCAACCCGACACTTTTCTTAAATGCCTTTGTATCATATTTTCCACCCGTATTCAGCATAGATACGGCATCAACCAGACTTCCTAACGGAATACCACGCCCATAATCGCGTACAGAAACACGCAAATTATCTTCCATCTGTATTTCAATGCGTTTTCCTGCTCCCATTTTAAACTCGTCAATACAGTTATCTACGACTTCTTTCAGCAATACATAGATGCCATCTTCTGCCTGAGAGCCATCACCTAAACGCCCGATATACATACCAGGACGAGTACGGACATGCTCCATATCGCTCAGATGACGAATATTCTCCTCTGTATACGAAACGGGATTCACTATTTGTTCATTGTATTCTTCTTCCATAAACAACACTCAAACGATATACTAATTTTCTTCTTTCTTTCCTGCTACCAACATCTTCTTATATGCACGACGACGCTTGTGCTGAACAGCTTCGAAAGCTCCCCACTGCGCCTGCACTTTCTTGTTCATTTCCAGTTCCGGATTACTTTCTCCATATTTGAATCCCATCTGTTGATAAACTGGAACTAAATCATAAAACAACAATGCATTTACTCCTTTACTTTGATATTCGGGCTTCACACCTACCAGCAATAAATCAAGCACTTTCGGCTTTTTGATAAACAAGGCTTTAAGTAAATGGAACCAGCCAAAAGGAAGCATCTTACCTTTTGCCTTTTGCAGTGCTTCCGACAAAGAAGGCATAGAAATACCCACAGCTACCAGGTTTTCATTTTCATCTTCTACAAGCGAAACCATTCGCAAATCTATCAATGGCAAATACATCTTGATATATTGATTGATTTGTCCCTGAGTCATTTGTGAATAGCCGTACAAAGGTGCATAGGCTTCATTTATCAAATCAAAAATCTTCTGTCCGTAGTTTTTGCTCTTTATTTCACTACGTTTCAATTTTTTGATTTTCAGCTTATATTTTTCCAGAATAATTTCGGAAATACGGATAAACTTCTCTGGCAACTTATCGGGAACAGTCAACTTAAACTCTACCCAGTCGGCTTCCTTTTCGAAGCCTAAACGCTCCATATGCTGTTGATAATAAGGGTAATTATAAATAGTCGACATGGTTCCTAGCTGATCGAACCCTTCAACCAGCATACCTTCTGCATCCATATCGGTAAAGCCTAGCGGTCCGACAATAGCTTCCATTCCTCGTTCTTTTCCCCATTCTTCTACTGCTCCAAGCAATGCTTCAGAAATTTCCGGCTTATCTAAAAAGTCAATCCACCCAAAACGGACTTCCTTTTTTTTCCATGTTTCGTTCGCACGGTGGTTAATAATGGCAGCTACACGTCCTACCACTTTTTTCCCTTCATAAGCAAGAAAATAATCAGCCTCACAGAATTCAAATGCTGCATTCTTTTTCGGGCTGAACGTATTCAACATATCATCGTACAAATCAGGTACGGAATAAGGATTGTCTTTGTATAATTCGTAATTGAAGCGAATAAATGTCTGCAACTCTTTTTTAGAGCTTACTTTCTTAATGATAATGGCCATCTGTTCGTTATAGTATGAAATTTCAGGTTGTAAAGATACAATTTTTTATTCGAAGAGTAATTCTCTTATCCCGAAATTCGAGTATTGGCTCCTTCGTTTTTCCCATTTATCTATCATATAATACTCAATACTTCGGTAAATTTTTACCGAAAGATTAAAAGTTAAACAACAGAACCGGCAAAAGCTGGTTCGGAAACACTAAAGAGGTCATTGAAATGTTGTCAAAAACGAATGGTTAAGCATGAAGAAATGTGCTGAAAAAAGAGAGCTAACCTGCTGATAATAAAGGAGGAAAGTATTGCATAATTCGTTATTTCTTAGTAAATTAGAAGTCTCTGAACTCTTCTGATTATGACTAAAGAAACACTCCTTATGCAATACCAATCCGAGTGCCTGTCGGCTCTCAAATCAGTAGCGAATATACACAAACCTTTTGAAAAA
>ENA-OQHA01000406-OQHA01000406.1-human-gut-metagenome-genome-assembly--contig:-NODE-406-length-22111-cov-4.530659_pt1 | contig 22111 bp, 26 predicted proteins | sample MGYA00242558_ERZ504707 | MGnify/ENA primary metagenome ERZ504707 (study PRJEB26092, sample SAMD00036197) | human gut metagenome | host: Homo sapiens | study: EMG produced TPA metagenomics assembly of...
CTTGGAGCGAACCATGTACATGGCCATGTGTAGTCTGTACGTTTCCAAAGTTTGTCAGATACTTCTGCTGGAAGAGCAACTGTCCATCCTTCAGCAATCTGCAGAACCGGTCCAAGTCCTTTAACAAGGTTCAAACGGATCATTGTTGCAGGCATCTGAGCTTTTGTTTCATAACGGCTGGAGTATCCGCCTCCACGGAAGTATCCGTTGTCAGCCATACACCATTCAGTGTTTTCCATGATAGCTTTCTGGTCTTCTTCTGTGATATCCCACCACTGTTTCATAACAGCATTGCCGTTTTCATCTTTAGCTTCGCCGTTAGCGTCAAGGCAAGCAGCACCGGAGTTAATCAGGTGAAGGAATCCGCCAGCTTCTTTAGCTACGCCTTCAAGGTCATATCCTGTAGCTTTCTTAACAGCCTCTGGGCTCCAGTATGTACGAACATCAGCGAAGATCTGAGCTCTGTTTGTAAGAAGTTTCATGAACAGCATTCCAAGTCCGTTGAGAACGTCGTTCTCTGTAGCAAGGATGTACGGCTCACGAGCGCCATTCCAGTCGAAGGATGTGTTCAGCATAGCCTCTGCGAAGTCACCGTTCGGATAGAAGTCTGTCCACTGTCTCTGGCCCTGGAATCCAGCTGCAAGAGCATTGTGTCCGATTGCTTCCTCGGAGAATTCCGGAGCAAGATTATCACAGCCGTTCATCAGCTCTTTGATGATAACTGCCATCTTAACAACAAACTCGAACTGCTCCTCTTTCTTCTCTGGTGAGAACTGAAGCTCTTCCGGGTTCTTGTCCCAGCCGATCTTGCAGGTCTCTTTTGCCCATTTGAGAGCTTTCTCAAACTCTTCGTGATCGTAGATACCCTCTGTCATACGACGGATGATCTCTACCTCATCAACAGACTCAACTCTCATTCCGAGATAGGACTCGATGAAATCAGAATCGATGATAGATCCGCCAATACCCATTGTTACAGAACCGATCTGCAGGTAGGATTTACCTCTCATGGATGCAGCTGCAACTGCTGCACGACCGAATCTTAACAGTTTCTCTTTAACGTCTTCCGGAATGGATGTGTCGTCAGCTTCCTGAACGTCATGTCCGTAGATACCGAATGCTGGAAGGCCCTTCTGTGCATGTGTAGCAAGAACGGATGCCAGATATACAGCACCAGGTCTCTCTGTTCCGTTGAATCCCCATACAGCCTTGATGGTCTGTGGATCCATATCCATGGTCTCAGCTCCGTAGCACCAGCATGGTGTAACTGTAAGAGTGATATCTACACCCTCTTTACGGAATTTATCCGCACATGCAGCGCTCTCACCAACACGTCCGATGGTGGTATCAGCAATAACAACTTTTACAGGCTCACCATTTGAATATTTCAGGTTCTCCTCGAAAAGCTTTGCTGCGGATTTGGCCATGTTCATAGTCTGATCTTCCAGAGATCCTCTTACATCGAGGGCTCCTCTACGTCCGTCGATGGTTGGTCTGATACCGATAACCGGATAGCTGCCTACTAATCTGCTCTTTGCCATAGTAACAATTACCTCCTAAATTTATATTCACTATTATAACTTACTGTTTTTTTACGTTCCAACAACTCCTGTCTGAACTATGCTTTTATTATACGATTGCATCTTTTAAATTACTTGTGTTATAATAGCAAAAAACAGTACAATATTCACTTTTTCATATGAGTTCCTAAAAAAACTATAAAATTTAAGAAAGAAGGGTTGTATTTTGCACGATCTTGGAAGAAATGAGGACAGACTTCGAGGTACCTATGAATTTCCTTTTGAATTCCACCACATTGACAGCAGCCATCCACGCTATGTCATGTCCTACCACTGGCATGTAGAATGTGAAATCATGCGTGTATTACAGGGCACTCTCACCGTCACTTTAGACGAAAAAAGTTTTACAGCAAAAGCCGGAGATGTGATTTTGTCAATAGTGGAGTTCTGCATTCCGGAATTCCTCAGGATTGTATCTATCAGTGCATTGTTTTTGATATGAACATGTTTCTGAAATTTAATTCCGTCTGCACAGAATATATGCAGAAGATCAGCCACCAGGAGCTTCTGATCTATCACCATTTCACTGAAAAGCAGCCTGATATCCAGAGAGCAGTGAACTCTCTTTTTGATTCTTTCTGGCAGAGAAAGCCAGGATATGAGCTGGTTGTGTTTGGACAATTTTACCACTTTTTCGGATTGGTTTTTGGTAATCATTACTACCTGGAAAGCCTGCGGAAAACCAGACGAGATTACAAGCGCATTGTCCAGCTGAAGCAGGTCGTGGAATTTATTGAAAAGAACTATGCCAGCCCCATTACCCTGCAGGAGCTTTCCGCTTCGGTTTCCATGTCTCCCAAATATTTCTGCCGGTTCTTTTCCGAGATGACGCATCAGACACCAATGGATTACCTCAACCGCCAGAGGATCGAGCAGGCCTGCTGCCAGCTGGCTACCACCGATGATTCCATCACGGAGATTGCCTATCGGAATGGCTTTAATGATCTGAGCTATTTTATCCGTACCTTCAAAAAGTACAAGGGGATCACCCCCGGCAAATATAAAAGACGCTGAAATATTTTTCCACGTCTTAATGGCACATATCAGAGTATTACATGACAAAAAGCAGGATCTCGCACATATTGCGGATATCCTGCTTTTTGAGGAATTGGGCTGTTTTATGTAAATACAGCTTTTTCGGCCTGGCGGAGAACAGTCATGCCGGAACGGATTCCCGTTTTGCAGACGGGCTATGTTCATGTCTTTATGAATACATGCTACTCTTCTGTATGAGAAAAAAAGCCGGCAGGGCAGATTTTCTGCATGAAAAAGCCGACGCAGATCGTGAAGGAGCCTGATCTCTGTTCACGCAGTGACCAGCACCAGATTATGTCTTAATTGAAAGCGGATACGATCATCCACCTCACTGCTTGCTTCTGACCAACGGATATCTCACACAGTCGGTCCATCTACTCGAAGGGATTCCACTGCTGCATAGAACTCTGCTTGCGAAATGCCTGTACGCTGCACCGGAACGTGCAGCAGAATATGATACAGTTAAAAACGATCCGGCCGCACTATAGCCGCCGGATGTTTCCTGCTTGTCTTATTCTAACAAATGCCTCTTTAAAATGCAAGAAATTTCAGAACATTTCGCTCTTCATTTTCCGACAGCAAAAGTCTCTTTCCTACAGATTTTTCACCGCGTCTATAAACCTTTTTCCGTATTTTTCGTACTTGTGCCTGCCGACTCCTGTCACATTCAGCATTTCCTCCTCGTTTCCGGGCTTCAGAATGCACATATGGATAAGGGTTTTGTCGGAAAAGACCATATAAGGGGGGATTTTTTCCTCTCTGGCAATCTCCAGGCGAAGAGCACGGAGCTTCTGAAAAAGAGGCTCATCCTGTTCTCCCAGCTCCCCGACTGCAGATTTCGGAAGTCTGCTCCGTTTCTCTTTTTTCTTCGTCTCCAGCTCTTTTGACATTTTCATTGTGAGGATATGCGCCTCCTCCAGAAGTGACCTGGAAGCGGCGGTCAGCTTCACAATCGTATATCCGTCATCCGTCAGATGAAGATATTCCTTCAGTACCAGATAATTAAAGATCTGCCGCAGCCGGTGTGCCGGAATCTTTGCACAGACTCCATATTCCGGATTTCCATCCATCTCATACTGCCGGATCTTCGCCGTAGATGCGCCGCGCAGAGTATCCAGGATCACGTTCACCCCGTATCTCTGACCACTGCTTTCCACGCACCGGATCATTGCCCTGGCCTCCTGGCTCACATCCTGCTCTTCAAACTCGGTCTGGCAGTTCAGGCAGTTTCCGCAGTAGCTTTTTCCGTATTCCCCAAAATATTTCAGGATGTACTCACGCAGACAATCATGGGTAAAGCAGTAAAAGGTCATCTGCTTCAGCCTCTCCTGATCACGCTCCCGGACAAGGCGCCAGGCTGCCGCTTCCATTTCCTGGTTATCCTGTCCTCTCTCGATAAGATACTGATTGGTAACCACATCCTTCCCGCTGTAAAGCAGGATACATTCCGCAGGATCGCCGTCACGGCCCGCACGGCCTGCTTCCTGATAATAGCCTTCCATGTTCTTCGGCATATTATAATGAATGACATAACGCACATCGGACTTGTCGATTCCCATTCCAAATGCATTGGTGGCTACCATCACACGACAGCGGTCATAAATAAAATCATCCTGATTGTTCCGGCGTTCCTCATCGGAAAGTCCTGCATGATATCTGGTGGCCGTGATGCCGTCACGGATCAGCTTTCCGCAGACCTCCTCCACCAGCTTTCTGGTGAGACAGTAGATGATTCCACTGTCGTCCGGATGCTCCAGTATGTAATCGTGTACTTCCTTATATTTATCTTTCGGTGTTTTCACTGCAAAATAAAGGTTTTCCCGGTCAAATCCTGTGGTTGTGCAAAAGGGATTCTGAAGCCCCAGAAGTCTTGCAATATCCTCTCTGACCTCCTTCGTGCTGTAGCTGTAAATGCACCGATCACCGGTCTTTTTGGAAGCTGTGCCACAAACTCTGCGATCTTCAGATAGCTTGGCCGAAAATCCTGTCCCCACTGTGATACACAGTGTGACTCATCCACTGCGATCATGGAAATATCCGCGCTCAGCGCAAAATCCAGAAACGCCTCTGTGGTAAGCCTCTCCGGTGCTACATAGATGATCGGATATCGTCCTGCCTTTGCATAGCGCAAGGCTGTGAAATACTGCCCCTGCGTCAGAGAGCTGTTGAGGTATGCTGCTGAGATACCGACCTGGTTCAGGCTTCTCACCTGATCCTTCATAAGGGAGATCAACGGTGATATTACCAGTGTGATCCCTTCATCATCAGCGCCGGTACCTGATAGCAGATGGATTTTCCTGCGCCGGTTGGCATCACTGCCAGAACATCTTTTCCTGCAAGAAGCGCGTCGATCACCGCTTCCTGCCCTTCTCTGAAAGTATCATACCCGAAGTGGGTCTTTAAAAGTTCCTGTTTCGTCATAAATCGACATGATCCTTTCTGTTACGTTCCCACCGGAACTGTAACGCTTCTCTTTTTCATTGTCGAATCGCTGCTGTTTTCCGAATATTTTATTTTAACATATTTACAGATAAATTGCCAATTGATACAAAAAAATCACAAAGCACTTCCTCCCTGGTTTCCTGTTATAATGATATAAGAGAAAGAGTCTGTTTATACTGTTCCGCAGCAGAGGACCATGAATTCATGGAGTACCCGGGCCTCTGTTCAGTAACAGCCGGTATGCTCATAAAAAAAGGAGGGTTTGTTATGTGTAAAAGAAAAATAAAAACCATCGAAGCAATTTTTTTCCTGTTTCTTTTTTCCGTTATTGTGCTCCTGCTTCCCCAGGATGCCCACGCCAGAGTCCGGGTCGTGACCAAAGGAACCACTTCCACTATCCGTGATACCGACGGTGTGATCGAAGATGAGTCTTCAGACATTAATTTCCCGATCAACATCAAAAATGCAAACTGCCAAAAACGGATCTATGCCGTGACAGTCCGTGTAAGCTTTTATTCACCCAAGGGAGTCATCCCAAAAAGCACCACATTTTCCATCGATGGGATCAATGTGGTTAAGCTGAACACTTCAAATTATACACCGCTGGCATACAAGGAAACCTTTTTCACCTACGATGACAACATAGAGGATGGCTACCTGGAGTTCGATTTCGGCAATAAAAAATGTCCGGTACCGGTAGACTGTGACTATGAGGTTACCATCAAACAGGCAGTGCCTGAAATTTTTATCACCAACAACAATTATCTGAACCAGAACATCCGAACCGGAAAAACCACTTCCATTGGAATTGAGATTTCTGATCCCTATGTAAAAACCATCAGCAAATCAAAATTCAAGGTTACTTCTTCCAACAGCTCTGTTCTCAAGGTACAGAGCATCACTCAGGATTCCAAAAAACGCAGCCGTTTCACAGTCACCCTGAAGGCTCTCAAAGCCGGATCCGCAAAGATCACTTTATCCTACCCAAAGGCCACAGCCTATAAGCTGACCGGAAAAGTAACCTCGCCTTCAAAAACCGTAGCAACCTTCCGTGCTTCCAAAACTACACTCAAGGTTGGCTCCAAGGTCAGCATGCGTTCCCTTATCAATCTGAAGGGCGGTACCAGTCTGACCATCAAAAATGCAAAATCCAGCAAGCCTTCCGTACTTGCCATTTCCGGAAACTATCTTGTCCCAAAGAAAAAAGGGTCAGCCACGGTTACCGCAAATTTAAACGATGTCAATCGTAAGATCACTATTACCGTATCCGCACCGGCCGCCAAACCTACCGTCAAAAATCTGAAGATCAGTGTTGCCGGTATCAAGTATGGCCCCAATGACATGAAGACCTATTATACCTTAAAATTCACCAATACTTCTGCGAAAACCATCACCACCGCAAAAGTAAAGATCACCACCGGTTCCGGTATCTATGACCAGATGTACTGGACCAAAAATCTGACACTGAACCTGAAGCCCGGAAAAACCATGAAAAAAACCTATTTCATCCAGAACATGGTCCAGGCACCGGAAAAAAATGATATTTCCGTTAAATGCCTGAAGATTAGCTGGAAGTAAATACTTCAAAAGGGACGTGCCGCAGTATTGATTTAAAAATCATCACTGCAACACGTCCCTTGTATTTATTCTCTCTGAGCTGTCTATACGTTTTGTTTTTATCCTGTATCCTACAGTACCTCATTCAGTACCTGCAGTCCATACTCTGCAAGGCTGTTATCCTCTTCGCCGGTACCACCGCTGATACCGAGACCGCCGATGATGGTGTCTCCAACCTTCAGGGGTACACCGCCTCCGAATATCACAATATTGTCACTCATTTTTCCAAGACCATAAAATGTCTGACCCGGCTGTGTCAGTCTGGAAAGCTCCATGGTGGACATCTTCACTGCCACAGATGTATATGCCTTTTTTACGGCCATATCAAAGCTTACAAGAAAAGATCCATCCATCACATGAACCGCAACCGGATTTCCATCCGGGCTGCATACCGCAATTACAGAAGGCTTGTTTCTTCTCAAAGCTTCCTGCTCGATCTTCTCGATAAGCCTCTTGGCAGAATCCAATGTGATACGACCCTGGATACCCATACGCTTCAGCACTTCCTGGATCATCGCCGTGTTTGCTGCCATACTGTCATTCTGTGCCATTGCCGTATTTCCTCCCACTGCTGTCGTCACAGTCCCATTCTGCACATCAAAAGCCTGTACATCCCTTTTCTGCACCATCTGCGAATCCTGTGCTCTTACATCCACCGCCGATGTACCCGCTGCAACATCCGCACTACTTCCAACAGTTCCTACAGCCTCTACCCCAACATTAGCTACAATCCCAGCAGTTTCTGCTTTCACAGATTCCTGAACACTTTCAGAAATATCTGTCTTCTTCTCTTCAATCTTCGCTGCATACACATACCTTGCCAACACATAAAAATAATCTGACAGACGGTTCATATATTTCTTGGCTCCGGTATCCGATCCAAACTTCACACTGACCAGCGCAAGCTCTCTCTCAGCCCTCCGCGCCACAGCTCTTGTCACATCGATCTCAGCCGCAACTCGGGAATCCCCCGGAAGAATCGGAAGCCTCTCTCCGGAAAAAATCTCTTTCATCCGGCCAATCTCCTCCTCCAGAAGCTCCGTCCGGTCTTCACTGACCTTAAACTCCCGATTATAAGGATCAGAAACCCCATCTATGATCTTCTTCAAAGTCTCCGAGATCTTCTCCAGCATCCGGACAACATCCACATCATCAATCAGAACCCGCACAAGCCCAATATGACTCATCAGCTCCTCAACTGACCCCATCAGACAAATCCGATCATCCGACTTTGAAACATTCTTCGTATGGGAAAGATCCGTCATCCCCTTATCACCATACCCGGTATAAACCTCCATCCCAGCTCAACCTCCCAGCAACTCCTGATAAATAATCCCACCCATATCAGACCAATTTTACAATCCTCGAAATGCTACGCATACCACACATACGTAAACACACACCACAATCATCCCGGCAAATCAGGCGCGGCGTTCACAAACGCGCCAGCTCCGTCAAAACGTCACACATTCAAGGCGCCCACGGCGCCCCATCGGCACAACGTTCAACCCGGAACAACCGCAGCATACAGGCACAAGTCAATACCCTTCCGCCCGCCACAGTCAAGCACTCTAAAAAAAGCCCGAGGGGTGTGCAGAGGGGCCGCGGCTTTGCGGCCCCTTTGCGGTTTTCATCTTTTATCAAAAAGACCAAAGTTTAGTATAAATCTTAACAATATCCTCTTTCTTCGGTACACGCGGATTTGCCGCTGTGCAGGCATCCGCAAGTGCATATCCGCCATCTTATCAACCGCCGCAAAATAAGCATCCGGTGTGATCGTCTTCATCTCTTCGATGGTAAGCGGGATATTCATCTCTTTCTGCATAAACTGGATCCAGTTTACAAGAGATCTTACGCTCATAACTTCGTTATAATTGCTCAGTCCAAGAAGATGTGCAATATTGGAATATCTCTTTACTGCCGGAAGATATTCTTTCTGGCTTCTGCTGCGTTTGTTGATATTTGCATTATATTCAACAATATGCGGCAACAGCATCGCATTAGCTCTTCCGTGAGGAATATGGAAAATAGCACCCAGCTGATGAGCCATACTGTGAGTAATTCCAAGACCTGCTGCATTGAAGGAAAGTCCTGCCAGACAGGACGCTACATGCATCTTCTGTCTTGCATGCATATCATTACCGTCAACATATGCACGATAAAGATATACGCCACAGATCTCGATTGCTTTCTCTGCAAGTGCAGATGTAAACTCATTATGGTTGATGCTGACATAAGACTCAATTGCATGAGTCAGAACATCCATACCTGTATCTGCTGTAATCGCAGGCGGAACACTGCGTACAAGCTCCGCATCCAGAATTGCCTCATCAGCGGTCAGGCTGTCTGAGATCAGCGGATACTTCACATGTGCTTCTGTATCATTTACAACTGCAAAAGAAGTAACCTCGGAACCGGTACCACTTGTTGTAGGAATGGCAACCAGTCCGACTTTTCCGTAATTATTGATCTTCAGGCAAACTCACGGATTGCCTTGGAAGAGTCGATGGCAGAACCACCACCTACTGCAACAATAGCTTCCGGCTGATACTGAAGGAATTTCTTAACTCCTTCGGCAATTTTTCCAACCGGTGCATCCGGAACAACATCACAGAAAATATCAAATTCTTTTCCACCTGCCTGAAGCGGTTTTGTGATCATATCGATCATTCCGCTTTTTACAACAAACGGGTCTGTGATAACAAGGACTCTTTTGTATGGAATATCTCTCAGTCTTCCCAGGGCATCAGCTCCAAAATGGATGGCTGTTTTCATTTCAAATGTATTCATAGAAACTGCTCCCTCTCGTCATACCGAAACACAGGTCTCTTTTGTCTGCCTGTGGCCGGATAAAGTAAAGCGGATCTCCGCATTCCGCATACACTGCATGCTCATGAACACAATCGTTTTCCGATATATGTCCAACCTATTTCGGGTAGATGCATTCGATCTTATGCGCGCTGAAATGCTTCAGCCACTTTTCAGACGGCTTTTTGTCTGTGATGACCGTCTCGATATCCCGCAGCTGTCCTGCCACGGAAAAAGCAGTCTGATCAAATTTCGTGCTGTCTACCACCAGAATACGCATTTTTCCGGAATTGATCATGGCTTTTTTTGTTGTTCCAAAGGCTTCTTTGGATTCCATGATTCCCAGATCCTCATTTAATGCTTTACAGGAAAAAATAACCTTGTCCACATAATAAGAGCGGATCACTTCCTCGGTTCTGGCACCCAGGAATGCAAGATACCCTTCCTTCATCACTCCACCGGTGGAAATAATATTCCAGCCGGATACATCCGAGAGTTCCAAAAGGATCTCCATAGAATTGGTAACAACGGTAAGACGTTCCTTTTCTTTCAGAGCCTTGGCCACAAAAACTGCCGTTGTGCTGGCATCCAGAAAAATGTGATCTCCGTCATTCACCATGGAAGCAGCAATCTCCGCCATTTTCTGCTTTCCCTGTACATTCTGGTTTTTACGAATATTAAATGGTAAATCAATACCGACATCTTCGTTGATCACCGCACCGCCATAACTCTTTGTGGCAAGTCCCTCTTTTTCCAGCTTGTCCAGATCACGGCGGATGGTTTCTTCTGAGACACTGTAAAGCTGGCTTAGTTCACTTACAACAACCCTTTTCTCTTCCTGTAATTTCTCGAGAATCAGATTTCTTCTCTCTAATGCTAGCATAAGATGCCTCCTTTTCAGATGTCATTGCAGGGATACCCTTCAAAAGGATATCCCTCAGATATAAAGACAATATTAAAGGATCGTATCGATCATTCTCTTGTCCGGATGAGCGATCACTGAGGAATCCATGTACATTCCTTTTTCAGCTACCAGCTCTTTTGCTCTTTCGATAGAAGCCTCTACTGCAGAAACCTCGCCGGTAAGGAGCATGTAAGATTTACCGCACATACCCTTGGCGATACGAAGCTCGATCAGATCAACGATAGCTGTCTTAGCTGCCTGATCTGCTGCCTCGATGATAGATGCTGCATCATAGGTCTCAAGAATTCCCAGGGCACTGATCTCCTCGACCTGTGTGGTTCCGTAGATTGCCGGGAAAATGGACTCATGTGGATTGCCCAGTACAAAACTGTCAATACATTTGTCCTCGTATGTTGTTACAGCTGTGTCTACAGCAGCTTTTACTGCGCTTAAATCTCCGGTGATAATTGCAATATATTTTCCCGGACATACTGTCTGCGCCTCCACGATCTCTACTTCAGATGTCTTAACCATGGCATCTGCTGCAGTGATACCAGCTGGTGTGGTTTTAAACTCAATCATTCCGATTGCTCTACTCATTTTGTGCACGTCCTTTCTAATTTCTTGCAATTACAACATGGCGGTCTGTCACTTCTGTAACCTTACCGCTGATGGTTGCATGGATTCCGACACTTAATCCCTGTGCAGGCTGTGCGATCATCTGGCCTTCTGTTACCATATCGCCTACATTTACGATTGCCTGTGCCGGTGCACCGATATGCTGGCTTAAGAGAACCTTTACCTTCGATACGTTTACAAGTTCTTCCTGAAGCGGTGCATCCTTGTCATATCTGGTAAGTCCCAGACGTGCCATCAGACGCTCCTCAGGAACCTTGCGGTATTCTCTGGACTCCTGAACCGGCTTCGGCTGAACACCCTGAGGTGGTCTGATTCCGGCCTTACGAAGTCCGCCCTTCATATCTGCAAGCAGTGTTCTCGGAGCCAGGCTCTGCGGACACGCATACATCTCGCAGACGCCACAGGAGCTGCAGAATGCAGAATTGATATAAGGATTCACATTTCTGAAATCCTGATTGGATGCTGCCATCATGAACATTGCCGGATCGATCGGGTGTCCCAGATTGTGTCTCGGGCAAAGATCTGTACATGTATGGCAGTGGCAGCAGATGGATGCTGCTCTCTTCAGATCTATAGAAGAAGTCCGCTGCTTCTTCATGACAATAACATGGTCCTTTGGAAGAACCAGGATTGCGTTCGTTGTTTTTGTAACCGGATCAGAACCGTTTCCGATACGTCCCATCATCGGGCCGCCTACGAAATATACAGGATCTTTCACAGTTGTTCCGCCTGCCTGGCAACAACCTCTTCCAGTGTGCATCCCAGTGGAACTTTCACTGTAACAGGATTCTCAACTTCTGCAACAACGGAAACATATTTGCTTGTAACCGGTTTGTGTTCTTCTACCGCGCGGTATACATTGTAGAGTGTCTCTACATTGAATACGGCTACTCCCTGCTCGATTGGCAGTCCTCCTGGCCGTACCACACGTCCGGTTGCCTCATAAATAAGAACAACCTCATCACCATCGGATAAACCTCATCCAGAAGATGGATCTTAACCCTCGGGAATTCTTCAATATGCTGATTTAAAGCATTGATCGTCTGTACATAAGACTTTTTGATTCCGATAATGGCCTGGGAAGCTCCTACCGTCTCCGCAACCATATCGAATGTTTTCATGATCTCATATGCGTGCTTTTCCAACAACTGTCTGTGAAGTTTCAGTAATGGTTCGCACTCTGCACAGTTCATAAGAATGGTATCCGCTTTGTCTGTCAGTTTCATGTATGTAGGGAAACCTGCACCACCTGCTCCGACAACACCATTCTCCTGCATAATTTTCTGTAATTCTTTGATATCCATGGCGTTACTCCAATCCTGCACCGTCATCTACGATTCCGACGATTGCGGCATCTACCGGTGCTGTTTCTACGCCGCAGCCTATTCTTGCTGCGCTTCCTTGTGCCACCAATACATACTCGCCGATTCCCGCACCGATGATATCGATGGCAACAATCTGGCTGTGCTCGGCTTTCATATGATGCACCGGCTCTACAATCATGAATTTATTTCCTATGAGTTTTTCACTTTTTCGTGTGGAAACAATGCTTCCAACTACTTTGCCTACGATCATATGAGCCTCCGTTTTTCTCCATATCCTCTGTTAGGGATGCCAGAAAGTGGCATCCCCAAAGGAGGAATATTATTTGATTATGGTAACTGTATTGCCTGTGGCAATTCTTGCTGCATTTGCTTCATCTGTATCAATATGCATTTCCAGTGTAAAGCTGTCATCTACACGGATCTTAACCTGATTAAAGATTGTTCCGCGCTCATTGTCCGCTTTAACAGAAACAATATCACCATCATGTACACCCGCAGCCTGGGCATCCTTCGGAGCCATATGAATGTGACGCATGGCCACAATACATCCCTCTTTCAGATAAATAGCACCTTTCGGTCCGACAATGGCGATCGGCGCGCTTCCGGCAAGGTCACCGGACATACGTACCGGAACCTTCATTCCCAGCTTGATCGCATCTGTTGCGGAAACCTCAACCTGAGATTTGCTGCGGACAGGTCCGAGGATTCTTACATTCTCGATCGCACGGAGCTTCAGTCCTACGATGGTAACTGTTTCATTGGATGCAAACTGTCCGCCCATCAGATCTTTTTTCTTGGTAAGCTGATAACCTTCTCCGAACAGTGCCTCCACATGCTCCTGTGTCAGGTGAATATGTCTTGCGGAAACTCCGATAGGTACAACAAAACCATTGCCCTTGTCTTCGTTTTTGTTGATCGCATCGATCACCATTTTTGTGATCATTTCAATATTATTCGTTTCCAAGAGTACACCTGCTTTCTTTCGGTCTCATAACTGAAAACTGAAAAGCACCGGCCAGAAGCTTAATGGCCCTTCGGCCGGTGCGTATCAGTAAGAATCAGTTGAAATTATTTAAGAACCGGAAGGATTTTCTCAACATCTGTATGAGGTCTCGGGATTACGTGTGTAGCTACAAGCTCTCCAAGTCTGGATGCTGCTGCGCTTCCGCTCTCTACTGCAGATTTAACTGCTCCTACATCTCCACGAACCATAACTGTTACAAGACCGGAACCGATCTTCTCTGTTCCTACCAGAGCAACGTTAGCTGCTTTACACATCTGGTCAGCTGCCTCGATAGCTGCTGTAAGTCCTCTTGTCTCAACCATTCCTAATGCTTCCTGTGTCATGATCATATCCTCCTTGTGGATTATAAATGCTTTATTTGTTCTGTTTACTTTTGACTATTTTGGTGCAGCAGCTTATTTTTTGCTGCTGTTTTTGCTTTCCAGTGCTTCTTCCGAATTTTCCTGCTGTTTCTTTTTCCATCGGCTTGCACTCAGCTCAACCAGTTTGACGATTTCCTCGTGGGGATTGGCAATTACCGCATAGCTGGCAGGCTTCTTGATAGCCTGTTCTACTGCTGCATTGACAGCTGCTGTAACTGCTGATACATCGCCTTGTACGATCAGGGTCACCAGTCGTCCGCCCAGCTTACGCTCCCATGACGCCAGCTCAACGTCTGCCGTTTTGCACATGATGTCCAGGGCATTGATTGCCGCAACTACACCAGTGATTTCTATAAATCCATATGATTTTCCCATGAGCGAACTCCTTAACTAATTTCTATTCCTCTCAAAGCCTGAATCAGAGCTTTGGAAGGATTTTCTCTACGTCTGTATGAGGTCTCGGGATCACGTGTGTAGCTACAAGCTCTCCAAGTCTGGATGCTGCTGCGCTTCCGCTCTCTACTGCTGCTTTTACAGCGCCTACGTCTCCACGAACCATAACAGTTACAAGACCGGAACCGATCTTCTCTGTTCCTACCAGAGCAACCTCTGCTGCTTTTGTCATTGCATCTGCTGCTTCGATCGCAGCTGTGAGGCCTCTTGTCTCAACCATTCCTAATGCTTCCTGTGCCATGATTCTATCCTCCTGAATCTTATCTTCGTTACATTTTATCATATATGATTCCGCCACTTTTGTAAAGTGAACTTCGGAATCCTCTTAATCTTTATCCAAGGCGCTGATTTTCAGCATTTTCTGTGTACCTGGTTCCGGGTTGGGGATTATGTAATGCTGTACCACACCTGTCATGCTCTCTGCGACCTTCATGCCGGCTTCAACCGCTGCCGTGACATCTGACACGCTTCCGCGGTACTTGATGCAGACAAGAAGCGGTACTGGCAGGCTGTCCGCATTCGCCGGTTTATTCTTATCGAATACCTCCAGGTGGACATTTGCAGCCTTGCACCCGGCGTCAGCTGCCACAAAGGCTGTCGCAAGTCCGAAGACCTCAAGAATTCCTACAGCTTCTGCCATGTTGCTTCTCCTTTCCCGTTAAGGTTATTTATTAACAATCGCGATCTTAAGACCTGTCATTGCCAGGTTTGTCTCAAGTGCCTCGTTGATCTCCTCAAGCGGGAACTTGTGTGTGATCAGCTCAGACATTGGAAGTCCGATTGCTTTTGCTCTCTTAAGGAAATCAAATGTTGTTGCATAGTCTCTGAGGTTGTATACCCAGGAACCAACAAGGTTGATCTCTTTGGAGCAGAGGTCGAAATGCGGGTTGATGGTTGCATCTCCACCGTTGATGAAGAATCCAAGCTCGCAGAGGCCGCCGCCGTTGCGGATGAATTTGTAGATATTGGAATGAGCATGAGGATTTCCAGTACACTGGAAAGCGAAATCTGCAAGATGTCCGCCCTGAGCCTCTTTCACAGCCTCAGTAAGTGCCTCAACACCCTTGAAGTTCATAAAGTTTACAGTTGTAGTTGCGCCCATTCTCTTGGCAAATTCAAGACGCTGCTCGTTTCCGTCTACTGCACAGATATTATGAACGCCCATTGTATGGAGAACTGCGATGCAGATAAGACCGATCGGTCCGCAACCCTGAACAACAACTCTGCTGTTGAATTTCAGGATTCCTGTTGTTTTTGCTCTCTCTACAGCATGTACAAGTACTGCACATGGCTCGATGAGGATACGGGAATCAAGATCCAGGTCACTTACATTAAAGAATGTAGAACCGAATTTTCCGCCTCTGATGAAGATGTAATCAGCGAACCAGCCGTTGAATTTAACGTCGTCATCCGGAAGAAGTCCGTATACGTCAGCGCCGCCTACGTTCTTCTTGTTAAGGTCGAACATTGTGATTTCCGGATCATCTTTGAAGATCATACAGGTAACGATCTTGTCGCCGACTTTAACCGGTTTACCAGCTGTATCAACTTTAACGTTTTTACCCATTTTTACGATCTCACCGGTTCCCTCATGTCCGAGAACTACTGGGATAAGACCAAACGGGTCATTTTTGTACTCATGAGCATCTGTTCCGCAGACACCGCATCCCTCAACTTTACAAGGATGTCGTCATCTCCAACTTCCGGAAGGTCATACTCCTGAAGCTCAAAATGTTTCTTCTCTGTCATCATTGCTACTCTTGCTTTTTTAGGAATTGTATTTCCTGCCGGAGCAGCCGGAGCGCTTGCAGCAGCTGCTGCAGGAGCGTTTCCTGTCATGCCGGAGAGAACCTGTTTAACGATTTCTTCGATATTTACATTGTTCATATCCATGATTTATGTTCCTCCTGATCAACGAATGCAAAGGCTGTCTGTCATTACGCAGCGTCTTCTCTTTGTGAATGTGCTTGCGCTTGTAAGTCCCTCACCGGTACGGCTTGCAATGGTAAATGTACAGAAGCCTTCTCCACCGAATCCAAGTGCGGAATAGGACGGGCCGTTCTTTACAAGGATTGCTGTGTCGATTGCTTTCGCATATTTTGTAATGTTATCAATATTCTTGGAATGAATATGTGCGGAATGACGGTTGCCATGCTCAAGCCATACAGCCTGCTCTACAGCATCGTCAAAATCCTTAGCTCTTACGATTCCGAGGATTGGCATCATAAGCTCTGTTGTGATGAGCGGATGTTCCTTCGGTCCTTCAAAGATAATGCAGCGGGTATTTGCCGGTGCCTGAACTCCGATCATGGAAAGAAGTGTCTTCGCGTCACGTCCTACACATTTACGGTTCAGCTTGCCACCTGCAAGTACAGTCTCAACAAGTTTGTCCTGCTCTTCCTTGGATGCAAGATAGCAGTCATTCTCTGTGATCATGTAGTGCATTAACTCATCAACTACGGAAGATACTGCAACAACTTCCTTCTCAGCGATACATGGAAGATTGTTATCGAATGTACATCCGTTTACGATATCCTGAGCTGCCTTACGGATATCAGCAGTATCATCAACCAGTGCCGGTGGGTTACCTGCTCCTGCACCGATTCCTCTCTTACCGGAGGAAAGAACTGCTGTTACAACACCAGGGCCGCCTGTTGCTGCGATCAGATGGATATCTTTATGTTTCATCATAATATTGCTGGTCTCAAGTGTTGGTTTCTCAACTGTGACAGCGATATTATCCGGGCCGCCTGATTCCAGGGAAGCCTCATTTAAAAGATTGATTGCGTAAATAGAAGTTTTAACTGCTGCCGGATGTGGGTTGAATACTACTGTATTTCCGCCTGCCAGCATACCCATTGTGTTGCAGAGAACTGTTTCACTCGGGTTAGTACATGGTGTGATCGCGCCGATAACACCAAACGGTCCCATCTCAATCAGAGTCAGTCCTCTGTCTCCGGACCATGCAGTTGTTGTAATGTCTTCTGTACCAGGTGTCTTGTCTGCTACAAGGTGATGTTTCAGGATCTTGTCTCCAACATTACCCATACCAGTTTCCTCAACACCCATACGTGCCAGTACTTCCGCATTTTCTTTGATCTTCTTGCGGATGCAGGTGATGATCTTTTCTCTCTGGTCCATAGACATTGTCTTAACTACCAGCTGAGCCTTCTTGGCTGCTTCGATAGCATCATTCATATCCTTGAAAACGCCATGTTTTCCGGCCGGAGCATCTGCGATCTGCATTTTTGCCATAACTTCCTGTACAATTTCCTGTACCATATTCTCACTTATTGGCATGAGATGTCCTCCTTAATATTCCGTCAAAAATTTATTTCAGGCCAAGCTGAGCCATAACCTGTTTTGTGATCTGAGCAACAAGCTCTGCGTCATTCTTTGCTGTATCTGCTGCAGGAGCTGCATCTTTATCACAATCACAGTCTTTTCCAACGAAATCATACTGATATCCTGGGAACTGTTTGTAGTCCTCGCTGTGGCATGCACCGCCGCAGTTGTGGCAGTTCTTGCCGTCTTTGTTCAGGCAGAGGCTTGCCGGATGTTTTCCAGGCATACCGAATTTACGACGGATCGCATAGAGCTTCTCGATGTTCTCTTTGTCAAATTCCTTCGGTCCGCCAAGGAGCTTGGTCTGATACAGAAGCTGTGCATAGAACTCTACAGACTCCATCTTCATATATGCAGCGTTAAGGTCTGTGCTCCATGTAAGTGCTCCGTGGTTCTCAAGAAGTACTGCATCGAAGTATGGAAGGTATTTCTCAAGGTTGTCCGGAATCTCCATTGTGGAAGGTGTGCCGTACTCAGCGATCGGAACACATCCAAGAGCGATAACTGCCTCAGGCATGATCGGCTGTGTAAGCGGGATACCTGCGATTGCGAAAGATGTAGCATAGATTGGATGAGCATGTACAACAGATCCTACGTCCGGTCTCTTCTCATATACTCTCATATGCATCTTGATCTCAGATGATGGTTTGAATCCCGGGTTAGCCTGGATCACATTACCCTTGCCATCTACTTTACAGATGAACTCTGGTGTCATGAATCCTTTGGATACACCAGTTGGTGTGCAAAGATATTCATTCTCAGCTATCTTAACAGAAAAGTTTCCGTCGTTAGCTGCAACCATGTTACGGTTGTAGATTCTCTTACCGATGTCACAAAGCTGTTTTTTGATTTCAAACTCGTTTACCATGCTTAATTTCCTCCTTGAGCATTGGATTGCACTATTTTGTTTCTGAGAACATTTTACCCCATACCACAAAATAAGTCAAGGACAATCCGTTGTTTTATGTTGGTTTCTTGTTGTATTTTGTGTTGTTTTTATTGTTTTTTATATTTTCTGTTTGTAAAGGATCTTTTTTCTGTAATCCTGTATCTCTCAGCCGCCAATCTGGCAGTCCAGGCTGCATACCGCATGCACTGCATTCTTTAACATCTGCATATGTTCTGCTGTAGGCGGAAGGATTCCTTCCATTAAATAGGGTCTGCCAAGTCCTTCATATTTATCCTGTCCCAGTCTGTGGTACGGAAGAAGATGGATCTTGTTTACGCCCGGAAGGGATGCTGCAAATCTTGCGATCGCCTGGATCTCTTCCACAGAATCATTAAATGTGGGGATCACCGGAACGCGGATCACCAGTCTGGTTTTTCCGTAGAGCGCAACCCTTCTTGCATTCTCCAGCATCAGTCCGTTGGCCCGTCCTGTGAATTCTTTATGTTTTTCCTGATCCATATGCTTGATATCCATCAGATATACATCCAGATAGGGAAGTACCTGTTCGATCTTTTCCCATGGGGCACAGGCCATACTTTCCACCGCTGTGTTGATTCCTCTCTCCTTTGCCGCGCGGAGAAGATCTCTGGAAAAGTCCGCCTGGCACATACATTCTCCACCGGAAAGGGTAATTCCTCCTCCGGAGCGGTAGTAATATGCCCGGTCTTTCTCAACCTCTTCGATCATCTCACGGACAGTTACATCACGGCCGATCACTTTGTCCTCGCCCAGAACTTTCATATTCTGGATCCGGTATTCCTGTGATTCCGGATTACAGCACCAGCGGCAGCGAAGAACGCAGCCCTTCAGGAACACGATGGTACGGATACCCGGCCCATCGTGTACTGAATATTTCTGAATATCAAAGATCCTGCCCTTTGTATCCAAATAGTCCATTCGTTACTCCTTTAGAAGCCCTGCTCAGTACGTCTGATGATATCGTCCTGCAGAGATCTGGAAAGTGTAGTGAACAATGCGCTGTAGCCTGCAACACGTACAACCAGATGTTTGTACTTCTCCGGATGCTTCTGTGCATCCAGAAGTGTTTCTCTGTCAACAACGTTAAACTGCATATGCATGCCCTTCTGATCAAAGTATCCGCGGATCAATGCCACGAATTTCTCCAGTCCTTCTCTTCCTGCAAGCGCTGACGGATGGAATTTCTGATTAAACAGTGTTCCGTTGGATACGATAAAATGATCCAGACGTGATACAGAAGTTGCCGCAGCTGTCGGTCCCTTCACATCCTTGCCGGCTGACGGGGAAACGCCATCTGCTACCGGAGTATGTGCGTAACGGCCATCCGGTGTTGCACCGGTCTGTCCGCCAAGAGGAACGTTTGCAGATACAGGATAAAGTCCTGCCTGATAATGTCCACCTCTCGGGTTCATATATTTCTGAAGCGGCTTGGTGTAAGTATAAGCCACATCTCTTGCAAAATAATCCACATCCGGGATATCGTTTCCAAACTTCGGAACCTCCTCGATCATCTTGTGGATCTCTTCGAATCTTGCCTTCTTCTCCGGAGATGGCTCTGTTCCGAGAGCTGCTGTCATAACAGCTGTTGCGGTCTGCTCATTTACACGGATGCCATTCTCCTGAAGCTTCTGCATAACGATGGTGGTGATATCTGCTGCAGACTGTGCATCGATACCCTTGCCGTAGTTCCATGCCAGAGCCTCCTTCAGCTCTTCCATGGTCATCTTCTTTTCTTCATATACAAGCTTGCGGATCGCATACAGAGAATCTGCCATGTTTGCAATACCAAATCCCTGAGGACCTGTAAAGTTATAAACAGCTCCGCCTTCCTGAACGGATTTGCCTCGTTTCAGGCAGTCATCCACCATACAGGAAAGGAATGGAAGCGGACATCTCTCCGCATGTGCCACATCAATGGCATTATCAGCATTTACAAGCAGGGAAATGAAATATTCCATCTGTTTCTTATATGCATCATAGAACTCATCGAAGCTCTTCATCTCTGTGACATCGCCGGTCTGGACACTGATCTGTACCCCTTTGTCCATACCATTAGAGAAAACCATCTCCAGCGGACGGCACATGTTAAAGAATGCAGCGTCATGCCAGCCCTCTGTCTTACCTGCCTTCTGCGGTTCTACACAGCCGATGATGTTATATTCTCTGGCATCTGCAAGAGAAAGGCCGCGGTTCTGCAGTGCAGGAATGATAACCTCATCATTGTAATAAGCCGGAAGTCCGATTCCTGTTCTTGTAAGCTCTGCAGCCTTGATCAGGAATTCATGTGGTGATCCGTTCCATACTCTTACAGAAAGAGACGGTGCCGGAAGGTGCACATGCATAGACGCCTGGATGCACATAAAGGAGAGATCATTGGTCACATCCTCGCCATCCTTGTTCTGACCACCTGCGATCAGGTTCTGGAAAAGGCTGTAGCCTGCAAAGCCTTCTGCAGATGCAGCATCACGGCATTTATTCAGGTCGTTTAATTTTACCCATATGCAGTCCATCAGTTCCTGGGCAAATTCTCTGGTAAGATTGCCTGCTTCCATATCACTCTTGTAATATGGATACATATACTGGTCAAAACGTCCCGGAGAAATAGAATGTCCGCTGCTTTCCATCTGGATCAGCTGCTGTACAAACCAGAAGGACTGGCACGCCTCATAGAAGTTACGGGCGCCCTTCGCCGGTACGCGTGTACAATTGGATGCGATCTGAAGGAGTTCCTGTTTTCTGGTCGGATCCTGACACTGATATGCCATCTGCTCTGCGAGCTCGGCATAGCGATGTGCATAGTCAATAACTGCCTGACAGCTCATGATAACCGCTTCCAGGAAACGGGATTTCTTTGCGTAATCACCATCTCCTACATTACACTCATCCAGTTCCTTCTGAGCTTTGGCAATGATTCCTTCATAACCGATTGCCAGAACTTCTTCATATTTAACGGTTACGTGTCCTACACCATTGTAGAAATAATTTCCGGGTGTAAAAATATTGTGGTCAATGGCAAGAATTGCTTCCGGTGCCATGTAGGAGGTTGCAAGCTCACTGGTAGTCTTGCCTTTCCAGTATTTATGTACCTCACGGAGCTCGCCTTGGTTTCCTCCGCAATATAAAATGGATCGGCTGTTCTGGTAGCCACTGTATCCAGCTCATCCTCCAGCCACTGGAAAGAATACTCCGGAAACGTCTGACAGCCTCTCGGCGCCAAAGTGCTGCTTCCGACGATCAGCTCCTCATCACGGATGATGATCGGAATGTTGTGCAGGATGTGGGCAAATGCCTTGGCTCTGCGGGTGATGATCGGCTCGTCTTCTGTTGCTTTGTAAGACTCTGTGATCAGTTTTGCTCTGGCAGATTCGATCACCGGCATCTTTGCATAAAGATTATCTACAAGATGTGTGATTCTGTCTGTTTTCGGAACATCTGCTATATGAAATTTCTCCATGATTCTCCTTTCTCACAACCGGTTGTTTCTGGTGATCTGTCTGCCTCTGCGCTTCCAGAACCGCTCCTGTCCGGCTATGTGCTCATGTAGTTTTATTATACCTTACCCCTACTTCGATGTCAACGAAATCCAACATGTGTTTCTAGCTGTTTTTGTGGTTTTTATCGGTTGCGCCCTGTTGATTTTATTTGTTTT
>ENA-OQHA01000407-OQHA01000407.1-human-gut-metagenome-genome-assembly--contig:-NODE-407-length-22061-cov-3.679356_pt1 | contig 22061 bp, 25 predicted proteins | sample MGYA00242558_ERZ504707 | MGnify/ENA primary metagenome ERZ504707 (study PRJEB26092, sample SAMD00036197) | human gut metagenome | host: Homo sapiens | study: EMG produced TPA metagenomics assembly of...
AGAAAATCCAATGTGAGTAAGAAACTAAAAGTCTTATAAGATCTAAGTTGGAGGATATGACATTAAATTTAAGTATTTACAGGAATAAATATCCGGAAAATGTAGATAGAGTTTCTGTTGGTTTTAAAAATTGCAAAAAAGTTACAGATATTCATCGTACAGAATATAAATATGAATTTGATCCTAAAACAGGAAAAGGTCAGGGATTGTTGACATCTGAGATTCTTGAGCAGTGTGGATATTTTATGTAGGAGAAAATGTATGGATGAGAGAATCACTGGTGTGATGATTTATTATTATTTCGTCTGTAAGCGGAAATTATGGTATTTTTGTCATGATATTCGGATGGAAACGGAGAATGAAGATGTAATGCTTGGTAAGATTCTGGATGAGAGCAGTTATAAGAAAAAGGATAAACATGTAAATATCGATGATATTATAAATATTGATTTTATTAGTGAGCATAAGGAACTGCATGAGATTAAGAAGAGTAAGGCGGTGGAAGATGCTGGAATCTGGCAGGTGAAGTATTATCTTTATTATTTGCAGAAACGAGGGGTGAGCGGACTTAAAGGAAGATTGATTATCCGTTGCTGAAGAAGTCGGTAATTGTTGAATTGTCAGAAAAAGATGTGGAAATTCTGGAGCGGATTATTATTGAGATTACAGATATTAAACATCAGGAGATTCTGCCGGTTTCTGGTAATAGTAAATTATGCAAAAAATGTGCTTATTATGATTTATGTACTATATAAACTTTGGATTTGTATAGGGGGAAAAGCATGAAGCAAAGTTTTTATGTTTATAATAACGGGGATTTGAAACGGAAAGATAATACGCTTCAGTTTACAAATTATGATGGTGAAAAGCGGGATATTCCTATTGAGCGGATTTCAGATATTTATGTTATGTCTGAGATGTCGTTTAATACGAAGTTTATTGATTACATATCTCAGTATGGGATTCCGATGCATTTTTTCAATTATTATAATTTTTATATGGGAAGTTATTATCCGAGAGAAAGTCTGCTAGCGGGCCAGCTGTTGGTGAAGCAGGTCAACTATTATACAGATTATGAGAAAAGGCTGGTTCTTGCAAGAAATTTATAGAGGCGGCAGCAGATAGTATTTATCGGAATCTTCGGTATTATAATGGTCGGGGAAAAGATGTGTCGGAATATCTCAGAGATGTGGATTCTCTTCGTAAACAGCTAAGTAGTGTGACAACGATTGAAGACTGATGGGAATTGAGGGGAACATCAGGAGAAGATATTATGCTGCGTGGAATGTGATTGTTAATCAGGAGATTCAGTTTGAAAAGCGTGTAATGCATCCACCAGATAACATGATCAATTCTTTGATTTCTTTTGTAAATACACTAATTTATACGAAAGTGCTTGGCGAGATTTATCATACACAGTTGAATCCTACGATCAGTTATCTGCATGAACCTGGAGCAAGACGGTTTTCATTGAGTCTGGATATTGCGGAAGTGTTTAAACCATTGATTGGTGACAGATTGATTTTCTCGTTGTTGAATCGAAATCAGATTACAGAGGATAGTTTTACGAAGGAACTAAATTTTCTTCATTTGAAAAAAGATGCTTCTAAACTGATTGTATCTGAACTTGAAAAGAATCTTAAAAAGACTGTGATGCACAAGAATTTGAAGGCAGGTTTCTTATCAGTATTTACTTCGGTTGGAGTGCTATAAGTTGATAAAGCATCTGCTTGGTGAAAAAGAATATGAAGGGTTCAGGATATGGTGGTGAATTATGTATGTAGTTTTGGTTTATGATGTGAGTCAGCAGGAAATGGTTCGAAGCGTTGGTCGAGGATTTTTAAGATTTGTAAAAGATATTTAACGCATATCCAGAATTCTGTTTTTGAAGGTGAAATTTCTAAGGCTCAGTTGGCACAGTTACAACAGGAACTTAAGTTCTGTATAGATAAAGAATTGGATTCTGTGATTATTTTTAAATCAAGGCAGGAAAAATGGTTGGATAAGGAATTCTGGGGACGGAAAGATGATGCAACCAGTTTTATTTTGTAATTGTCAACCTACGATACGGGAAAAATCCCGGGAGGTTGACAAAGCCTTTATTTATAAGGAAAATGGAAGTTTTATAGAGTGTTATAATATCTATTTTGTGTATAAAATAATTGTAAATGACAAGGTCGACAGAAAATGGTAAAATAAACGATGTATTATAGGTGAATGTGGAGCACGGGTATTAATAGAAACATTGTGGAATGTAAAGAAATAACGTGCTGGAACTTTGGATGGAAGGTGATAGTATTAATAGAAACATTGTGGAATGTAAAGTAAATAACCCTCCCTGTCGCAACTACCGCCTACACTGTATTAATAGAAACATTGTGGAATGTAAAGAGCTGAAAGAAGCCGTAAAACAGAGCATTGCACCCGTATTAATAGAAACATTGTGGAATGTAAAGGAGGATATAGATGTCACAATGCCTGTAGTGCTACCAGTATTAATAGAAACATTGTGGAATGTAAAGAATGATTTTAATGTGTCAATAAGTTTCTGCATACAGTATTAATAGAAACATTGTGGAATGTAAAGAATAATTACGATACTACACAGGCAGCAGGAGAATTTGTATTAATAGAAACATTGTGGAATGTAAAGTTATCAATCCGCTTTGCCTTGAAAAGAATTTCTCTGTATTAATAGAAACATTGTGGAATGTAAAGTTTGTTGTGAATAAAAGCAACAATATTTCTGCGGAGTATTAATAGAAACATTGTGGAATGTAAAGTTAAAACCGTGTCCGTTTTGCGGAGGAAAGGCAGAAAGTATTAATAGAAACATTGTGGAATGTAAAGTTTTACGAACTGTAGATTTCCGGAATAATCAATCCGTATTAATAGAAACATTGTGGAATGTAAAGTCTGTTGAACTTGATTGAGTTGCTGTTGGGAAATCGTATTAATAGAAACATTGTGGAATGTAAAGTTAAATACATTGACTACAGTGTTTTTAGCAGATGTGAAGTATTAATAGAAACATTGTGGAATGTAAAGGTATCCGGGACTGTATGAAAATGAAACAATCAAATTCGGTATTAATAGAAACATTGTGGAATGTAAAGTAATTTTCATAATGCGATGCAGATGGATTTTTACATGTATTAATAGAAACATTGTGGAATGTAAAGTAATCATTTACCTTTCATTGTTTTGCCACAATCTGTATTAATAGAAACATTGTGGAATGTAAGTTGCTTTAGCTTCTTCCTCTGTCATTCCCTCGAAGTATTAATAGAAACATTGTGGAATGTAAAGATCAGAGCTGCACCGAATGCCTCGACTATCGGCTGATGGTATTAATAGAAACATTGTGGAATGTAAAGACTCTTTTTCTGACTGTCCACTCGTGCCGCTGCTAACGTATTAATAGAAACATTGTGGAATGTAAAGAGGATTTTGCCGTCTTTTAGTTTCAATCCTGCTTCCTGTATTAATAGAAACATTGTGGAATGTAAAGACTGTCAGAAGTACGGATGAAATCTCCAGATGCGGTATTAATAGAAACATTGTGGAATGTAAAGATCAATGATAAGGAAATAATTGATACAGTGTATCATCTGTATTAATAGAAACATTGTGGAATGTAAAGCGAATATTTACGGCAAATTACAGAGGGCAGTGAACAGTATTAATAGAAACATTGTGGAATGTAAAGCTGGAAATCTGGATATGACGTATAAGCTGATTGAGTATTAATAGAAACATTGTGGAATGTAAAGGTTTTTATTGCATGTTTTGTGTTTTCACTATATGATGTATTAATAGAAACATTGTGGAATGTAAAGTAATTCTGGAAGTGCTATCAACATGTTGGACAGGTATTAATAGAAACATTGTGGAATGTAAAGTGAATAACGGTATGCTTACCGGATTTAATGGAATCGTATTAATAGAAACATTGTGGAATGTAAAGACACTTGGTACCTGACAGTAAATTCCGTGGCTGGGGTATTAATAGAAACATTGTGGAATGTAAAGAAGGTCAACAGCATCTACTACTTCGAGCCGGGCGGACGTATTAATAGAAACATTGTGGAATGTAAAGCAAAAATCTAGCCTTGCAACTGGTTAGTCAGTCCTCGTATTAATAGAAACATTGTGGAATGTAAAGAACATCAGAGGCGGAATCATTATACAACTTCTCAAGTATTAATAGAAACATTGTGGAATGTAAAGATCTTGTACCTAACTGGCTTAAAAGGGCATTTATGTATTAATAGAAACATTGTGGAATGTAAAGAAAGATTAAGAAAAATCGGATACTATGGAAATATCGTATTAATAGAAACATTGTGGAATGTAAAGATCAGCTATCAACATTACAGGTTGGAAAGTCATTCTGTATTAATAGAAACATTGTGGAATGTAAAGTATAATACAGTTCCACCGTGCCCGGAGTTCGTTTTTTGTATTAATAGAAACATTGTGGAATGTAAAGGGAGAAAGCAAAAGGAGAAAAGCAGAATGAAAATTGTATTAATAGAAACATTGTGGAATGTAAAGAGAAAATAGAGAAGAAAATCTTCAAAGGGCGCATGGGTATTAATAGAAACATTGTGGAATGTAAAGTCCTGTGTCCGGCGGTTTAATCCACGCGAGCAGTCGTATTAATAGAAACATTGTGGAATGTAAGTTATTTGCTATACAAAATCTTTGATCTTAGCTTTGTATTAATAGAAACATTGTGGAATGTAAAGAACTGTCCGTCAGCTTCTACGCCCAGCATTGCCTGGTATTAATAGAAACATTGTGGAATGTAAAGCTTGATGAGATTAATCGGTATTCTGCACAGGATACGTATTAATAGAAACATTGTGGAATGTAAAGTACGAAATCAGCATCGTATCTGTACCGGCAGACCCGGTATTAATAGAAACATTGTGGAATGTAAAGCTGGTATCCTCCCTTTCGATGCTTTTAGCCGGGAGTATTAATAGAAACATTGTGGAATGTAAAGGTGTATCAGTCAACAGCAGAATTCGGAAACCTGGTACGTATTAATAGAAACATTGTGGAATGTAAAGTGGCATCTGGTTACACAAAACTGGAATCAGACTCAGTATTAATAGAAACATTGTGGAATGTAAAGGCGTATGCAAATCGCATTTATAAGCGTTACGGTCTTGGTATTAATAGAAACATTGTGGAATGTAAAGAATTTACGAGCCCCGAGAAAACTGACCGAAGAGCAGAGTATTAATAGAAACATTGTGGAATGTAAAGCTGCTAAAAAAAGAAGGAGAAAAAATCCGGAAGATTGTATTAATAGAAACATTATGGAGTGTCAAAGATTAAGAACAATTTTTTACATAGGCATTCCCCCTTAATGTTAACCCCACGTTAAATCTTCATTCAACCTTCGCAAAGTCCATTGTATTCCAATTTTTCCATCCCGATAATATACGCAGATAAAGCAGTTTCAGGAGTTGATGAGATCTGAATCTGAAGAAGCTGGCTGGCAGATCAGAGTTCGTGTAAGGGAAGAGAGATGGATAGCAGTATGGACAAAGTTCTGACGGTGATCGTACCTGTCTACAATATGGAAAAATATATCCGGTAGTGTCTGGAATCTCTGGTGATCGGGGAGGCGCTGGACCGGATCGAGGTGCTGGTGGTGTTGGATGGCTCCAAGGATGGTTCTGCGGAGATCGCGTATGAGTTTGTGGAGCAGTATCCGGATACCTTCCGGATCATTTATAAGGCGAATGGTGGTCATGGTTCAGCAATCAACACAGGTCTTATGATGGCGTCCGGTGAGTATGTGAAGATCCTGGACAGTGATGACTGGGTAGAAAGGGATGCTTTCTGCAGGCTGGTGGACTGCTTGAAACGGAAGGGACGGAGCCTGCCAGACAGGCGGGGCGGAAGATCGATGAAAACTGCTACTACGTTGATGTAGAATTTGTCATGTATCCCATCACTGAGGTAGAGCCGAGTCTGTCAGGCACAGGAAGCATAAAACAGGGGATCCAGAAATCCCGGATCGTATTGTACAGCTTTTACAGCGATTTCAGCACTTTAACAAGTCGTGAATTATCCTCCGGCATCATAATACAGAATCGTACAAATTCCCCGTCCAGGCACTGGAAGGAAGAACAGTCACGGATCATCATGCCTTGTCTGATGCAGGCTTCAAATACGTCATAGGAGGTCAGTCCGTTTTTCAGGATCCGGAGCAGGATAAAGTTTGCATAGGCGGGATAGATTTTGTAGGTGTCTGTATCCCTCAGTTCCCGGATCATCCGGTCGCGTTCGGAAAGGATCAGATTTCTGGTTTCTTTAATATAATCTTCATCCTGCAGCATGATCTCTCCTGCAAAGGCACCAAGGCTGTTAAGTGACCATGGTGTCTGTTTTTTGCGCATTTTTGCAAGAAAGTCCATATTTCCGGTGATGCCGTAGCCCAGGCGCATTCCGGGAGCAGCGAAGAATTTGGATACGCCGCGGAGTACCATGAGATTGGTGAATTCCCGTGTCAGCGGAACTGCGGTGATGGCGTTGATATCCGGGGCAAATTCCACATAGGTTTCGTCGATCATCACGAAGATATTTTTTCTGCACAGAAACCGATAAGTCTGCGAAGCTCTTCCTGGGTGATGGCAGAGGAGGTCGGATTGTTGGGATTGCAGAGGATGAGAAAATCATAGCCCTGCTCCAGCTTTCGGCAGAGATCCGGAATGTCCGGCTCGAAATCATTGCTTTCCTGAAGGTGGTAGTATTCCTGGGTACTTCCGGAGAAGGAGAGCTCTCTGGAGTATTCAGAATAGGTAGGTCCAAGGATCAGAGTATGCTTCGGGGCACGCTCCTGGATCAGAAGGGAGATCAGCTCACTGGAGCCGTTTCCCGGAAGGATGAAATCAGCGGGAATATTGCAGTAGCTGGAAATCGTATTCCGAAGGGATGTGTATTCTCTGTCCGGGTAGGAGGAAAGGATATCCACGTGTTCTGCAATGGCTCTGCCGGCTTTTGGGGAAAGTCCCAGAGGATTGACATTTGCACCGAATTTGACGATGTTTTCTTTTTTCAGACTGTAGTAGCTGCAGATCTTTTCTATATCACTTCCGTGAAAAACGGGTTTGGTATCCATTTTTGTCACCTCACATTTTTATTTTTTTCGTAAAAAATTTATATCCAGTATACACCAGAATCCGGGACAAAAAAGACGGGATAAAAAGTTTCTGTATTTTTTTCGAATAGGATATTACTGAAAATTGCTTTCTGGAAATGTATGGGAATATTTGATACAATGAGCAGGTAGCGAATGTAGATTGTGAATATCCATGCTGTTTGTTAATGCGGACCGTGAATATCCACATTTTTTCCGGGGCGGGTAAGTTTTCAAGGAGAAACAGCAGGAAAGGAAACAGAAAATATGAATACAGAAGAGAAAAAGATCGCAGTGATCGGAATTGGTGGTGTTGGTGGTTACATAGCCGGGCTGCTGGCGAAGGCGTATCCTCATGTGACGATGGTTGCACGTGGCGCCAGGGCAGAGAGCATCCGGAAAAAGGCCTGGTGCTTCACAGTGATTATAAGGGTGAGATTGTGGCAAAGCCAGAGCGGGTAGTTCCAATTCAGGATATGGGACAGCAAGATTATATTTTTATCTGTGTAAAAAATTATTCACTGGCGGAGGTGTGCGAAAGTATCCGGGACATGGTCACGGATGATACAGTGATCATTCCGGTGATGAATGGTGTGGACCCGGGAGAAAACATCCGCCGTCTGGTTGGTAAGGGAACGGTTGTGGATTCGCTGATCTATACGGTGGCTTTTGCCAATGAGGATTTTTCCATTTCCCAGCAGGATACGTTTACGTGGCTTTGTATTGGAATAAAAGATGCGGATGAACGGCAGCAGAAGAAGGTTGCAGAAGTGGCAGGGATCCTGAAAGGTGCGGATATTGACTATAAGGATCAGGGGGATATCGAGGTGGAGATTTGGAGAAAGTATATCCTCAACTGTGCCTTTAATGTGATGACTGCTTTTTATGATAATACCATCGGGGAGCTCCGCAGAGATCCGGTGAAAGCGCAGCAGTATGAGAAGCTTGTATGGGAAGCTGCCAGTGTAGGTCAGGCCAAGGGGGTTGCGCTGACGGATGAGCACATCAATGAGGTGATCCATAAATTCCGCCATGTACATGCAGATAATGCAACCAGCTCCCTGCAGAGAGATTTTCGCATCCGGAGAAAACAGACGGAGCTGGAAACCTTCAGCGGTTATATTGTGAAAGAAGCGAAGAGACTTGGTGTTTCCATTCCGCTTTCCGAAAAAATATATCAGGGACTTATGGAAATGGCAGAAAAATTCTGACCGAAAAGGTGAGTTTTCCTGGTGGAATCCTGTATGCTCTGGTACAATGGGGATATAAAAAATCCTGTATCGCAGGCTGAAAGGTTATCTGTGATACCGGAAGGGAGGAAAAGAGATGAAGAAAGTATTTTTGGCTGTTATTGCAGTGATCGTGGTCCTTGTCGGAGGACTTATGCTCAGTTACAACGGGCTTGCCGGAAGTAAAGAAGCTGTGGAAACTGCAGAGGCTGATGTGGATACCATGCTGCAGAGACGTGCAGATCTGATCCCGAATCTCGTTAGCACGGTAAAAAGTTACACGAAGCATGAGACGGAGGTTGTTGACAGGGTTCTGGCGGCGAGGGACCAGCTGATGAATGCGGATACCGTGGAAGAGAAATCTGAGGCAGATCAGCAGATGGACAGTGCACTTTCCGGTCTGAAGGTTGTGGTGGAAAATTATCCTGAACTGAAAAGTGATACTACTTATGTGGGCCTGATGGATGAACTGTCCGGAAGTGAAAACCGGATCTCTGTAGCGAGAAAAGATTATAATGAGGCTGTGAAAGCTTATAACACAAGGCTTGTGAAATTCCCAGGGAATGTATTTGGTTCCATGCTTGGCTTTGAGAAGGCGTCATATTTTGAGGCCGATGATTCAGCAGCAGATACGCCGGATGTAGGGGATATGCTGGCAGAGTGATAAGATCAGACCATTGTTCTGATGAAATGAAAGAATGGATAGAGGGAGAATATCCTATGAAAAAATGGATCGGACGGATGGCTGTGCTGCTGGCTTTTGTATTGACGCTGTCCGGAAGTACGCTGGCAGCTTTCGGGAAGATCCCGTCTGCCACAAAAGAATTCTATGTTAATGATTATGCAGGGGTTTTCAGCGATACCTGGAAGGAAGAGCTTTGCAAGGCTGGTGAGCAGCTGTATGAGGATACCACAGCGCAGCTGGTTGTCCTTACCGTGGATACCACCGATGGGGAAGACATCAGTGATTATGCAGTGGAAACCGGTCGCAAATGGGGAATTGGTTCAAAGAAGAAAAATAATGGTGTCCTGATCGTCCTTTCGGTTTCGGACCGTAAAGTCTGGGTATCTGTTGGCTACGGTCTTGAGGGAAAGCTGCCTGATTCAAAGACCGGACGACTTCTGGATGAATATGCAGTTCCTTCCTATAAAGACAATCAGTTTGAAAAGGGTACCGTGGAGCTTTATTATGCACTGCTAAATGAAATCCGTGAGGAATACGGCCTGGAGAAGATAACAGCTCCCAGGTATGAGAAGGTGCAGCAGGATGTGGACGATGATGAGGATGAGGGAACTGTCTGGGAAATCGCGCTGGGGCTTGTGATGATCGTTTTGCTCATGGTGGGCGCATATCTGCTGTGCGTGATGCTGCCTGTATTTCTTATCGTAACTATGGTTCTGGTTCTGAAGGGCCTGATAATGAAATTGTCGGGAAAGGATACCGCAGACTACTGGAAAAAGAATTTCAGCCGTATGAGTGTACTGCATCGGCTCTTTAATTCCCTGTTTCCGCTGAGCTGGATCCTGGGAAGAGGGGGAAAAAGCAGCGGCGGAAGTTCCGGTAATGACGATGACAGAGATGATGATTATGACAGCTACGACAGCGGAAGCTCCGGAGACGGAGGAAGCTTCGGCGGTGGCGGTGCAGGCAGGGATTTCTAGTGGTGTCGGCATGAATCGCCGGTTCTCTTGTACAGCACAGGCGGAGCTTTCTAATGCTCTTGACAAAATTTCTCAACTTTGCTACAATGACGAAAATCAATTCCGTGAGGGAGTAATTCGCGTGTAGACGTGGTTTGTCAACATACTGGTGCATGCACCTGGCAAATCTTAAAGAATGAGACTCATGTATATTTTATTTCTGTTACAGAGATAGAGTATACGTGGGTCTTTTTTTATGGCTTCGGAGCGGATGAATATGCAAAGGAGAAGAAAAATGCTGTTATTTATGAAAGTGCTTTTTACCCAGTTTATTGCGGAAATGGGTGACAAAACACAGCTGATGCTGGTGGCAATGACTTCCAGGTTCAAGCTGAAGGATATTTTGCTTGGAACCGGTGTTGCTGTCCTGGTGCTCAACGGACTGGCAGTGCTTGCAGGAGGTATTATCAGTACCGTGGTCCCTACCTGGCTGATCCGTCTGATCGCAGGTGCAGCGTTCCTGTTTTTTGCGGTGACAACGCTGAAGGGTGACGATGATGAGGAGGAGAATGTTAAGGATCGCAAGATCAAATTTGCACCGCTGTCTGTATTTTGTACATTTTTTGTTGCGGAGCTGGGGGATAAGACACAGCTTACCGCAATTACATTTGGTGCCAATGAGGGACTGAGTTCAGCGGTTGTGGTATGGCTTGCCTGTTCACTGGGACTTTTTGCAGCGGATGTGATCGGACTTCTGATCGGATATCTTCTGAAAAGCAAGGCACCGGAGGGAATCCTCAATACAGTTGCATTTGTTATTTTTTCCATCTTTGGAATCCTGACGCTGAGACAGGGATTTGGCCTTCTGCTTGGGGCGGGCTCTTCTATGATCTTCCGCTTACCGTAGCGGTTACGGTTGTGTTTGTGATCGTCTGTCTTGTGCTTTATAAGCAGGCGAAAAAGAATTAAATTATTATAAGGAGCTTTGCACAGAATAGGGCTCATACCTGAAAAAGCCTCCGCATACACTGTAAAAAAGCGTCTTCGGGGGCTTGGCAGTGAAGGATTATATTGAAGAACGTGCAGTTGAGATCGCAGGATATATTGTTGAAACAAAGGCTACGGTGCGGCAGGCAGCTAAGAAATTCGGGATCAGTAAGAGTACGGTACATAAGGATTGCGTAGAACGCCTGAAAGTGATCAATCCGGCTCTGGCCATAGAAGTTCGCAAGGTACTGGATGTAAACAAGCAGGAGCGACATATCCGGGGAGGTATCGCTACTAGGGAAAAATATCTCCATGCTCACATGCGGTGAACAGGCGGGCCGGGTTAAATGCTGATCATAAAATATCAGTGTTTATGGAGCCGGGTAAACTAAAATATGAAGGTCTGTGTTATTATCCGGCTTGCTCTGGTTGACATACCTGATAAGATGTGCGAAGATTTATCATACGATAGAACAGCAAAATAAAGCACATAGGAAAGAGAGGATTTTATCATGCTGAAACAGTTATCCATCTATGCAGAAAATAAAAAGGGTGTTATGCAGAACATTACCGGTATCCTGAAGGACGAGGATATCAACATTCTGGGCTCTGTGACCAATGACAGCGCAGAGTACGGAATCGTACGAATGGTAGTTTCGGAGCCGGATAAGGCAATGGAGGCTCTGATTGCTGCAGGATATCTCTGCCACGTGATCGAGGTGATCGGAGTGGAGGTTGAGGATAAGACCGGAAATCTGAATGATCTGCTTCTTACACTGAAGGACAGTAATGTGAGCGTGGATTATCTGTACCTCTCCTTTAACCGTGATTCCGGCAAGCCGATCATGGTATTCCATACCGAGGATATCATGGAAGTGAGATCCTGCCTGAAATCCAGAGGCTATACCGTTTTATAAAAACAGGATTTTACCGTGTGGTAGAGGCTTTTATCCGTTTGATAAATATTAAAATATTCTATATTATAAACACGAAATATCAATTTTACAAATGTATATGGCCATGCTATCATATATCCATAATAGTTCTTAACCTGTAAACAGCCACCTCAGGATATGTGAATATCCGTATCATACAGGCCGGGAACTAAAAAACTCATCACATAAAGTTAATAATTACACCCATGAAGAGATCTGTGGATCAGCGTACACAGATTCCTTCAGAAAGAAGCTGTTACGTCGGCGGAGTTTTCTGTGTCTCCAATGATGTGACAGCTTTTTTCTTTTGCTCTGAAAAATTCGCAGTAATTTCACAAAAACATGATACAGTAGGAAAAAACGACGGAAAAGAAATAACAGTATTTCAGAAAATAACAGCCGATAGATAATTCAGCTGTCCAGAACAGAACGGCCTGGAATTACTGCAGACAGACGAGGAAATGAAATGAGACCAATAAGAATACAGAAAGCGGAAAAAACAAAAAACAGGGAAACAGAGGGTGGATCTATCTCCTGGCGTTTCTGTTTCCGGTGCTGATCTTTACGCTGGGCTTTGCATTGAAGGGTGTTTATCCTTTTGGAGAAAATTCGGCGCTGGTGGTAGATGGAGTCCATCAGTATACAGCCTTTTACAGGGAACTTTCAGAGCAGCTTGGAAAGGGAACGGGCTGGACCTGGTCCGCACATGCCATGGGATATAATTTTTACGGATTGTTTTGCTATTATCTCTGCAGTCCGTTCAGCTTCCTAATACTGCTGTTTATGAAATTCATGTATGTAAACGAGGCTGTCACTGCGGTGATTCTGATCAAGGCAGGGCTTTGCAGCGTATCCATGGCATGGTATTCCGGGAAAAAATATCCGGGCAGAGGAAGTATGGCAGTTTCTCTTGGCTGTATGTACGCACTGTCTAATTTTCTTATAGGCTATTACAGCAATGTGATGTGGCTGGACTGTATCATGCTTCTTCCGGTGCTTGCATATCTTATTGAACAGCTGGTGCATACCGGAAAATGGCGAGGGTATTGTCTGGTGCTGGGGTACTGTATTTTAACCAGCTATTATATGGGATTTATGTTATGCACATTTGCTGCTTTTTATTATCTGGCAGAGCTGTCTGCGGCAGAATCCGGTCGACGGCCGGAGAAAATCCGTTTTTCATTATTGAAATTTGCCGGGGCGTCTGTTGCCGGAGCCGGACTTGCAGGAATCACACTGATCCCCGGAATTGCTGCGGTATCCAGAACTGCAGCGGCGGAAGAGGCAGGCACCGGACTTTCGGGAGTGTACGGAGATATCTGGAAACAGCTGGGTGCATTATTCGAGGATTCCCTGTCCTTTGTAAAATCCGGCGACCAGGGAGATGTGAACCTTTATTGTGGCTGTGCAGTGCTGCTTTTTGCCGGAATTTATTTTCTGAATAAAGAAATCCGCACAGCAGAAAAAATCGTAACAGGTATATTGATCGTTTTGTATTTTGCGGGGATCCATATCACAGCGCTGAATCTGCTTTTTCACGGATTGCATAAACCTGTGGGAATCCCCAATCGTTTTGTGTTCATCCTGATATTTCTGCTGTTGAAAATGTCCTGTGATGCATGGGGAAATGTGGAAAATGAAAGCACAGGAAGAATTTTTGCCGGACTGATCGCTGCAGAGGGCTTCTGTATCGTTGTGGGGATCAAAAGTGGAAATATCTGGGGACTTCTGCTTACAGCAGGGGTTCTTGCAGTATTCTTTCTGGTTATGTGGACGGAACGGTGTATCTGTGGAAAACTGTCCGGTCATGCCTTCTGCTGTGTGGAGATCCGAAAGCTGGGATGTCTGGTGCTGGCAGTGCTGATCCTTGCAGAGACAGGAATTCACGGAATCGTCAGTATTACAGATAATGGAACCGCAAACCGTGATATTTATGTGGAAAGTGAGCAGGAGGTTTGTGGATTACTGGAATCTGCCGGTGTGGATCAGGTGGATTACCGTGCCGCCATCGTAAATCCTCTTGTGAGGAATGAAGAGATGCTGTATCAGCTGAACGGGATATCTATGTATTCCTCTACTAATACAGAGGGAATGTGGGATTTTGTAAAAAACATGGGCTTTGAAAATCTGGAAAATCGTTTTCAGTATGCAGGATCCACGGAAGTGACGGATATGCTTCTGGGAATACGATATCTGTTTTGCAGGAATACAAGAAAGCTTCATACTGTTTATAAAAAAATCGGAGAAAGCCAGTCCTTTGATCTCTATGAGAATCCGAGAGCACTGAAAGCCGGATATATGGTCAGTGATTCCGTACTGGACTATGCAATGGAAGGAACAGATCCACTTGAGGTTCAGAACCGGCTGCTCAGCGGTATTGCGGGAAAAAGACTGTACAAAATGCAGACGGTGTCTTCAGAAGCAGTATGGGCCGGGACTGTAGATTTTGATATTTCGCTGAAAGAAGGAGAGCATGGGTATCTTTATATCCCGGGAACAGAGCCGGAAACTGTAACGATCAACGGCCAGGAGCAGAAATCCGATTACTGGAATAATAATTTCCTGGATCTTGGCACTTATGATACGGATACGGTTGTGCATGTAACTGCGGAAACCGGAATGCAGGAAGCGGTTCTGGGAACTTACCGGGAATCGGACCTGGATGAGATCTATGAAATGCTTTCTTCCCGGCAGATGGATCTGAAGAATGGAAAGGGTACCATAGCTGCAGCAAAGGATGGAATGCTCCTTCTCAGCATATTTTATGATCCTGATATGCAGATTTATGTAGATGGGAAAAAGGTCGATGGGAAAAGCATCCAGGGGCTTACCGGTGTAAAGCTTTCGGCCGGGACACATACGGTTACTATGAAATATCGGACTCCGGGGCTGCAGGCGGGAGCAGTTCTTTCTATATTAATAGCAGGAATACTGGGAATACTCTGGTATATCAGCAGAAGAAAAATGGGTATTTCCGGCAGGTTGTGACATCTATGGAGAAAACCGTGTAAAACCCCTGTAAAATCAGCAAAAATTCTTTATAAAACACCTTGACAAGCCCCGTATTTACGGTCTATAATGAGCAAGCGTGCGAATGAAACGTTATATTTTCGCATGCCGTAATTTGTAAATAGCAACCGCAAGGCCCCATGGGAAAGCCCATGGAGAAATAAATCGGGAGGTGAAATGGAATGCCAACATTCAACCAGTTAGTAAGAAAGGGCCGTCAGACAGCTGTTAAAAAATCTACAGCACCGGCTCTGCAGAAAACATACAACTCTTTAAGAAAGAAAGCAGTTGATCAGGCTGCTCCACAGAAACGTGGTGTTTGTACTGCTGTTAAAACAGCTACTCCTAAAAAGCCTAACTCAGCTCTTAGAAAGATCGCCAGAGTTCGTCTTTCCAACGGTATCGAGGTAACAAGTTATATTCCAGGAGAGGGTCACAACCTTCAGGAGCATAGCGTTGTTCTTATCCGTGGAGGAAGAGTTAAGGACTTACCTGGTACAAGATACCACATCATCAGAGGTACTCTTGATACCGCAGGTGTCGCTAACAGAAAACAGGCTCGTTCCAAATACGGAGCTAAGAGACCTAAAGTTAAAAAATAATTTTTGTAGATCAGAAATCTACGCCGCTTCCTGATTGCAGATAATCAGGAGGATTACAAAGATATTATTCATCTAATGTATTACAGCGGAAGACTATAAAGATTTGTACGGTATTCCATATACCCTGTCGGTTGCGGGTTAAATATAGGACCTTACCAGTGCGAACATGCAATAGTTTTACTGCGTGAGTACCGATGATATAATCAATATGATTAAGGAGGGAAGTAACGTGCCACGTAAAGGACATACTCAGAAAAGAGACGTTCTGGCTGACCCGATGTACAATAACAAAGTGGTTACCAAGCTTATCAATAACATCATGTTAGACGGTAAGAAAGGTGTTGCTCAGAAAATTGTATACGGTGCATTCACCAGAGTAGAGGAAAAAGCTGGTAAACCAGCAATTGAAGTATTTGAAGAGGCTATGAACAACATCATGCCAGTTCTCGAGGTAAAAGCAAGACGTATCGGTGGTGCTACTTATCAGGTTCCGATCGAGGTAAGAGCAGACAGACGTCAGGCACTTGCTCTTCGTTGGCTTACAATGTTCTCACGTAAGAGAGGCGAGAAGACAATGGAAGAAAGACTGGCTAATGAGCTTCTGGACGCAATGAACAACACAGGTGCATCCGTTAAGAGAAAAGAAGACATGCACAAGATGGCTGAGGCAAATAAAGCATTTGCTCACTATCGCTTCTAATTCGAGGAGGAAAATTCATTGGCTGGAAAAGAAGGAAGAGAATATCCATTAGAGAGAACCAGAAATATCGGTATCATGGCGCATATCGATGCTGGTAAAACAACTCTTACAGAGCGTATTCTTTATTACACAGGTGTTAACTACAAGATCGGTGATACTCATGAAGGTACAGCGACAATGGACTGGATGGAGCAGGAGCAGGAGCGTGGTATCACAATCACATCCGCTGCTACAACATGTCACTGGACTCTTGAGGAGAACTGCAAACCAAAGCCAGGTGCTCTTGAGCATCGTATCAACATCATTGATACACCAGGACACGTAGACTTCACTGTTGAGGTTGAGCGTTCCCTTCGTGTACTTGATGGTGCTGTCGGCGTTTTCTGTGCTAAGGGTGGTGTTGAGCCGCAGTCAGAGAACGTATGGCGTCAGGCTGATACCTACAATGTACCTCGTATGGCATTCATCAATAAGATGGATATCCTTGGTGCAAACTTCTACGGTGCAGTAGAGCAGATCAAGACTCGTCTTGGTAAAAACGCTATCTGCCTTCAGCTTCCGATCGGAAAGAGGATGACTTCAAAGGAATCATCGACCTTTTCGAGATGAAAGCATACATCTACAATGATGACAAGGGCGACGATATCTCTATCGTTGATATCCCGGAGGATATGCAGGAAGATGCAGAACTTTATCATACAGAGCTGATCGAGAAGATCTGCGAGCTGGATGATGACCTCATGATGGAGTATCTTGAGGGAGATGAGCCTTCTGTAGACAGACTGAAAGCTGTCCTCAGAAAAGCTACATGTGAGTGTACAGCAGTACCGGTTTGCTGCGGTTCCGCTTACAGAAACAAGGGTGTTCAGAAGCTTCTGGATGCAATTGTTGAGTACATGCCGGCTCCTACAGATATTCCGGCTATCAAGGGTGTTGACCTTGACGGCAACGAAGTTGAGAGACATTCATCTGATGATGAGCCGTTCTCCGCTCTTGCATTCAAGATCATGACTGACCCATTTGTAGGAAAACTTGCTTATTTCCGTGTTTATTCAGGAACAATGAACTCCGGTTCTTATGTTCTGAATGCCACAAAAGATAAAAAAGAGCGTGTAGGACGTATCCTTCAGATGCACGCTAACAAACGTATGGAGCTGGACAAGGTTTACTCCGGTGATATCGCTGCAGCAATCGGATTCAAATTCACTACAACAGGTGATACAATCTGTGACGAGCAGCATCCGGTAATCCTTGAGTCTATGGAGTTCCCGGAGCCAGTTATCGAGCTCGCGATCGAGCCTAAGACAAAAGCTGGACAGGGTAAACTTGGTGAGGCACTTGCTAAGCTTGCTGAGGAGGACCCGACATTCCGTGCTCATACAGATCAGGAAACTGGACAGACCATTATCGCTGGTATGGGTGAGCTTCACCTGGATATCATCGTTGACCGTCTTCTTCGTGAGTTCAAGGTTGAGGCTAACGTTGGTGCACCTCAGGTTGCTTACAAAGAGACAATCACCAAGCCTGTTGATGTAGACAGCAAGTATGCTAAACAGTCTGGTGGTCGTGGACAGTATGGTCACTGTAAGTTAAATTCGAGCCTATGGATGCCAACGGAGAAGAGCTGTACAAGTTCGAGTCCACAGTTGTTGGTGGTGCTATTCCGAAGGAATACATCCCGGCAGTTGGCGAAGGTATCGAGGAAGCTATGAAAGCTGGTATCCTCGGAGGATTCCCGGTAGTTGGTGTACATGCAAATGTATACGATGGTTCTTACCATGAAGTCGATTCTTCTGAGATGGCATTCCACATTGCAGGTTCCCTTGCATTCAAGGATGCTATGCAGAAAGCAGCTCCGGTTCTTCTTGAGCCAATCATGAAGGTCGAAGTTACTACACCAGAGGATTACATGGGTGACGTTATCGGTGATATCAACTCCCGTCGTGGACGTATCGAGGGTATGGAAGATATCGGCGGCGGTAAGATGATCCGTGGATATGTTCCGCTTTCCGAGATGTTCGGATATGCTACAGACCTTCGTTCCAGAACACAGGGACGTGGTAACTACTCTATGTTCTTCGAGAAATATGAGCAGGTTCCGAAGTCTGTACAGGAGAAGATCCTTTCCAAAAAGGACTGATCTGATATAAAATAATAAAATGCTTGCAAATAACCTTGGTTTGCAATATAATCAAGGTTAGCAAGTTTAAATCTGAAAAAATGCTCTAATTTTGATAGAGCCAAGTTTTAAGGAGGACATTTTAAAATGGCAAAGGCTAAGTTTGAGAGAACAAAACCGCATTGTAACATTGGTACCATCGGACACGTTGACCATGGTAAAACAACATTAACAGCAGCTATCACTAAAGTTCTTGCAGAGAGAGTTCCAGGAAACGTAGTAGAGAACTTTGAGGATATCGATAAAGCTCCAGAGGAAAGAGAGCGTGGTATCACAATTTCTACAGCTCACGTTGAGTATCAGACAGAGCGTAGACATTACGCACACGTTGACTGCCCAGGACATGCTGACTACGTTAAGAACATGATCACAGGTGCAGCTCAGATGGATGGTGCTATCCTTGTTGTTGCTGCTACAGACGGTGTTATGGCTCAGACTAAAGAGCATATCCTTCTTTCCCGTCAGGTAGGTGTTCCTTACATCGTTGTATTCATGAACAAATGTGATATGGTAGACGATGAGGAGCTTCTTGAGCTCGTTGAGATGGAGATCCGTGATCTTCTTTCCGAGTATGACTTCCCAGGAGATGACATTCCGGTTATCCAGGGTTCTGCTCTTAAAGCTCTTGAGGATCCGGCTGGCCCATGGGGAGACAAGATCATGGAGCTTATGGATGCTGTTGATGAGTACATTCCGGACCCACAGCGTGACACAGATAAACCGTTCGTAATGCCTGTAGAGGACGTATTCTCCATCACAGGACGTGGTACAGTTGCAACTGGTAGAGTTGAGGCTGGTGTTCTTCACGTATCTGAGGAAGTTGAGATCGTTGGTATCAAAGAGGAGACTCGTAAAGTTGTTGTAACTGGTATCGAGATGTTCCGTAAACTTCTTGATGAGGCTCAGGCTGGTGATAACATCGGAGCACTTCTTCGTGGTGTTCAGAGAAACGAGATCGAGCGTGGACAGGTTCTTGCTAAACCAGGAACACTTACATGCCATACAAAATTCACAGCTCAGGTTTACGTTCTGACTAAAGACGAGGGTGGCCGTCATACACCATTCTTCAACAACTATCGTCCGCAGTTCTATTTCAGAACAACAGACGTAACAGGTGTTTGCAACCTTCCAGAGGGAACAGAGATGTGCATGCCTGGAGATAACATCGAGATGACAATCGAGCTGATTCATCCGATCGCTATGAGCCAGGGTCTTACATTTGCTATCCGTGAAGGTGGACGTACTGTAGGATCAGGACGTGTTGCTACAATCATCGAGTAATCGTTAATTAGTATAACATCCTAATTTAATATATATTGAGTACCGCAAGGTACATTGTGTCCAAACGTAAGATACCCCGGAACCGTAAGGTTTCCGGGGTTTTTCTGTTGGGTGGAAAGTAAAATCATCTATGAATTTTCAATGCGGAGATTAAAGGAAATTTATCAATAAGACTAAGTAAAGATAAATTTAAAATTGAAAAATAAGACCAGCGGTGCCAAAACGGTGCCAAAAAAACTCCTGCGAATGTTTGCTATTCACAGGAGTAATTTTTTACCAGCCTTTGATCTGTTTGATCTGTTCAGCACGTTCCGGATCACGATGATATTGCAGTTTCAGACGGATTGTTACCACAATATCCAGCTTTTAAAAGATGACAAGGAGCAGGCAGTTAAAGATAAAGAGGAAGCTGAGAAGTGTGCGGAAAAAGCCGAGAAGATCTGCATAGCCTGGAAGAACGCAGAGAACGGTTACAGCCGGTAATGGATAATGTCAGCAAAGAAATAAAGGAATATGGAACAGTGAAAACTCTACTTCCAGAAGCTGGTGCATTGGAACGTGCAACAACCTACCGGGATAAGAAAATAAAACCACTGTTTACTCAGGTGAAAAATAAAATTGCTGCGATGGCTGCACAGGTTAAAGAACTTGCCGAAGAAGTAGAAAAATGGAAACACAAATATCAGAAAACAAAGCAAGCATATAACCAAATACAAAGAGAGTTAGATGCAGTGCGTGAAGAAAAGAGCAGTTATTTGATGAAAAACAACAATTGCAGGATGTTTCTGATAGATATGACCGGGTAGTGCGTGTTCTTGGAGAAAATGCTGTAGATGATGCGGTACAACAGGATATACAGGAGCAGAAGGCATTAGAAGAAAAGCGACAAATGGAGCAAATGCCAACAGGAAGTATTCACGAAAGACTTGCCTGGGGAGCCAGAAAGAGCAGTCGGAAGGCTGCTCTTTGGCAATCTAAGAATAGAGTTTTGGGATAGAATATGATAAAATGTAAGAGATAAATCGGTATTTGTGGAGGAGAGTAATTTGCTGGTATTAAATAAATTAGAGCGGTTGCTAACGGTATGTAAAGTCAAAAACATTGATGATATAGATTTAAGCAAGGAATTCTACTTCATTGGTAAAACAGATGAAGAAATTTCTCTTGTGTGTGAAACAAATGACGTTCCTGAAAACACAATAGAACGTGAAGATGGGTGGCGTGGTTTCCGTATTCAAGGAATTTTGGATTTTACACTCATTGGCATTCTTTCAAAGTTGTCTGGAATACTTGCAGATAATAAAATTGGAATTTGTAAAGGAGGACAAGTTAATGATAAAAAAATAGCCATTGTACCCTATGTAACTAATGGGAGAAATTCACAGGTTGGACATGATGGACATTTTAATATTTTTAAAAAAAAGAGAAGTACTGTATTAAAAGAAAATTTACAGTCTGTAATTAAAGCAAAAATTGGGAAGCGGAAGTAATTGTTGATGTCAATCATGGAGATTTACAATCGCTGAAACGAGAAGGAGTAAACTTGTTTTTAATTCCAGAAGATGTTGCTAGGTATATAGACTACAGCAGTGTTAGTAAGGATGAGTGTTTCAAATTAACACATGATGAATATGAAAGCGGAAATATAGATAGAGTAGTGAAATACATAGAAGAAAATTGAAACATAATCTCTTAGAGGAGCTTATCAAATTTAAATTTGAAAAATTTAATGGTATCGGGCACCAAAATTTCAGGGGTTGCGGAAATACTTGGAGACAAGGTCACATTTCTCGCAGAGTTTGCACTCAGGAAGGCACTTATCAGAATAGATGTGGCACAGCATATGTAATCATAAAATCCCGGATATCATGCGCATATCCTATGGAAAATTCCGCTTAAATATGCTTTAATAGAGATATATAGCAGTAAATAACAATTGCAAGAGGAAAAGAAAATGTCTAGAAGAAAGAGGCAGAAAACCGGAATGATAAATAATGAAAATGAAAATAACAGCATGACACAGGAGCCTCAAACATCACAGCAGACAGTTGACGCGCAGCAGATAGTTATCCCGCAGGAGAGCGAGCGCATCCAGCGGGCCGAGTGGATTCACGAGCAGGTGAAGCTTCAGCGTGAGGCAGAGGATGAAGCCTGGGAGAAGATCATGGAGGAGCAGAAGCTGCTTACAGAGCGCAGACGCTCCATAGATGCTGATATAAACAGCAACAGGGAGCTGAAGCGATACCATGAGGACTGCATGGAGGATATCACAGACCAGGTATATTCACTGCATGGCATATCGGTAGACAAGCTGGAGGGCATAAAAGAGTACAGGAATG